>JGI24188J35168_1002445_pt1 | contig 10066 bp, 17 predicted proteins | sample YNPBryantNP2012_FD_35168 | JGI IMG/M metagenome (IMG submission 35168) | reverse complement strand
GGTTTCTCAAAGGAAGGATGATAGGTATGGCGCCGTGTGACATGCACCTCATACAACGGGTTGAGGGCAGCTACCAGGTCTGGAGACACCCAGGAATGCGGGGCCAGGGGGTGCACGCTGACAACTTTACGCTGGCTTATGACTTCGTGGAGGTCGTGGAGGATAGAGATGAAACTAGTCCTAGAGTATGAGCAGCTGTACAGCGAGCAGCTAAGGCTTGATAAGCACAGAGTGTTGGTGAGACCGCAGAGATTTGAACGGTGCGTGCTGCATTGGAGGGACGGGCTAGTTGATAATGCAGGGGCTACTTGGTTAGTACCGTTTTCGCTGTATCCACGCTCTGTGATCTTGAGAAGGGGTGAGACGTGAGGCTCTACCTGGATAGGGAGGTGGGGGTGCTTTCGGGGGGACTGGGGTTTGGGGTGGGTAGGGAGTGGTTGGAGTGGATGGAGCAACCGGGGAAGGAGGCGGTGGTGCAGGAGACGGTGGAACGGGGCCGTGGGGCTGTAGAGGTTTGGAATCCGGTAAGCTGTGAGGTCTACGGGTTGGCTGGGTCGCGGACCGTGACGGCGGTGCCGCGCTTGTTGTGCTCGTCGTAGTAGTAGAGGATGAGCTCGGGTTCACCGGGGAGCATGATGTCAAGGATGCGCTTGGGGGGCTCGACCGGGATAAGGTCGGTGATGGAGCAACCGAGGGCATGAGCCAGAAGGTAGAGCGTTGGGAGATGAGGGAGGTTGGCACCGACTTCGATGCGGTTGTAGATGGAAACCCAGAGACCGGCGCGCTTGGCTACCTCGGTCTGGGAAAGCTTGAGGGCCTTGCGGCGCTTGCGCAGGTTGCGGGCGATGATGGCAGCAAGCAAGTTCCTGGCATCGTAGTAGCGACGGGGATTGGCTTTGGGACGGTAGCGACGGTGGGGGAGGAGGCCGGCCTTGGCTGCAGCAAGGACAGCGGAGTAGCCACGGCGGACTATGGGGATGGAGTACTTGGCGGCGAGGGACTTAGCCTTGAGGTAGCTGATACCGAGGATTTCTGCGGCGACCCTGAGGCTGGTGCCGGAGCCACAAAGCTGGCGGAGCTGGCTGACGTACCAGGTTTCCTTGGGCGGGAGGTCAATCGGGGGACGGTAGGGCATGCTAGTGTACCTCCGCGGACTCGAGGACGGAGGAGAGGGCTTCGATGAGCTCAGGGAGATCCTCAAGGGTGCTGCCGAGAATAGGGGAGTCGTTGGAGAAGATGATGCAGAACTTGGTGCCGTCATCGGTGGCGAAGACCTGGAGCTCGATGTCGTCCCAGCCGACCAGGGGGACTTCTTCGAGGTTGATGGTCTTGGGCATGGTGGTCTCCATCCGAGAAGATTGTAGCACAGGAGAGGGGTTGGTGGGGAGCCCACGAGCCTGGGGGCGAGTGGGCAGAGCTCTCCGGCTCGTAGGCCGTAGTATAGCCTACGGTACCGGGGGTATTATAGCACAGGGGTTTGTCACAGTCAAGTGTCACGGTTCCGTAATGGGGGGAGAGGGGGAGAGAGTAAGAAACCTAGCGAGCAAGAAGGTGAATGCCGAACTGAGATTAGCTAGTTGTGGACTGCATGTTTTCAAAATCCGTCTCAACAAGCATTTCAAAAATAAAAGTTCTCAAAAACTCGGCAAGCTTAGGCCTTGCAACTGGTTACGCCTGTTTTGGGGGTGTTTAGAAATCGGTACAAGAACTGTCACAAGTGTCAAGTTCGTCAAACCCGTGTCAAAGAACTGTCACAGAAAGGGGGTTTTTGGCAAGTCCAATGCTGTCAGCAACTTGCAAAACCCAGGTAACCCTTAGTCTCGGAGACTCAGATTTCATACGTAAGTGCTTGGCGCTGCTTGCTTTCCCGGTGTTCTGAAACACCCCTGAGTGAAAACTTGACACCATGAGGATTCGGGACTACATTGGTACTGGAGAGGAGGTGGCTGGTGATAGTGGTGAGCAAGAGTAGCCTGGAGAGGGCACCAGCGTGCCCCAGGGCGCTGGCATGGATGTTCCACAAAGGGTACCGGAGACCNGACAGCTCCGAGTACCTGGAGGTGGGCAGGGCGTTCCATGCCGGCCTTGCGAAGTGGTACACTGGTGCTAGCGAGGAGGAAGCCGTTGAGGAGATCAGGAAGCAAACGATGCACCCCGAAGAGCCCGAGAGACTCTTCCGCTGGTACATCCAGAACGCTGACGACTCTGGATGGAAGCCAGTGGCCGTGGAGATCCCGTTCGGGCTCAAGGCTGGAGCTGGAGCGGTGGTCGGAATCCTCGACCTCATCGTGGAAACAGACTCCGGGCTCTGGGTCGTCGACCACAAGACAGCTCGCTCCGTCAGCGCAAACTACTTCTCCGGCATCGAGCGGGACCCCCAGGTCCTGCTGTACGAGTGGGCTGCCATACAGTGTGGCTTCCAGGTCTCTGGGTTCATCATGAACGTGGTGCAGAAGACTAAGGCGCCGGAGTTGTTCCGGTACAGCGTTCCGTTCGACGCAAGGCGGGTTGAGTGGGTTGGCCAGCACCTCGCTACCTACCTTGACGAGCTAGCCAAGCTTCCCCCCGACGATGCTGAGATTATCAGGTTGCCAGGGAACCCACTAGCGTGCAGGACGTGCCCGTTTGCCGAGGTTTGTGAGCTAGATAGCATGCCAGAGGAAGCGCTCGCTGCCCTGGAGCTGCTGGTGAGCTCTGGGGAGATCGAGCGCAGGGACTACGACCGGTTCGCGGTCGTGGAAGGGAGGAACCATGAAGCAACTAACGAGTAACGAGAAAGTGCCCCCAAACATCCTGCTGTACGGGCCCGCGGGCACCGGGAAATCGTACAGCGTGACCACCTACTCGGGGCCAGTCCTGCTGCTACAGACTGAGCCCGGGTTGGTGAGCGCCCTGGCTAACGAGAGCTTCAGGCAACGCGTCGAGTCTGGGCAGTCACATGTGTTCCAGATCGAGAGCTGGGGGGACATCGACCCGATGCGGACCAGCTTGACCGACTGGCTCAAGGCTGCTGGCCTCGGTAACTGGATGCCAGAGCTTGTTGTGCTGGACTCGGTCACCTGGGCTGCCGAGCTCGCCAAGGAGGAAATCCTCCGGCGTATGCCCAGTAAGAGCGGCGTGCCCGAGCTCCAGCACTGGATGCTCATCACCGAGTGGGTGAGGCAGCTCGTGCGTGGGGTTGTGAGGTGCAAGGCCGCGTCGCTCATCATCGCGCAGGCCGATATCCGCGATATCGAGGAGCCAGGGAGCTCGCAACAGGCCTGGCTGCCTGGGATGCCTGGGCGCTACGCCACGAAGATCACGCATGACGTAGACTTTGTGGTGTTCGCTCGGCGGGATACCTCGGGCAAGTTCGTGGTGGACACCCAGGCCTCGGCCTCCAAGCTCGGGAAGACCAGAGCACTGGAGCTTCCCAGGACGATGGAGCTCAACCTCGATGAGCTCGTCAAGGCGCTGAGCAGGGGGTAGCCATGGACGCAAAAAAAGCCTGGCGCGGGCACCTCCGCTACAAGGGCCGCCATGCCAACGTCTGCGTGCTCACGTGGCCGCAGGAGGCGTGGTGGTTCATCGGTGGCGGGCGGTATGCCCGCGTTCTCTACGATGAGGAAAGCCGGAGCCTGGCCATTTGTGCCGTGGATGAGCCAGGGCTCGAGGTCTACCAAGGGTTCGATGGTGGTCGCCTCGGGGTGATGTTTTTCGTCGGTGAAGACATCAGGATACCCCGGAAGCGGCGCCAGGCCGGACCCATCACGGCAAACGCTTCAGAGCGGAAGATCATCTTCCAGCTCCCAAAGAAAGGAGGCTAGTATGCGTATCTCTGTTCCCGGGCTCAGCGCTGAGCTCGAGCCTGTCGCACCGGGCACCTACACGGCCGAGGTGAGCAGCATGGAGATGCAGCAGTCCAAGGCCGGCAACGACATGTGGGTTGTCACGCTCCGGATCATGGATGAGGGGCCGTACTTCGGGCGGCTGCTCAGTGACCGGTTTGTGGTAGACAACCCCATTGGCCGGCAGCGGCTGTCGCGGCTCCTGCGTGCCGCCAAGGTCCGTGTGGTCAACGATGAGTTCGACACCGAGGAGCTCATCGGCGCCCGTGTGCAGGTAGCGGTGGAGCACGAGGAAGGCGACAACGGCGTCTTCGAGCGTATCCGCCGCTACATCTCGGTGCTGTAGGGTGGTGGATATGCTGCCCAGGCAGCTTCAGGGTTGGCAGCCAGTGGCCTGGGACACTGGCTTCCTCTTTCTGGGAGGTGAGCAATGAAGCTTTCGTTTAGGGCCTGGGCCTACGCACCTGGAAACGAGGCCCACATCTCCTGTGAGCCAGGTCTGTGCCAGCTCACCCTTGCGTACGATGAGCACACGAAACGGTGGGTGCTCAGGTTCGGGTGGACCTGGGCAGACTTGGAGCTCTACGCAGGCGATGCTGACATCGCAGAACTCAAGCAAAGACTAGGAGTAGACAATGCCAAGGATCACAAAGCATGACATCATCAGTGCCGCTGAGGACGTGCTCTCGGTTGTGAGTGAGGTGGACTGTACCTGTGGCAAGAACGGTGATGAGCCACTCATTAAACACGCCCCNGACTGCCCACAGTACACTTTCATGCTCGGCATCCGTGAGCTCCTGGAAACCCTAGGCATTGAGCTTGATGAGTCCTTCTGGGCCGAGTTCTAGTTNGAGGAGGTGAACCATGGAACTAGTGATCACGGTTGCTCTGTTTGCCCTCGCTGTTGCGGCAGCGGGGGCACTGTGGTGCCTGGTCTGCGTGTCGGGCAAGCCATGGTGCTGGCGCTGCGGGAAGGAGCTGACCGATGAGGACGAGTGGCATTTGGACCTAACGCGCTTCCCCGGCAAGGTGTTCTGCAGACAATGCTGGGAGCGAAGTATGACTGATAAACCGTTATGGAGGTGAATGATGCTGACAACATTGGCTGTTTGGCTGGTGTTTCAAGGGCAGTGCTACGGATTAGTTCCGACGCGGACGCTGGCTATCCCTGGCGTGCAGCTGCTCAGTGATAGGCCAAGCCCGGACTGTATTGAGGTTAACCCGCCGAACCAGGAGCTGGTGCTTGGGCTGTATGCTCAGCGGCTTAGCTTTCTGCCACCTCTTGGGGTAACGCGGGTGTACGCATCGAACCAGCAACCAGCTGACGGTGTGCGGCGAGTGCTGTGTGCTGTTGACCCGCCGACCGGAAAGCTCCTCAGGTGTGCCGATGTGGGGTCTGAGTTCTCTGTGGACCCAGCGCTGGTAGCTGTGGCGCTTGCTGTATGCCCCGAGACTCCACAGACAGACATGGTTGCTTACCATACGAGCCTGGCTGACTACATTACCATGTATACCGACAAGGGGCACAGGGTTTTGGTTACTCCACTGTGGGTCTTGTGCTGGCACAACTGCTGGGACGTGAACAACTCCATCTGCAGCCTAAGTGCACCAAGACAGGTGAGGAGGGGGCTTAGGAGGGCTCCATGACGAGCTGGCAGGTGACGGACAGGGAGGGCTTCTTGAGAGCGTTCGGGGCGGTGCTGGCAGCACTCCAGCACATCCACGGGCTTAGGGGTGAAGAGCTGGCGAAGCTACTCAACGTCTCACCAAACACCGTGGTGAACTGGCGGCGCGGTAAAGTAGCCACCGATGTTTGGCACCTATTCCTGATGCAGAAGGTGTTTGGCAAGGACATGTTTCGGATGCTCGAGGAGCACTTCGATGTCAGCGTCCCTGTACCCAAGATGGGTGCGTGAGCTGGCCGCTGCAGTCTTACGTCAGGCCATCGAGGATCTCAACCACGGCTCGGAGGACGAGAAGGTGGATGCTGCGGCGTGGTTCATGTGCACAGACCAACCACCACTCGCGTTCAACTTCGTTGGGTGTTGCGAGATTCTTGAGCTCGACCCAAGGGTTGTACTCGAACGCGTGACCGGTCGGGAGAAAATCCGTGAGGTGAAGGAGGCTGAGGTATGTCTCGTAAGGAAAGAGTATGCGAAGGCTGCCCGTATTATGATGCGCCTGGGCCTGTAGAACCTGAGGGGGATCCAACAACAGCCGAACTTCTTATCATCGGCGAGGCACCTGGTGCAGAGGAGGCTCAGGCTGGGCGGCCATTCGTGGGGTCCAGTGGGAGGTTCTTACGGGCGACTCTCCGCGCTCAGCATGTGCCTCTTGAGCAGGCGTGCATCACGAACGTTGTGTTGTGCAGGCCACCTGGAAACGAGACGCCGAAGAAGGAGGCGGTGGAGCACTGCACCAAGCACTTCCTCAACAGGCTCATGCAGAAGTTCCGTGGTAAGCGCATCCTCCTGCTAGGAAGCGTGGCTACCGAGTACGTGCTCGGCCACAAGGTCACGGAGCTGAATGGCTACGTCGAGCAGGACGAGAAGGGCCGAGTTATCATTCCAGCACTTCATCCTGCCGCGGTGCTCCGTAACCCACAGGACAAGGATGTGTGGCTGATGGCGCTCCGGAAGTTTGCCAAGGATGTCAAGCCACATGACTACACCGCAAACATCAGACTGCACCCAAGATACAGCGAGCTCGAGGAATGGGTGGCTAAGGCCAGAGGATTTGGTGAGGTGGCGTTTGACTTCGAGACGCAAGGAGAGCAACAGAAGCCTATCGCGATTGCCATCACCACAGCTGACGCAAGCACCGTATGTGTGAGCTGGGATGACAAGGTTGCTGCGGTACTCAAGCCGCTGTTCATGGATGAGCATGTGCTCAAGGTTGGCTACAACATCAAGTTCGACGCACACGTGGCACACAGCTACTACGGACAGCCTATTGCCGGCCAGTGGGTTGATGTGATGCGGCTGGTGCAGCTCTACGACCTCCCCGGCAAGCGTGGCCTAGGTGCTGTAGTCCCCTGGTTCCTAGATGTCCCAGCGTGGAAACCGAGGGCTAACGAGGAGGGGCTCTGGCTCTACAACGCCAAGGACGCACTTTACACCTGGATGCTGTGGCGGACACTGAAGAGCCGCATGGAGCGCACCAAGCGCTGGGAGCTCTGGCAGCGCACCAAGGACCTCGAGCTCGTCACCTACTGGATGGAACGCCGTGGGTTCGCGATTGACGTGCTCCGAATGCGTGACCTCAAGCTCTCACTGGAAGAGCAGCTTCAGCAGCTGCACGAGCAGTGGGAGTCAAAGTTCCCTGGGGTGAATCCACGATCACCGAAGGCGGTGCTCGGACTGTTCCACAGCCTTGGCATCAAGCTCTGGCAAAACAACCGCGGCAACGAGACCACCGAGGAGACATACCTGAGGCTCACCGTGAGCAGGGACCCCAAGGCTGCCGAAGTAGTGGACCTGTTGCTCCGCATCCGTCAGCTCGAGAAGATGCTCTCTACGTACCTGGATTACGCACCAGCTGTTGATGGGGCCTTGCACACTAGGATCAACCTGGCTGGGACCATCTCGGGCCGTCCGTCGTTCTCAGAGCCGAACCTTGGTAACATCCCGAAGGATGATGAGTTTGGCATCCGGAGGATTTTCGTTGCCAGGCCAGGTTACAAGCTGCTCTCGGCTGATTGGTCCCAGGCTGAAGCACGGGTGATCGCTATCCTTGGTGGAGAGAAGTCGCTGCTGGACGCCTTCAACTCGGGGCGTGATGTGCACAAGATGGTTGCCAGCCGCATCTTCCAGGTCCCAGAATCATCAGTCACCAAGGAGCAGCGCAGGCTCGCAAAGACCATCCTTTACGGGCTGAGCTACGGTGCAGGCCCCCGTAAGGTCGCTGAGAACACTGGCTTGTCCTTCAAGCAAGCTGAGCAGCTGATTCACGGATTCCGGCGCGAGTTCCCAAACTACGCCGGGATCCTTGACGAGTGGAACCGCAGGGCAGATGAACTTGGTAGTTTGACGAACCCGTTTGGGCGCTCGCACTCCTTCACCGGAGAAAGAACAGCAACACAATCCCGTAACTGGATTCCGCAGTCCACCGTGGCTGATGCGATGAACATCGTTCTGTGCCAGCTGTACGAGCGCTTTGCCGGCAAGGACATCCACCTGTTGCTCCAGATTTACGACCAGGTGATTATCGAGGCAGCCACCGACCTCGTTGAGGAAGCCCAGGGCACCCTGGCCGAGGTGATGAACCAACAGTGGCCGGAGCTGGACGGGCATGTCATCCCTGCTGACGTGACAGTCGGAGATAACTGGGCAGGTCTGTGAGATGCCGAGGAAGCGGGAGATATTCCGCAAGCTAGCGGAGCAGGAGCCAACTCTCGAGCTCGCCGCTGAGGCTATCACCGAGCTGCGGGAGAAGTTCGATCCTGAGCTCCTGGTCGCCATCGAGGAGAAGTTCGGATGCACGCTTGCCGAGCTCCACCAACGTCTCTCAGGTGTCAATCCAGCAGACCCGGTGAGCGAGTGGCACACAAGCTGCAACTGGCTTGCCACATACATCACGGTGACATCGGCTACTGAGGCGCCAAGGATTTTTCACCTGTTCTCGGCGCTGGCTGTAGCTTCTGCTGCCTTCGGTTCTGGGTGCTTCATTGACCTTGGCCACTCCAAGGTCTACCCGCCGATTCCGGTGATTCTGCTCGGCCCTTCTGGAACGCGGAAGTCGAGTGCCATAGGCCTGGCTGCACGGCTCCTGAAGTACCTTGAACAGGACGGCTCTATCAGCATCATCAGGGATAGGTTCACCATCGAGGGCTTGGTCGATGTGGTGCGGTCCGGCTCCAAGGTGATGCTCCTATCCAGTGAGCTCTCCGCCACGCTCGGGAAAGCCAAGTACCTCGAAGGGCTGATACCGGTGCTCACACGGTTGCTGGACCAGGAGGGATTCGAAACCACTACGCGGACCTATGGCATCACACGGGTATCCGACGTGGCATTCGGGTTCTTGGGAGCAAGTACCACCGACTGGATGCTCTCGGAGATCCCTGCATCAGCGCTCACCGGGGGGTTTCTGGGCAGGTTCCTGCTTGCGCCGTCTGCCGAGACGATGCGGGTGGTTTACAGAACACAGCCGATGGACCATGCCTTGGAGTCTCTAGCCAAGGAGCTTGCGAAGCTCGTGGCCAGGCTCCATGGGGCTGTGGTATTCTCGCCAGCAGCCGATAGCTACCTCGAGAGCTGGTATAAGGCCTACCGGGTGTCCATGGATGAAAGCTTGCCAATCGCCAACACCTACCACAGCCGGAAACTTGTGCACGTTGTGAGACTCGCGATGGTTCTGACCCTGCTGAACGGGCGCAGGGTAATCAGCGAACAGGAAGTCAAAGAGAGCATCGAGCTTCTTGACATCGTTGAACCGAGGATGATTGGGGTACTTGCCGAGCTTTCTGGCAACATGGTGTTCCGGGACATGGCTCAGGCCATCCGCATCATCGGCAGGCGGAAGTTCTCGCTGCCGTTGTTGGCGCAGCTGCTCATCCCGGTGCTGGGGAGGAAGCGCTACAGCGAGATGCTCCTCTCCGGCCTGGAGATGGGGGTGCTCAGGCAACCATCAAAGAGCGTGATTGCTGTGGACTACAGCAAGATCACGCCACAACTAAGGAGGGTTCTAACCTATGAACTGGAGGAGATTCAAGCCTACGAGCAACAAGATGATTCTGAAGCCCCTGCCAGCTGAGGTCAGCGACGTGATACAGATGCTGGACTACGCCAGCAGCACATGCGAGGTCCTAGCCAGCGCTGACCCGGACTACAAGCCTGGGGACAGGGTCATCGTGGACAGGTCTGCTGTTGCGTCGTTCAGGGCTGATGACGAGGTGTGGGCAGCATTCGGAAGCGCTGTGCTCGCCCGCATCACCAAGGATGACCAGGTAATCCCAGCAAATAGTCTGTTCATGGTCAACGAGGAGGAACACAAGCGCATCTGGGCACCAACCCACGAAGACGACGTGCTCATCTACACCACCAGCGATGGGAGGAAGCTATTGGCGAGAGCAGGCACTGGCTGGATTGTGGAATACAAGGGCAAGAAGTACAGGCTGATCCGCGAGGATGATGCGCTCGCCGAAGTCACCGAAGATTAGGACATGTGCGGTGTGCGGGGCAAGACCGTGCATGCCGTACGAATGGTACGCTCTCTGCGAAGAGTGCTGGAGAGCAGAAGTA
>JGI24188J35168_1002442_pt1 | contig 10071 bp, 7 predicted proteins | sample YNPBryantNP2012_FD_35168 | JGI IMG/M metagenome (IMG submission 35168) | reverse complement strand
TCTTTGGCTTTTTCCACCATGATTTCATGAACCCAGTGGGTGCGCCATGTGGTACACAGCATGAGTGCCCTCAAAATCTTGAGCACCTCTTCCCCCAAGCGATGGCCGCGGTAGACCAAGGGTGGTCCCAGGTCGAATTGCTCCACATTGACGTCCTTTAAAGCCANGGTGCGTTCGCGATCCTTTTCGGGGATATAGATGAGGTANGTGGCGAAGGCGTGCATGAGTTCCTTNTCGGACACAGTCCGGTCCCCTTCCTTGAGGCGCGTTTCCAGNCGCTGGTAATGGGCGAGCTCCAGTTCCATCTGATAATGGACATCCAACAAGGTTTCGTAGTCCAGTTCGTGGTAGCCGGCTCGATCGAACTGTTCCCGAAGGTACTCCCAATCCACGTAGAGTTTCTTCCGGATTTTGCGATCCGCCAGGAAATCCTGACATGACGTGAACCCCACGATGCCCCGTTCCCCATCCACGAAGACTTCGCGACCCATGTAGGCCGCCAGGGTGCATTCCGGGTTGAGTTCGATGCGGTCTTCGTCCACAAGCACCAGGGGGCGGCCGTGCACGTCCGTCACGTTGATCAGGTAGGGTTTGCTGTAGGCCACAGCCGAAACGGCTTCATGGCCGGTCACATTCCCGTCACAGCGGATGATTCCGCGCACGTGAGGGTGATTGACGGCCAGATCCGTTTCTCCGTAGGGCCTCTTGCGCAGCATGATCACGGCACGGCCTTGGCGAGCCACTTCTAGGGCCTCTTCCGTTCCGAAAACCAAAACGCCGCGGTCCGCCGTGTCCGTGATGGGTTCGCCCACGGCAAGGACCTGATAGTCGGAGAATCCTTCTTTGAGCATCTTCTCCGGCTGTTCCAGGGCCGTGTTGATGATGAGCGAGGCCATCTGAATGGTTGTTTTCCCCTCATCCACAAGATCCCACATGGCCCGGGCCGTGGCGGAAAAGGTCATGCGCAAGGGGCGGCGTTGAAGGATGTAGAGCTTTCGGTCCTCCACGGTAAATTCCACGTCCAGCGGCCTTTTGGCACGCGTTTCGAGCCGATCCCGAACGGTCATGAGCAGTTGGTAGATGTCGGGAAAGCGCGCTTCCAAATCTTTGGTGTGCAGGAGTTGTTTTCGAAGCTTTCCCGAGACGATCTTGTCGCACTGCACCTTGGGCGCCCATTCGATCACGGGTATGGCCGCGCCGGTTCTCGGATTTCGCGTAAACAGAACCCCGCCCAAACACCCGTGCTCATCGCGGTTGCCGAAAACCATGGCCTGGACGATGACCGCTGTCCCCATATCGTCCGGCACTTTAGGGCTGCGGCTTAGCCGGGCTTCCACGGCCGTTTCCGCCATCCAGGAATGGAACACGCTTTCGATGGCCGCCCGCAATTGCTTCAAAGGGTCTGATTCCATGCGGGCCGGGGTCCCTTCGGGTGCGGCGCGAAGAAGCACCTTCTTGTAGGCGTCGATCAAGGGAAAGAGTTCATCCACGGGGACCGAGCCTTCGTCGCCCACATGAAACTTCTGCAACACTTCGAAAAAGTGCTCGTAAGGAATCCCCAGGACCACTTCGCCGTACATGCGGATGGCTTCCAGGTAGGTTCCCAGGAGGAATCCTTCGTCTTCTCCCGCCTCGATNAAGGCGGTGACNATTTCGTCGTTCAGCCCNACATTNAGGATCGTGCTGATGGCTCCGGGAAGGGACACGGGAGCGCCGCCGCGCACGGCGACAATCAGGGGCATGCGGCCGCTGGTGTCCCCATAGCGGCGCCCCACGCGCCGTTCCAGATCAGCAAGGGCCACGGTGACGGCCGCGAACAAGCCCTCGGGAAGCGAGCCGTTGTTGTCGTGAAACGCTTTCCAGGCGTCGGTGGTTAAAATGAAGCCGTCGGGGACCGAGATTCGATGTTCCATGCCGGGGAAATCGGACCGTAGATTCTGAAAATCCTCCACCAACTTGGCCCCCTTGGCCCCCAGCTTGTCGATTTGGGATGGGTCCGCCTTTTCAAAAGAAATCACCATGGCATCGTAGGGCATGGACGGCTCCTTTAGGCTGCGGCGGCATGGAATCAAAGTCGGCCTCGCGCACGCGATACGCGGGATAGGTCTTCATTTGATGCCATAGCTGTGCTACAAAAAAAAGGAATGTGAATTTTTTCGATTACACGCGCGCTCACAAGCCGGGATCATGAAACGGGAAGACGCCCATCGCATCCTCTACACCGTGCGCTTCTACCATGTGACGCTCTCTTTGGAAGTGGACCGAGACCGTTGCATCCACTGCGATTTGTGCTCTCTGGCGTGCCCTCGCCAGGCCTTGCGTATCGATGCGGATGAGCAGGGTTTGGAGATTTGTCTGGACCATGACCGGTGTGTCTTTTGTGAAGTCTGTGCCTACGTGTGCCCCGTTTCCGCCATCGCGTTGCGATACGAAGACCGTGCCAAGGAATTGCTGCGCCGCTCGGGCGGCCTTCCCCTCATTCCCGAAAAACTTCGCGTAGACGTCGATCGCTGCCCCCATCGGTGCGAACTTCTGGAATTCGAGCAGAACCACTGGTGCCGGCAGCAGCGCCGCCTCGTGGAAAATCGCGAAACCGAATGCCCCAAGTACTGTTTTCGGTGTGTGCAAAACTGCCCTCGCGGGGTCTACCACGAAACCCCAGAAGGGACCTGGCCCGACCCCGTGCCGTGTCTGCGCTGCGAACGGTGTCTGGAAACCTGCCCGCACGGCTCCATTCGAGTGACCCCTCTCTTTCGGGGCCGTGTGCTTCTGGATGCGGACCGATGCCCCGAGGACTGTTCCCTATGCATGGAGGTGTGTCCCGTTAAGGTGATCGAGCGGCGCGACGGCCGGGTTGTTCTCATTCGGGATACCTGCGCCTTGTGCGGCGCCTGCGCCAATGTGTGCGATCGCGACGCCGTGCGCGTCGTCCGGGAAAAGGTGCTTGTGCCCGAGGCCGACACCTGCCCCCTGTGGGATCGCATCCGGGACGCTCTCACGGAAGGCATGGGCCGGAATGTTCCCAGCCTGGCGCCGCTCGCCGAACCGTCTTCTTCCCGGCCTCTGCAGGCGGGGCATCATCCATGAGCGGCATCGGGGTTTACATCTGCCACTGCGGCCAAAACATCGCCGGAGTCATCGATGTGGAGGCCTTGCGCCGGCGTGTGGCCCAGTGCAGCAAGGCGGCGGTCGTCAAAACCAACGTGTTTTGTTGTTCCGAGCCGGGCCAGAAGGAAATCCGGGCGGACATCGCCGAGCACGGCCTGGAACGAGTCCTGGTGGCCGCCTGTTCCCCAAGGCTTCACGAAGTCACCTTTCGCCGAACCATCGCCCAAGCCGGCCTCAACCCCTACCTCCTGGAAATGGCCAACATTCGGGAACAGTGTTCATGGGTCCATCGCGGGTCGGAGGCGCAAGACAAGGCTTTGGACCTCATCCTCATGGGGTTGGCGCGCCTGGCCCGTCTGGTGCCGCTCCAAGACCGGCTCGTTCCCGTCACTCGGCGGGCTTTGGTCGTCGGAGGCGGCGTGGGCGGGCTGAGCGCCGCCTTGGAATTGGCGGATTGCGGGGTGCCCGTCGTCTTGGTGGAAAAGAGCCCTTCTCTCGGCGGTCAGGCCCTGCGATGGAACATCGCCGTTCCCGAGGTAGATCCTTTGTCGTGTTTCCTGCGGCCTTTGATTACGCGGGCGCACCTTCACCCGCGCATTCGCGTTCTGGAAGCGTCCACGCTGGAAGACGTGCGAGGTTATGTCGGCCGGTTTTCGGCATCGATTCTGGGCCCAACGGGTCCGTGCACCGAAGAGGCGGGNGCTCTGGTGGTGGCCACCGGGTTCGAACCCTACACGCCGGACCTTTCCCGATATCCCTTTGCNGCGCTGCCCCANGTGATGACGTCGGTTCAGTTGGAAGAGCTTTTCGGGAAAGACGGCCGAACCCNGCACGGNATCCCTTCGGCCCTTGAAAGGGTTCGCACGGTCGCTTTNCTCCAATGCGTCGGGTCGCGGCTNGATGACGAANATCCCCACTGTTCGCGCCTCTGCTGTGCCGTGACGCTGAAACAGGCCCTGGCCCTTCGGGCTTTCGGCATAAACGTTCGGGTTTTTCATCGAGATATCCGCCTTTACGACAAGAATCAGGAAGAGGCGCTCTACGGCCGAGCGCGCCGCGAGGGCGTTCAATTCCACAGGGGCGTGCTGAAGGCCGTGGAAGGCGATGCCGCAGGCGGCTTAATCNTTCATTGGTATGACGAATTTCTTGACGAGGACATGCGCTTTCCCGTGGACCGGCTGGTCTGCGCCGTGGGGCTCCGCCCGCGTTCGGATGCGGAATCCCTTCGACGTGTATTGCGTCTTGCGGCAAGCCAGGACGGCTTCCTGCTGGAAGCCCATCCCAAGCTCCACCCGCTGGAATCGGCCGTGGAAGGCGTTTTCCTTGCGGGATCGTGCCAGGGGCCAAAAGACGTTCGGGAAACCGTGGCCGCATCCGTCGGGGCCGCCGCCAAGGCCTACCAGNTGCTGTGCAAGGATGTGCTCCAGCTGGACGGCATGATCGCCGTCATCGACCGGGACNGTTGCGTGGGCTGCGGCACGTGCGCGGCCGAATGTCCTTATCAGGCCATCGTCCTTCGGGAAGACGAAGAAGGAGCCCTCAAAGCGCATGTGGAAACGGCTGCCTGCAAGGGCTGCGGCGTGTGCGCCGGGGCATGCCCGACGCAAGCCGCCGATCACCTGGGCTTTCCTCTGGAAGCGCTTAAAGCCATGGTCGATGCGGCTCTTGCGGACCGCGCCGGGGAAAAGATCCTGGCTTTTTGTTGCCATTGGTGCGCCTATGCGGGGGCCGACGCGGCAGGCGTATCGCGTCTTGCCTATCCGACCCCTGTGCGCATTGTTCGGGTGCCGTGTTCGGGCCGCATCAGCCCTCGGTTGGTGCTCCATGCATTCCAAAAGGGCGCCGGCCGCGTCATGGTCGCCGGCTGTCATCCGCCGGGAGACTGCCACTACATCTCCGGGAATGTGCGGTTCGAAAGCCGTGTGCCTCGCATTCGCACGCTTCTTTCCAAGAAGGGATACGATCCGAACCGGTTTTCGTATTACTGGATCTCGGCGACGGAAGGACCGCAGTTTCAGCAGATCGTGCGGCGATTGGCCGAAGGGCTGGAAACAGGAAACCCGTCATGACGGCGGCGGCGCGAAGCGATGACGAACCGAAAAAACCAATCCCCCACGCACGGCACACGGATTCTCCTCTGCCGCTGTCCCGAAAGGCATGGGTGGCAGGATCTCGACCAAACGGCCGAGATCCTGGCCGGGGCGGGGATTTCCGTGCGCCTTGTGGACGCCTTGTGTGAGCGGGAAACGTTTACGAAGGAAATGTCGAAAACGGCGCTTCGAGACGTGGAACGGCTGGTCATCGGCGCCTGTTCGCCTTTCTTGATCGGCGATCTTTTGAATCAAGCTCTTCATGACCAATCCGATCTGCGGTGGACTTTGGTGGACCTTAAGGACGCCCGGAATGCCGTCGCCTTGAGCGGCATCCTTCGAAGCCGCCTTCAGGCCTTGGATCCGGCCTTTTCCAAAACGTGCGGGGTTCTCTCCGCCGGCATTCCCCATGGGACACTCCGTCCCCTCGGCGCCAAAGCCCCTCGGCGGGTTTTGGTCGTCGGTGGGGGTGTGGGTGGATGCCAGGCGGCCCTGGACCTTGCCGGCATGGGCATTCCCGTCACGCTCGTGGAAACCGAAGATTCCTTGGGCGGGAACATGGCCAGGCTGGACAAGACCTTTCCCACCCTGGATTGCTCCATTTGCATCCTGGGGCCTCGACTGGTGGACGCCGCCTCGCATCCCCTCATCACGGTGCTCGCCTCCAGCCGCATTAAAAGAATCAGCGGCCGGCCGGGGCATTTCCTGGTGGAAATCGAACATCGGCCCCGATATGTGGACATGGATCTCTGTTCCGGATGCGGCGCGTGCAGCGAGGTCTGTCCGGTCATCGTCCCCAGCGCATGGAACGCGGGGCTTCGCCCCCGAAAAGCTGTGGGGATCGTGTTTGAACAGGCCGTACCGCTGCGGGCGGCCATCCAAAAGGACTACTGCATTGAGTGTGGCCTGTGCGAAAAAGCGTGCGAAAGGAAGGCCATCCGTCTTGCCGAGGAACCTCACGTGAGCCGGTTGCACACGGCGGCCATTGTCCTTGCCGAAGGGGCGCGCCTTTTCAAGGCATCGCGGCTCGGCTCTTATGGATACGGCCGCTTTCCGGAGGTGCTCACGAACCTGGAATTCGAACGGCTTGTGTGCGCCACCGGACCGACTCAGGGAGCGCTCATCGCCCCGAGCGGATCCCGACCTCGTTCGGTGGCCTTTATTCAATGCGCAGGGTCCCGCAACCGCCGTTTCCTTCCCTACTGCTCGATCACCTGCTGCACGGCAAGCATCAAGGAAGCCATGCTGGTCTTGGAACACGAACCGGAAGCCGCCGTCACGATTTTCTTTAATGACATTCGCACCACCGGAAAGAGTTTTGAAGGGCTTTTTCTTCGAGCTCGCGAACGGGGCGTGCGTTTCGTCAAGGCCCNGCCCGATCGCGTGGAACGGGCCAAAGATGGGAAGCGGCTTTCGGTGCATTATCGGGCGGCTTCCCATCCCGGAACGCAAACCCTGGAAGCCGATNTGGTGGTTCTCGCCGTCGGGGTGGAACCCCCCAACGCGGATCCCCGGTGGGTCGTGCGCACNCCCCCCAGGCGGGACCATTACGGCTTTTACGAGGAAGCCTTCTACTGGGGCNGGCAGATGCACAGCACCCTGCCCGGCATCTTCCTCATCGGCGGGTGCCACGGCCCCCGGGACATCACCCAAACGGTGACCGAAGCGTCAGCCGCGGCGGCTCACGTGGCCAAGTGGCTGCGGCGCGTCTCGGCGTCCCCTTCAAAGAGCTCGCCGCCATGACACGAAAAACGCTCACGTCCCTTGTCTGCTGCGGCTGCAGCTGCCTGTGCGACGACATCGACGCCGTCGTGGAGAACGACCGGGTAGTGGAAACCGCCAACGCATGCCAATGGGGAGCGGCCCGATTCCTGGGGTTGAAGAAGTTCAGCCGTGCGCTGCCCCGAGCCCGATGCCAGAGTCACCGGCGGCGTCCGGATTCCCGCAATCGGCTCGATCTTTCCCTTGCCGAAGCCGTCTCCGCCTGCCGGGATCACCTGTTTTTCGCGCGGCGCGTGGTGGCCTACGGTTTGGGCCAAATGTCCGTCGAAGCCCTCCATCTTCTCATGGACGGGCTTCGGGATTGGGAAACCCTGTGGATTCCCTCGGACGGTCCCCTTCTTCAAGCCTTCGTGAAAACCTACGGTCAGCACGCCCCGGCCCTTACCAATCTGGAATGCGTTCGAAATCAGGCCGACTTGGTGATTTTCTGGGGCGCCAATCCTCTGCGAAGTACACCGCGCCTCTTGAGCCGCTACGCTCTTTTTCCGCGAGGGCGCTTTACCGAAAGAGGCGCCGAAGATCGCAAAGCCTGGACCGTGGATATTCAGACGACGGAAATGGAACGGGTCACGGAACTCTTGACGATCCCGCCGGATCAGGAAAGAGCCTGTGTCCGGGCTCTCCGCCAAGCCCATGCCGGGCTGCCCCTGAAAGCCCCGGCCGGACTTTCCAGTAAGACCTTGTCCATGCTGCTCAAAGACGTGGACGCGAGTCGGTATCGCGTGTTTTTCTTCGGTCGAGGCCCTCTGTATCAACCTGAAGGGGAGGGCGTGCTGGATGAACTGGCGTCCTGGGTCAGGGAACTGGGCGCCTCCGCCCCGAGCTTTCTCCTGCCCGTGCGGGCGATTTCAACAGCATGGGGTTTCTCCACGTTTTCCTCAGTTGCGGCGGCTTGGCCAACCCGCTGTGGCACCTGCAGGGGGATGTGCATCGTTGGGAACCCCGAGCCGGGGACGTTCTCCTGGCTCTATCCGGGGATTGTTTCTGGTTTTTGACGGATGATCAAAAGCGCGCCGTCCGAAAGCACCGGATCCCCGTCTTGGCCTTATCGGCTCATGAAACCATGACGACGGCGGAAGCGGACGTGGTGGTGGCCGTGGGGCTTCAGGGACTGGACGTCTCCGGCCGGGCGACACGGCTGGACGGCGTGAGCCTTTTTGCGGAAAACCTGTGGGACGGTGAGGCGGCATCCGATGAGGCCGTCCTTCGTGAGTTGTTCGACCCGTTGCGAGCCTAGGGATCCCATGCGGCCGAAAACCCTTATCCTTCGATCCGGTACCGTGATCGACCCCGTCTCGGGGGAAGAAGGCGTGAGGCGGGATGTGGCCGTGTGCGGGGAAACGATCGTTGCGGTGGAAGACGTTTCGGACGCGGACGAGATCGTGGACGTTTCGGGCATGCTGGTCACCGCGGCGGCTGTGGACTGTGCCGCCCACGTGGCCTTTCCCGGTGTGTGGGGGCTTCGCGCCGCTGGGCTCTTTCCCGACGCGGAAACCCTCGCGCGTCGTTATGCCGAAAGAGGATTCGGCCATGTGCACGAAAGTTGGGCGACGCTTTTCGATTGGGGAACGGTCCAGGCCGAGTGGGATCGAATTCCCGGCCCGGACGTTTCCGTCGGCTTGATGCTTCCCCTTTATGACCTGACGAATGCCATGGACGCGCAAGACGTGACGGCCGCGCACAACATGCTGTCGTCTGTTTGCGCCCTTTTGGGACCCCAGGGGTTTTACCTTCCTGAACCGCGAGTGCGCTTTCGCCATGATGTTTACAAGCACCGGGAAAAAGCCGCCAAGGATCTGCTGCCCTTTCTGCGCGCGGCGTGTGAAGGCCTTTCAGGGCCCATCGTTCTTCCGGCCGGGTCACTCCATGGAGAAGATCGTGCCGCTCTGTCTTGCGGCATGCATCTGCAGCGCGCCATGGGCTTCGGCTACGCGGAAGCGGCGGGCCTTTTTTCCGCCTCGACCGGATTCGACCTTTCCGGCCTGAGCACCGATCTGGGGCTGGCATGGCCGGAAAAGAGCGTGGCGCTCTCCTGGGTGCCGCCCGCCGACGGCACCGAAGGCCGACTGTGGGATGTGGGCGCTTTCCTCATGCTCAAAGCGGAACCTCTTTCCAACGAGGATTTTCGGGACCACGGGGAAACGGTTCAGTTCTTGGCGCAGGGGATCGCCGAAGGATGGGCGTTGTCGTGCCGCCATGCCAATCTGGCCCTTGTGGAGGACTGGGAAGGATTGATCCGGGCATTTTTGGAAGTGTGGACCGTTCGGGAATGGTTCCTGGCGACTCGATTCCGTGCCGCGAAGGCTCTGGGATTTTTGGATCGAGGCCATCTTGTGCCCGGAGCCCGAGCCAATTTGGCGGTTTACGCAGAACCGGCGATGAGACCAACGCCGAATGGGCCAAAGCCCTGAGCCGTTGCCGGCGCCTTTACGTGGGCGGAAGAGAAGTCTACAACGCCCACCGAGGCGGTTTGACGCCATCATCCCGGATCGGTCGATCCCGCCAAACAACGATGGCGGCCATCGACGTGGAAGGGCTCGCCGCCTTGTCGGACGGCATGAGTCTTCGGCCGGAAACCCTGCGGCGGCTTGCGCCGCGGGTTGAGAGAGCCATAGGGCATGATTCGCAAGATTCTTGAACACCTGCCCCAAACGGACTGCGGCATGTGCGGCATGACGTGCGCCGATTTTGCGGGCTTTCTCCTTTCCGGAGATCTCAGCCCGCAGGAGTGCCCCGTGCTTCAGGAAGAAGCCTATTCGGCCCAGAGGGCGGATCTGGCCGCACTTTTGGAAAGCCTGGCGGCACGCGCCAAGTCCGGCCATCTCATCGACCCGGAGAAGTGCACCGGATGCGGCATTTGCCTCATTGTGTGCGAATACCATGTGGCTAACGACCCTGAAAGCCGCCGCGGCAAAGGCCCGGCCAGAGACGCCAAGCTGGTCCTTCGGATCGTCAACGGGCGGGTGGTTCTGGCCGATGAAACCCTGTGCACCCGATTGCTGCAGGCGGCGGATAAATGCAGCAAATGCCAAGACCATTGCCCCACTCAGGCCATTGTGCTCATCTGAAAGGCCGTTCCGAAGCGACGGCG
>JGI24188J35168_1002435_pt1 | contig 10089 bp, 5 predicted proteins | sample YNPBryantNP2012_FD_35168 | JGI IMG/M metagenome (IMG submission 35168) | reverse complement strand
CCGTGGCGTTTGCGATCACCAACGCAGGCGAGGTCCCGCTGAGTTACGCGGCCTACCTTGCGCCGGGATGCGAGTGGCTGGACCTGGACAAGACGAGCGGCGGACCGATCGAACCGGGCGGCGGCGACGTCGTCCGGGCCACGCTGAGTGCCCGTGCGGCGAGCCTTCCGCCGGGCGACCACGCGGCGACGGTCACGTTCGCGATGGGCTGCGGTCCCGAGCCTCTGGTCACGCGCCGCATCCTGCTTCGGGTTGCCGCGCCCACCTGCGGCCGGCCGCCGCAGGACGTAGATGCGGATGGCGACGTGGACCTGAACGACTTCGTGGCGTTCCAGATCTGTTTCAACGGATCGAGCCGACCGTGGGCCGGCGGCCCCGAGGCCGATCGGACGTGCGGCTGCCTGGATGATGATGACGACCAGGACGTCGACCTGAACGACTTCGTGCGGTTCCAGGTCTGTTTCAACGGGTCCAGCCGTCCGGCGGCCTGCCCGTGATCGGGCCGCAGACGGCGGCGGGGCGCCTATTCGAGCGCCTTGAGATTGGCTTCCACGCCGGCNAGTCGGGTCTTGAGTTCCGCCAGTCGGGCCCGCTCGCGCTGCACGACCTCGGGGCGGGCCCTGCTCACGAAACTCTCATTGGAGAGCTTCTGTTCCACGGCGGCNAGCTGGCCGGCGAGCTGGTCGCGCTGCTTCGTAAGCCGCGCGCGCTCCTGCGCGATATCGACGACGCCGAGGACATAGATTTCGGCGTCGCGGACGACGGCGGCGGCGGCGTCCGGGGGGCGGGCGGCCTGCGGATCGGTCTCCAGTGAGTCCAGGCCCGCCATGTTCGAGATCAGGTGGTTCCCGGCCGCGACGGCGCGGAGGGACTCGCCGGCTGCGCGGATACGGGCGGCGAGGCGTCTGGCCGGGGGGATGCCGTACTTGTTGCGGATGTCACGGATGGCCCGGATCACCTCGCGGAGGAAGTCGAAGCGGTCTTCGATGGAGGGGTCGAGCCACTCGGGTCGGGCGGTCGGCCAGGCGGCGTGGATGAGGAGCGGGGAGGCGGGCAGCTCGCGGTCGATGCCGCGGACGGGCACCTGGGCGTTGAGCCGCTCCCAGATCGCCTCGGTGACGAAGGGTGTGAAGGGGTGCAGGAGGCGCAGGACCTGGTCAAGGCAGAACGCGAGGACCTGACGGGCGGCCGCGTGGGAGGATTCNGCGCGACCGTCGGGCCGGGTCTGGTGGAGGGCCGGGGCGGCGTTTCGCATCCGCGGCTTGATCAGTTCCAGGTACCAGTCGCACAGCTCGGACCAGAAGAACTCCCGCGCGGCGCCGATGGCTCCTGAGGGGTTGTAGTCCTCCAGGGCCTTGTGGACGGCCTGGGTGGCCCGCGTGAGGCGCGAGAGGATCCAGCGGTCCTCATCGGCCAGGTCGTCGGGCCGCAGGGGGGTGAACGGGACGTTGCGGAGGTTCATCAGCGCGAAGCGGGCGGCGTTCCACAGCTTGTTGCAGAAGTGGCGGCCGACCTCGAAGCGCTCGCTGACGAGCTTGGCCCCCGGGACATCGGGCATCGTGCCGAGGACGTCGAACTCGCGGCCGGTCTTGGGGTCCACATAGGTGAAGCGCCCGCGGCCGTGCTTGGCCGTNGCGAGGTCCACCAGCTCACCGGTGAAGGGCGAGACGGCCTGCACAGGCAGGCGGATGTCCTGGGTGCCGGTCTGCATCTCGCAGAGCACGTATCGCATGGCGTCGGCGCCGTAGCGTTCGACGATGTCCACGGGGTCGATCCCGTTGCCCTTGGACTTGCTCATCCGCTCGCCCTTGCCGTCCTGGATGTTGGCGTGGATGAANACATCGGTGAACGGCACGTCGCCGAGGTTGTAGAGGCCGGTCAGGACCATGCGCGCCACCCAGAGGGTGATGATGTCGCGCCCCGTAACCAGGCACGAGCCGGGGTAGTAGTAGCTCAGGCAGTCGGGCCGGCCGTCCACGCGACCGAGCGGCGTCTGGCCGGGTTCCACGCGGGCGGTCTCGGGGTCGGGCCACCCCAGCGTGCTGTGAGGCCACAGGGCGCTGGAGAACCACGTGTCGAGCACGTCGGGGTCCTGAANGAAGCCCTCCGCCTCCAGCCGCGGTGCCACCTGCGGGTCGGTGGTCGCGTCGCGCAGGCAGACGAGCACCTCGACATCGGTCCGGCCTCGGGCCGCCTGGGCCTCGATCGCCGTGCCGTCCGGGGCGGCGAAGAGGAACCGTACGTCCGGGCGGGCCGACAGCTCCGCGTGGAGCCGGAGGACCGCATCCATCTCGGCGGCGGACGCGACGGTCCGGGCCCAGATGGGGATCCGGTGTCCCCACCAGAGCTGCCGGCTGATGCACCAGTCGCGCTTTTCGGAGAGCCAGCTCAGATACGTGCCGGCGTATCGCTCGGGGTCGGGATGGAAGGTGACGCGCCGTCCCGTCGGCGAGCGCCACGAACCGGCGACGGCGTCGATGGCCGCCTGGGCNAGGCCGGCGGCCCGGAACTCCTTGTCCGTGCCGCGCCCGCAGACGATGCCGCCGGCCACGTCGCCCATCCGCACGAACCACTGTCTGGACAGGTAGGGCTCGACGGGCGTTTCCGACCGGGAGGAGTGACCGACGTCGGTGGGGCGGTCCTCCACGGCCTCCAGCAGCCCGCGCGCCTGGAGGTCGGCGACCACGCGCTGGCGGGCGACGAAGCGGTCGAGCCCGCGGTAGGGGCCTGCGTTCTCGTTGAGCGTCCCGTCGGGGTTCAGGATGTTGACGATGCCGATNTCGTCGCGGTGACGGGTCCAGACGTCGTAGTCGTTGGGGTCGTGCGCGGGGGTGATCTTGACGCAGCCGCTTCCCAGCTCCGGTCGCGCCCACACATCGCAGATCAGCGGGATCGGCCGGTCGAGCAGGGGGAGCATCACCCGCCGGCCGGCGCGGGCCATCCGGGCGAGCTTTTCGAGCGTGGGCAGGTGCGTGCGGCGACGCGCTTCCAGAGCGGCCAGCTCGGCGTCCAGGGCGGGGCGCTCGCGGGCCGGCGAGGCCGCCAGCTTTTCCCGCGCCGCCGTGATGGCGCGTTCCAGCTCGCCGGCCGGATCGGGGTGTACGGCCACGGCCGTATCGCCGAGCATCGTCTCGGGCCGGGTCGTGGCGACTACGACGCAGGCCGGTTCGTCGGGCTGGGGGTCAATCACGGGGTAGCGCAGGTGCCAGAAGTGTCCGTTGACGGTCTGATAAACGATCTCGTCATCGGCCACGGCGGTCTGAAGGTGGCAGTCCCAGTTGACGAGCCGGTTGCCGCGGTAGATCAGACCGTCGGCGAACATCCGGAAGAAGGTATGGCGGACGGCNCGGGCGCAGACCTCGTCCATGGTGAAGCGCTGGCGGTCCCAATCGCAGGAGCAGCCCATGACCTGCTGCTGCTGGACGATCCGCGCCTGGTACTGGTCTTTCCATTCCCAGATCCGCCGGACGAGGGCCTCGCGGCCGATGTCGTGTCGGGTGCGTCCTTCCAGCTCGAAGAGGCGCCGTTCGACGACGGCCTGCGTCGCGATGCCCGCGTGGTCGGTTCCGGGCATCCACAGGGTGTTGTCGCCCATCATGCGGTGCCAGCGGATCAGCAGGTCCTGCATCACGTTGTCCATCGCGTGGCCCATGTGCAGGGCGCCGGTCACGTTGGGCAGGGGCATCATGATCACGTAGCGGCGCTGGCGGTCGTCGGGGATGGCGGCGAACGCCTTTGCCTCCAGCCACCGCCGGTAGATGCCCGGCTCAATGGCGGACGGGTCGTACTGTCGGGCGAGTTCCTCGGACATCGTCTTCAGCTCGGACGCAGGATTCTTCGTCCCTGTCGGTCGCGGTGCCGCAGCGGCGGGCCCGGGCCCGGCCTGGGCCGGCGGGTTCTGCCGCGATTCGGCCACGCGCAGACGTCACAACTTCCGCGGGCAGTGGGCCGAAGTCAAGGCGGGGAGGCGGTTCGCGCCGCCGGGTCGCGCTGCGGGCCTGCCGCGGCAAACCAGCGCGTCAGGATGCCGCGGAGGCGGGCAAACGACGGATCCCGGCAGCGGTCCGGGCCGACGCTCGACGCGAGCCTCGCGTAGATGGCGGACGAGCGGGGCTTGCGCACCTGGCGCAGGACGCGCTCGAGGGCCCGCTTGGGGTCCGCAGGCTTCGGATGCTCCTGGATCCACAGTCCCTCAGAAGCCATCCACGACCGGAGCTCACGGATGCCGCCCTCGCAGCCGAGACACGACGCCACGTGGGGTGAGTCGCTCCAGACCCAGATCTCCAGCTCGGGGTCGATGGCTACGGCCGCCACCCGGTCAGCCCACCCGGAATCTCGAAGTCGAAATCGAACGGCTTGCTCCAGATCCTCGGCTTGTAGGGCTTCGCGGCCGCATCCGATCCGGTCGAAGACCACGAGTGCGTGCGCACACCGACCGGCGAACGGTCGAAGGAATTCATGTGCCGTCAGGAAGCAGCCGGGGTCACGGTGCACGTGCACGTAGATCTCGAAGGACAGGTTCCGTATCCCCAGGCGGGCCGGCGTGGCCAGCAGGCCATTGAGGGCCGCCTCCACGTTCCTGTCGGGAACCAGGATGACCAGATCGGTGAGGGCGTTCATCCGAGGACGCCCCCCGCGAAAAGGACCCCCAGGTTCGTCTCTCCGCGCCACTCGCGAAGTCGGGGGTGTTCGGTCCCCAGCACGACGTCCGTGGCTCCGCCGGGGCTCTTTGCGAAGCAGAGGATGCTCTCGGGGCGCGCCACGCTGAGGATCACGGGGGAGTGGGTAGCCAGGAGGATCTGCGCGCCGTACACGGACGAGAGCGAGTCGAACATCGTTTCCACCGCGCGCGGGTGAATCCCGTTCTCCGGCTCCTCGATCAGGTACACGCCCTCCACGTCGCCGAGGTAGGCCGGCAGCGTGAGCGCCAGCAGGCGTAGCGTCCCATCCGACGCCGTCCATGATGGGATTTCCAGCCCTTCGTTGTAGCGCAGGACGAGATAGCAGTGCCGGTCCTCCGGCCGCTCGACCGTGTAGACATCCACGAGGTCGGGCAGGGCCGTCCTGAGATGGGCGACCCACTCCCTGAGCCGGTGCGGGTGTTCCTTTCTGAGCCGCTGGACGACCCACGGGATGTTGGAACCGTCGGGCCGGAATCGGCGGGGCTGACCCGGCGGGCTGGGATGCCGCATGAGAGCGCTGTTGAGGACGAGCCTCTGAACGCCCTCGCAGAGCAGACGCTTCAACCACGTTCCCGCGGGGAACTTGGTTTCGTCGTCGGGCAGGTTGGCCAGGGCCGACTTGCGGGGTCCGAGCCGGAACGAGTGGTCNNAGCCNCGGCCGGTCTCGTCGTAAAAGTTGTCGTTTCCGGCGGGGTTCTTGGAGACGACGGTCTTGCTGACACTGCGGCCGCCGCGCGGAGCCCTGCCGGTAAGAATCGTGTTCGGGGGGGAAGGCTCCATGGGGAAGAGGGTCCGTCCTGCGGTCTCGTCGGGCGCGGCGGGACCCAGCAGTACGGCCCGCTCGGCCAGCAGGGATACCTCATTCGTGGCCGGGTCGGGGCCCACAGCTACCTCGTACCGCACGGACTCGTAACGCTGCGAAAGTTTTTCCCTCTGTTCATTGGGGATGGCCAGTTCCACCGCCAGCTCAAAACGGTTGCCCGTTCGCTGCCACACGAGGTCGTGGAAGTTGCGGCTCCGCTCTTCGAGGGCCTTCTCCAGTCCACCGGTGACGAGGTCTCCCAGGAATCCGACGACGTCGAGGAAGGTGGTCTTGCCCGAGGCGTTCGGCCCGACGAGCACGTGGAAGTTCCCCAGGGAGCGATTCACGTACTTCAGGCACCGGTAATACAGGGCTTCGATGACGCGGATCATAGAGGCTCCCATCCCGTATGATAGCGTCGGCGTCCGGGCCGGCGAACCCCGGAGGCGGTCCGGCTCAGAAGTAATCCTGGAGCGCCTGCACGTCCCAGTCGCCGCTTTTCAGCGCGCGGATCGCCCGGACGGCCGCCCGGGCGCCCGTGATGGTCGTGATCAGCGGGATGTTGTGCATGACGGCCGCCGAACGGATGCGGCTCTCCACGTGGGCGCTGCCCCAGTAGATGGGCGTGTTGATCAGCAGGTGCACCTGCCCCGCGTGGATCAGGTCGATGAGGTACGGCCCGTCGGGGTCCTGCTGTTTCCGCACGAGTTCCGCGGGGATGCCCGCTCCTTCCAGAACGTCGCGGGTCCGCTGCGTCGAGAGGATGCGGAAGCCCATCTCTGCGAACTCCCGCGCGATCGGCACGATCAGCGGCTTGTCGTGATCGTTGACGCTGATCAGCACCGTGCCGCTCAGGGGCAGGCCCGTGCCGGCGGCCATCTGGGCCTTGGCGAAGGCGATCGGGAACGTGCGGTCGATGCCCATGACCTCGCCCGTGCTGCGCATCTCCGGCCCGAGGATGCAGTCCACACCGGGGAACTTCGAGAAGGGAAAGACCGCCTCCTTCACGGAGACGTGCCGCGGCCATGGGGCCTCGCTCAGGCCCCGATCCCTCATCGCCTGCGCCAGCGGCCTTCCCAGCATCACCTCGGTGGCCAGCTTGGCCCAGGGCACGCCGGTGGCCTTGCTCACGAACGGGACGGTCCGCGAGGCACGCGGGTTGACCTCCAGTACGTAGACCAAGTCGTCCTTGACCGCGTACTGCACGTTCATCAGACCGCGGACGCCCAGCCGCACCGCGAGCCTCTCGGTCTGCTGTCGGATCTCATCCACGACGGCCGGCGAGAGGGAATACGGCGGCAGGGCACAGGCCGAGTCGCCGCTGTGGATGCCGGCCTCTTCGATGTGTTCCATCACGCCGCAGATGACGGTGTGCCAGCCGTCGCTGACGCAGTCCACGTCCACTTCGGTCGCCGCATCGAGGAACTTGTCGATGAGGATCGGGTGGCCTCGGCCGCCGGTCGCCACGCGGTCGGTCGCCTGGAGGGCCTTTTCCATGTACCGGATGAGGTCGTCCTCGATGTGGCACTTCTCCATGGCCCGGCCGCCCAGGACATACGACGGGCGGACGAGGACCGGATAGCCGATCCGTCGGGCCACGGCCCTGGCCTGCTCGAGGTCGAAGGCGATCCCGGACTCGGGCTGCCGCAGGCCCAGTTCGTGCAGCACCCTGGCGAACTCTTCGCGGTCCTCGGCCAGGTGAATGCACTCGGGCGGGGTGCCCAGGATCGGCACGCCGGCATCCTTGAGCCCCTGGGCCAGGTTCAGCGGGGTCTGTCCGCCGAACTGTACGATGACGCCCTTGAGCAGGCCGTCGCTCGATCCGGGCCGGCCGAGCGGACGGCCGTTGAGCCGCTCGCAGATGTTGAGCACGTCTTCGTGGGTGAGGGGTTCGAAGAACAGCAGGTCGCTGGTGTCGTAGTCCGTGCTGACCGTCTCGGGGTTCGAGTTGATCATGACCGTTTCGTAGCCCATCTGCCGGGCCGTGAAGACGGCGTGCACGCAGCAGTAGTCGAACTCGATCCCCTGCCCGATGCGGTTGGGTCCGCCGCCCAGGACGACCACCTTCGGCCGGTCGCTGACGCGGATCTCGTCGTCCGCGACGGGACGGACGGCACTCCGCATGCGGGGTGCCGGGTTGGCCTGGCCGGGACCGGCGGGCGTCTCGACCCGGGCCGCCTCGGCCGTCGCGCCGGTCTGCGCGTCTTCCACGACGACGGCGGGCGCCTCGTAGGAGGAATAGTAGTAGGGCGTGTAGGCCTCGAACTCGGCCGCGCACGTGTCCACGAGCTTGTACACCGGCGCGATGCCGTGAGCCCGGCAAAACGCGCGGATCTCCGCGGGGCTGACCCCCAGGGCGGTGGCCAGCTGCACGTCCGAGTAGCCCCACTGTTTGGCTCGGGCGATCGTGGCGATCAGGCGGGACAACCATGACGTCCGGCCCCGCTCGGGAGACTCGCCCGGCGGCTCGGAGAGGGCCGGCCCGCCCACCGGCGGCGCAGACCCCGCGGGCCGGCGCAGCCACTGCCTCAGGTCCGCGCCCCCGTCCCGCGCGAGCTGGAAGATTTCGTCCTCAAACTCCACCAGCTCCTTGATGTTCTCAAGGAACCACGGGTCGATCCGGGACAGCTCGTGTACCTGTTCGACCGACCAGCCCATTTTGAACGCGTACCGGATGTAGTACAGCCGTCCCTGGCATGGGCGGGCGATCTTGTCCCGAAGCAGCTCCTCCGGAATCGGCCACCGCCGCGCGGTCTGCTCGACCGTGTCGGCCGGCGGCTCGGCAGCCCGCGGACCGGCCAGCGGGACGCCCGCTGCCCTCGCCTCGCCGCTCCTCCCGGTCCTGCTCGGGGGGAACAGGCGGGCGCGGGTCCGGCCTGCCGTTCGGCGCTCCGGGCCGACTCCCGGCCCCGGATGGCGGCCAGCCACTTGTCGTTGGCATCCAGCCCCAGGCCGAACCGCTTGATCTCCATGGAGCGGATGCCCTTCTGGAGGGCCTCTTTGAAGGTTCGGCCGATGGACATCGCCTCGCCCACGCTCTTCATCTGCGTGGTGAGCGTCTCGTCCGCATCGGGGAACTTCTCGAACGCCCACCTCGGGATCTTGACCACGCAGTAGTCGATGGTGGGTTCGAAGCTGGCCGGGGTCTTCCGCGTGATGTCGTTGGGAATCTCGTCCAGGGTGTAGCCGATCGCGAGCTTGGCGGCGATCCGCGCGATCGGATAGCCCGTGGCCTTGCTGGCCAGGGCCGAGCTCCGCGAGACGCGCGGATTCATCTCGATCACGACCATGCGGCCGGTCCGGGGATGGACGGCGAACTGGATGTTCGAGCCGCCGGTGTCCACGCCGATCTCGCGGATGATGGCGATGGCCGCATCGCGCATCCGCTGATATTCCTTGTCGGTGAGCGTCTGGGCCGGGGCCACGGTGATCGAGTCGCCCGTGTGGACGCCCATGGGATCGAGGTTTTCGATCGAGCAGACGATCACGACATTGTCGGCCCGGTCGCGCATCACCTCGAGCTCGTATTCCTTCCAGCCCAGGCAGCTCTCCTCGATGAGGATCTCATGGACGCGGGAGTATTCCAGCCCGCGCTTGGCGATGGTCTCGAACTCCTCGAGGGTGTTGGCGAAGCCGCCGCCGGTTCCGCCCAGCGTGTACGCCGGGCGGATCGCCACGGGCAGCCCGATCTCCCCGACGATCCNCCGGGCCTCTTCCCAGGAGTGGGCGACGCCCGAGCGGGGCACGTCCAGCCCGATGCGGATCATCGCCTTCTTGAACTCGGTGCGGTCTTCGGCCTTGTGGATGGCCTCGCGGCTGGCGCCGATGAGACGGACCCCGTGGCGATCGAGGATGCCGGCATCCGCCGCCTCGACGGCACAGTTGAGCCCCGTCTGGCCGCCGAGCGTCGGCAGGAGGGAGTCGACCGGCCGGCCGAGCCGGCGTTCACGGGCGAGGATCTTGTCGATCGCTTCGGGCGTGATGGGTTCGATGTACGTGCGGTCGGCAAACTCGGGGTCGGTCATGATGGTGGCCGGATTGCTGTTGAGCAGCACGATCCGGATCCCTTCCTCGCGGAGGGCTTTGCATGCCTGGGTTCCCGAGTAGTCGAACTCGCAGCCCTGGCCGATCACGATCGGCCCCGAGCCGATGATGAGCACCGTATGAATGTCCGGCCGCCGCGGCATATTCCGTGTGAATGTAGCCGCCCCAGCGGTCGCTCACAAGCGAAGCGGGCGCCCCCTGGGACCTGGCGGGCGGGCATTTGCCTCGCCTCCGCGCAGGTCGCGTCGCCCTGCACGTTGTGTCACCGCCGCACCCCTCCGTCGCCCCTGCCCCGACCGTCACCCCCGCGCCGAACGTCACCCCCGCGTCCTCACCGTCACCCCCGCGCCGAACGTCACCCCCGCGNAAGCGGGGGTCCACGAAGTCGCACAGCCATACCCTCCCGTCTGCCCGGCATTGAGGTAAGCCTCGCGTGAATCCCTCGTCTTTTCGCCGCCCNCGATTAGTGAGGATGCGTCCGCCGGTGCGCGATGGTGCGACATGCCGAGGGCTGGTCGCCAGGCAGAGGCGCCTCCTCCTGGATTCCCGCTTGCGCGGGAA
>JGI24188J35168_1002434_pt1 | contig 10089 bp, 9 predicted proteins | sample YNPBryantNP2012_FD_35168 | JGI IMG/M metagenome (IMG submission 35168) | reverse complement strand
CATTCAGGAACAGGCTCGGCCCCAACGATTCGATCAGGCCCAGGAAGATGCCGCCCAACATGGCGCCGGGGAGGTTGCCGATGCCGCCCAGCACCGCTGCCGTGAACGCCTTGATGCCGGGCACAAAGCCCATAAAGAAATGCACCTGCTTGAACATCAGGGCATAGAGGACGCCGGCCGCCCCCGCCGATAGCCCCCCGATGACAAAGGTGGCCACGATCATCCGATCCATGTTGATCCCCATCAGGGCCGCCGCCTCCTTGTCCTCCGAGACGGCGCGGATTGCCTTGCCCACCCGGGTGCGTTGGGTAAAGAGGTATAGCCCGCCCATCAGCGCCGCCGCCGCCACGATCACCACCACCTGGATGACCTGGATGCGCAGCTCGCCCAACGGTGTAGCAAAGATCCACTGGCCCGTCAGGATCTTGACCACCGGGTAGGCCTGGAACCCAGAGCCATATAGGCCCCGGAAGGTATATTGCAGGAAGAAAGACGCCCCGATGGCGGTGATGAGGGGGATCAGGCGCGGCGCGGTCCGCAGCGGCCGATAGGCGATCCGTTCCAGCAGCACGGCGATCAGGCTGGACACTGCCATAGCGACGGCAAAGACGATGGCCAGGCTGATGATGGGTTGGCTATCCAGCCAGCCGGTGGTGTACAGGGCGGCCGCCACGAAATAGGCCGTATAGGGGCCGCTCATAAAGACCTCGCTGTGGGCAAAGTTGATCATGCGCAACACGCCATAGACCATGGTATAGCCCAGAGCGATAAGGGCGTAGACGCTGCCCTGGGCCAGGCCGGACATCATGATACTGGCCCAGTCGGTGAAACCATAGACAGATACGGTCAGACCCAATGCCGTGGCCAGGGGTGGAAACAAGGTGATGATGGAACCCACGCTGACCGCGATCAGGATCAGCGCGCCGATCAGCCACATGAAGATGTCGGTGGGGTCCACTCGTTCGCGTAGCCGTTGTAACATAAGTCCTCCCTCTCTCAGGAACCGATCAGGGGACGAGCCGGGCACATGGGAACTGTGCCCGGCTCGTCTGCACGTGCTCAGAGGGAACCCGGTTCTATAGCCAAACCAGGCTCTCAACGGCCGGGATTAGAATGCTTTCCAGACCGGCTTATCCGGCATCGTCAGGCTCTTGAGGTTGTCGGCCGTGATCTGGTAGACGGCGATCTTGGGGTCGGCGCAGTCACCATACTGGTCGCAGGTGAGGTTCCCGGTCACGCCCTTGAAGTCCTTGGTGGCGAGTATGGCATCCCGCAGGGCCTTGCGGCCGATGTACAGTGTGCCATCCGGGCCTTTCACCGCCACTTTCTCGATAGCGGCAAAGGCGATCATCGCCGCGTCATAGGCATGGGCATGGAAGGGGGCCAGCGGCTTGACCCCGTATTTCTTCTCGTACTTGGCCCGCAGTTCCGGGTAGGCGGCGCCAAAGGCGGAAAAGTCAGGGCTGGAGTGGTACATGCCCACACAGGCCTCGCCCGCGGCCTTGAGAAAGTCCGGCGAGAACGTGCCGTCCGCGCTCATCAGGATGGTCTTCTCCAGGCCGGCCACTTCCTTCGCCTGGCGGGTGATGTGCCCGCCCGCGGCGATAAAGATGGGGTAGTAGATCAGCTCTGGCTGGCCGGTGGCGATCTTGGTCAGCACGGGCTTCATGTCGGTATCCGTGGGGGCGATGGCTTCCTGGGAGGTGATGGTGCCGCCCAGTTTCTTGAACGTCTCCGCAAAGACCCCTTGCAACTGTTCGGCGTAGGGGCTGCCGTCGTGGATGGTGGCCGCCTTCTTGATCTTCAGGTACTCCCAGGCAAAGCGGGCCGCCGCCGCGCCCTGGACCTTGTCGTTGTGGGCCGTGCGCGCATAGCCATCGTACTCTGGCCCGCGATTGGGGTCCGTCAGGAATACGGCGGTGTTAGAGGGTGAGATCGTGGAGATGCCGGCCTTCCACAGGATCGGGGCGCCGGGCTTGGCTTCGCTGGAGCAGTTGGAGCCGATAGCCACCACCACCGTCGGGTCAGCGGCGATCTTGGTGGCTGCCGCCTGGCCACCCTCGGCGTTGCAGCCCGAGTCCTCGACCGTAAACTTGATGGGGTGGTCGAGGAGTTTGCCGCCCTTGTCGTCAATGGCCAGCTCCACGCCGTACTGGGTGTCCTGCCCCAACGTGGCATCCGGCCCGGCGATGACAAACCAGGCCGCGATGTGGATCGGCTCGCCGGGCTTGATGACCACCACGCCGATCTCGTCTTTGGGCGGCTCGAAAGTCGGCCCGCCAGGAACCCGTGGGCACTGGCTGGCCATCAACAGTAGACCGATCGCGCATAGAGCTAACAGGCGTTTCATGGTACCGTTCTCCTCCTTTTGTTCTGCGTGATTANGGGCTATTCCACGAGTCGAAGCCGGTGCCCATCCGTCGTCAGGGCCGCATCACCTCCTCTTCTCAGAGCACGGATGTAGCCGGGTATGATTTTNTTGGGCTTCATTATAGGGTAAATCGGCTGGATTGTCAATATCCCCTGGTTGACATCGGGCGTAATTTAAACGCATGAGGACACTGATCCACTTCGTGCCCCTTCGCCGCCACGCTGTGCGGGGAGGGAAAAGAATGCCTGCTAGGGGGTTTTTGCGGCTGCTTCGGCGCCGCAAAAACTTGGGCAATGAGGGCCTTCGGTCAAAGTGTCAACTAATTTTGAGCTATCCCAATTAGAGCACGCCAAAGTTAACCAGCTCGAGACCCAGGTCCTGGACTGCTTTCCTGACCTCATCGCTCACCAGGATCGTCAGCTCCACCATGCGTTCGTCCACGTAACCGCTACTGTCCAGCAGTTCGTGGTCTGGGAAGCCCGGGTGGACCATGAGTTCAGTTACTCCCTCTCGTACCGTGGACAGGATGCGGCGCAGGTTGGCGGCAGTCAGGTTGGGGCGACCAAAGAACTCGCCGATGAACCGGTCTGGGTGTTTCAGACCCCTGGCTCGAACTGTCTCCAGGTCTTTCTGGATCATCGCCAGCATCCGCATGGGCGTCACCCCCTGTTGTTCCGCCAGGTTCAAGACCTGCGCGTCGCGNTCTGCGAGGGTGGTGGGCAGGGGCAGACGGATCGGCAGGCGTTCCGCCTGGGCCACATCTGCCAGGACCTCAAAATAGGGGGGGTAGATATGCAGGAAATGATGGCAGTCCAGGTGAGTGGGGGCCAGGCCATGTTGACGAAAGGCTGCGATCTGGGCCTCGAACTCGCGGCGCAATTCGCTCAGGTCAATGCGTTCCGGTCCTTCCCGCAGCACCTGTTGCGACCAGAACTGGCCTTCCGCATCCACCAGGGAGGGGACCTCGGCCGGGGATAGCACTGGCCGGCCCAGGGTGAACGTGAGATGGACGCCAACGCCCAGCCGGGGATTCTGGGCCGCCATCTCCAGGGCCAGGTCAGCCCAGGGCATGTTCATCATCACCGTGGTGCTGGTGACGATCCCGGCCTGATGGGCCAGGATGATGCCCCGGGTCACCCCCCGGCTGCGTCCGCAATCATCGGCATTGACGATGAGCTGTTTAGCCATGTGTGGATTCCTCAGCATCAACCTCACGCAGATTTTTTTCAGGCTCCAGGCGCAGCCTGGCCCGCTCGCCCTGCAGGGAGAAATAGATGCCCACCAGGATCAAGGCTCCCCCGGCCAGGGTCGCCAGAGGCGGTATCTCGCCCAGCAGGACAAAGGACAAGGCCGCTGATCCGACTGGCTCGCCCAGGGTGGCCACGGTGACAAAGGCCGGCGACAGGTGGCGTAACGACCAGTTGAGTGACGAGTGGCCGATGAGCTGCGGGCCTAATGCCAGCAGCAGGCACATGAGCAGGGTCTGCGGGCTGTAGCCGCTCAACGGCACACCGGCCGCCAGGGCGAACAACACCAGGAACACCGCCGCCGCCGTGTAGACCGGGGTCACGTAGGCCAGCAAACCCAGCCGGCGTTGCAGGCTTCGCCCCAGGAGGAAATAGGCCAGGACCATCCAGGCCCCGCCCAGGGCCAGGGCGTCGCCCCACAGGGCCGTGGCTCCCAGCGACAGGTCCCCCATCCCGATAAGTGCCCCGCCGAGCACTGAGATGCCGATGCCCAACGCCATCCAGCGGTTGACCCGCTCGCCTAGCAGAGGGGAGAGCAGTCCCATCCACAAGGGATTGGTAGAGACCAGGACCACACTGCTGGCGACGGTGGTATAGGTCAGGGAAGAGATCCACAGGGCGAAATGACAGGCCAGGAAGAAGCCACTGAGTATGGTCAGGGTCAGCTCGTGGCGGCGCATGGCCGCCGCGCGGAACACGCCACTGGCGCGCCAGCCAGCCAGGGGTAGCAGGATGGCCGAGGCGAAAACCAGGCGGTAGGCGGCGATGGCCAGGGCCGGGGCCTGGGCCCAGCGGATCAAGATCGCCGCGCAGGAGGCCACCGCCACCCCCATAAAGAGCACCAGATGTGGTCCAGGCGTTGGCCGCGTCACGTCCCCCGTCCTACGTGTTCCAGGCCAGACGCAGCATCACCAGCAGGGCCTGGTAGGCCCGAAGCATATCCGGCGCGGTGTATTCTATCCGCCGGGGTGTGGGGCGTTGGCTGCCCGGCAGGAGCGCGACCACATCGGCCTGGGTGGTTTTTATCAGTTCCACGGCCACCGTCACCGGGGGCGGGATAACCAGGGGGGCTACCGGGGCCGAGACCGCGCGTCGGGCGGCCTGGTGGATGGCCTGGTGAGCCTGGGCGGTGGGCAGACAACGCGCTGCCGTGCGTCCGTAGCTCTGCTTCACAGGTACGGTCTCCAGGTGCGGCCCCAGCAAGTCACGCGCCTCCTGGCAGACGGCCAGATCGCCGGTCACCAGGACCACCGGCACGCCGTAATGGCCGGCCAGGGCCGCGTTGAGGCCGGTTTCCCCCACCGGTCGGCCGTTGAGGGTGACCTGCCATACGGTGCTGCTACTATAGGTATGCTCCATGATGCCGTGGAGCGTGCCGGCCTGGGCATGATAGCCCACGAAAAACACCGCGTCCGCCCCTTCATCAATGCCCTGCATCATGCTCAAGGGCTTGGGACTGCCGCTGATGAGGTGTGCCCGTTCATCCAGGTGCTCCAGCAGGATGTTGGTCATGCCACCGTGACTATCGTTCACCACGATCTCGGTGGCCCCACCCGCCATCGCCCCGGCGACGGCGGCGTTCACCTCGTCGGTCATCAACCGGCGGGCGCGGTCATATTCCTTGTGTTTGCTGTCCGTCTGATCGGGATGGACGATGCCAGAGATGCCCTCCATGTCGGCGGAGATATAAACTTTCAAGATGGACCTCCTGAGCAAGTAGACAAGGAACGAGTAGACAAGGGATACGCAGGGTTATTTTTCGTTGGGGGAAGGGATTTCACCGGGAGCGAGGATGTAGCGGTCGCCATAGTCCTGGCTGCCGGTTCGCTGCCGCCTGACGTAGTTGATGTAGCCGTTGAGCGCGCGCTCGGTTTCTCGCCCCAGATCGTAAAGTTCCTGATAGCGTGCGTCGCTGATGTAGGCCAGGTCGTGGGCAGTGATGAGGTGGTTGATGGTTTCGTTCAGCGAGCCCCGAGCGTAGTAGTAAAAACGAAGGCTATCCAGATAGTGATAGCGACCATAGCCCTCGGCGATGTTGGCCATGACGCTTTTGGAGGAGCGACGCATCTGAGGAGCCAGGTCATAGCGTTCTTGGGGCGGCAGTGCATCCGCGATCCTGTGGCACTCGATCATCAGCCGCCGCGCCAACTGCCATATCTTCAGGTCTTCAAATCCTTTGCTCTTGACTTCCCCATCTTTCGCCGTTTGTCTCATGCACCCCCCCGTCACTTGTTTCCTTGCTACTTGTTTCCTAATAATTGAACAACCCCAGCCCGCCGGCTACCGGGATCGCGGCCCCGGTGATATATCGTGCCGCTGGCGAGGCCAGGAACACCACCAGGGCGGCCACGTCGCGCGGCTCCCCGGCATACCCCAGAGGCACACGCGCCACCATGCGTTCGCGCCAGGCCTCCTCCCGCCGGTAGAAGGCGCCATTGCCGATAAGGCCGGTGAGGACGGCGTTGGCGGTGAGGTGGAACGGTGCGCCTTCCAGGGCGACGCTGCGCATGAATCCGAGCAGGGCGGCTTTGGAGGCCGCGTAGGAACTCTGGGCCGGGCTGCCCACCTCGGCGGCCAGGGAGGACACGTAGATGATCCGGCCCTCGCCCTTGTCCTTCAAGAGCGGCAGCACGGCCTTGGTCACATTATACGCGCCGGTGAGGTTCACCGCCACTTCATGGTCCCACCGGGCATCGTCCAGGTCCTCCAGGGGCACCGGCGGGCTGACGATGGCCGCGTTGCTCACCAGGATGTCCGGCGTGCGGCCCTCCAATTCGGCCGGGATGGTCTGGATCAGGGCCTGGACCTGCGCCCGGTCGGTCACATCCACGGCCAGACCCATGGCGAACCGGCGGAAGGCGCGCACTTTTTCGGCGGTGTTTTCCGCGCCCACGCGCCGGTTGTCTGCCACGACCACATCGGCCCCGGCCTCGGCCAGGGCCAGGCAGATGGCCCGGCCCACGCTGCCAGCCCCACCGGTCACCAGGGCCAGTTTCCCTTCCAACGAGAACATGCTTCCTCCCTGAATTCCCCCTGTCCCCACCACTGGCCCCTTCCCTTCCCCCTGGTGGGGGAAGGGGAAGGGTTGGGGAGGGGTGGGGGGTCAATCGCGCGGTTCCTTGCCGATGCGCCAGGTGCAGGTGGCGGCCCCGGCGGCCCGGCACTCTGTCTCCACGATGTCGAACTCCTTGCCGGTGGCCCATTTGAGAGCCTGCTGGAGCGCGCCGGTGGTGGTGTGGCACATGGGCCGCTCCGCCGTGCGCCCGTAGCAGGTGCCGCATTCCTCCTTGATGATCAGGTAGGCATCCCCGGCGTCTTCCAGGCGACATGGCTCGTGGAGCGATTCTGTCATCCCCCGGGCCACGTTGCCCAGGGTGGTTTTGACCTTGAGCGGCAAGGGGAGCAGCTTCAAGGCCACGCTGGCCAGCCCGATGAGGGCCGGTTGCTCCTGGATGGTATAGTCAAACGAGGCCCGGCCGATGCGCAACAGGAAGGCTTTGGCCCCCCGGGGGCCATAGAAATCCTCGATGGCCTGGATGATCGCCGCGTAATCCGAGATCGGCACCTCGTAGTTCATATTGTCCGGCGGGTAGTTGCCGACAAAGCGCTGCAACCCGGCCGCGTTCAGCATCGCGCTGATCCCCTTATCTCCCATCACCTCTTCCACCGCCAGCAGCAGCGTGCGCAACGCGGCGTTGGGAAGCAAAAGCTTGGTCATAGGTGCACCTCCTCCCGGTTTTCTTTGACCGGACGTAAGCAGTTACCAGCCTCAGTAGATGGAAAAAGTTGCTTCCCGCCGCTTCGCGCTCGGCGGTCGCAGACCGCCGAGGAGCACAAATTTCCATCTACTGAGCCTGAATAGTTGCGGCGTAACTTCTGTTCTTTGAGCCTCACGTATATCGGGTTGGTCAGGGCGCGGATCATCAGGGCCGCCGGCTCCTCGGTCAGGGGCAACTCCGGCGGTTCCATCGCTTCTACACGGTAGTAAGTATCCCGCGTGGCAGTCACCCCGGTCTCCCAGGCGAACGCGGACGTGCCGATGTCCAGCTCCTGCACCACGCCGGCCGCGGAGATGAGCCGCAGGATGCAACCTTCGGCCCCGAGCACCTGCCCGGCCAGGTGGACCGTCTCGCCGGGGGTCACCGACACTTCATCGCCCATCATGAACTCGCCGGCGGCGGTGCGGGCGGTGAAATAGATCTCGACACCGGTTGGTTCCGGGGTCAGGAACACGTGGCCACGCCGGATGCCATCCAGGATCGCCGCCGGGGTGAGCGAGGTGGCCCAGACCCAGGTGGTGGGGTTGCCCAGTTCGTGGGGGTAGATGCGTTCTGGCGTGCGGACCCGGTGGACATCGCTGCCGCCCACGCCCACCACGCGCCGGCCCTGGCGCAGCAACTCGTCCCACCAGGCCAGGGCCTGGTAGTTGCTGACCCACCAGGGGGCCTGCCATACCTCCAGGCAGTCAAAGCCGGGCACGGTCTTCCAGTCCCAGTCTGGGCCTTCGTCCTTGGGGTGGTTGATGGAGAACAGCAGACCCCGGCGGTGGGCCTCGGCGATGAGGGCCTCGGCGTCGGCCGGGGTGCGGACGCGAAAGTCCAGCCAGCGCTCCAGTCCCCAGACGTTGGCGTGGCCGTAATAGGTGGTGATCTCCTCGCCGGGGATGAGCAACACCTCCGGCGTGGAGGCGGCCGGCAGATGGGGATTCTGGGCCACGGTGTTGTGATCCGTGAGGGTCAAAAAATCCAGCCCGCGCGCGCGGGCCGCCTCCGTCAGTTCCGGGATGAGGTTCTCGCCGTCAGAGTGAACGGAGTGCAGGTGCAGGTCTCCCCTGTACCAGCGGGGATGGGGGTTGATGTGGCTGGCGCGCAGGCTCGCCAGGAGTTGCGCGGCCGCTGGCGCGACCCGCTCGTGGACGTCGGCCGGGGCGAGGTCTGGCCAGCCGCCGGCCGGTTCCTGGGTATAGACGCGCACCGTCACCCGGAACGCGCTGGCCGGGCGTTTCATCTCTTGCAGCCCCAGTATGATCTGCCATTGGCCGGCGGGCAGCGGGCCGGGCAGATAGCCGGGCGTGGCGCGGTCCTCCATCAAGAAGAACTCGCGCCGGAACGACCCGCTCCAGCCCCGAAAGTCGCCGCTGATGAAATCGGCGCCGCCCGGGCCNAACAGCCCGATGTCCAGCACCGTGTCGGCATCGCGGCCCTCGTATTCGTAGCTCGCCTCGATGCGCACCGTGTCGGGAGGGACATAGAAGGGAAAATAGCCGTAAGCGCGTTGACTGGCCGGGGTAATCGTACCCTGGAAGATGGTCTCGATCACGACGACCCTGCCATTTCGGCCCCAAGAGGAATCGTCAACTCCAGCCCTTCACGGGCGGCGATGGTGTTGGGGAAGATGCGCTGGACCTCGCGCTCAATGGCCGCGATCTGCGCATCGTCGTGGTGGGGATCGTGATGGAAGAGCACCAGTTGTTTCACCCCGGCCAGGCGGGCGACCTGGGCGGCCATCTGGGGGGTACTATGGCCGTAGCCCTGTTTGGGTCGGGGGCCATGGGCATACTCTTCCTCTGTGTATTGGGCGTCATGGATCAGCAGATCGGCGCCCCGCGTAAAGTTGATGAGGCGCGCGTCGTCGCCGACATAGCCCTCGGTATCGCTGGCAAAGACCAGGCTGTGACCCCGCCATGAGATGCGGTAGATGAGGATGCCATCTTTGGGATGGGCATAGCCTTTGTATAGCCGGATCTCCACCTGCTCCGGGNCAGGGGTATGATCTTGCCGATAGATATTCNACACCATCGGCTCCGGGGTATCGGGCTGAAATACGATAACCTCTGATTCCTCGATGTTGCGGATGATCTTGAGGGAGTTCAGCTCCTCCAGTTCCACCGGGAAAGAGGGGGGCAACATGGCCCGGGCGATGGCCTCCTTCAGGTCTTCGCGGAACATCTTGGGGCCGAANATGTAGAGCGTGCTGGAGCCGAGATAGGCCGGCCGGAAGAAGGGGAAGCCCTGGGTATGGTCATGGTGGGTGTGACTGAAGAGGATGGTGGCAAAGATCGGCTCGCCGGTGGCCTCGTGCTGATGCAGCAACTGATAACCCAGGCCGATGATGCCGGTCCCGGCATCCAGGATGATCAGATGGCCCCCGGCCCGTACCTCCACGCAGGTAGTGTTACCGCCATAATAAATGGTGCTGGGACCGGGAACCGGATAGCTGCCCCGTACCCCCCAGAACTTGACCCGGAATTCGTTGGCCATTTTCCTCACCAATGCTCCTTGCTAGACCCTAACTGTACCAAAAAAATCATGTCCTGTCAAGCAAGGTGTGATTGGGAACGCGGATAGTCCATCTGGTGGGCATGGGCGCGGGACCTCCCTCGAAAATAGCCCCCCGGCCTGGCTCGCGGCGGCGACCACCGGGAGTGTAACCCGCCGTGCGAAGCACGCGGGGTCGCAGACCCCGCGCGAG
>JGI24188J35168_1002433_pt1 | contig 10089 bp, 7 predicted proteins | sample YNPBryantNP2012_FD_35168 | JGI IMG/M metagenome (IMG submission 35168) | reverse complement strand
CAAGAAATGTGGGGCGTCGTGGATACCGATCTCAAGCCGAACGAAGTCATTGCTCTGGCACAAGTGGCAATCAAAGTCAAAACCGAAAACATCCGCTACGGTTCGATTGACCAGACCATGACGGTCGAGTATCGCGAGCGCACGGGCGCCGATGTGCTGTGGTTCGATCGCGTCAAAGTGGGACAGTTGATTGATCGCATCATTCCTCTGGATAACGCGGAGAGTACTCAAACCGCCAAAGTGAAACAGGAAGCGGCGAGTATCATCGTGTTGAATGGTACGCCCAACCCTCAACTGGCTGAACAGACGACTCAATTTTTACAGCAGCAGGGTTTTCAGATTTTTTCGTACGGCAATGCCGATCGTTTTGACTATGCCAGAACCGTGTTGATTGATTATAGCGGAGCCAAGCCGGCGACCGTCAACGAACTGGCACGCCTCTTTCGTGTCGAACCTGCTAACATTCGCCGCGTGACGACGATTAAGAGCGATGTGGATATTCGCGTGATTATCGGCGCGGATTGGACGCTACCGCGGTAGCAATTAGCCGAATGAGCAAATGAACAAATGAGCAAATGAACAAATGGTTTGGCTCATTGGCACATTGGGTAATTGGCTCATTGATTATGGCACGTTTGGAGCATAACCGGTGTCTCAAGCCTTGTATTTGAAATATCGCCCGCGCACGTTTGATGAAATCGAAGGGCAAGAGCATATTCGGACGACGCTCAAGAACGCGATCGCCCTGGGACGCATTGCGCACGCGTACTTGTTCACCGGTCCGCGCGGCACCGGCAAGACGACGACAGCGCGCGTGCTGGCAAAGGCGGTCAATTGCCTCTCTGAAAACACCGACAAACCGTGCAACGCGTGTGCTGTCTGTCAGGCNATCAACGAAGATCGCCTGCTTGACCTCATCGAGATTGATGCCGCGTCGAACACGAGCGTGGACGATGTGCGCGATCTGCGCGACAAGGTAGATTTTCGTCCCGGCGAAGCGCGTTACAAGGTGTATGTGATTGACGAAGTGCATATGNTGTCCAACGCGGCGTTCAACGCGCTGTTGAAGACGCTGGAAGAGCCGCCNCCGCACGTCATCTTTGTCCTCGCGACCACCGATCCCCAGAAGATTCCTGCCACGGTGCTTTCGCGCGTGCAACGCTTCGATTTTCGCCGCCTGACCTTGCCCGAAATTATTTCGCGNCTGTCCGAGATTGCNCGCAAAGAAAACCTCAAGGTCGAACCCGCCGCGCTGGAGTTGATCGCGCGACACGCTACCGGCGCAATGCGCGACGCCATCAGCCTGCTCGACCAGTTGATGTCGTACGGCAGTGGCGAGATTACCCTCGCGCAAGTGCAGGGCTTGCTCGGCGCGGCTTCGACTCAGGTGGTCAGCGAGCTGGTGGCGCATCTGGCAGAGCGTCGTCACACGCAAGGACTGGCGCTGATGGCTCAAGCAGTGGACAATGGCGCCGATCCGCGCCAACTCGCGCGCGATATCGTCGAGTATTTGCGCGGCGTGCTCCTTGTGCAATCGGGGTGTGGAGACGCGCTGACGGTGACAGCAGAAACGCTGGATGAGATGCGCCAGCGCGCCGCGCAAATGTCCTCCTCGCAACTCGTGCGCGCGATTCGTTTGTTCAATCAAGCCGCGTTTGAATTGCGCACCAGTGCACATCCCACCTTGCCACTCGAAATCGCGTGGGTAGAAGCCTTGATGGAAGAGCCTGCATCGCCGTCGTCATCAGCACCAGCGAGCGCGCCGGTTGCCTCGCGCCCTACTCCCACCGCGACATCGGCGCGCGCTGCACCTCCGCCGCGCCCAGCTAGCGCTACACCACCCACCGATCCTGTCGTCATGCCGCCGAGTGCAGCGAGCGCGTTGACACTGGAACTGGTGCAAAGTCAGTGGACGAATGTCCTCGCACGCGTCAAGCAGACGAATCGCAACGCGGAGGCGTTACTGCGCAGCGCCGCCGAACCCATCGGTGTGGAAGGCGATGTCATCGTACTCGGTTTTCAGTACCCGGTGCACGCCGAAAAGTTCGAGAAGGAAAAAAAGTGGAAAGAGACGGTCGAGCGCGCGCTGGGGCACGTATTTCAACGCCAGTGCTACGTCCGATGTAGATTGACCCCCGAACGCGCGAAACGCCAGGCGGTCGAGCAAGACCCGTTGATTCGTACCGCCATCAATCAACTGGGGGCAGAGATTACGGGGATTCATGGAGAGAACTTATGAGCCGACGAGGTGACCCACGTCGCGTGGCGGCTATGCCACGCCCCCAACCTGCCAGCCCGCAAGATTTGCTGCAAGCGTTTCAGCAACAGATGCAGCAAGTTCAGGCGGCGCTGGAGAACGAAATGTTGCAAGTGAGCGCGGGCGGCGGCGCAGTCACAGTGGTGATTTCGGGACAGCAAAAAATCCAATCCATCACCATCGCGCCCGAAGTGTTCAGCGCGGGGGACGTGGAGATGTTGCAGGACTTGATTGTCGCCGCCGTGAATCAAGCCATCGAAAAATCCCAACAACTGGCGGCGAGTCGGATGAATGAGTTGACCGGCGGACTGGGCTTGCCGAATATGCTGGGTTTGTGATGGATACCACGCCACGCGCAGTCACGCGCTTGATCGAAGAATTTCATCGTTTGCCGGGGATTGGTCCCAAGACGGCACAGCGTCTCACGTTTTACCTGCTGCGCGCGCCGAAGGAACAAGCGCTCGCGCTTGCCGAGGCGTTGACGCATTTGAAAGATCAAGTCATCACCTGTTCGATTTGCCAGAACATCGCCGAAGAAAATCCGTGTGCCATCTGTCGCGATGCCACGCGCGATCGTTCGATTGTGTGTGTCGTCGAAGAGCCGCTCGATGTGCTGGCGATCGAACGGACGCGCGAGTATCACGGCTTGTATCACGTCTTGCACGGGGCGATTTCGCCGGTGGACGGCATCGGACCCGAGGATTTGCGCGTGCAAGAGTTGCTGACGCGCCTGCGCAGCGATTCGGGTATCCGTGAGGTGGTGCTGGCGACCAATCCCAATCTGGAGGGCGAGGCGACGGCAATGTATCTGGAGCGGCTCATCAAGCCGCTGGGCATCCGCCTGACGCGCCTGGCGCGTGGCTTGCCGGTCGGCGGGGATTTAGAGTATGCCGACGAGGTCACCCTGACGCGTGCGCTCGAAGGGCGGCGCGAGGTGTGATTCAAAAATTTAAGGATGCCACTCTTGACAAAGCGACAAAATCGTGTATAATAGTTGACGCACAAGAGCACGAGTGCGTTAAAAATTATCTTCTTTATCGAGGAGGCAAACCGAGACCCAGAGAAATCCCATCGGACGCGCAAGGTTCGTTGAATGGTCTCGTGTTGTCTCCGCCGACTGAGTCGGCGGATTTTGTTCTCCGAGGGCGCGATTTGACACGGGTGGCGATTTGTGGTATAAATCCGCCCGTTCCGACGGCGAGCACCTTAACAACTGAAGAGTGATAGGAAAGAGCGTTTGTAGAATCGAAGAGATCCTGGATTGAAACTCAAAGTTTAAGATAGAACGGAGAGTTTGATCCTGGCTCAGGATGAACGCTGGCGGCGTGCCTAACACATGCAAGTCGAACGGACGCCTTGGGAAACTGGGGCGTTAGTGGCAAACGGGTGAGTAACGCGTGGGTGACCTGCCCCGGAGTGGGGGATAACGGTCCGAAAGGATCGCTAATACCGCATAGGCTCGGCGGTTCGCTCCGTCGAGTAAAGGCGCAAGTCGCTTCGGGAGGGGCCCGCGTCCCATCAGGTAGTTGGTGAGGTAACGGCCCACCAAGCCGATGACGGGTAGCTGGTCTGAGAGGACGATCAGCCACAATGGAACTGAGACACGGTCCATACTCCTACGGGAGGCAGCAGTGAGGAATATTGGGCAATGGGCGCAAGCCTGACCCAGCGACGCCGCGTGGGCGAAGAAGGCCTTCGGGTCGTAAAGCCCTTTGGACAGGGACGAGTGAGGACGGTAGCTGTCGAACAAGTCTCGGCTAACTACGTGCCAGCAGCCGCGGTAAAACGTAGGAGGCGAGCGTTATCCGGATTCACTGGGCGTAAAGCGCGCGTAGGCGGTCGGGTAAGTCGGATGTGAAAGCCCCTGGCTCAACTGGGGGAGGCCATTCGATACTGCTCGGCTTGAGGGTGAGAGAGGAGAGTGGAATTCCCGGTGTAGCGGTGGAATGCGTAGAGATCGGGAGGAACACCAGTGGCGAAGGCGGCTCTCTGGCTCACTCCTGACGCTGAGTGCGCGAAAGCGTGGGGAGCAAACGGGATTAGATACCCCGGTAGTCCACGCCCTAAACGATGAGGGCTGGGTGTTGGCAGGGTTTCCTGTCAGTGCCGAAGCTAACGCGTTAAGCCCTCCGCCTGGGGACTACGAACGCAAGTTTAAAACTCAAAGGAATAGACGGGGGCCCGCACAAGCAGCGGAGCGTGTGGTTCAATTCGATGCAACACGAAGAACCTTACCAGGGCTTGACATGCACGTGGTAGGGAAGGGAAACCGGACCGACCCGCAAGGGAGCGTGCACAGGTGCTGCATGGCTGTCGTCAGCTCGTGCCGTGAGGTGTTGGGTTAAGTCCCGCAACGAGCGCAACCCCTGTCGCTAGTTACACGTGTCTAGCGAGACTGCCGGATTAACTCCGGAGGAAGGCGGGGATGACGTCAAGTCAGCATGGCCTTTATGTCCTGGGCTACACACACGCTACAATGGGTGTTACAGAGCGTTGCCAAGCCGTGAGGCGGAGCTAATCGCACAAAAGCACCCTCAGTTCAGATTGCAGGCTGCAACCCGCCTGCATGAAGCCGGAGTTGCTAGTAAACGCGCGTCAGCCATAGTGCGTTGAATACGTTCCCGGGCCTTGTACTCACCGCCCGTCACGTCATGGGAGCCGGTAACACCTGAAGTCGGTGACCGAACCGCAAGGACGGAGCCGCCGAGGGTGGGACTGGTGACTGGGACGAAGTCGTTGATCCGAAAAGGATGTTGCGACCTGCAGAAGAAATTCTGCAGAAAAATCCGACTGTATCGGTGGAAGCCTCTCTGAGGTAACACCGAGGGAAGTCGAGAAGGAAGGCAGTGATTATGCGCACAAGAGAACTGTACGAACGACGTCGGCGCTTGTCACTGAATTCCCTGCAGTGTTCGGTGCTTGTAGGCGCGATACTGGGAGATGGTGCGCTGATTCCTGCCAGTTCAGGACACGCAGAGGCTCGACTGCAGATTGAACATCAGGCGGCTCATCGTGAGTACGTCTTTTGGACGTATGAAATCTTCCGAGAATGGGTATTGACGCCTCCAGTTAAGAGGCTTCTAACCAATTCATGGAGATTCCGAACGATTAGCCATGCCGAACTGGGTGAATATCGTACGATATTCTACCAGGGGAACCAAAAAGTTGTACCCGTAAACATTGAAGAAATGTTAGATCCCATTGCCCTGGCTGTTTGGCTAATGGATGATGGCGGTCTAGATACACGTCGAGCTTCATACACCATTAGCGTACACTGTTTTGCAGAGCAAGATGTCGAAAGATTGCGAGCGGCGCTTTGTAGCCGCTGGCAAGTCAGATCATCGCTGCAATATGATGGAAAAGGAAAGCGTCTTTACATCCCGCGAGACAGTGCACCGAAGCTGCAGAGTTTGATCATGCCGTATGTGCATCCGTGCATGGTCAGTAAACTTTCTCTGACCCCGTAGAGACTACACGTCGGCTCCTCGCTGAGCACACAGCAGGATGAAGATATAGTCCATGCCCTGTGGCGACACGGGGACCAACATGAACAAGGTAGCTGTACCGGAAGGTGCGGCTGGATCACCTCCTTTCTAGGGAGTCAATGCTCACGATTGACCCCAACCTCTCGATTCGCAAACACGTCTTTCCTATCACTCCTCAGTTGTTAAGGTCAAGTCGTTGGATGGTTTGGGTTGTTGGATTGTTGAATCGTTAACGAACTTAACGAGCCAACGNTGCAACCACCAAACGAGCGAACTAGATGGGCCTTTAGCTCAGCTGGTTAGAGCGTGCCTCTGATAAGGGCAAGGTCTGTGGTTCAAGTCCACAAAGGCCCACAGAGGAATGTGCCAATGAACCAATGAGCCAATTATCCAGATGCGCAAATTTGGTTCATTGGAAGAGGGGACAATTGGCTCATTGATTCGGGGCCATAGTTTAGTGGGAGAACGCCTCCTTTGCAAGGAGGAGGTCAGGGGTTCGAGTCCCCTTGGCTCCACCAAACTTGACAAAGTGCGCGTTCTCGTTATAATGGCACGCGCGAGGTGTAATCAAAAGTATGTTAAATTATTTGATGGCTCGAATTGAATAGCAAGGGGTTCTGACACTTTCGTCGCGTCTTCCAACGACCTGGCGAATGTGCCAGGTCGTTTCACGTCTATAGAGCGCTGACGAGTGCCGATCACAGGTCGGTAGTCGCTAGCGCTCAAACGCTAGAAAAAACAATTTTTCAGATGAATGATTGCAGACATTCCACGTGGGCATCGTACTCAATCTGCAATCGAAAATCTGAAACAAAAAGCACCTTACCAACTGAATAGAAGGTACTCGCAAAATTTTGCGAGTGTGTGTATCCTTAAACACACAAATGGCGACGGTCACGCAGATTGCGTGATCGAAACCAAGGTTCAATTCGTCAATATCCCGAGAGCAAAGCTACTAAGAGCACATGGTGGATGCCTTGGCGCCAAAGGCCGAAGAAGGACGTGGTTGGCTACGATAAGCCGCGGGGAGCCGTCAACAGGCGTTATATCCGCGGATTTCCGAATGGGGTAACCCGCCTGGAGTCATGTCCAGGCACCCTGGCATTGAACTCATAGATGTCAGGGAGGGCACCGAGGGAACTGAAACATCTCAGTACCTCGAGGAAAAGAGAACATTCCCCTAGTAGTGGCGAGCGAACGGGGAAAAGCCCAAACCGCTGTGCCGTAAGGTACAGCGGGGTTGTAGGACTCGGCATATGAGAGTTACCAAACGGATGTCTAGCAGAAGGATGCTGGAAAGCTCCGCCAGAGAGGGTGACAGCCCCGTATGCGAAAGAGATCCGTCTCTCGTCGAGTTCCTGAGTACCACGGGGCACGCTAATCCTGTGGGAAGCTGGGGAGTCCACTCTCCAAGGCTAAATACCTTTGGCGACCGATAGTGAACAAGTACCGTGAGGGAAAGGTGAAAAGTACGGCTGTGAGCCGAGTGAAATAGAACCTGAAACCGTGTGCTTACAAGCAGTGGAAGGGCTATGCCACTAGAGGCGAGTCATCGTCTCGGTGGAATGCCTGACCGCGTGCCTCTTGAAGAATGAGCGAGCGAGTTACTTCTCTGTGGCGTAGGATAAGGGAGTGACACCCGCATCCGTAGCGAAAGCGAGTCCGAACAGGGCGTTTAGTCGCAGGGAGTAGACCCGAAACCCGGTGAGCTACTCATGGGCAGGGTGAAGCGTGGGTAACACCACGTGGAGGCCCGAACTCACTAGTGTTGCAAAACTAGGGGATGACCTGTGAGTAGGTGGTGAAATGCCTAACGAACCGGGAGATAGCTGGTTCTCCCCGAAATGGCTCTAGGGCCAGCCTCGCGTGTTCAGTCGCGGAGGTAGAGCACTGGATTGGCTAGGGGGCATCAAGCTTACCAACCCAAACCAAACTCCGAATGCCGCGACTCGACAGCGCGGGAGTTGGACTACGGGGGATGAGCTTCGTAGTCGAAAGGGAAACAGCCCAGATCGCCGACTAAGGTCCTCAAATCTATGCTAAGTGGGAAACGATGTGAGACTGTTCAGACAGCCAGGAGGTTGGCTTAGAAGCAGCCATCCTTTAAAGAGTGCGTAATAGCTCACTGGTCAAACGGTCTCGCGCGGAAAATGTAACGGGGCTCAAGCATAGTACCGATGTCGCGAACTCGGCCACGAGTGGTAGGGGAGCGTTCTGGGAGCAGTGAAGCACGACGGCGACGACGTGTGGAGCGACCAGAAGTGCGAATGCTCGCATGAGTAGCGCAAGTGGCGTGAGAAACGCCACCGCCGGAAGCCTGAGGGTTCAGACGCAAGGGTAATCCGCGTCTGGTTAGTCGGCCCTAAGCCGAGGACGAGAGTCGTAGGCGATGGACATCCGGTCAACATTCCGGAACCACCCGAAGGGAGCTATGGGGTGACGCAGGAGGATAGCCCAGCCTACCCAATCGGACATGGTAGGTGCCAAGCCGTGAGGAGTTGAGGGGAGCAGGCAAATCCACTCCCTGATCTGAGCGGTGGGCGGGACCGTAAACCGGGACACAAGTGGGTGAGTCCAGACTGCCAAGAAAAGCCTCTACGCGTTGAGCTTCGGGTGCCCGTACCGCAAACCGACACAGGTAGGCGGCATGAGCAATGCAAGGCGATCGGGAGAACCTCCGTTAAGGAACTCGGCAAAATGCACCCGTAACTTCGGGAGAAGGGTGGCTGGCTGACGTGAGTGATTCCACAAAGCGTTGGCCAGTCGCAGAGAAGCGGCTCTACTGACTGTTTAACAAAAACACAGGTCTCTGCAAACGCGCAAGCGGATGTATAGGGGCTGACTCCTGCCCAGTGCCGGAAGGTTAAGGGGAAGGGTTAGCCGCAAGGCGAAGCTCTGAACCGAAGCCCCGGTGAACGGCGGCCGTAACTATAACCTTGACCGTTGTAGTTACGTTAATAAACCTGGCTATATGCTGGAAACCCTGAGTATCTGGCACTACTCGTTGCGAAAGCAACAGTGACAATGTGTCCAGTGCAGGCAATCAGCAGGAAAGGCTCAGCCAGATGAGTGAACGAGATTTTTCAGATGGAACCGGACACTATATCGCCGGATTTGTAGATGGCGAAGGCAGTTTCAACGTGAGCATCAAGAAGGTCAATGACCGAAAACTGAGATGGCGTGTTGGAGTATGCTTTAACGTCTCACAACGTGAACGACACCTTCTTGAACTCTTACAACGGACTTTAGGCTGTGGTACAATTCGGCGACGAAGGGATGGAGTTCACTACTACGAGGTCAACAGTTATCGAGACCTCTGTGAGAAAGTGATTCCATTCTTCCGCAAATATCCATTGCGTTCTCCAGAGAAGAGCGAGACACTTGAAATCTTCGCTCGGATCTGCGCAATGATGTGTTCCGGTCAACATTTGACCTCCGATGGTGTGCGCCAGATTGTGCATCTGAGAAATCAGATGAACAACGAGACGAGCAAGCGCCATCACGACGACCAAGAAATCCTTGATTCACTCACGGGCTGAGAATCCTCAGAGACCATACGCCAGGTATCACAAGGATAAACTGGGATGCCGCTTGTCCTTGTGGTAATGATATGGTCCGAGCTCTGTAGCGATACAGAGGGCTAGAAAAGCCGCACGCGCAAGCGTGTAACAGTACGAACGGTCCTAAGGTAGCGAAATTCCTTGTCGGGTAAGTTCCGACCCGCACGAAAGGAGTAACAAGTGGAGCGCTGTCTCAACGGGGGACCCGGCGAAATTGAACTAGTGGTGAAGATGCCATTTACCCGCACTAGGACAAAAAGACCCCGTGGAGCTTTACTGTACCCTGGCATTGAGTTGAGGTTTGTTGTGCGTAGGATAGCTGGGAGGCGATGAAGCTGGGCTTGCGGGCTCGGTGGAGCCGTCGTTGAAATACCAGCCTCAATAAATTTCGACCCTAACGTCCAGCCGTGATCCGGCGGACGGACCGTGCCAGGCGGGCAGTTTGACTGGGGCGGTCGCCCTCCTAAAGGGTAACGGAGGCGCCCAAAGGTTCCCTCAGGCTGAATGGAAACCAGCCGCTGAGTGCAAAGGCACAAGGGAGCTTGACTGTGAGACCTACAAGTCGAACAGAGACGAAAGTCGGGCTTAGTGATCCCACGGTTCGGTGTGGAACGGCCGTGGCTTATCGGACAAAAGCTACCCCGGGGATAACAGGCTGGTGAGATCCAAGCGTTCACAGCGACGATCTCGCTCGGCACCTCGATGTCGGCTCGTCGCATCCTGGGGCTGAATTAGGTCCCAAGGGTTGGGCTGTTCGCCCATTAAAGCGGTACGCGAGCTGGGTTCA
>JGI24188J35168_1002423_pt1 | contig 10108 bp, 7 predicted proteins | sample YNPBryantNP2012_FD_35168 | JGI IMG/M metagenome (IMG submission 35168) | reverse complement strand
CCGTCGGCGGCAATCACCTGAACATCATCAATCAGCAGGACCGTATTCGGTCCGACGCCGGTTCCGCCCTGGATAACAATTGCGAATCGCAACGTCTGTCCGCGCACCCGTTCGAGGCGCTCACCCTGGAGCACCGTGCGATACAGTTGCCACCCTGGTGGCTGGTCGGTTGGGAACGTCCCCAATTTGACGCCGATCAGATTCGGATCGAACTGATAAAAACTATTGGCAAGGAAAACATCGACCGTTGTCCCTGCGGCGGCGCGAAACCAGAAGGAGACGGTGACAGCAGCGGCATTGCCTGGAATACTGACCTGCTGGCTCACTATCTGCTTCGGCGTCGTGAAATCGGGCAATTGCGGGCAACCGCTGCCATCGGCGTTCACACCCATCACGACCGCATAGCGCCCGGAGTAGACGAACTCAGCGCCGTCCGTCTGAGCGTCTACGAGCGCCACATTGCCGCATCCTTCCCAAACTTCGTCCTGCTGCTCGAAACCACCGTCCTGGATGAGGTTCGACGTGTTCATTGGACTCTGAGGCGGTGGCGATGCAATCACCACACTGCCAGTAAACCCGAAGACGCACACGAAGAGCATAATCCGCCGGATAATGCCCACCATAAATGTGTCTCCTCTTCTCATTGCAGTCACAGGCTGGTTACTCTTCCCGCTTCTCTTCCGGCAATCGTTCCGAACGTTCCTGTCCTGCCTGTTGCCGGATAGAGAGCGATATATTGATACTTGTTCGCTTTCAGCATAATCAGTATAACAAAAAGCCGCCGATTTTTTGTATAGATAAGGTTTTTGTGAGATGTTTTTAATTTGATCCATAGTTGCATCATTGGAAGTGCCGGGATCAGAGTGAACTGAGTCGCGGATCTGTTGGGAGCGTCTTGATTTTGTTTTGAGGAATGGAAAAATGGAGCAGTCGGATGAATTATCAATTCGGGGTTACCGACATCATGCATCGGCAATGCCCCTACCCGCCAGGCGACCTGTCCGCGCTGGCGGTTCCCGGGCGCGTGCTGCTGGTCATTATCATACCAGCGTGCCATGGTGCGCCAGAAAACGCTGCTTCGCGTCTATCGTCCCCTGCCAGAGTGCACATTGCGCCATGCCATGCGGATCATCGCCAGCAACCCGGCACACAGCGCCTGATCGCCGTTTCTGCGCCGGTACGTCGCCAGAAGTGGAGTAATCCTGGAACGGATCATCGAATTGACCGGGCGCCAAAGCCAATTGCCGGGACACTTGCAGGGGTGCGGGTCGCCACGAACGAAGACGGGATACAGGACGCACTGCGTCGCGCCGGTGGCGCGATTCCACGCGCCACCGGCGCTGGGAAGCACAATACAAACACGTCAAGGAACCTGGACGAGAAAGCCGCATGGCGCTGCTGACCGGCGAGCACGAACGCCGAACGTGAGGCGCCATGACCGCCAACGCTGCCAGGTCGCGATCCAGCGCTTTTCGTACCAGTTGACGCAACGTATTATTTATTTTGATGAATATCCCATTGCGATTCCATGTGTCAAAATAGGAGCGAACGGAACTCATCGGCAGAAAATTCGCCGGAAGCAGACGCCATTGGTGGGGGGCAATGTTTGGAGAGCACGCGTTGACGATCGCACAGAGATCGATGTCGGTCGGGCGCCCGTCCTTCGGTGCGGGGCGGTGACGAGCGGCGCGATGACAGACCATTGCGCGTCGGTCAGATCGGTCCGTCGTTCGTTGGAGAGAGTTGTCCACATGTATGTTCTATTTTGGTGCTTGCAACGCTGCTGCGAATCCGCTGCACTATGTGCATAAAGAAGGGTTGCATGACCGCAACAATAACCCTAACCGAACAAGAACTGGCGGTTCTCTCCCAGATCGCCCAACAAACCGGCAAAACTGAGGAGGAATTGCTGCGTAATGCGCTTACCCATTACCTGTCACACCTTCATCCTGCCTGTCGGCGCCGGGTGCTGCACGAAGCGCGTGGCATGTGGCATGATCGGAACGATCTGCCGAACCTCACGACCCTTCGGGAAGAATTCGACCGCTAAGGTAGAATGGTCTTTGAACAAATAATCCGGTATAGCCCGCGTAGGCGGGCTTCGTCCTGGATAGCCGGGGGCTTCAGCCCCACGGCTCGTTCGGTATAGCGGATCGTAACAGTTCTCACAAAGGTTGAACCCAACGGACGGGGTTGAACATTCCCGGGGTCGCGCGCCCCACGCGGCGACCGAAATGAATTTCGGTCTACGTTTCGCCGGAAGCGGGCGTCTGGCGCGACACGGCAGGTCCGGATAGGGGTCTAACGTATCTGAGAACTGCTATAATCTTATAGCTTTTACCTGTTCGCTGTCGAGCAGTTGACGCTTGACCGTCAGGCGGCACACCTCACGCTCCATCAATCGAACTCAGCCAACTGCAAACTACGGAGTCTGGCAGGGTCAAGACGCGAGGGCGCATCACCATCGCCTGACAATAAAGATGGAGTCCACTGCTGATGAATGCGCGCCTCACCGCCCTATGATCGGGAAATGCTGTCGGTACACCGGCAACCCGGCAAGTTCGCGGTAGACCAGATATGCCGGACGCCACCGTTCAGGCTCGCCATCGAGAGCGTAGCATGCTCCGCCGGGACAATTCTCACCCGGCTGCGGCGGGCGGAATGGAATGCGCACCAGACCCCATCGCTGGGCATTCGGTCCGTCCGCTGGCGGAAAATCTTCGTACTTGAACCAGAAGACCCGCGCCACGTCGCCGCGCGCAGCCAGAGAGACGTACACATCGTACAGAAACGCCGCCTGCCCCGCTTCAGTCTGCGGTGGAATTGGTCCGAGCGGTCCATCCACATCGAAACCGACGTTGTATCCGACTTCCGTGATCCAGAACGGTATCGCCGGATCGCCCGCTTCCTGCAACGCGGTGCGCATCCGGTTCAATCCGCGATCAATCAGCGCATTATTCGGCGAGAGACGGATCTCTTCAGGGTATGGATGGTAGCCGATGCCGTCCAGGGGCCAGCGCCCCTGAGCGTTCCTGAAACCCTGGAACGGCTCACTCGCATACATCTGCTTCAGGTACTCCGCATCGGTCAGGAGCGTCTGATCGTCATATCCATTCGTCGTACCGCGCGGGTGCAACCCGCCGAGAATGATCGCGGCATTCGCGCATCCATACGGTTCAGGGCGCGGCAGCGGCGGAATGCTGCGGCAGAAACGGTACAGTTTGGTGACCAGTCGCGCCATAATGACCGGATCGATGCCATCACCCGCTGGTCCGCCGGACAGGTACTGCGGCAGGCGGTTCTGCTCGTTCAACACCTGGTACGCTGCCACCCGGTCGCCATAGCGGTCGGCGATCATCAGCGTGCGTTGCAGCCACTCGTCCATGTAACGGTTCACGCCACCGCCGTAGATCGATGTTTCGGTGAATGGACCGGTGTTGAGCACATGCGCATCTGTGCCCTGGATGAGGTCGAAACTGAGCAGACCCAGGATGTTGAAGCCATGCCGGGGCGCGACTTCGTTGATGAAGTAGTCGTTCTTTGCTATCTCCCGCTCGATAAACTCCGGCGGCAGCGGCGGATCAGGGTCAAGCGGCGCAGCAATCCGAAAATCGAGGCGCACCCAGCGCACACCCATGCGCGCCAGCGCCGTTCCCATGCGATCCTGAAAGGTCTTGTTCGGTTGGCCGGGGAATGCCGGGTTGGTGTCGAAATCGAACCAGGGATCACGGATCACCATGCCCATAAAGTCCGGGGGAAGGGTAACCGGCGCTTGAGACGGCGTAATCTGCGCTGCTGCGGGTATGATTGTCGCGGCAGGCAGGATCCCTGCTCCAACCAGTATCAGCGTCGTCAGAACGATGCTGAAGCCGCCAGGCGACGTGGCGTGGCGTAGTGGACGTCGTTTTCGCACGCTACTCCCGCCCTCTTGAGTCGCCTTCTGCACCGATTTCATCGATGCGCCGTCGCACGCCGAGCGCGATCCCTGCCGCCAGCGCACTCGAAGCAATCGCCAGCGACAACCCGATCATCGGTCCTGCCAGACTCTCCTGGCGTGGCTCGGTCGGCGCAGGCGTCGGTTCAACCGCCAGTACAACCGGAGACCCGACCGAGATGCTCAGCAGCAGCGCTGCGATGACCATCCAGTACGCACCCCAGCGCAGTGCACGAACCTGGTGCATAGCGTGTCATTCTTCCTGCAACGGCTTCGAGCGTGCGCTACGCACCCCGGCGTGCGCAATGCGCCGAAGCCATCTCCAACCCTGGATGAAAAGCGCCGGACCACAAAGAATGATCCCCAGCGCCAGTACAATAATCACTATCCCGGACAGCTCTGTCTCGACCACGTCAATGTTCCTTTTATGTGCACAATCCTCAACGCTCATCATGCGTGCACACTATACCATTTGTACTATCGTCGCGGGATAAAGACACGATGAGAAGATTGCCAGGACTGATCGAACGCTGGCAGCAACCGCGCCGCCTTTCTTCGACCTGACATCATCGACCTACAAACGCGTCACCTTCACAAAATTCGTCGCACCGCGCGTAGCAATCGGATGCCCGCCGGTCATCACGATCTGATCGCCAGGACGGGCGTACCCCTGACCGATCAGCACATTGCGCACCGCATCCTCCAGATCGTCCAGTCGATCAATGTAGGGACACAGGAGCGGCGTTACGCCCCATACCAGGTTGAGTCGCCGATAGACCGCCTCGGATGGCGTCAGCGCAAAGATCGGCGTCTTTGGGCGCTGCCGCGCCACCAGACGGGCGGTGCTGCCGCTCATCGTAAATGCGACAATCGCGGTCACTGGCAGCGCCTGCACGATCGCATGCACGGCGGAACTGATCGCCGACGCGACATTCGGTTGCTCGTTGAAGCGCCAGATCATCTCGTGGCTGTGATCGCCACGCCGCCCGCTGGATTCGGTCACTTCAGCGATGCGCACCATCATCTGCACTGCTTCGACCGGATACGCGCCGGTGGCGGTTTCGCCGCTGAGCATCACCGCATCTGTGCCATCGATGATCGCATTGGCGACATCACTCGCCTCGGCGCGTGTTGGACGCGGGTTGCGGATCATCGAGTCGAGCATTTGCGTGGCTGTAATGACCGGCTTGCCCGCCATGTTCGCCGCCTCGATCACCTGTTTCTGGACGATAGGCACCTGTTCGGGCGGCATTTCGACCCCCAGGTCGCCACGCGCAACCATAATGCCGTCCGCCGCTTCCAGAATGGCTTCAAATTCGCGTAGCGCCTCCGGCTTCTCGATCTTTGCAATGACCGGCGTTGATGCGCCAGTCGCAGCGATCTGCGCTTTGATTTCCACCAGGTCCGACGCGCGCCGTACAAATGAGAGCGCTACATAGTCCACCCCCTGCGCCAGACCGAAGAGCAGATCACTGCGATCTTTGTCGGTCAGCGCTGGCGCACTGACTGCGACGCCGGGGAGGTTTATGCCCTGATGTTCGCGCAGTTCGCCGCCGACGACAATCTCGGTTTCCACGTCATCGCCAGAAACGCGCACGACCCGTGCTTCGATCAAGCCATCGGAGATCAGGATGCGGTCACCGGGACGAACATCGCGGGGGAGTGCAGCATAGGTGGTGCTCACGAGACTCGCAGTTCCTGCGACATTGCGCGTTGTGATGGTGAAACGGGCGCCGGGCTGAAGCATGACCGGCGTGCGATCAACCAGCGAACCGGTGCGAATCTTCGGTCCTTGCAGGTCTTGCAGCAGTGCCAGCGGTCGTCCTTTGCGCGCAGCAACCTCGCGCAACATCTCGATCCGTCGGGCATGCTCATCCTGGGTCCCATGTGAAAAATTAAGCCGCGCTACATCCATGCCAGCGTTGAGCAGGCGTTCGATCACCTCCGGGGTGCTGCTGACCGGTCCAATCGTCGCAACTATCTTTGTACGGCGCATATGCTCCTGCTTTATTATGGGGCAACGGTCACAAGCGGTGCAAGTTTTGCCAGCAGTGCAGGACCGATGCCCTCCACTTTGCCGAGATCATCGACCGATCGAAACGGTCCTTCGCGTTCGCGCCATTCGACAATGCGATTCGCCAGCACACTGCCGACGCCCGGCAGGGCGTCGAGTTCCGCAACCGTTGCGCGGTTCAGGTCCAGTAAGCCGCTGGAGTTGTCGCCCTTTGCGCTCTCTACCGGCGCTGTCTCCACTGCTGCGGTTGCATCCCCGATCCATGGAACACGCACGTGCTGACCGTCGGTGATCGGGGCTGCCAGATTGATACGCTCAATGTCGGCATCATCGGCAAAACCGCCAGCTGCCAGCACCAGGTCTTTGACCCGCGCGCCGCCGGGGAGCCGGTAGACATCCGGCGCACGTACTGCTCCGCTTACGTAGGCAACAACAAACGGGATGGCTGTCGGCGTTACCGGACGCTCCGCCGCTGCCCGACCGTCTGCCTCTTCGGTGAACTCCTCGTCAACAACGAATTCCGTGGTTACTGCGGGTGGCGCTGCTGGCGGCGCCACATACTCAAGGATCGTCTGTCCAAGCACGCCTGCGCCGAGCGCAAACAGGATCGCCGCTGCGACCAGCGCTTTGCGCTGCGCTAATTCGCTGAGCAGTTCCATACCAGCGCCTCCAGGAACATATCAATTGCGCGTGAGAAGCAGGAGCCTGCCATCCCTCTACTGCTCATTATCCTGGAAGCGCGCGTTCTTCTCAACAACCGATTCGTCATCCCTGCACGGCGCCCATTCGTCCCCTGCCTGACCGTTGCCGTCTGCCTATGCAACTGTCCGATTCTGTGTCGCTATTGTCGTGTATCAACATTATAATCAATATCAATCTTCCACGTTCGGCGTTCCACTCCCAGGTGCAGTTGTTTTTGCGCGCTTTTTGCCGGTGGATGTCTTTGTTCGCTTTGTCGCCGGTTCCTCCGCCTTCGCCTCCGAGGGCGCGTTATTGTCAGGCGTGTAGTTTGCAACTTCCTCAAGCGAGTTCACCAGGTAATCGCACTTCGGATAACGACTGCATCCGAAGAATGGACGACCAAACTTGCCGCGGCGCTCCAGCAATTCACCCTGACGACACTTCGGGCAGGTGACGCCGGTCGCCTTCGGCGGCGGCACCGGCTTCCCCTGTTTGTCGAGACGTCGGGNGTTTTTGCACTCGGGGTAGCCGCTGCATCCCAGGAATGGACCGAACCGGCTCTTCTTCAACACCATTGGTCGCCCGCACAGCTCGCAGATGACATCGCTCACTTCCGGCGCGGCTGGCGCATCGAGCACAATGCGTCCCTCGCCATCACGGTGAAAGTCGCCGGTGAAATCGCACTCCGGGTAGCGGTTGCACGCCAGGAATTCGCCATTCTTGCCGAACCGGATCGCCAGCTGTCCCTGACTGCACTTCGGGCAGGTCAGGTCGGTCAGGATCTCCTCNCGCTTGACATTGCGCATACTGCGCTGTGCATCCGCCAGTTTCTGCTCAAACGGTTCGTAAAAGGCGCGCAACACCGGCGTCCACTCTTTTTCCCCTTCGGCGATGTCGTCGAGTTGCTGCTCCATTTCCGAGGTGAAGCCATAATCGACGATGCTGGGAAAATGCTGCACCAGCAGGTCGGTCACGACCCTGCCGAGTGTGGTTGGTACGAGTTTTTTATCTGCAAGTTCAACATACTCGCGCTCGATGATCGTCGAAATGGTTGGCGCATAGGTCGAAGGACGCCCGATGCCCAGACGTTCCAACTCCTTCACCAGGCTGGCTTCGGTGAAGCGCGGCGGCGGCTCGGTGAAGTGCTGCACCGGCAACAGTTGCACCAGCGCGAGCACATCACCCTCCGCCAGCAGCGGCAAGCGCCGTTCGCTATCCTCATCCTCCTCGCCTTCGTCCAGGCTGACATTGTAGACCGCCAGGAATCCGGGGAACTTCAGAACCGAGCCGGTGGTTCGGAAGGTGTACGGATCGTTGCCTGCACTGCGCTCGACTCCGCGCCCCGCACCGATGTCCACTGTCGTGCTGTCGAACACCGCCGCCTCCATCTGGCTGGCGACGAACCGTTTCCAGATCAGTTCATAGAGACGGTACTGATCGCTCGTCAGGTAGGGTTGCACCTGTTCCGGCGTGCGCCGGCTGAGGGTCGGACGGATGGCTTCGTGCGCCTCTTGCGCCCCTTTGGTCTTCGTTTTGTAAACCGGCGGCCTGGGCGGCAGGTATGCTTCGCCGTACCGCTCGCGAATAACGATGCGCGCCTCTTCCTGCGCTTCGCGCGATACGTTCACGCTATCGGTGCGCATATACGTAATGAGACCAACCAAACCCTCATCGCCGCCGATATCCACCCCTTCGTACAACTGTTGCGCCACTGCCATGGTGCGTTTGGCGGAAAAGCCGAGTTTGCGCCCGGCTTCCTGCTGAAGAGTGCTGGTAGTGAACGGCGGCGGCGGGCTGCGTCGTTTGTCGCGGCGCGTCACCTTGCGCACGATATACGCGGCGCCTTCCAGATCGGCAATAATTGCCTGCGCCTGCTCACCTGAGCCGATGTCGAACTTCTCGAGTTTCTTGCCAGCACGCTCGATCAGTACAGCGCGAAACGGGTCGCGCGCTTCCTGTTTGAGCAGATCGGCTTCGATCGTCCAGTATTCCTGCGGAACGAACGCCTCGATCTCGCGTTCACGCTCAACGATCAGGCGTACTGCAACCGATTGCACCCTCCCGGCGGACAACCCGCGTCGCACTTTCTCCCACAAGAGCGGCGACAGTTTATAGCCCACCAGACGATCCAGCACACGACGCGCCTGCTGCGCATCGACCAACCGCCGGTCAATGTCGCGCGGCGACGCCATGGCGCTGCGCACTGCACCAGGCGTAATTTCGGTGAAGACAACCCGGTACACTGGCTTTCCGCGCGGAATTTTCGCCGCCTCGGTGATATGCCAGGCAATTGCTTCCCCTTCACGGTCCGGGTCGGTCGCCAGATACACAGCATCCGCCTGGCGAATCGATTTGCGCAGCGCGGCAATGATTTTCTCCTTGCCCGGCGAAACCTCATACACCGGTGTAAAGTTCGCATCGAGATCAACGCCAAGATCACTCTTTGGCAGATCGCGAACATGCCCCATCGAAGCCTCGACCCGATACCCCTGACCGAGGTACTTCTGGATGGTGCGCGCCTTCGCTGGCGACTCGACAATAACCAGTTTCTCGCCCATACTCTGTCCAGTTTCGATTGTTATCTGCATGCGCCTGCGGCATACAGGCAGCGACTATACCACAAGAATGACCTTGTTCTCCATGGGTTTTCGATCCCACCCCATCCGTGCACTATAAAGGCTGGCGATCCGCATGTCAAGAGTATGTATGATGGTTGTGTCAGGGCTTCTTAAACCGTCGGGGCAGTAGTCACGTGCAAGACTGGAGGGCATCCCGGCGGGGATCCAGGTCGTTGCTCGCGCATGGTATCGCGTCCTGGTCGTCGTCAAGGACCTGGCATGGTGCGGCTGTACGCTGGTCGTCCGTGGCCTGAGCGGCAAGATTCGGCGTCTGGGTATCAATCTGACGTCACACCGTGCGTCCATCCTGCTGGATGGCTGTACGAATCTGTTTGTGCAACGTGTGGTCAATGTCGAGCATCATGCGGGTCGCTTCGCGCGGGTAGTGGAACCGTCAGACCTGATCGGGAATGTCCAGCCACGTGGCAGCAACGGCTCGCCGGAGCGAGTCCTGGGCGTTACTCATAGTCCCTGCGACGGGAATGCTCCGGTCACGAATGTGCCAGGGCAGGGCGGTTGTTCGCCGTCGCACTGCTGCGAACGTTCGCAGCAGCGAACAAGCGANCTGCCACCACGTCCCGGATAGAGGAGCGGCGTTCTGCTGGACGTTAACCACAAAAGCAACACTCGTCAGGTTGCGCCGCCAGTGGACGATTGAGCATGGCACATTCCGCGTGCGTGATGTGACAAGAAATAAAGACCGCATGTATGGTCGGGAGAGTGGCAGCGCTCCGCTCAGCGGCGCGCCCGCCAGCAGTCGCAGACACGCCGCCTTCACCCGCCAGCGATCCTCTGGCGCCACCCGCATCCGCGCCATCAGCGCCATCGCCGCCGGATTGCGCGGTGATCCACCGGCTATCA
>JGI24188J35168_1002414_pt1 | contig 10145 bp, 9 predicted proteins | sample YNPBryantNP2012_FD_35168 | JGI IMG/M metagenome (IMG submission 35168) | reverse complement strand
TTCCGCTGCCGCTGCCAGATTTGGCGCGACCGGTCGGCCGTGGTATAATGGGGTTGTGGAGAGGTAGCATAGTCCGGTCGAATGCGCACGATTGGAAATCGTGTGAGGGTCACACCTCCGCGGGTTCAAATCCCGCCCTCTCCGCCAGCCGGGCGTCGCAGATGGGAGGCTGTCTGCGGCGCCCGCCAGTTGTTGCAGCCTTTATTTCTGTTTATCCCTTGCTGCCCTGACAAGCAGGCCGGCCAGGATTCCCCCCAGGACGGCCAGATCTTCGGTGGGCAGGTAGTGGCCGGCTGAGGCGTCGAACAGGAGATTCGCCTGGGCCGGAAACTCGTCGTCGGCCAGGTGCAGCACCACCGCCAGCCACACCCGGGGCAGCGCCCGGAACAGGAACGAGCTATCCCCAAAGGTCAGAGGTTCCCCCCCCAGGGTTCGGGCGGCCATGTCGAAGGCGTTGCGGTCGGCGCCAAAGGCGCGGGCCAGGCGGACGCTGGCCCGTGCCTGGAAAGCGGCGTCGTATCCCAGCCCGCCGGGCAGGTTGCGGAACGCGATCCAGCGGTCGGCCATAGGGGTCCCGTCGGCGGTGAGCAGGTAGTGCAGGAGGATAAGCTGCGTGCTGATGTCGGCTGCACTCTGGTCGGCGGCTCGCCGGACGGTGCCTTCGGGCCAGCCGACCTGGTAGATCGTGCCGAAAAAGGGGATGTGGAACAGGCCGCCCTGAGCATCTTGATAGAACGTGACGGCCGCGCGCCCTGCTGCCTGCCCTGGATCCAGGCCGGGCAAGGCCCTCCGCGCTTTTTCCAGGGCAGGACCATAGATTTCTTCAGGCTTTCTCGGTTGTGGATTCATCTTCTGGCATCGCCGGTTGGGACACGGATAGCATGGATCTGATCCCTGTTGTCCGTGTCCAAAACAGAAGTAGCTACCTCGACCCTGTTCGATTCGACCTCACCCCTCCCCCCTGGGGGGATGGGGTGAGGTCCACCTTGACCGCCATGTACGTTCATTTGCCATTGTCGAGTTCCATCATTCTATCATGGTTCGAGGGGCCTGTCCAGCAGCCCTGGGTCCCTGACGGGGATGCGACGGTGCGAGGTGAATTTGCCAGGTCGCATGGCTTATGCTATAATGCGGCTACTATAGCGGCAGGTCTGTGGAAAAGTGGGGGGTCCCCACTTTTCTTGCTATCAAGGGACCTGATCCAGTTCGCCGGGGAGCGACAGGGATGACCGGAGGACAAGGGCAAGGCGGTTTGAAATGAAAAGTGATTTCATGCTGGCAATCAACCAATTATGCGCCGAACGCAAGCTGTCGCGCGAAGTGGTGCTGGGGGCTGTGGAAGCGGCTCTGATTTCGGCCTACAGGCGCAACTTTGGAGCGGCCACCAATATCGAGGTGCGGATCGAGCCGAATACGGGCGATGTCCGCGTGTATGCCCTGAAAGAGGTTGTTGAAACGGTGCAGGATCACAAGACGCAGATTTCCCTCAAGGAAGCGCGTCGGGTGGAACCGGGGGCGCAACTGGGCGATACCGTGCGGATCGAAAGCACACCGCGCGACTTTGGGCGGATTGCGGCTCAAACGGCCAAGCAGGTGATCTTGCAACGCATCCGCGAGGCGGAACGCGATGCCCTGTACTCCTCCTTTGCCGATACGGCGGGGGAGATCGCTCTGGGCACCATTCAGAGCATAGATTACAACACCAACGACGTGATCGTCAACCTGGATGGGGCAGAGGCCGTCCTGCCTGCCCGCGAGCAGGTGCCGGGCGAGAAGTATCGGCGTGGGGGGCGCTTGCGAGCCTATGTCATGGAGGTACGCAAGGGGAATCGAGGGCCGCAGATCACCCTTTCGCGGCGGAGCCCGGCCCTGCTGCGCCGCCTGTTGGAGCTGGAAGTCCCCGAGATCTTTAACGGCACGGTGGAGATCAAGGCCATCGCCCGTGAGGCCGGATCCCGCTCCAAAGTGGCCGTCCATACCGCGCAAGAGGGGGTGGATCCGGTCGGATCGTGCGTGGGGGTGCGGGGCGGCCGCATTCAGAAGGTCGTTGACGAACTGGGGGGCGAAAAGATTGATGTGGTGCAGTGGAGCCCTGACCCGGCGGTGTTTATCGCCAACGCCCTCAGTCCGGCCAAGGTGATGAATGTGTTGTTGGAAGATCATCCGGAGACAGGCAAGACCGGCACGGTCATCGTCCCCGATCGCCAGCTTTCACTGGCCATCGGCAAGGAGGGGCAGAATGCGCGGCTGGCGGCCAAGCTCACCGGCTGGCGGATTGACATCAAGAGCGCGAGCGAGGCGGCTGAAGAGGCGTTGGGCCGTCTGGAAGAGGCGAGCATCGGGGCGGAAAAGACCGATCTGCTGGCCCTGGCCGAAGCCCTGTTGCGCAAGCGCGACCTGCAGACCTTGAGCGAAGAAGAGAAGGCGCTTATCACTGCCAGTGTGGAAAAGGGGCGTGAAGAGGACCTGGCCTGGCCCGATCAGGCACCCTTGCCTGAGCCTCAACTGGAAGCCGTGGCCGGCATTCAGGTTGAGGCGGAGGCCGGGCAGCCTGCTCCGGCGGCTGAAAAACAGGAACCGAGGGCGGCTGAACTGCCTCCTGTTCAAGAGGAAAGCGGCCTCGAGGCGGGACAGGAATTGCCCTTTGAAGAGGAGCTGGTCGAAGGTTCTATCGGCTGGGTGATCACCCAACCTGAGGAGGATTTCCTGGGCCCCCGGGTTTCTATGGAAGAGGCGGGGGAGTGGAAGCCGGAATGGGAGTTGGAAGAGTTCGAAGAGGAGGAATTGCCCAAGGGGGGCAAGAAGAAAAAGAAGGGAAAGCGAGACAGGGGCCAGCGCAAGCCTGATTTCGAGGACTATATGCCGGCATATAACCGGGATTGGCGGAAGTCGCAGCGTTCTCGCGGCTGGTAGAAGGGCCTGCTGAGGGAGAGAAAAGTTGTCAGGCCAGTCGCGGAAGCATGTGCCGTTGCGGACCTGCATCGCCTGCCGGCGCCAACGGCCCAAGCGAGAGCTGATCCGGATCGTCCGCACCCCTGCCGGGCAACTGGAGCTGGATCTCAAGGGGAAGCAACCGGGCCGGGGGGCCTATCTTTGCCCTGATCGCCGTTGTTGGGAGATGGCGGGACCCCGACAGTTGGGGCGGGCCCTCAAGTGCGAGGTGAGCGCCGAGGAGTCCGCCCGACTGAAGGCGATGGCGGCTCCCCTTTTGGCGGAAGAGACCGGGTTGTCGAGATAGTTATGCGGGGATGTGGCGTTGTGATGGAAGGAGAGGTGAACAATGGGACGTCAGGAGAGTGACAGGGAGCGAACAGGGCCTCGCCCTGCCGTGCGAAAGCCGGGAGCCGCACCCGGGCCGGAACCGTCGCCGGCCAGGTCGGGTGGAAAGCCGATGAAAGGCCCGGCGGGGGGCAAGGGCGCACAGCCTCCCCGATCTGCGCCGGTGGCGGATGCCCCACGCCCGGACCTGACCAGGCCGGGCGGGCCTCCGCCGTTGCCCAGGGTGATCGAACTGCCGGAGTTGCTGACCGTCCGGGACCTGGCCCGGGCGTTGCGGATGAGCCCCATTGATGTCATCAAGCAGTTGATGGCCAGCGGCATTGTGGCCAGCATCAATCAGACCATTGACTATGACACGGCGGCCATCGTGGCCAGTGAACTGGGGTTCGAGATCAAGAAGCAGCGGGCCCAAGAGCCGGAACCGGTTGAAGAGCAGAAGAAGCAACCCAAGACGCTATGGCAGCAACTGGCCGAGAGTGAGCCACCCTCAAAACTAAAGTCGCGCCCGCCGGTGGTCACGGTATTGGGCCACGTGGATCACGGCAAGACCACATTGCTGGACGCCATCCGCGAGACGAATGTGGTGGCCGGCGAGTCGGGGGGGATCACCCAACACATCGGCGCGTACCAGGTGGAGAAGGATGGGCGCAAGATCACCTTCATTGACACCCCAGGGCATGAGGCGTTCACGGCCATGCGGGCCAGAGGGGCGCAGGTGACCGACCTGGCCGTGCTGGTGGTCGCTGCGGACGATGGGGTGATGCCGCAGACCAAAGAGGCGATTGACCATGCCAGGGCGGCGGGTGTGCCGATCCTGGTCGCACTCAACAAGATGGACCGGCCCTCTGCTCGACCGGAGTGGGTCAAGCAGCAGTTGGCGGATGTGGGCCTGACGGTCGAAGACTGGGGGGGGGACGTGATCTGTGTGCCGGTCTCGGCCAAACAGAAGCAAGGCATTGAGGAATTGCTGGAAAATATCCTGCTGGTGACCGATGTGGCCGATCTGAAGAGCAACCCCGACCGTCCGGCGATCGGCACGGTCATCGAAGGTCAGCTCGACCGGCATCGCGGCCCGACCGCCACCCTGCTGGTCCAGGGTGGGACGTTACGGGTGGGCGATGCGGTGGTGATCGGCACCATCTCCGGCCGGCTGCGGGCCATGCTGGACGACCAGGGCCGGCCGGTGACCGAGGCTCCTCCTTCCATGCCGGTGCTGGTCATGGGCCTGTCGGATGTGCCCGAAGCCGGTGAAATCTTTGAGGTGGTGGAAAATGAGCGCCAGGCGCGGTTGATCGCGGCCGAGCGGGCGGAAAAGGCGCGCCTGGCGGCCCGACAACCGGCCCAACCCAGATTCACCTCCCTGGCCGATCTCTTTAGCCGCTTCGAGGCAGGCGAGGCGACAGAGCTGAACCTGATCCTCAAAGCCGACGTCCAGGGTTCACTGGAGCCGATTGCCAGCTCGCTGGAAAAGTTGAGCAGCGAAGAGCTCAAGATCAAGCTGCTCCACCAGGGCACCGGCCAGATTTCCGAATCGGACGTCATGCTGGCCTCGGCCTCCGATGCGATCATCATCGGTTTCCGGGTGGATGTGGACGAGGCGGCGCGCCGCCTGGCGGCTCAGGAAGGGGTCAGCATTCGCCAGTATGATGTGATCTACAACCTGATTGACGATGTCGAAAAGGCGCTCAAAGGAAAGCTGGAACCGCAGTACCAGGATGTGATCATCGGCCACGCCGAGGTGCGGGCGGTATTCCCCATCANGCGGCGTGGGAATGTGGCCGGCTGCTATGTGACCGATGGGGAGGTGGTGCGCAATGCTCAGGTACGGCTGTTGCGCGGTGGGGAGGAAGTCTTTACAGGACGGCTCGACTCCCTGCGGCGGTTTCAGGAGGATGTGAGCGAGGTGAAGGCAGGCTTTGAATGCGGGATCGGCCTGGACGGGTTCGATGACTTCAAAGAGGGCGATATCCTGCAATTCTACCGGAAGGAGCAGGTCCGTTAGCCGGTGGTGGCTGAGGGCCGATGGTCGCCATGCACACCCGTCGCCTGAACCGGATTGCCGAACTGATCCATCGGGAGCTAAGCCTGCTCCTGATGCGTGCCGTGCGCGATCCGCGCCTGGCCGGCGTGACTATTACCGGCGTGGAGGTTACGCCCGATCTGCTGCTGGCCCGCGTATACTATAGCGTGCTGGGCGATGCTGAGGCGAGCAGGGAGGCGCAGGCCGGTCTGGAACATGCCCGCGGCTTCCTGCGCAGCCAGCTTGCCGGCCGGTTGCAGTTGCGCCTGATGCCGCAATTGCTCTTTGAGCTGGATACGAGCGCGGCCTATGGGCAGCGCATTGACCGGTTGCTGGACCAGATCGCCAGGGAGGAACTTCCCGGCGATGAACTGTGACCCTTCGGGCGTGAGCTCTTCAGAGCAGGGTCTGTTGGCAGCCATTCATGAACAGCTCCGGTCGGCCCGCCGCATCCTGTTGCTCACTCACGTAGCGCCGGACGGCGATGCCATCGGCTCATTGCTGGGATTGGGCGGGCTGTTGCGGGCTCAGGGCACAGAGCTGACTCTGGCCTGCGAAGACCCGGTGCCGGAGCTCTATACCTGGCTGCCCGGCAGCGAGCAGGTGCTCCGGCAGGGTCATGGGCCGTATGACCTGATCATCAGTCTGGATTGCAGCGATGAGCGACGGATGGGCAGGGTCTGTGGCCCTCACCTGGCCGCGCTGCCGCTGATCAACATTGACCATCACATCACCAACACCCTTTTCGGCACCATAAACTGGGTGGACCCATCGGCGGTGGCGACGGCTCAAATGGTGCTGACCCTGGCCGATTGCCTGGATTGGGAGGTTACCCGGCCTGTGGCGGTCTGCCTGCTGACCGGCCTGGTGACCGACACCCGGTCGTTTCGCACTCCCAACGTAGATCAGGTGGCCCTGCGGGCTGCATTGCGGCTGATCGAGGCCGGCGCATCCCTGGCCGAGATCGCCCATCGGGCCTTGAACCAGCGGCCTCTGGCCGCCATCCGGCTGTGGGGGCAGGCCTTTGACCGATTGCATCTGGAGGATGGCATCCTGTGGACCGAGGTGACCCAGGCCATGCGCCGTGACTGGTCTTTGAACGAGAATGGCGATTCGGGCCTGGCTAACTTTCTGGCCGGGGTGCGCGAAGCCGACGTTGTGGTGGTGTTCACCGAACGGGAAGATGGGACGGTGGATGTCGGGATGCGGGCGGTGCCCGGTCTGGATGTGGCTCAGGTGGCTCTGAAGTTGGGCGGTGGGGGCCATCCCCAGGCGTCAGGTTGCACCCTGACAGGCAACCTGGACCAGGTGAAAGAGCGGGTGCTGGCCGAAGTGCGGGCCAGCCTGGCCGAACAACGTCAGGCTGGTTAGGCCTGCTTCCGGGTCGGGGGGAGCTTGCAGTGCCTGGCAACGACAACAGGGTGGGACAGACGGGCGGTAGGCAGGAGCAGGAGACAGAGGGCAGGCCTTGCTGCCGGCAATCGGCCTCCGGCGGCCTGGCATGGGTGGCGCCCCGGCGGGATGTGCCCCTGTCGGGCATCCTGAACGTGGACAAACCGGCCGGCATGACCTCCCACGATGTGGTGGATGCGGTGCGACGATGGGCCGGGCAACGCCAGGTGGGCCACGCCGGCACCCTCGATCCGCTGGCTACCGGCGTGCTCCTCCTCTGCCTGGGGCAGGCAACCCGTGTGGCGGAATATCTGATGGCCGGCCGCAAGCGTTATCGGGCCACCATCGTCCTGGGTATGGCGACCGATACCTGCGATGCCGAGGGCCGGGTGATTTACAGCGGCGGTCGTGCCGACTTTGACCGGGAAGAGATCGAGACGGCCCTGGCCAGCTTTGTGGGCCCGATCGAACAGGTGCCGCCTCTCTACTCGGCTCTGAAGCGCAATGGCCAGCCCCTTCACCGCCTGGCGCGGCGTGGTGAAGCTGTGGACCTGGAGCCACGCCCGGTGGAGATTGACGAGATTGTGCTGCTGGATTGGACGCCGCCGCTGCTCATCTGTGAAGTGGCCTGCTCGCCCGGGACCTATATCCGCTCCCTGGCCCGTGACCTGGGTCAACGGCTCGGCAGCGGAGCCTATCTGGCGGCCCTGGTCCGGCTGTGCAGCGGCCGGTTCACCCTGGAGGGGGCAATCAGCCTGGAGCGATTGGGAGAGGCGTTTCGATATGGCCAGGAGAGGGATTACCTGTTGCCTGTGGATGAGGCGCTGCTCGATTGGCCGGCGATGGTCCTGGGGGCTGAGGAGTCACGCCGGATTGTGCAGGGGCGGGCGGTGAAGGCAGAACCCCCTCTCGAGGGCAAGGGCGGGGCCCTGTGCCGTGCTTATAGCCTGGATGGCGATTTCCTGGCAGTGCTGACCCATCATCCCGAAACCGGGCAATGGCGGCCGCGGAAGGTCTTTGGCAGGAGGGAAAAATGACCGTGGATGTAGTGAGCCCGGAGTTGCGCGAGTTAATCGTCGCCATCTCGTATAAAGTTGTGGATGAGCGGATTCAGGAATATGTCACCACGCGCCAGGACCTGGCTGAGGTGAAGGCGGTCCTCCGCGAGCTGGCCGCAGCCCAGGCCCGCACCGAAGCGCGGATGGAGGAGCTGGCCGCAGCCCAGGCCCGCACCGAAGCGCGGGTGGAGGAGCTGGCCGCAGCCCAGGCCCGCACCGAAGCGCGGGTGGAGGAGCTGGCCGCAGCCCAGGTCCGCACCGAAGCGCGGATGGAGGAGTTGGCCGCAGCCCAGGCCCGCACCGAAGCGCGGGTGGAGGAGCTGGCCGCAGCCCAGGCCCGCACCGAAGCGCGGGTGGAGGAGCTGGCCGCAGCCCAGGCCCGCACCGAAGAGCGGTTGCAACGGCTGGAAGAGGCCCAGGTCCGCACCGAAGAGCGGTTGCAACGGCTGGAAGAGGCCCAGGTCCGCACCGAAGAGCGGTTGCAACGGCTGGAAGCGGCTGTGGAACAGTTGATCGCGGCCCAGGCCCGCACCGAAGAGCGGTTGCAACGGCTGGAAGAGGCCCAGGTCCGCACCGAAGAGCGGTTGCAACGGCTGGAAGCGATCGTGGAGCGATTGGCCGAGGCCCAGGTGCGTACCGAGGAGACTATAGCGCGGATGCAGGATACCCTGGCCGAGCTCCAGGGCCGCCAACTGGAACATGACTATCGCGACAAAGCCTACGCCTACTTTGGCCTGTTGCTACGCCGGGTGCGGGTCGTCCCCTTGCAGGAGCTGGAAGAAGAGCTGCTTGGGCGCCTGTCTGAGGAAGAACTGGCCGCCCTGATCCCTCTCGACCTGCTGGTGCGAGGGCGTCCCCGGCAAAAACCGGAAGCCCCCGAGGTGTGGCTGGCCATCGAGGTCTCGGCGACGGTGGACCGCAACGATGTCCTGCGGGCGCAAAAACGGGCCTCCATCCTGCGGCGGGCGGGCTATCGGGCCATCCCGGTTGCGGCCGGGAAGCAGATCACCCTCGGCGCGGAAAAAGTGGCCCGTGCCGGGAATGTCTTGTTGCTGCAAGATAGTCAGGTGCGCTTCTGGGATGAGGCTCTGGCCGAACTGTTGGCGGAGGAACCCTCTCTGCTGTCGGCCTGAGGATGCGATGGACATTCTGGACGACCTGTCCAAAGCCAGCCTGCGGCAGGAGACCGTACTGACCGTGGGTGCTTTTGATGGAGTGCACCGGGGACATCAGGCGCTGATCGGGACGATTGTGGCCCGGGCCAGGGAAACCGACCGGCTGGCGGTGGTCGTGACCTTTCATCCCCATCCGGCTGCGGTGCTGACCCCGGAGCGGGCCCCGGTCAGCCTGACCACGCCGGCCGAGAAGGCGGCCCTGCTGGCGGCCCTGGGTGTGGACCTGATGGTCCTGCTGCCCTTCAACCGGCAGGTGGCGGCGACCCCGGCCCACGACTTTATGGCCACGATGCGGAGGCATCTGCGGCTGCGGGAGCTGTGGGTGGGTCCTGACTTTGCCCTGGGCCGAAACCGGGAAGGCGACGTGACTCGCCTCCAGGAACTGGGGCGCGAGCTGGGCTACGAGGTGCGCGTGGTCGAACCGGTGACCGGCAGCGGCGAGGTGATCTCCAGCAGCCGCATCCGGGCCCTGGTGCAGCAAGGCCGCGTGGAGGAGGCGGCGCGCTTGCTGGGACACTACCCCAGCCTGTCAGGGCGGGTGGTCAGAGGGGCGCAACGGGGCCATCGGCTCGGCTTTCCTACGGCCAACCTGGAGGTCCGGCCGGAACGGGCAGTGCCTGCCAACGGCGTCTATGCCGTCCTGGCTTTGCTGGCCGAGGAGCGGTATCCCGCTGTGGCCAACGTCGGCGTGCGCCCCAGTTTTGATGGCGGCCGGCGGACGATCGAGGTCCACCTTTTTGACTTTGAGCAAGAGATCTATGGCTGTGATCTGGTGGTCGAGTTTGTGGCCCGCCTGCGCGACGAGCGCCGTTTCGAGGAGATTGGCGAGCTGATAGCCCAGATCGGGCGGGATAAAGAGGAGGCGCGGCAGATTTTGAGTGGCCGGCAGCCAGCAACAAACAGGGAGGAGTTGCGACCGGCAACCTGCAACTATCGCTTTCAGGAGTTGGAACATACGGCCGACCGCGCCTTGCAGGTATGGGCCGAGGACCTGCCGGGCCTGTTCATCGGGGCAGTGAGGGGGATGTACAGCCTCATGGCCGATCTGGAAGGGCTGGTCGCCACCGCATGGCGCCAGGTCCGCCTGGAAGCCTTTGACCGGGAGACGCTGCTGGTGAGATGGCTNAATGAACTGCTCTTTTTCACCGAGATGGAGGGGCTGCTGTTTGTGGANGTGCGCCTGGCGTCGCTGAGCGATACGGCTCTGGTGGCCCAGGTCGG
>JGI24188J35168_1002413_pt1 | contig 10160 bp, 7 predicted proteins | sample YNPBryantNP2012_FD_35168 | JGI IMG/M metagenome (IMG submission 35168) | reverse complement strand
GCCGATATTGGAGAATTTGGTCTAATAGCGCGCCTTCAGCAATTTATTCCACCCGTTGAATCAGATGGATTGATTGCTGGCATTGGCGACGACGCTGCTGTCGTGCGATTGGACGAGCATCGGGCCATGCTGATAACCTGTGATATTCAAATTGAGGACCAACATTTTCGAACCGATTATATATCGTACTATCAATTAGGCCGGCGGGCCATGGCTGTGAACCTGAGCGATATCGCTGCGATGGGGGGAAAACCGCTTTTTGCGCTAATCTCGCTGGCCTTTCCCTCAACCTTGCCACTGGATCATTTTGACGAGCTGTATCGCGGCATGCGCGATCAATTGACTGAATTTTCCGCCACTATTATTGGCGGGAATATCGCCAAAGCAGATCACGGCTTGATCATTGATATTACCCTTATCGGAGAGGTAGAGATGGGGCAGCTTTTGTTGAGAACCGGGGCCAGGCCTGGCGATCGCATTCTGATAACTGGGCAATTGGGTGGCGCCGCGGCCGGCTTGGCAATCCTCACCAATTTCGGTCGAGCTTATCCCGATCAGTTCGCCCCACTGGTGGAAAAGCACCGGCAGCCATGCCCCAGAATTGCCGCAGGCCAATTGCTCGCACAATCTGGTTTTGCAACCGCCATGATCGATATCAGCGATGGCCTGGCCAGTGATCTTTATCATATCCTTTCAGCAAGTCGGGTGGGCGCTGAAATCGATCAGCAGCGCATCCCCTTGCCCCAGCAAATCCATCTCGCCTGCGAGGCCGTTCATCGCCCAGTTTGGGATGTGGTGCTGCATGGCGGAGAGGATTATGAGCTATTGGTTACCATGAAATCCGAAACGCCAGACCACATCATTGAGCGCATCATGCGCGAATCTGGTACCCCAATTACCGAAATTGGCCGCATCTTAGAACCAGAAGCGGGCTATTCTTTGATCGATGTGGACCAGAAGCGAATTCCAATTCGGCCCCAAGGATGGGATCATTTCAGAATTTCAACTGCTGGTTCGGATTGAACTCGGGCTGGGCAAAAGCAGTATCATGTTGGTCCAGGTTTACTGTTTCTAACCCATTCGCCACATCGATTATGCTAACCTTCGATCCCCCAATAACGATTTCCACCGCGATCACTATGAGCATTCTGGTAAAATTAGCAATCAGCGCCTTTTTTATTTCGTGTCGAAACCTTGAATTGCAGCTGAAATTCAAACAGAGGTATTCTTTTTCTCACCTGACTCATGACATAGACGGAGCTGCACAGAAAGCCATGGCTCTTAGATAATTTTTATACCTTGCTCCGCAGTTTTTATGAACAGACTGTGGTAAGTTTTCAGCGAAAGAGTTCATTTTTGATGTTTGGGCTTCATCATAGTTGTTGTCTGAAACCAGACGATAAAAAAAGGCAATATTTCCTGTTCATTTTTGACGGGTGGGTTTCATCGTGTTCGTGGAAGGTTCAATCCGTAGGGAGATTACCGACAAATAAATTGTATGAAATTTTTGTCACGATACTATATATTGTAGTGGCCGAAAGTTATCCACATTCGTTGCGTCAGATATCTCTTTTTAGTGGATAATAAAGCGTCAAAAATTGTCTCAGACAACCTCTTGAAATATGATGAGTTAACCTATTAAACATTCCATGCAAATGGCAGGTAATCCAACGGATTTTAAATTTTCAACAGCTACGCACAAGTTATCCACAGGTTATTCACAAATGCCTGGTGCTGCAGATTGATGGGATAACCTAAATTTAAATGCAAAAACGTCATTGATTTTTGTTGTTCAATTTCTAAAGCCGACGAATGAACTGGATCAATCCGTTGGCGTTACGCCATTTTTATAGAGATATGGTCCAAATTAATCTCTTGGGCGCGAATGCCGTATTGGCATGAATCTTTCCATTTCCTCGTTCAATCGATCTTCCAAACAGGAAATAATGTCTCCATTTGATTGGGTTTTATCGAAGCGGCGTTGGCATAAGCCTCCGCATGCTGGGAGATCAGCTGTTATCCATCGGGGACCTCCTGGAAAGGGGCTAACAAATCGTCCCAGCATATTCGTCGAGATTGTCGATTGCAACCAAAAAGCTGGAGCCAGAATTGAGATCGCCATTCAGCCAAAAATTGTCCTGGAAAACAGTTGACAGATGGATGAATCGATCAGCGCCAGGCAGCGGCGTTCTTTCTGCGACAGCATCCCGCGGCGTACTGAGAAAAATCATAGCAGGGCAGGCAGATTGGCGGGTTAAACTGACACCGAAGGATATGGCATTGCCAGAATCAGTACCGAGTTCGGGTAGAGAAGCGGGGCGTAGACCGTGGAGTCATTCGGATAGCAGCCATCCTTTTTTGGGGAAGATAATCACCAGGCCGGCAAAAACCAGGGTCATGCAACTACCAAAAAAATACTTGAATTTGTGAATTATATTTTGTATTATTGGCACGGCAAAAGCGAGGCAATAGCGATCCACTGTCTTCTGAGAAGAGCTGTCAGAGAGGAGAGGAATTGAAACGTCGCAAAAGTAATCAATCGGTTTCGATAGGGCGAATGGCCTTATGGCTCATTGGCCTGTTAATGATGTTTGGGCTTGTCAATTGTGGAGGAAGTGGGGTGGAAAAACAATTTGCTGATTTCGTTGCTGGGCATGTGGCCAAGATTGAACCGCTGATGAAGGCCTGGAATCTGAGTTATTGGCAGGCTTCGCTCACTGGATCCAAAGAGGACTTCGACAGAGCAGCCGACTATGAATTGCAAATCCGTACCATTTATTCGGACAGCAGCGATTATGCTTATCTTAGTGCTTTGAAAAAGTCCAATTCGCTTCGGGATCCCCTGTTGAAGCGACAACTGGATATGCTGTATCATGCTTATTTGGGCAACCAAATTCCAGCCGATCTATTGAGAACGATTGTGGAGCGAAAAAACGCTGTCGAAAACAAGTTCACCGTGTTTCGGGGAAAAATTGGTCATCGCACGGTCACCGATAATGAGATCAGCGATATACTGAAGAACGAAACAGATTCGGCGAAACGCCGGGATGCGTGGCTGGCGAGCAAACAGGTTGGTGCTGCCGTGGCTCCAGATATTATTGAATTGGTGAAGCTTCGCAATACCGCGGCCCGGCAATTGGGTTTTGAAAATTTCTATTTCATGTCCCTCGAACTGGCTGAGCAGCGATTGGATCAACTCACGGCGATCTTCGATGACCTGTGGGCATCGACGGAACAGCCGTTTCGAGAGCTCAAGGCGCGACTGGATAGCAGTCTCGCACGGAAATACGGCATTGGACCAGATGAGCTGATGCCATGGCATTATCACGATCCATTCTTTCAAGAAGGGCCAATGGTCGATGCCATTGATTTGGATCGCTATTATCAGGCTCAGGATGTCCGAGCCTTAGCGGAAAAATTTTTCGCCAGTATTCAGCTCCCAGTCGATGATATCTTAGCCAGAAGTGATCTTTATGAACGGCCAGGAAAAAATCCCCATGCGTTTTGCACCAATATCGATCGCAATGAGGACGTTCGGGTGCTGGCAAACCTCAAGAACAACGAGAAGTGGATGGAAACGATGCTTCATGAGTTAGGGCATGCGGTGTATGACAAATACATTGACAAGCAATTGCCATTTTTGCTCCGCGAGCCCGCCCATATTTTTACCACCGAAGCCATCGCCATGCTGTTCGGGAGGTTGTCTCGCAATGCTTTTTGGCTTCGGGATATGATCGGACTTCCGGAGACGACCGCAACGGAGATAGCATCTTCGGTGAAGCACAGTTTACGGCTGAGACAGTTGATTTTTGCGCGCTGGTGCCAGGTCATGTTTCGTTTCGAGCAAGCGCTGTATCAGAACCCAGATCAGGATTTGAACAGCTTGTGGTGGGATCTGGTGGAGAAATATCAACTGCTGAAAAAACCGGTGGGTCGTCATGCGCCAGATTGGGCTGCCAAAATTCATTTTACCATCGCGCCAGTGTACTATCATAATTACATGCTCGGAGAGCTTTTGGCCTCGCAGTTCCACGGCCATCTGGTCAATCATATTTTAAAATCTGGCAGCCAACAGACCGTGTCGTACGTGCATTGTCCCCAAATTGGCGAATACTTGCGTCGCCAGGTTTTTTCGCTTGGCGCTCGGTATCCTTGGCATGAAATGATCCAACGAGCGACCGGACAGCCGCTGTCCCCCAAATATTTTGTGGATCAATTCATTGTGGAATAACTATCACGGAGTTGTTCGCCTCAGGGAACTGAATATGTGGTCCCCGAGGCCGGCATTTATTCGCTGCTTATCATCCGCCTCTCCAGCAGCATGTTGATCACAATGATCCCAACAAGGAGCTGGCAAAGCAGTTGTTCACTTGACTGTCGCGCCAGTGCTGAGAAAAACGATCGATAGCCCATCAATGATCCCACATCGAACAGGTGGCTCAACTGATCTTAGGTTCTTTGTCATTTTCAGGGAGACCAATGAGGCAGAATGGGTGGTGCACTCATCTTTCGGTTCCTCTGCTCGCGACGATGAGCAGCCATGTCGCTATCGTACCCAATCCCCGTAATCACCATTGCAAAGGAGTGTGCTATGTTTTTAACGTTGGACAACAATGCGAAGCGAATCATTTTTATCATCGCAGCAGCGATCCTCACGCTGATGTTTGCGCTGGCGGCGTTTATCTACATGTCACATTTGAATCAGCGTTTCGTTGTCGTGTATCTGGTTGTGATTGAGACTTTGGTGGTGCTGACCTTTTTTGCCTATCGCGATGCAACCAGTGGACGAACCGTCTTTGTGAAAAAACTTAAAAATCCGAGGCTTCAGGAAAACGCTTTTTCATTTTCAAATTTGTTGTTGAAGGAGTACGATTATATTCGTGATACGGCAGCGCAGGCAATGAACGACCGACACACGATGGTAAATTATTTTATCATCATCACTGGGGTCTTTTTATCAGCGATTGCAAGTCGCTTTTTCAGCGCTGCGGATATTTTCAACGAAGCCAAATACCTTTCAATCATGATCGCTGGCTCTTTGATCATCAATTTCGTTGGTTGGATCTACTTCATGCATATTATTCGTTTGCGCCAGGCCTGGCATGATAGCGCCACAGCTATGAATCAAATCAAAGAGTTTTTCATCGTGAATGGTCGTGTCCCAGACGATTTGGCGCGGTCTGCGCTGTTATGGGATTTAAAGACAATCCCGGCCCCAGGAAAAAAGAGCAATGTTTTCTACTATTCAGCCGTTTTGATCAGCTTTATTTCGGCGGTAGTTTTGTTATTTGCCAGTTGGCTGCTTTCTCCTGAATCCAGGGTGAATAGCATTGGCTGGTTCACCTGCGTGCTGGCGCTTTATCATTTTCTATTCCAGATGATGTGTTATTCCCTATTTTTAGACTATAAACCTATCAAATGACATGAAAGTTAAAATCAAAAAAGTCGAACGGATTTTGGATGACTTTTTTAAGGTGGATCGAGCCATTTTGCAATTCGAGAAGTTCGATGGTTCGATGAGTCCAGAAATCGTTCGCTTGAATTTTGATCGGGGCGATTCCGTAGGGGCGATCATTTATCATGCCACGAATCGAAGCCTGATATTTGTTCGGCAATTTCGCTATCCGATTTTCACCAAAGACCCGGAAAATGCCTGGTCGTTAGAAATCGTCGCCGGTGTGATTGATGCCCACGATTCGCCGCAGGATGCCATGGCGCGGGAGATCAGGGAAGAAATTGGTTATCAGGTCCAACAATTGAAACCGGTATTCAGCTTTTATGCGACCCCAGGCGGAAGCAATGAGAAGGTGTTTCTCTTTTTCGCTATAGTGACCGATCAGGATCGGCTTGATGACGGTGGCGGCGTCGTTGAAGAGGGCGAAAACCTGCAAATCCTTGAGATCCCAGTGAAAACCACATTTGAAATGCTGAATAGCGGTGAATTTTATGATGCCAAAACTATCATCGCCCTACAGTGGCTGAAAAATCGGCAACGGCTGCTGAAATGATCGCGCTGGCCGATCTGCCCGAATAAATTGTCCTTGACCAAGGTAGGGATTGGGATGGGGATTTGCTTCGTTTGAACTGATATAGCAACAGAGGAGGACGGAGATGGACAAGATAATTCGACCAGTGAGGGCTATCCAAGGTGAGATCGCGGTCTCAGGGGACAAATCGATCTCGCATCGAAGCTTACTGCTGGGGGCCATCGCCCAGGGGAGGACGATGGTACAGAATCTTTCCAGCGCCGCGGACGTGCACAGCACGCGAAAATGCCTTGAGCAATTGGGCGTGCCGATCGTGGCAACGGATCGCGGGCTTGAGATCATCGGAACTGGATTGTACGGCTTAAAGCCACCCAACAGGCCGTTGGATTGTGGCAATTCAGGAACGACCATGCGGCTCTTGGCTGGGATATTGGCGGCTCAGCCGTTCGTCTCCCAATTGGTGGGCGATGAATCGCTCAGTCGCCGACCCATGATGCGGATCATTGAACCGTTGCGCCGGATGGGCGCTTCCATTGAAAGCCGGCCAAGGGGACTGGCACCATTGACCATTGCTGGCAATCAATTGACCGGGATCACCTATGAAAGCCCAATTGCCAGCGCGCAGGTGAAATCGTGTCTGCTTTTGGCAGGCCTCTACGCCGCCGGCACCACAACGGTGATTGAACCGCATTTGTCCCGCGATCATACAGAACGGATGCTAATGGATTTTGGCGTATCGGTCATCAGAAATGGGATGGCTGTGTCGGTCATTGGTCAACAGCGATTGACCGGCTGCCATGTGATGGTCCCAGGCGATTTTTCATCGGCTGCTTTTTTTATCGCAGCGGCCGCGTTGGTGAGCAATAGCCATTTGATGATTCGAAATGTCTGTCTAAATCCTACCCGCACCGGATTGCTTGAGATCCTCCAAAAGATGGGTGCCGATATTCAAGTCCGGCAACAACACCACCGCTCCTCCGAGCCCATGGGCGATCTGATTGTTCGCACTGCTTCGTTGCGCAGCACCGCGATTTTGCCGGAGCGGATTCCCAGTTTTATCGATGAAGTCCCGATGCTGGCGGTAATTGCGACCCAGGCTCATGGGGTTACAACAGCAACCGGGGCTGCAGAACTGCGAGTGAAAGAATCGGACCGGCTTCAGGCTGTAGTGAACAACTTGCGAGCCATGGGAGCTGACATTACGGAATTACCCGATGGATTTACGACCCATGGCCCCCAAAAATTGCATGGCGCCCACGTGGATAGCTTTGGCGATCATCGGATAGCGATGGCGTTCAGCATTGCCGGATTAATTGCTGAGGGCGAAACTCACGTGATGAATAGCGATTGCGTGCAAATTTCCATGCCGAATTTCTTTGAGATTTTGCAGGAGATTGCTGTTGAATAGCTCTGGTTGGAAATTTTGCGTGATCGGCGATCCCATNGCTCACTCGCTCTCGCCGCTCATGCATCGCTTTTTCCTGGATAAATTCGGGATCGTCGGTACCTATGATGCGCGACGAGTTCCTGCGTCCGAACTAGAGAGGCAATTGCGAATTTTGGCTGCCAGCGGGGTTCAGGGCATTAATGTTACGACCCCGCACAAGAACGCGATTGCGCAATACATGGATCAGCTTACGCCAGAGGCGATAGCCATTGGCAGTGTGAATACGGTGAAAATCATTTCCAGACAGTTCATTGGCCATAATACCGATGCGATTGGTTTTGAAAATAGCTTGCAATTGCGCGGCTTTTCGATTGCTGGAAAGCGAGCGACCCTGTTCGGGACGGGTGGAGCAGCGCGCGCGGTGATTGCCGCGCTGATTCGCAATGGCAGCCAAAGGGTCACCATCGTTGGCCGGCAACTTGACAAGGCGATCCGGTTGGTCGAGGAATTCTTGTCCCAGGGTGCATCGACTGAACTCGTGGCCATTGCACTGGGAGATCTTAAGGCTTTGGAGCAAGCGATCGCGTCTGCTCATTTGCTGATAAATGCCACCACGGTTGGAATGGGCAGCATGATGGGCCAATCGATCTTACCTGATGCTGTTGCGCTGCCGCCCGGTATTTTGGTGTATGATTTGATTTATCGTCCTTATCGGACGAAATTGATTCAGCAGGCTGAGCAGCGCGGGCTTAGCTGGATGAATGGTCTTGAAATGCTCATCTTGCAGGGAATTGCATCGCTGCGCTTTTGGGTTGACCGACCACTGGCCTTGGATCAGAGTAGCTTCGAAGAAGTAATCAATTTGCTGAGGAGGGAAATATGTCAGGAATCACTTGGCGGACCGCTGGGGAGTCGCATGGAAGAGGCCTGATCGGCATCATCGAGGGGATCCCGGCAGGGCTGACCATTTCAGAACAGGCGATTCAACTGGAACTCCAGCGACGACAGAAGGGATATGGTCGTGGATTTCGAGCCAAGCAGATTGAAAAGGATCATGCGGAATTTATCTCTGGAATTCGCTTTGGACAAACCATCGGCAGTCCGATCGCCATTTATATTGAGAACAAAGATTGGGTGAATTGGACTGATACCATGGCGATGTTTGGCACGCCGCCTCCAAACTTGGACACGATAACCGTTCCCCGGCCGGGCCATGCTGATCTGGCGGGGAGTCTTAAATTTCATCACCGGGACATCCGCAATGTGATTGAACGGGCCAGCGCCCGCGAAACCGCCATGCGCGTCGCCCTTGGCGCGGTGGCGAAACAATTGCTCGCCTACTTTCATATCCGCATTTTCAGCGAAGTCATTCAAACCGGCAAGGTGAGCCTGCCGCGCCCCATTCACAAATGTTACCGAGAGCTTTCGGAAAAGGATTTCGAGAAATATCTCCAGCAAATTGAATATTCTTCTGTTCACTGTGGAGACGAAGCCGTGGCGCAACGAATGATGGAAGCCATTGATACAGCTCGGGAGCGCGGCGATACCCTGGGCGGTCGATTGGCTGTTGTCGCCCTTCAAGTGCCGGTGGGGCTCGGCAATTATGCCCAATGGAACCAACGGCTGGATGGATTGTTGGCTCAGGCCGTCATGAGCATCCCTGGGATTAAAACCGTGGAGATCGGCGATGGTCAGGAATTGGCCGATAAATATGGCTCGGCCGTCCACGATGAAATCTACTGGGATCAAAAAATGACCAAATATGTCCGAACCACCAATCATGCCGGGGGTATTGAGGGGGGCGTCTCTAATGGCGAAGCTATTATCCTCACGGCTACCATGAAACCCATCCCCACGCTAATGAAACCGCTGCAATCCGTGGACATCAATCAGAAAATGCCGAACCGACGCTATAAAAAACGAAGCGATATCTGCTCCCTCCCCTCTGCTGCCGTCATCGCTGAGGCAATGGTTGCGCTGGTTTTGGCGGATCAATTGTGCCAGAAATTCGGCGGCGATTCCATCGGCGAGATGAAAGATAACATGGAAAACGTGCTTTATGAGCGACAATTGGATATCCTGCAAACATTCAGTCTGGGCGACTGGCGATTGGGTCTGACCGATTAAATTTGATAGATCGAGAAGCGATGGGATTGGCAAATTGAATCTGAATCCCATCCGGCAAGATCAGCGCTGCCCAAGTAGATAGTTGTCCTTCATGGGCACCTATGTCCTCATCCCAGTTTCGATTGTTATCTGAATCATTTATGTGGCAAGGAAGACCAAGAAAGTCCCAAAACGAAAAGGCTTTTGCTTCCCCACGAAAAGGTTTCGTCGGTCACTCACTGAGCCAATCTTCCGCTATTCACCAGCGTTGGGATTTCCGTGACGTCCTATGCCTTCCGTTTTGGACTAAGGTAAATTGAGTGATTCGGTCGACCGATTCTGAAACGATACATGGTTCTTTTTTCTAAGCCGTATGGCCGAACGCAACAATTATCCCCAGGGACTTTCAGCTTCAGGGAGTGATCCTGAAATGAACATGACCCGCGCTAAATTAGAAAATTATGGGATGATGGATCTTGGGGAGCTTCGTGGAGCAGCATGAATGGCTTATCCTTTCGTTATTATGCTGCATCGCTGTGAAGATAGTCGCGCAGTTCTCGTTCGTTGGACCGTCTTGATCGAAACGCTCAACCTGTGCGAAAAATCGGGCTTCTCAAACAATGCATATTTATCTTATTGGTTTCATGGGCGCTGGTAAAACGACCATCGGTCGGCTGCTG
>JGI24188J35168_1002410_pt1 | contig 10164 bp, 9 predicted proteins | sample YNPBryantNP2012_FD_35168 | JGI IMG/M metagenome (IMG submission 35168) | reverse complement strand
TATGGCTACAACTATGCAATGGTCCAATTTGCCGACGTCAGCACAATCCTAAATGTTACCCCCTACATCACGCCTGACGGTCTGGTTGTGATGGAGATCGACCAAACCATCAGCGAGGTCACAGGCTTCACTGAAATGCCAAATGCCGGCAAAGCGCCAAACACAACAAGCCGTTCAACTTCAACGACCGTATCAGTTCGAAGCGGCGATACTGTCATCCTCGGTGGTTATATAAGAACCCAGAAGAGCCGTTCAAAGTCTGGCATTCCTTTGCTCAAAGACATCCCTGTGATGGGTGCCCTGTTCCGCAGCACATCCCGCGACACAAAACGCAGTGAGCTGGTGGTCATGCTCCGGCCAATTGTATTGTCCAGCCCCGAAGAAGCCGCAAGGCTCGCCGACGAGGAAACCCAGCGCCTGCCCGGAGTCCGCGAAATGCAAAAGGAAATGCGCGAAGACGAAGCAAGAAGGCAGGAGAAAGCCGATCGCACAACCGGAACCAAAACGACCACGCAACCGCCCAAACAACCAAAGCGAAAGTGAAAGTCGGCGAGGCTCGAGCTCAGACCGGCCATGCGTGCGATGCCCAGAGGCCGAACAAGCGCTGGCTGCCCTGAATAGGTCCCCCGCATCGCCAAAGTTTGAGCTAAACACTCGTAATCCTGATTCGGCGGGTGTTCCAGCACTAATGCGCCAGACGCCGACGTGCCGGCCCCAGTTCGGCGGTCCCCAAAAGCCGAATTCACCCATCACCACATGAACGGTATGAAAATGAACTGTATGAAACGGCGCACGTTTCTCTCTGTTTCCGCAAGCGCAGCCGTCCTCGGACCGGCTTTTATTTTAAACCACGTGCAAGCCGGGGCGGACCCTTTGCGCGCGGCTGTGATCGGACATACGGGCAGAGGCGATTACGGCCATGGTCTCGAAAGCATCTTCAATGGTCGCCCCGGGATTGTCGTCGTTGGCCTTGCTGACCCTGATCCCGACGGCAGATCGCGCGCCGCGGCCAAAGCCGGCGCTCTTCGCACTTACGCAGACTGGCGCCAGATGCTCGAACGCGAAAAACCGAATCTCGTCAGTCTCGCCATGCGCCACGCAGATCAACACTTCGAGATCGGAAGGGACGTTTTGCGTGCCGGCGCGCATTTGTACTGTGAAAAACCGTTCACGCGAACGCCCGCCGAGGCCGATGAATTGCTCGAGGAAGCAGCGCGCCGGAACTTGAAAATTGCGGTCGCGCATACTTATCGCCTTCAGCAAAACATCGTACGCCTCAAACAAGCACTCGAAGAAGGGTTCCTTGGTGAATTGGTCGAAATGCGTGCTTATGGGAAACAGGATGCACGGGCCGGCGGTGAAGACATGATGGTGCTGGGATCGCACCTGTTTGATCTGTTCCGGATGTTTGCCGGTGATCCGTTGTGGTGCACTGCGCGCGTGTTGGCTGGAGACCGCGATATAACGCGAAGCGACGCAAGATTGGTCAAGGACAACGTGGGGTTGGTTGCTGGCGACAGGGTTTTCGCGCACTTCGCGTTCAAGAACGGCGTGAATGCAACATTCANCAGTGCGGCAGCTTTGCGCGAGACAACCGCCGGATGGGGCATTGAGTTGCATTGTGCAAAGGGCGTTGCTCGCATTCACATCGATTTGGAGCCGGTCGTGTTTGTGAGAAAATCAACCGCATGGCAGGCGTCCGGTCGAACCGACACATGGCATCCGCTTTCTGCGACGGTGTTGAAGGGTGCTGAACCGCGGGTGACAAATCCTGTCACCGACTGGCTCGATGCGATTGCTGAAAACCGCGAACCTGTATGCAGCGGGAAGGACGGTGCTTGGGCAATTGAAATGGTCATGGGCGTCTATCAGGCGGCATTGACAGAGAAACGCGTGTGGTTCCCATTGACCGTTCGAACGCACCCTTTGGCGTAGTTCAGGCGTTACCGTTTGTCGCGAGTGTGCGATGGGCGCGGCCATTTCCAGCCGCCCGGGAACGCGGGCATTCCTGACCTTCACGAGCATGTGTGCGTTTGTGTGCGTTGGGTCCACGCAATTGCGTGATCTCAACTGGGGTACGATCGGTTCTCAGACTGATGCGCCCGGGGAATGCACATGGGGACAGGTACGGAGTTGTTCTCGCTCCCACCCGACCAACAGGTGTGCGTTCGGGACCCGGGTTTCCTTAATCGAAACCGCGATATGGGGACAGGCACAAAGTTTTTCTCGGCCTCCGGCCCCCAATAGGTGAACGTTCAGGCGGCGGATTTGCGTAATTGAAACCGGTCGTAAGATCGGTTGTCGGGTTGATGCAGCCGGGACGGGCGCGGTCCCGGGGCCATTGCTTTCTCCGACGCATTGGCAATAACGCGGTGATTCTTAGCCGCAGGAATGCCTCAGCGCGGCGCAGCGTCAACCGAATGATCGCGGCGATACAAAGGTGTTCTTTGCAAGCTCGGCGCTCTGTCGTGCTGCGCTGACCGGGGCGAATTCGCCGCGCAGGGGGAGATGATGTTGGCATTGGTGGACAAAGGGTTTGACGGCAAAGGTCTCGAGCCATCCGCTAATCTGCGACTGCTGCGCAGATTTTCCAACATGGCACTACAGCAGGCGTGAGTTCCGGCCTGTTATTAACAGCGCTTGCTTTTTGAGCTGCAACAGGCAGACTTTTTCGCAAGCCGAATCTGAGTTGACGCCGACCCCAATCAGGCACCGCAGATTCATCGAAAGCATATTATGCGTACGACTTACGTTGCACCTTTCACGGATGGAACAGCGCGAGAAACACAGCGCAAGCCGACAGCCCCGGCACCCGCCGAAAGCGGTCCCAAACCGCAGAGAGGGGATGTTCTGTTGGTTGGATTTGACCTTGGCACCAACACGTCCTGCGTCAAAGCCGCATGGGCAAATTCACCCGAACTGGTCGTCAACGAGATAATCCCGACCGCTGTTGGGTACGCGCGCGAGGGGTTGATCGACAATCTGCTTCCTGGCAACGCGAAGGTGTTGTACGGGCACGCAGCCTTGAAGAACAGGCTATATCTTCGCATGGTGTCGCCGTTGGCGAACGGGATCGTTAACGATCGCGCTGCGACGCACGATTTCATTCGATACATTCGCCAGGTAATAAACGCGCCAAGCGGGACTGAAATTCGCGCTGTGGTTGGCCTGCCTGCGAGCGCAGACCGTGCCGCGCATGACCAACTGATGCAGGTTTTGACCGGGTTTTTCGACAAGGTGATGCTGGTGCCGGAACCGTTTCTCGCGGCATTGGGGTTCCGGGACGAGTCGCGGTTGTCCGATCCTTCATATATTGACCCGGTTCGGAATTCCATTTTTGTGGATATCGGTGCCGGCACGACCGACGTGTGCCTTGTCCAGGGATGTTTTCCAACAGGGGAAGATCAGACCAGCATGGCGTTCGCTGGTGACATGGTGGATTTGCTCATTCACTCTGCGATAAGGTCTGCGTATCCGGACGTTGACATTTCGATTCCCAAGGTGCGCGAGATCAAAGAGCAATACTCATACGTGGGCAAACTCGACTCGCAGATTCAGGTCGGCGTGCTGGTTGGNGGNAAACCGCGCAAGCTNGATCTGACAGTAATTATNGGCGACGCCTGCCAGCAATTGCTGGTTCGCGTCTTGGACTGCCTGAAGGCGGTGATCGCCCAGGCTTCGTCGGACAGTGTTGGTGAAGTTCTCCAGAACATAATCCTCACCGGCGGCAGCAGCTTGATCCGGAATTTCGATTCGGAGCTTCAGCATCTTCTGGTTGAGGAAGGATACGAGAAGCCGCGGGTGCTGACCGTGGGACCGAACCACAAGGAACTCGTCGCCAAGGGCGCGCTTGTTGCCGCCCGCCAGGCAAAAGAGAATCAGTGGACAGCTCTTGCGACGTAGAAATCAGCCGGTTTGCGGTGCGGCGTAGCTAATGCATTTCGACGTCGCAGGTTCCGATGCCCGGTCGGTAGAAATTGAACTGCACATTCGGGTGATCGGCCAGCAACGACATTGGAACCGATGTGTCCACGATCCGCTTTGATATCATCAAGGTGGTCAGCCGTTGACCGAACGGGTTGTCGTGTTTACCGGCGTGCCAGATCGAAACCTTTTCGGCCTTCCACGTTTCGACCGGGCCGACGCTTATCGCCTGAGTTGGCACAAGCGCGATGTTGCCTCCGCCCGAAGTGCGCGCGTTCTGGGCGACGGTCAGCGGGTGCAAATCAACGATTCGCGTGGTCAACCGCCGATATTCCTCAGGCGTCGGTGGTGCTTCGCGGTACCTGCCGCGCCGGCGAACCGGGTCGTTGAATGCCCAGTGTTTGACGTCGCCCTGGCCGCCCTGCATTACGGCGCATCGCACCCCTGCATCCCAGGACCGGCGGTACTCGGCAGTATCGCCTTTCGGGAAATGCAGGTTTGTGTCGGGCATCCGCAGTTCGCGCCGGATGCGGTTGAAACACAACTCGCGATCAGCGCGTTCGAATGACAACGGATGCGTTACGGGGACTTCGCGTCCTTCGAGCACCCATTCGTCCATGGCCCAGAAATGGGCTGATCGGACGTTCAAGTTGAGTTCGTTGACGATGCGCGCCACGAGCGGCAATTGCTCGGTGGGGCCGATCGGGCCGCAGATGCCGACCGGGTTGTCATCTGTGGATTGCTGCCATGCGCGGATGTATTCGAGGGCTTCGGCAAGGTAGAATTCCTCCAATGTGTCGTAAAAGACAACCTTGAAACCGGGGCGCGAGAGCCTGAGCATTTTTTCCGGTGTCAGACTGGCTGCGTCCCGGATGATTTCGTCGTCGAGAGTTGTGTAATCCCACCAGTCTGGTGCAATGACGCTCAATTTGCGTGGCATAGGCAATCCTCGTTAACCGCGGCCAGACTATACCGTCGGCAATGCGGGCGCAACCGATTTGATTTTGATTTTGGTCTCGCGGCAGATACGATGTTGGAACGGTGTTGGGACATTGGCGCGTTTTGTTGCGCCATGCGGCTTGCGGTTACACTGAAGGATTGCACTGAGCGACATCATCACATGCAGACGCGCATTGGCATTCTTACCGGAGGCGGCGATTGTCCGGGCCTCAATGCTGTCATTCGCGCCGTGGTTAAGACGGCCGCACAAAGAGGCTGGCAAACCATCGGCATCCTTGGCGGGTTCGAGGGCCTCCTTTCGCCCGTTCGGACACGGCCTCTTGATTACCACGAAATGGACGGTTTGTTGTTCGTGGGCGGAACGATTTTGGGCACCTCGAACAAGGGGCATTTTGCAGCGAAGACCGGCCATGGCGAAACCCGGCGAATTCCCGAAGCGGTTTTGGACGAAGCGTGCCACAATTTCAAGCAGCTCGGGCTTCGGGCGCTGGTGGTTGTCGGTGGGGACGGGTCGTTGTCCATCGCACAACAACTGTTTGAACATGGGATGCCCGTTGTGGGCGTGCCCAAGACAATCGACAACGACATCGAAGCCACCGAGGTGACATTCGGATTCGACTCGGCGGTGCACTGTGCGACAGACGCTCTTGACAGGCTCCGGACCACTGCCGCCAGTCATGACCGCGTCATGGTCTTGGAAGTCATGGGCAGGTACGCCGGTTGGATTGCCGTGCACGCAGGAATCGCCGGTGGCGGCGACGTCATTCTGATCCCGGAGATACCGTTCCGGTACGAGAGCATTTGCGAGAAAATTGCCGATCGCGAACGCGCGGGCAAAAAATTCACCCTGGTTGTGGTTGCCGAGGGTGCCAGATGGTTGTGGTTGCCGAGGGTGCCAGACCCGAAGGCGGCACTTTTTCGACTGTTGGCCCTGCCGAAGCGAACCGCGAGGCGCGGCTCGGCGGCATCGGGTCGATCGTTGCAGCGGAAATCCAAAAGCGGACCGGAAAAGAAACGCGGGTGTGTGTGCTGGGCCATTTGCAGCGCGGTGGTGCGCCAACGAGCTTCGATCGTTTTCTTTGCACGCGTTTTGGCGCGCATGCGGTCAGACTGGTCGAAGAAGAACGGTATGGTTGCATGGCTGCCTATCGCCCGCCCGAGATTGTGGCCGTGAAAATAAGCGATGCCGTCGGCAGGCTGCGAACTGTTCCCCGCGACGGCGAGCTCATCAGAATAGGGCGCGCACTGGGCATCAGCTTTGGCAATTGATCGAGCGGTGCCCGATGGCCCCGCAAATCCTCTGCGTTGACAATCGGGTTGTCCTTCTGGACACTGGGTGGGCATGGCCAAACCGGCATTGGGTCGCGGCCTGGGCGCGTTGCTCGGCGAAGTTTCGACATCGATCAAGCCATCGCAGCCACCCGCCGCAGATGAAACAACAAAGGTTGAAGAAACCTCTGCAAAAGGGGAACGGGTGGACATTGTCCCTTTGACGCGTATTCGCCCCTGCCCGCTTCAACCCAGAAAAGATTTTCCCGAAGACTCTCTTCGTGAACTGGCCGACTCGATCAGGAGCCAGGGCATCGTACAGCCGTTGGTTGTCCGGATGCGCGGTGAATACTACGAGTTGATTGCCGGAGAACGGCGTTGGCGCGCTGCCCAATTGGCCGGGCTTTCAGAGGTTCCGGTCCTTGTGCGCGAAGCGGACGACACCGCTGCATTGGAGATGGCGCTGATCGAAAACCTCCAGCGCGAGAATCTGAATCCGATCGAGGAAGCGCAAGGTTACCAGCAGCTCATAGATCAATTCAAACTCAGGCAGGAAGACGTGGCCGCGAAAGTTGGGAAAAACCGCGCAACGGTGGCAAATGCGTTGCGTTTGCTGAAGCTGCCCGCCGAAGTCCAAGCGTATTTGAAGAACGGTCAGATAAGCGTTGGCCATGCAAAAGTGATCCTCGGGCTGGAACGGGCTGAAGAACAGCAACTCGCAGCGGTCCAGGTCATACGCGACAATCTGAACGTGCGACAAACGGAGGACCTCGTGGCACGATGGCTTGCGCGGGGGCGCACGGCGAAGGAATCCGAAGCTGCATCTTCGAAGGTTGGAGAGCAGCGTGATGTGCACGTGGTTTCGTTGGAGAACAGGCTGATGGAGAAGCTGGGGACCAAAGTCCGGCTCAGATACAAGAGCGGCAAGGGTTCTGTTGAAATACGGTTTTTCTCCGATGACGAACTGGAAAGAATCTTGCAGATCATTGGAGTCGTGCAAGATTAGCGCTGTTGATTTTCGGGGCTGATAACCTGATTGTTTGTTAACAACATGACTGTAACGCAAGACCGTCGCAATAGTTGTGCTCGGAAGCTGCTTGCCGCTGCCGACAAGGCAAGGGAATTGACGGCTTTTATCGGGCTGGATGGATTTGTGGATGAGATTCTCCACGTGGTTGATACGCGGCAGGACGCCGAACATTACACGCGCCTTGCCCGAATGGAGCAATGGGGAAAGCGCATCATCGATGCTGCTGACAAGAGCACGAACATCGAGTTGGTGCCCCAGATGGTCAAGCTCGGCGGCAACGGACCGATCATGGCCAATGCACTCACAAGCTTCGGGCTGAAAGTTTCCTATCTTGGCATTTTGGGGCATCCGAGCATCCATCCCGTGTTCGACGAGTTTTGCAAACGCGCCGAAGTATGGTCCATAGCCGAACCGGGCTACACATATGCCGTCGAGTTCGAGAACGGGAAAGTCATGCTCGGCAAACACCAGTCGCTGAAAGAAATGAACTGGCGTAACATCGTCGCGAGGTTTGGCCGGGACAGGTTCGCCGCAAGGTTCGGGTCTGCCGATTTGGTGGGTTTTGTAAACTGGACGATGCTGACCCACATGAGCGACATATGGGAGGCCGTTCTGAATGAGATTTGCCCGAGCATCGATGGCAGGCGGCGAAAGCTCTTTATTGACCTTGCCGACCCGGAAAAAAGGACGGCCCAAGACATTCGACGCGCCCTCGAGTTGATTGTGCGGTTTGAAAAGTACTTCGATGTAACATTGGGGCTGAATCAGAAGGAAGCCGTTGAAGTCGGCGGCAGGGCCCTCGGCCTTGACGTGTCGGATCAATCGCCCGAAGGCCTTTCAAGGCTCGGTCGGGAAATACACGGTCGCGTGCCTGTTCAGGCCGTTGTGATTCACCCGGTGCGGTACGCTCTGGCAGTGTCTGATGGGGAAGTCTCGATTACAGCCGGTCCGGTAACTGACAAACCACTGATCACGACCGGTGCGGGCGATCATTTCAATTCGGGTTTTTGTTTGGGCAAGCTGCTCGGCCTGGACAATTTGGATTGTTTGTTGACGGGAGTGACGTGCAGCGGCTTTTACGTGCGGAACGCACGAAGTCCAAGCGTGACTGAGCTGGCGCAAATGCTTCAGGACTCGTCCATAGCCTATTGATTTCATAGAATGATTCTGTCGATTGTAAAATATGGTCATCCGGCCCTGCGCAAACCCGGCGCGCGGATAGAAACTGTTACACCTGAAATCAGACAGTTGGCGGCGGACATGATCGAAACCATGCACGCGGCACAAGGAGTTGGTCTCGCCGCCCAACAGGTTGGACAGGCGCTTCAGATGTGCGTGATCGACGTGCGCGAAGCCAAAGACAGACCTTCATGGGTTGAAAAAGACGGCGTTCGAATCGACGTCGCAAGCATCATGCCGTTGGTGTTGATCAACCCCCGCCTCGAGCTCGAGGGAGATCGCGAAACCGGCCCCGAAGGGTGCCTGAGTTTTCCGGAGGTTTTTGCGGATATAACTCGACCAGCAGTTGTTTCAGTGCAGGCCACGAATGAGCACGGCAAACCGATCGCTTTCCGGTGTGGCGGCCTGCTCTCTCGAGCTATTCAGCATGAGTATGATCACTTGCGCGGCGTGCTGTTCATAGACCGAATGTCAGGGGAAACGAAACATCAACTCCGCTCGACTCTTGACGAGCTACAAGCCAGCACACAGGCAGAACTCAAGGGCGCCAAGGTTAAGGTAATGGCGTGATCCCATTCGGTTCGGTCTGGCCCGCGCAATTGTCAGCGCGGCGCTGCCGCAACCTAATGATCGCAGCAGGACAAAGGCGTTCGTTGCAGGCTTGGCGCTCCGTAGCGCCGCGCTGCCAAAAATGCGGCCCCTGAAATCTCACCGGATTGAACTTATTTGTTCTCCTTGGGCGTTGGCCGGTGAGATTTTCGGGTTACTGAGATCTGGCGGGCGGGCTGACAATCAATCGCTTCCACCCGATACCGATTGACAAAAGGCGCCGGTATCCCTTGCAGTATTGCCAGGGTTTCCCGGTGGTTTCGGGAACACAACATCATGTCCATCGCGCGACAAGCAGTGGTCACAGCCGCAACCGGATCCCATGCGGAACGGTTGGAGAGAACATTTGCCAGTTTTCGGCTGAACAGTTTCCTGGAACTACACGCGTTGATCATTGGTGATCGCCTCCCGCAAAACCGTGTCGAAGGCGTGACGTATCACCTTGTCGCTCCTGACCCTGTTTATCAGGGTGAAATGCGCGAGCTTTATTACCGGCGGTTGATCCTGATCGATCAGTTGGGTTTCGACTATGTTCTGCTGGTTGATAACTCGGATGTGTTATGTCTTCGGGAAATCCCTGAGCTTCCCGTTCTTTTGCGCGGGGCTGCGATTGGCGCCTGTGTCGAGCACAATGGCAGCCAGTTCATCCAGGGCCAGGGGTACACCAGCGCTTACCTCAACGCCGGAGTCACGTTCTGGAATGTGCAAGCCTCGCGCCGGATTCGTGCTGAAATCGTCGAACGCGGTTTGGCGCGATTCCGTAGCATCGATGATCAGCTCACCCTCAATGAGGTTGTTCACACGCGATACTACGACGATCTCGTTATTCTTCCTTGCCAGTACAATTATCGCCCTTGCCTTGCGCCCATGCGAATACGCGGTTGGCCGACTGTTTCCCATCTTGATGGGGTGAGAATCTATCACAACAAGCACTGCATCGAGGCGGCCAAACGCCTTGTTCCTGTGGCACCGCTTGCCGTGTTGCCCGAACTCAAACCCGATCGCGGTCCGTTGTCGCCACTGCATAAATTCCTCCGGCGGGTGCAACATCGGCTTTTTTATCGCCATCACGTTTAGCCCGGAAATCTCACATTGTTATATTGCGAAATCGATCATATTTGCGAAGATTTTCAAACTGCGAGTTGGCTCAGTTTGTCAGTATCTGCTTCTCTGGCAGCGAGTAGTGNGTAGTC
>JGI24188J35168_1002396_pt1 | contig 10188 bp, 7 predicted proteins | sample YNPBryantNP2012_FD_35168 | JGI IMG/M metagenome (IMG submission 35168) | reverse complement strand
CAGGCGCCGGACGAGGTGGCCGTCTATCGCTCCGCGGAAGGCCTGGGGGGATAGGGTGGCGGTAAGACTCATCGCCGACGTCCACTCTTCCGTACAGGGGATCAATGAGATGGTCGACCCCGGCGATACCCTGCTGGTGTTGGGAGACGTCCTGGGCCTCATCGATTGGGCCGACTTCAGCGGCATCCTTCCGGAGGTGCTGGGGGAGGAGAACCTGCGCTCTATGCTCTTCCGCGCCTTCGCCGCGGGTGCGGAAGCGGCGAGACGTATGAAAGAGGAGCTGCTCTCCCCGGAGGGCGAGTTCTACGAGCTGTTGAGGAAGCGGGTCCTGGAGGACTACCGAGAGTTCCGGCGGGCGGTCGAGGAGAGCGGTTGCAGGGCCCTGGTGATCTACGGGAACTCCGACCTGCCCGAGGTCATGGAGGAAGTCTTCGAGGGCTCACCGACGCTCCGGCTGGTGGAGGGGGTCGTGGAGGTGGAGGGGCAGGCCTTCGGGTTCTTGCCTGGCTCCCTGAAGTCGCCCTTCGAGATGCCCGCGGAAACCGAGGATGATTTCTTCGCGGAGCGCCTGGAAGCCATGGGGGAGGTCGAGGTCCTCTGCGCCCATGTCCCCCCGGACCTGGAGGCGGCCACTTTCGACGTGGTGGCCGGACGCCACCAACGGGGAAGCGCGGCCCTGCTCCGCTACATCCAGCAGAGGGAGCCGGCTTTCGTCTATCATGGGCATGTGCACCAGCCGGCCCAGCGGTCCTTGGAACTGGGGAGCACCAGGGTGGTCAACGTGGCCTATTTCAAGCGGGGGCGCTACGTGCACCTGCACGAGCCGTCCAGCGGGCGGGCCTGAGCGGAGCCGGAAACGTTGCGAGGTGAGATAGCGCCGGCGGGTGGTTACGCAAGACAAGCACTCGGCGAGGTTTGAGTGAGCGGACCGGGATAAAGAAGGTGGCGGGGGAAGGTGCGAGAGGGAGCGGACATGGATGGATTCGACCCGCGCCGCCTGGCGCGGCAGGAGGTACTCGACCTGCCGGTATACAGCCCGGGGCGGTCGCCTGAGGAGGTGGCCCGCGAGTTTGGCATCTACGACTGCCTGAAGATGGCCTCCAACGAGAACCCCCTGGGTCCTTCGCCCCTGGCCCTGCAGGCCGCCCGGGAGGAGTTGGAGCGGGTCAATGTCTACCCCGACCCGGGGAGCGGTGAGCTGCGGGCCGCCCTGGCGGAACGTCTGGGGATGGCCGAGGAATACCTCCTGGTTACCCACGGTGCGGATGAGGCTCTGGACCTCATCGCCTACGCTTTCCTTGAGCCGGGGGACCGGGTGGTGGTCGCCGATCCCACCTTCTCCTCCTACGAGCTTGCCGCTCTGACCATGGGCGCGGCGATAGACCGGGTGCCCCTCAGGGATTACCGGCAGGACCTGGAGGCCATGCTGGGAGCGGTGGAGCCCCGCACCAAGNTGGTCTTTCTCTGCTCCCCCCTCAATCCCACCGGCACCGCCCTGAGCAGGGAGGAGTGGGAGGGTTTCCTCGCCNGCTTCCCCGATAGCGCCCTGCTGGTCCTGGACGAGGCCTACGTGGATTTCGTGGACGAGGAGAGCAGGTGGGAAAGCCTGGCCTACCTGGAGGATCGTCCTTGGCTGGCGGTAACGCGCACCTTCTCCAAGGCCCACGGATTAGCCGGCCTGCGGGTCGGTTACGTGGCCTGTTCACCCGGGGTGCGGGAGCTGCTGGAGAAGGTCAAACTGCCTTTCAACGTCAACCGGGTGGGGCAGGCCGCCGCCCTGGCCGCCCTGAACGATCACCAGCACCTGAGGCGCACTGTGGAAGCCAACCGCCGCGGGCGGGAACGCCTCTACCGCGTGTTTGAGGAGTGCGGCTTCGATTACGTCCCCACCCAGGCCAATTTCATCCTGGTGCGCACCGGTGCCTTCCCCGACCTTTGGGAGAGGTTGCTGCGCCGCGGGATCATCGTCAGAGCGGGTGAGGCGCTGGGATTGCCCGGACATGTGCGCATAACCATAGGTGACGACGAGCAGAACCGGCGACTGGAGGAGGCCCTGCGCGAGATCGTCGGCGGGGGTGGATGATGGCGGCGTGTCGCGTTGGCCCGGGAGGCCCTATAGAGCAGGGGCCTTTCCCCAGGCAGGGATATGCTTCCGCTCCGCCGGGAGATAGAGGGGCGGTGCACTGTGCGCGGAAGCCGAAACGAAGGGCCCGGGGCGGGAAAAGGAAGGCCAACCATGCCCCTGGTAGCTGAGGAGAGCGCAGAGGCGCAGCGACTCTTCGTCTTCCTGGACGGCTTGGAGTTCGTGGACGGGTGCGGGCCGGTGAGGGAGGTCATGCGACCCCTTCTACCTTACGGATCCTGGCGTTTCTACAAGAACCGGCTGGAGGAGTCGGACCTTTTGCTGGAACGCATCGGCGAGGCCCACGCNGTCTTCCTGGACTGGTCCAACCTCACCGCTGAGGTCCTGCGGAGCTGCCCCCGACTGGAGACGGTCGCATACATCGGGGTGGGCGCGGCCAATTTCGTGGACCTGGAGGAGGCCACGCGTTTGGGCATCGCCGTTTCCAACACTCCCGACTACGGCAACCGCTCGGTGGCCGAGCACGCTCTGGGCCTGCTGCTGGCGGTGGCCCGCAACATCGTCAGCGGCGACCGCGACCTCCGCGAGGGGCGCTGGACCCAGTTCGCCCGCCAGGGCATCCAGCTGCGGGGCCGGCGCATCGGCGTGGTGGGTCTGGGGAAGGTGGGCAGCGAGATGGCCCTCCTATGCCGCTCCCTGGGGATGCAGGTGTTCTATTACGACATCTTGAGGAAGCCGGAGATGGAGGACGTGGCTGCTTACCTGGAGCTGCCCGAGCTCCTATCCACCTGCGATGTGGTGAGTTTGCACCTGGCCTTGACCCCGCAGACGCGGTCTTACATCGGACCAGAAGAGCTGGGGATGATGAAGGAGGGTTCCATCCTCATCAACACCAGCCGGGGAGAGGTCCTGGATATGCGGGCCCTGGCCGAGGCGTTGCGGGGAGGCAGGCTGCGGGGGGCGGGGCTGGACAACTTCCCCGGGGAACCCTCTCCCGACCTGGGTGATCTGGTGGAGCTGGAGAACGTGGTGCTCACCCCGCACCTCGCCTTCAACACGCGGGAAGCCAAGGACCGCATGACCGCCATCGCCGTGGAGAACGTGGTCTCTTTCTACCGCGGGGAGCCGCGCAACATCGTCAACCCCGGCTACCTGGAGAACGCCAGGTTCAAGGGATGAGAAAGGGAGAGGTTAGCAAGATTAGAGGTCGGCTGGAGCTTGAGCGAGGAGGAGCCGGATGAGACTCACCATCGTCATTCCGTCTTACTGGGGACGCCGTTCGGGTGAACCGTTCAATCCCGAGGATGCCGTCTATGATCATCCCACGCCCCTGGACGGTGAGGGGACCCTGGGGCGGGCTCTGGAGAGCATCCGCATCCTCCGCCATCCCGATTTCCGGGTGGTGGTGCTGGGGGTGGCCACCCATCCCGAACTGGAGAATGAAGTGGAGAGCAAGGTGGCCGGCATCGTGACTCCCTTTCGGCAGCATTTCCCGGTGGCCTTCCTCACCCATTCCGATGAGCGCTTCATCCGCCAGGTGATGGAGGATGAGGGCATGGGCCACCTGGCTGACCTGGTGGACTTCACCGGATATTCCAATATCCGCAACGCCTGCCTGATCGCCGCCGCCATCACCGGGGCGGAGGCGGCGGTCCTCTTCGACGACGACGAGGTCTACGAGGACCCCCTCTACCTGGAGAGGGTGGAAGAGAGCATCGGCCGCGAATACCGGGGGAGCTTCGTGGGCGGGCTGGCCGGCTACTACATCAATCCCGACGGCGGTTACCTGGTGAAGGAGCCGGAGGAGTGGTTCTGGGCGGAGTGGCCGGCGGCCCGGGAGATGAACCGCGCCTTCGACATCATCGAGGGGGGCGAGCGCCTCAAGCCCACCACCTGGGTCTTCGGGGGCAACATGGTCGTGCACCGCGATCTCTACACGCGCTTTCCCTTCGACCCCCACGTGCGCCGAGGAGAGGACATCGACTACCTGGTCAACTGCCGCTTCTTCGGGTACCGCTGGTTTTTGGACAACCGCCTGAGCATCCGCCATCTCCCCCCGCCCAAGACCGCCCCGCCCTGGCGGCGCTTCCGGGAGGACCTCTACCGCTTCATCTACTCCCGGACCAAGCTTCAGAGACGGGCGTCGGACGGGGATGCGCCGGGTGAGGCCCTCAGCGCCGGGGACCTCGACCCCTACCCCGGCCGGTTCCTGCGGGATGACCTGGAGGAGCTCATCTTCCGCACCTCCGTGCTCATGGGGCTGGACTGCCTCTCCCGGGGAGACCAGCAGGGGTTCCAGGAATGCATGCTCAACATCCGCCTGGCGCGGCAAGATGCCCCACCCCGCTTCGACCCCTGGCGCTGGTACCGGGCTTTCCGGGAGAGATGGGAGGAGGCCATGCGCTGGTTCACCTCGAGCGGACGCCTCGCCGAATACGCGGCCGGGCTGCTGGAAGGATGATGTCTGCGGTAGTGTGATGGTGGGTAAGGGCTCCCCGGCGGGAGGATATGGCCTGGCGGGGACGAAAGACTTTTGAGGGGCGGCGCGCGAGGTTGGGTCGCGAAGCATCCTCGATGCCCCTGGTGGGATGCGGGCTCCCCGCGGGGAGGATCGCTGGGGAGGCGATGGTCAACAGGCGAGGCCGTGAACTCAGCGAAAGGAAAGCGGGAAAGGTAGGATAGCGAAGATGCCTCTGGCGGAGTGCCGGGCTCTGGACGAAGAGATAGTCGAGCGGGTGAGGGAGATAGGGGAGGCCGATATCCTGGTCGGCATCCCCTCCTTCCGTAACGCCGACACCATCGCTCACGTGGTGAAGGCGGCGGCTGAGGGTATGGTGCGCTATTTCCCCGACCTCCGGCCGGTGCTGGTGAACTCGGACGGCGGCTCCACCGACCGCACCCGCGAGGTGGTGTTGGACACCCCGGTCCCGCCCCAGGTGGAGAAGGTGGTCACCCCCTACCGGGGCCTCCCCGGCAAGGGAAGCGCTTTCCTGGCCATCTTCGAGATCGCTTCCCTCCTGCGGGCCAAGGTGTGCGTGGTGGTGGACTCGGACCTGCGCTCCATCACCCCCGAATGGATCCGGCTACTGGGGGAGCCGGTCTGGAGACATTCCTACGGCTTCGTGGCCCCTTCCTACATCCGGCACAAATACGACGGCACCATCACCAACAACCTGGCCTACCCCATGACCCAGGCCCTCTACGGGCGGCGCATTCGGCAACCCATCGGGGGGGACTTCGGATTCTCCGGCGCCTTGGCTCTGACCTATGCCAACATGGAGGTTTTCAACACAGACATCGCCAAATTCGGCATAGACATCTGGATGACCACCACCGCCCTGGCCGAGGGCTTCCGGGTATGCCAGGCTTCCATGGGAGTGAAGATCCACAACGTAAAAGACCCCGGAAGCGACCTGGGATCCATGTTCACCCAGGTGGCCTCGACCATCTTCGCGCTCATGCGGGAGTACGAGGTCAAGTGGATGGGGGTGCAAGGCTCCATGCCCACGCGGGTCTTCGGCGAGCTCAAGCAGGTGGAGCCGGAGCCGGTGGGGATAAACGTGGAGAACCTCATCGACCATTTCCTGGTGGGCTTCATCGAGTACGAGGAGATGTGGAGGCGCATCCTCGACCCCTCCACCTACCGCGAGTTGCTGGAGGTGGTCAAGGAGGCGGAGGGCTGGGAGGGCGGTTCCCTTTCCTATCCCGACCAGCTGTGGGCCCGCACCGTCTACGATTTCGCCGTAGCATGGAACTTCCTCAAGGAGTACCCCAGGCCGGACATCGTCGAGGCTCTGGTCCCTCTCTACTGTGCCAGGACCGCGTCTTTCCGGTTGCGCACCGAACACCTGGACACATTGGAGGCCGAGCAGCTGGTGCAGCAGGGTGCGGACGAGTTCGAGTTGCTCAAGCCTTACCTCCTGGACCGCTGGCGCCGTGCCCGCCAGCTCGCCTTTCGCTCCAGCTGGTAGGACAGGGTCAGGTCTCGTCCTCCTCGATGATGATGGCCTCGGCCGGGCATTCCTCCGCCACCTCGTAGAGGTCGTGCTCCTCGCATTCTTCCTCGCTGATGATGCGGCAGATACCCTCCTCGTCCACTTGGAAGACCTCGGGGCACATCTCCTCGCAGATACCGCACCCGGTGCACAGATCCTCGTCCACGTAGAACCTCATCTTCCCATCTCCTCTGCCTCGCGCTCCCCGTATAGAGTATCCGAAAAGGGTCGCGAAGTGAAGCGATGCCGGAAGGACGAAAGATTCGCTATTGCCTTCGCTTCGCTCCATTGCCCTTTTACCGACTGTTTAGTAGAATCTCCCCATGAACAGGGACAAGCGCGAGGAGCTCCTGGGCGTGGCGGCCCGCCTTTTCCGGGAAAAGGGCTACCGCGCCACTACCATGGAAGACATCGCCAAAGAGATGAACCTGACCAAGGCGGCTCTTTATTACTACGTAGATTCCAAGCATGACCTCCTCTACGAGATCTGCGATTCGGCCATCGGCAACCTGCTGGAGGGGGTAAGGGAGATAGCGGCGCGGGATCTCCCGCCCCTGGAGAAGCTNCGCGAGCTGATCGTCTGGCACGTGAGCATGTTCTCCCGATACGGCGACTTCATCAACGTGTACCTGGCCGATGAGGCGGAGTTGGAGAAGGAGAAGAGAAAGCACATGCGTTCTCTCTCCCGGGAGTTCGAAGAGGTCTACCGGGAGGTGTTGAAGGAGGCTGTGGCCAAGGGGGATTTCCGTCCCCTGGACGTGCCCATGGCCGTTCGCGCCATCTCCGGGATGTGCAACTGGCTGTCGGTGTGGTACCGACCCGAGGGGGAGATGAGCGCTGAGCGGATAGCGGAGATATTCTACGACCTGGTCGTCAAGGGATGCGCGCCGCGGGAGGATGGAGGGAGCTGGCCGGCCGGAAAGCCCCGGGATGCCGCGGCCCGCTCCNGCCGGCGGGATGGGAAAGAGCCCCCTAGGCGGAAAAAGCGCGGAGCTTGAGGCATACGCATGGAAGGTTAGCCGAGAAAAAGGAGAAAGGAGCATGGGCGGCAGCGAATATTTCCAGGTCGAAATTGCGGACGGGGTCGCCCGCTGTACCATGCGCGGCCCCAGCATGAACGCCATGAACGCTGAAACTCTCCCCCCCTTGATGGATGGCCTCTGCTGCGTGTTGGGGGACCCCCAGGTGAAAGTGATCGTGCTCCGCGGAGACGGTGGCAACTTCTCCACCGGTGCCGACCTCACCATCCTTGGCGACAGAATGGACCCAGAGTTCCTCAACCGGCATATGCTGCGGATGAATGAGGTGGTGGAGGCCCTCCATGAGGGGCCCAAGCCGGTCATCGCTGAGGTGGACGGCTGGGCGGTGGGAGGCGGCTTTGGCCTGGCCCTGGCATCCGACATCACCTACGCCACCGAACGGGCCCTCTTCATGATGAGCTTCGTGCGCATCTCCATCATCCCCGACCTGGGATGCGCCTACCTTTTGGCCCGCCGAATCGGGCTGCACCTAGCCAAGGAGCTGGCCCTCACCGGGAGGGTGATCGACGCCGAGGAGGCCTTGCGCATCGGCCTCATCAACCGGGTGTCGCACCATCAGCGCATCTCAGATGAGGTCATGGAGGTGGCGGTCAGGATGGCTGGGCGTTCTGCAGAGGTACTGGCCGCTACCAAACGGCACCTCAACGCCGCTCACCGGCTGGATCTGGCCACCCTGCAGGAACTGGAGGCCTACGCCCAACCCATCTTCGTCCTCAGGCCGGAGCACCACGCGGACATAAGGCGATTCCTCCAGAGGCAGGAAGGGGCCGGGAAAGGTAGGGAAGGCCAGGTTGAGCGGAAGGAAGGGAGCGATGCCGCACGCGGCAAGGAAAAGAGCTGAGGAGGTCGAGCCATGAAGGATTTCGAGGTCGTGGTGATAGGGGCGGGCTTGGGAGGGCTCTCCGCCGCCTGCCGCCTGGCGCGGGCAGGCAAGCGCGTGCTCGTGCTGGAGAGCCATAATGTCCCCGGCGGCTACGCTTCCTCCTTCCTGCGGGGCCGCTTCGAGTTCGAGGTGTCCCTGCACGAGCTCTCCGGTCTGGGGGACCAGAAGAACCGCGGCCCCATCTGGGCCCTGCTGGAGGAGTACGGGGTGACCCCGAAGGTGGAGTTCATCCCCATACCCGATTTCTACCGCAGCGTGTTCCCCGACTTGGACATCGTGGTGCCGGTGGGTCGGGAGCCCTTTGAGGAGGCCCTCAGCGAACGCTTCCCCCACGAGGCGGAGGGCATCCGCCGCTTCAGCGACACCATGTTCCGTTATGCCGAGCAGGCCCTGCGGGCCAACCGCATGGGCGCCAAGGCGGTCATGCAGGCCCCCGAGGAATTCCCGGTCCTCCTCCAGCACATGAACCACAGTCTGGCCGATGTGCTCAACGCCGAGGTGAGCGATCCCCGGGCCCGGGCGGTCCTGGGGCAGATCTGGGGTTACTTCTGCCAGCCGCCCTCACGCATGGCCTTCACCATCTATGCCCTGGGAGTGGCCAGCTACCTTCGTTTCGGGCCCGCCCACATCCGCGGGAAGAGCCAGGCGCTGTCGCAGGCCCTGATGGAGGCGGTGGAGGAGGCGGGAGCAGAGGTCTGGCTGAACAACGGGGCTAAGCGCGTCCTCGCGGACAAGGGGGCGGTGCGCGGCGTGGTGGCGGAGGACGGCACCGAGGTGGCCTGCCCGGTGGTGGTCTCCAACGCCAACCCCGCATACGCCTGCCTGCAGCTGCTGGGACGCGACCAGGTGCCTTCCTGGTACCTGCGCCGGCTGGGCGCATGGAGCGGCGGCGCCTCCACCGTCAACGTCTACCTGGGGCTTGACGCGGAATGCGCGGAGCTGGGGTTCACTACCCACGAGAATTTCGTCAACCTGGGGTACGATCTCGACGCCCAGTTCTACAAGATGCTCGAGGGGTTCAAGCACGATCCCGACGGCGCTGCGGTCACCGCCTACAACGTGGTGGACCCGGGCTTCTCCCCTCCCGGGACCTCCGCGGTGGTCATCACCCTCATCGCTTACGCTGATCCCTGGCTGAAGCTTACGCCGCCGGAGTACGAGCGCACGAAACAGGAGGTTGCCGAGAAGATGGTAGCGCTGGCCGAACGCATCTCACCGGACCTGCGCCGCCACATCGAGGAGATGGAGGTGGCCACGCCGCTGACCAACATGCGCTTCACCCGCAACCTGGGGGGCAGCATCATCGGCTTCGACCAGACCTTCCAGGGCTCGGGGCTGGTCCGCATGCCCGCCCGCGGCCCCCTGGAGGGATTGTATTTCACGGGGGCTTGGGTGAACATCGGGGGCGGTTACGAGCCCTCCCTCTACAGCGGTTACCTCACCGCCGGAGAGGTGCTGGAGGACCTGGAGAGGGGCGGTCGCGACCCCGACACGGAGGCCGCCTTGCGGAAGCGCCTGGAGGCCGAGGCGGGGACGGCGGAGGAGCTGGGCGAGGATGCGGTGACCCGTACGACCGGGGCTCCCGACCGGCTGCACCCGCGGCGCGTCCGCTTGAGGGTGGAAGAGGTGATCGAGGAGACCCCCACCGCCAAGAGCTTCCGCCTGACGGCCGCCGAGGGTGAACTGCCGCCCTTCCGGGCCGGCCAGTACATCAACCTCTTCGTGGAGAGGGAAGGGGTGCTCACCTCGCGGCCCTACTCCATCGCCTCCGCACCCGGGGACCCCTACTGGCTCCTGACGGTGCGGGAGGTGGAAGGAGGGTTCGTATCCCCCTGGCTCCTGCGGGAGCTTCGCCCCGGCATGGTCCTGGAATCGACCGCGCCGAGCGGGTCCTTCGTCCACGAGCCCCTGCGCGACGGCGGGGACCTGGTCTTCCTCGCGGGAGGTAGCGGTATAACCCCCTTCCGCTCCCTCATCCGCGATTCCCTTAAAGAGGGGCGGGAAGTGAAGATCCACCTGATCTACGGTAGCCGCGATCCCTCCGACGTGATCTACCGGGAGGAACTTGAGAGAATGGCGGGGGAGGACATCCGCCTGCGGGTGGACCTGGTCATATCCGAGCCGCCTCCGGAGTGGGAGGGGCGCTGCGGGATGCTGGATGCCGCCACCTTGAGTGAACTGGTGGGA
>JGI24188J35168_1002394_pt1 | contig 10200 bp, 10 predicted proteins | sample YNPBryantNP2012_FD_35168 | JGI IMG/M metagenome (IMG submission 35168) | reverse complement strand
GACGGTTTGTTGGCATGTGTTTAGGGCGGCAATGNCGCCTGAAAGTAGTTTCGGCTAAAACTGATTTACACGTTCGTTTTGAAGTCATGTCCCAGTTCGAATTGCATTGGTGCTGCGANGGAGGTATAACNAACCTCTACCAATAACGCACAGCCAGGGGAGTAAAAACTATGATTCCTATCATATGTGTGGTGGGTTATCACNAAAGCGGAAAAACGACCTTCATTGAAGCTTTGATCCCAGAACTAAAATGCCGTGGCTATAAAGTTGGAACAATTAAGCATGATGTGCACGGATTTGACATAGACATAGAAGGTAAAGATACATGGCGTCATCGTAAATCAGGAAGCGCCGTTGTGGCTTTATCGTCCCCTTCCCGGCTTACCGTAATTAGAGAACTAAAGGAAGAAATGTCTCTTGATGAACTGGTCATGAGATTCTTCTGGGATGTGGATATTGTGCTAGCCGAAGGTTTCAAAAAACTTCATTATCCGAAAATCGAGGTGTTTCGAAAGGAAATTGCCGAAAAACCGCTGGCAACATCCCTGGAAAATCTGATAGCTGTNATNTCGGACGATCCTGTAGGGGCAGACCTATGTGTCTGCCCTTCAGACCTACGTGTCTACCCCTTCAGGGATGTAAATCTTGTAGCGGACATGATTGAACAAAGGTATCTCGTCAACAGGAAATCATCTTCGGTAACCGTGCTTTTTGATGGCAAGAAGGTGCCCATGAATGACTTTGTCACAAAAATCGTAGAGAAAACCATTGAAGGTCTATGTAGTACTCTAAGAGGTTGGAACGATCCTGCAGAACTTACTATATCCATAAAACGCCAGCAACCACGATGAAACCGATAACCGGCGTAATTCTTGCGGGAGGAAAAAGTAGCCGCTTTGGAAGGAACAAAGCGCTAGAACCTTTCATGGGAGAACGACTTATAGACCGCTCAGTGCGGCTCATCAAGGAATGGTGCGATCCAGTCTTTGTTGTTTGTCAGAAACCGGAGGAATATTTCGGCGTGGAAGCAAATCTTGTGGCCGACATCATTCCAGATCAAGGTCCCCTCATGGGGCTTTACACCTCACTGTTATTCAGCCCTAACGAATGGATTTTTTTACGAGCCGTGGATATGCCCTTTCTTGAAGAAGCATTTGCAGAACTTCTTATAAAAAGGGCCACCGAAGGAAACGCCGATGTGGTCGTGCCTCTCAAGGGCAGACACATAGATCTGCCCCTACAATATGAACCCCTATGCGCTTGCTACAATGTAAGATGTATCCCGCATATCAAGCGAGTTATAGAGAGTGGTGGAGGACGAGTAATAAGTTTTTTTTCAAGAGTGCGAGTCGATGCCGTTCCGGAAGACACCTGGAGGGCAGTGGATCCAAAAGGGAGGAGCATTCTTAACATAAACACAATTCAGGATATGGACGAGGTAGTTCGTGAACTTTCGTGAAGGGGGGCGGCCCCCCCTTGCCAATTATTTCGGGCGAGAACTGGTTGCTTATTCGGTTTTAAGTCGTGTCCCAGTTCGCTTTGCAGTCAATGGTGTTGTATTGGAGTTGTGTCAAGGGATCGAGCCTGGGTGGTGCTGTGCTATTATGTCGGGGGCGCCCCTTCCTGAAGGAGCCGATGCGGTGGTGAAGTTCGAAGATGTGGAAATTGGAGAGGAAGTCATACAGGTGAAGTTCCCGGTATCTTCTGGAGATGGACTCTGGCAACCCGGAAGCTTTTGGGATATTGGGGAGACGCTCGTTGAACAAGGCGAAAGGATTCGCTCGTATAACATCTTCAAACTGGCTGAAGCCGGAATTGGAACGGTAGAAGTTTTCAGAAAGCCCAAGCTTGCGATCTTCGCCGTGGGAGACGAACTGATCGCTCCTGGCATGCCGTTGAGAGAAGCATCTCGCTATGGTGGGCTTCAGTACTTTATCAGAAGCATTGCAGGGCAACCACAGAGGGTTGCCCCTACAATTGGAATGCATGTCAGCCTGGAAGGCATTATACCGGACAGTGTGGAAGCTATCGAACAAGCCTTTTATAGAGCATTCGCTCACGGTGTCGATATCGTAATAACCACCGGAGGAACAGGAAAAGGGGTTAAGGATCTCATCGTAAGCACTTGGATAAAGTGCGGCGGGGAAGTGTTTTTTCAAGACATTTCTATGATACCGGGGAAAAGCACCGCAGGAGGAATCACGGCCAACACCCCATGGATTGCTCTTCCTGGTGGCGCCATGGGCGCTTTAGTATGCTTTGTGGAAGCCTGTAGAGCAATCAGTCTGGGATGGTATGGTTTTAGGGATGCGTTTGTTAAATCCTGCAAGGTGCTCCTGGGGATGGACGTTGAGAGACACAAATATATGCACAGAGCTTTGTGGGGGCAAATTGAAAATCGCAACGGAAGTTTAATCTTTTTGCCTAAGCTGGCAAATAGTGCTACTCTAGAAAAGGTTGATGGCTATATTGTAATTGAACCGGGAGACGGTGTGGTATCAAAGGGAAGTCTTTGTGAAGCGGTAGTTTTTGAACATTAAGGTAAGCTAACTGGCGAAAGGGACGATGTTAAAGGGCACTGTTATAGAAGAACGTTACTACGACATTTTGAAAAGATTTTTCGTTCCCATACTGGTCAAATTAAAGCTAGAGCCGAATCATCTGAGCCTTCTAGGGCTGTTTTTCAGTATTCTTGCGGGAATAAGCTATGTTTATTCGCCCTTCTCGGGAGCTTTGTTTACACTCATTTCGGGGCTTATGGATACTCTGGATGGATCCTTAGCACGAACTACGGGAAAATCTAGAAAAGCGGGAGCATTTCTTGACTCCGTGCTGGATCGGTATACCGAACTGTTCATATTCCTTGGTATATGGGGTTATTTTTATCGCATCAATTATGCCGTACCGCTCGTATCTGTCTTGATTATCCTGATATTGTTCGGATCGCTCATGGTGAGCTATACCAGAGCAAGAGCAGAAGGATTAGGAGAAAAATGCATTGTAGGATTGTTCCAGAGAGGTGAACGAATCGTTATTCTTGGGTGTGCAGGTGTAGTTTATCTCTTCCTGCCGCACCCAATGGTTTTATTCGTTACTCTATGGATTTTTNTAATAGGAACCAACGCTACAGCCTTCTGGCGTTTTGCTCACGTTCTGAAAAAACTCAAACAAAACGAATAAAACTTTATTTGCTACCAAACGATTCGATTTTCTGAAGAACTATCTTATCATCCTCCCGGTAAATTTCAAAGGTATCACCAACAGAAAATCCAAGCTGATCAATGAGAAGGGCTTTATTGAGAGTTACACTTCCACTTTGTCCAATGGTTCTGAAGTTATCGGTCTTAACCAAGACGGAAGGTTTTTTCTCCTTTTTACGGATAATGACAGGCCTTCCCGTTCTTAGCTCGCCGAATTCTGAATGCTGAAGACTTGCATTAACCGCTGGCAATTCCTCTTCCTCTTCTTCTTTAACAACAGCTCCAGGATGATAGTTCTCTGGTGCCAAAGCCGGAGCAGAAGCAGACACTGGCGAACGATAGGTAGTTGTAGCCTGTTTCACTGTGGACTCACGTTTTTTACCAAAATCTAGTGGGGGAATTTCTCCAAGTTCCATCAAGCCTCGCATATAGAGATCTTGAACTTCGCTTTTGAAACGAAGCCCGAATAGCTTCTGCACTGCTTCGATAGAACGACCGTTTCTAATCTCGCTGACTATAAGTTTTGGATCGATGTTTTTGTACTCCACATCCATAGTTAACTCCCTCTTTTACTCATCAAAAATTATTACTTACCGGATAGTAAGTGTAAACTACCNCCATTTTTAATCATGGGCAAAACTTCTATGAAACCATTTGTTTCACAGTATGGAATCTTTCAAATGTAGGTATTATCCCTCACGGGTCGCTTATAGTTTAAATATAACGATGGGTTTTGTCAATTCTTATTGGCAATTTTCGAACACTCCCATTCCTATTGAAACTCCTATATGTAGAAAAATGAAACTAACTACAAATCATCGATTTTGCAAGATTAGAGCAACCTACGGTCAATTGGACTACTCTTTCTGCCACAGGTTCACTCAAAGTCCCGCATCCGCAACTTGGCGTAATCATAGACTGAAGCAGTATTTTTTCTGCAATCTGAGATGTAAAATGTTCTTCCAAGAGATTTATAAGCCTGTAATAAAGGGTATTTTCGGTTTCCTGGGTTGTTTTATTTGGATCATCCGTAGGAACTATACCCCAAGCGACTATGCCTCCACGATTTACAAAGGAAATAATGTCCTCATCGTAAATGCAGAATCGATCACCATAATTATAGGCATCACAATTCACGATATTAATCTTTGACTTCAGCAAAAGCGACCAATCTGTATTTGCGCAAACGTGAACTCCTATAAGAATGCCATGCGGAGACAAAAGTTCGCAAAGTTCGTTAAGAAGCCTCTGGATATATTCAGAAGAAATCCCAATAAAAGCCGAAGAACCAAAACCTGCAAGGCCTGGTTCGTCAAAGAAGATGATAATTTTTTGAGCGAAAGGTTTAAGCAACTGGGCCTGCCATAGAGCTTTCATAGCCAAGTGTTTAGGAACGGCATCAACCATACGGTCGTCGTAAAGCAGAAGTTTTCCATCCGGAGATTTAAGAGAGCTAAGAAGAGTAAAGGGACCTACAACCTGCCCTTTTATAGCCTGATATGGCGTTAAAGTGGAACTCACTAGCATTTCGATAAAGCGATGAAAGGTCCTACCTGATTCTATTCCCATCCCAAAACGACTTTCTCTTATGTCAATGCGTCCTTCAATTACGTCAAAATAATCGGAATAAAACCTATACAGTTCATCATCAAAATCGGGGGCATCGGTGCGGATCATGTTCTTGCCCATATCTTGATAACTATATCCCGGGAGTCCCTCCAAATACTGATTCATCATTTGTTCATGAGGGTAAGCAGGCAATTGAGGCCACAAAGGCACCTCCTTAAGATGATCAAGGATAAAGGAAATTACATACTCACGGTCTCTGTGAGGCATGGAACCCACGAGAGTTGCGGCTCCACAAGGTCTCCACTCCATAAACATTCTCCTTTTCTGGCATTCATAATCCCCCAGGAAAATACTACACCCAAAGAAATAAAGCAAACATAAGCGTTCATAATGTCCCTTGACATGACCTTAACGTAAAAATAGATTAACCCCGCTGTCACCCCGAACGGTTGTAGGGGCGAACCTACGTGTTCGCCCGGGGTCTCCTCAGGGATGCAGGGCAACCACATAGGGTTGCTCCTACGTGCCTGCTCGGGACGCCTCGGAATGACAAGCAAAGGGATACAATATGCCAGTCACACGAAATGGTTAAAAATGCTGAAAAATCTATGGTTAAAACTAAAAGGCAACAAAAATCGGTCTGATAAGGACATGCTAGAAATCGCCCTTGGCTATGAATGCCCAGGAAAACCTTCGGTTCCTTTACAATTTCTCCTGGAAAAAATGATAGCCATGGGCACCATGCCGATCGACCAGCAGAAAATGCTCGAGTCGCTAGCGCAGGAAGGGACTATCATTTACGCTCTCAAGTATCCATCTGCCTTTGACCTTTTTTATCTCAAAACCCGTCTATATCAACTTGGGCTTCCCGATCCCGCCTTTGTTTTCGACATGAAAACCTACCGTTTCCTCCCTTTTTTCAAGGCTTGGGGACTAAGGCTGAAACATTTCTTTTCCTTCATCAAAGATGGGGGAAGTCCCGATCCTTACGATTCTGGAGCTTATGCCAGATATGTGGCTCAAGGTATACCAGGTTTAATGTTTTTGCTTGGGAAAGAAGCCTATACTAAGCGAGTTCTATTCTTTGGTCATGATCCACTTCAGTACCTTCTGGACATTCAGAAAAATCTGGAAAAACCTATTCTCGTTGTTCCTTGTAGCATTGTCTACGTAAGGCATCCTGGCAAAGAAAATACTTCCAAGCTCTTTCGATGGTCTGGACGAGATAGGATTGGAAGCATTAGAAAACTTATAGATTTCATTCGAGGCTACAGGTACGCTGCGCTGGAAATCGGTGAGCCAGTAAATCTAAAACAGGTGCTACCTGAGCTTTCTCCTATAAGTGTAGAGAGGCGATCCCAAATATTCCAGCTCAGAAATTCCTTAATTGAATCTATAAACCGTATCAACAGAGCTATTGTAGGGCCGACTTTAAAATCGAAGCTAGAACTAAAGGAAATGATTCTAAATAATCCCCGACTTCAAAAGGTTATTCAGAGAAGAGCAAAATCCAGAGGATGCGAAGTTTCGGAAATTCAACGNGAAGCCGATCAATACCTAGAAGAAATAGCGGCTGACTATAGTTATACGTTCATTAAATGGATGGAAANATTTTTTGGGTGGGTNTGGAACAATATTTTCGANGGTATTGAGATAGACGAAGAAGGNCTCCGCAAGGTTAAAAAGCTCGCNCAACATCATACCATCATATACGTTCCGTCCCACAAAAGCCATCTCGACTACCTTCTGCTTTCCTATTTACTCTTTCGCTATAACTTATACCCGCCATTTATAGCAGCAGGCCATAATCTTTCTTTCTGGCCTGCAGGACCTATTCTAAGAAGAGCCGGGGCTTTCTTTATTCGCCGAACATTCGGAGGAGGACAGCGATTCTATGCAGAAGTTTTCTCTACCTACGTAAAAACTCTCATACGCCTGGGACATAACATAGAGTTCTTCATAGAAGGGGGCCGAAGCCGAACAGGCAAGTTGATACTTCCTAAAATGGGGCTTCTTTCCATTATTGTTCAGGCCTATGAGGAGAAATATTGTGAAGATCTAATCTTTGTCCCAACATCTATCTGCTATGACCGAATACCAGAAGAGGAATCCTATATCAGGGAGCTAAAGGGAGAAAGCAAGAAACCTGAAGACATTAAACAACTTGTGAAAGCACGCCGAGTTTTGAAAAGGCGATATGGTAAAGTCTATGTGCGATTTGGAAAACCTATTTCGCTATCTCAGTATGTGGCACGGCAGGGAATTAATCTTTCCAGCGCTTCATCGAAACATCGCCACGCTCTCTATCGCAATCTAGCTCTTGCAATCATAGAGAACATTAACGAAGCATCTGTGGTTACACCTCATGCTTTGGCTTCAGCAGCCCTTCTCACTACATCACGCTCTGGCATTACCTCACAAACCTTTCGCTCCATCGCCAAGCTTTTCCACGATTATTTGGAATTTGCGGGAGCACATTTTGCGAGGACATTCATTCATTACGAAACGGTTCTAGAGGAAGCTCTTCAGGACTTTGAAAAAAGTAAAATTGTGTCCCATATAAAAGAAACCGACGATCCCGATGACGAAGAAATCATCCTAATCGACGGCAAAAAACGATATCTACTAGAATACTACAAAAATAACGCTATACACTTTTTCTTACCGGTTGCCTTTGTTTCGCTCGCCGTGCTTTCTCAAAAAACATTTGAACCTTCTATAGAAGAGGTCCGCAAGGACTATCAATGGTTGAAGGAACTCTTCAAGTATGAATTTGCCTACTCCCAAGAAGAGCAAGCAAGTGACAAGGAAATAGACAGGGTTATACACTTCTTTGACTCTCACAAACTGATTGTTAAAATTCCGAGCCCAGAAGTGAGGGGGCTCCTGCCTGTCACCCCGAGCGATGTAGGGACAGGCCTATGTGCCTGCCCTGATGTGGGCAACCACACAGGGTTGCCCCTACAGGCGCCTCGGAATGACAAGGAGGAAAATCAAAGTCGATATCAGTTAACTCATGAAGGCTTACGTGGCATTGAAGCTTTCGCATCCATTCTTTACAATTATCTTGAAGGCTACCGCACCTGCCTTCACGGTGTAAAACTTCTGGAAAAAAAGAAAGCCATTCTAGAGCAGGACATCATCAAAAAGCTTATGAACCAGGCCCAGAAGATGCTCTCCATAGGGGTCATTGAGCGTCCCGAATCTATATCCAAAGTGATGTATGAAAATGCCCTGAGATTTTTTGAAGAAAAGGAAATTTTTGCGAAGAAGACACAGCAAGACAGCGAGTCTTCTAAAAAACCGCCAAAGGAATACTTCGTCCTTGGTTTTAATAAACACCTGGCAAGTTTCTATTTCAAGGAAATTTCACGCTTTTTGAGAAGAGACATCCTATAGCTCACCATCCTTAATCCGCTTATCTATCCAGCAACACAAAGAAACGATGGTGCGTGACCGAGAATCTCCGTCTAAAAAACCTCGTATAATTTCAAAAAGTTCTCTCTGATAAGCCATTGCAACTTCTTTAAAACCGCTTGTTTCATAAAACTCATGAAGTAGCAGTGTTGCCCTACGAGCCGACGAAGCAAAAATTCTCTCTCGAGGGTCTTTCGGTTCCTGGAAAGGATCCCAATTTTCATAACCCATTTTTAAAATTCTTTCCTGTCCTCGTTTGGACATGGATTCGAAAATCGCTCTCTTTCTGCGTTCATACTCTTCGCGATCTATATCCTTCTGGCTCATTTTTCTTCCCCCTCATGGTAGTCCCAGAAGAGCTTTAGTCGAATCTTTTTAAATTCATGCACACTGAAGAGCACCTTATAATCCGAAAGATTAATAGCCTGTGACAGATTTTTAGCGATGTTTTCGCACTTTTCGAAGGTTTTACTGTGAACCATCGCATAAAGATTGTAAGGCCACTGGGGATAGGCAGGACGATGATAACAGTGGCTAACTTCGGGAAATGAGGCAAGCTTTGTCCCCGCACTGTCTATTTGTTCATCAGGGCAGGTCCAGACAACCATCCCGTTTGCCATAAAGCCGGCTTCTCTATGATTCAGAAGAGCGGCAAATCGCCGGATAATACCTGCTTTAAGCCATGATTTAAGAATGTCCAGAAGAGTTGACTCATCAATATTCAGCCTTTCAGCACAATTTTTGAAAGGCTTTTCTACTAAAGGAAGATCTTCCTGCACGCATCGAACAATCCTGATGTGGTCTCTTGCTAAATTAAAGAGCCCACTCGATGAAACCAAAGGGGGCTTAAAAGCCTTAGAACTGGGGGAATCGTAGGGATCACCATCATCGATCATATCAAGCACCATGGCAAGCTTATACTTTTTGAGAGCCGGTAAAATAAGAAAAGGAAAATCGCCGGCGCTCTTTACAAGTTTTCTTACTACATGTTCTATATCGTATCCAGGCGGGACTGCTATAGTAAACCACAGGTTGAAATTAGCGGGACGAAGATAGTTATGACTCACCCCAGGATAAGCGTTGATCGCTTGAGCCACTGTTTCGATAGATTCATCTGGAACGGATACGGCCACAAGGGAGCTTGTATAACCAAGAGCGCTAGTGTTGAATATAGCGCTTATCTGTCGAAGTATCTGTCTCTCTTTTAGAAATGCGATCCGCTCCATTACTTGCTCTGAACCGACGTTAAACTCTTCCCCAATTTGCTTGAAAGGCTCAGAAACCAGAGGAAAAGACTGCTGAAGCTTGTTTAGAAGCAATCGGTCAAACCGTTCCAGATGAACATCGATCATTTTTTCCTATGCCTTTTAACGCTTACATTATCATCCACCAGCAACTTCGGTTGCCTGTTCTGGCAATTCCTCAAAGATTTGTAAACTTCACTCGACAGCATCATCGCTAAAATATCACAGCCTGGCCCGAAAGGACAACTGAGAAGCATGGTTAAAACTGGGTATTGAACAACCATTATTCCGCAACATTTAGTTCCTAGCACCAGCCAGGTTAAGTCCCACAACCCCTATGATGATAAGAATGATGCTCACAATTTTCAGAACGGTTACCGTCTCTCGGAAGAAAAAGATACCAATTATGCTTATGAGAGCTGTCCCAACACCTGACCATACCGCATAAGCAACGCTTACATCAATCTTTTCAAGAGCGAAGGTAACCGACACAAAAGACGCTGCGTAAAACACAAACAAAAGGATTGATGGAATCAATCTAGAAAAACCCTCAGAAAGCTTCATCGAGGTCGTACCTGCGACTTCAAACAATATTGCTAGAACAAGAAATATCCAAGCCTTCACTTAGCCCTCCCGTAAATTCCACAGCAACAATGCCATAGATGAATATTCACGTCTCAAATCAAGTTTTGTCTAATAACACTTTTTGTCAACTCTGCAAATATCGTCCACAGGTTGCAACAAGATTAAAAACATTCTACAAATACTGG
>JGI24188J35168_1002392_pt1 | contig 10203 bp, 9 predicted proteins | sample YNPBryantNP2012_FD_35168 | JGI IMG/M metagenome (IMG submission 35168) | reverse complement strand
ATGCGGTTCGTGCCGGGCACGCCGCCTGCGTTGGAGAAGGCGCCGCCGACGTACACGTCTGTCCCGCTGATAGCAATGGTGTGGACTATGTTGTTGACCCCGCCGCCGAGCGCGTGCCACTGCGAGCCGTCCCAGCGGGCGATGCGGTTCGTGCCGGGCACGCCGCCTGCGTTGGAGAAGGCGCCGCCGACGTACACGTCTGTCCCGCTGATAGCAATGGTGTGGACTATGTTGTTGACCCCGTGCCGAGCGCATGCCACTGACAGCCGTCCCAGCGCGCAATGCGGTCGGCATTCGGGTTGCCGCCTGCGTTGGTGAACGGTCCGCCGACATATACGTCGGAACCGCTGACGGCGATGGCATAGACCGGGCGGTTGACCCCGCTGCCAAGCGCGTGCCACTGGCTGCCGTCCCAGCGGGCGACATACCTTGCGCCGCTGACGCCGCCTGCATCGGTGAAGTTGCCACCAACATACACGTCCGTGCCGCTGATGGCGATAGCGCGAACCGGATTGTTGACTGCTCCTGGTCCCCCCGTCCCCAGATTCTCCCAGGTGTAGGTGAGCGTCTGCGGATGGAAGACCGGCCCGTGCGTCGGGTCAAGGGTCACGTGCCAGCCGCTGAGGTCTACTGCGCCGGTGACTGCGCCGTCCAGGCGCAGCGTGCCATCTGGGGCGAGTAATTCGCCTGCCGGAATCGTCTGCGGCGCGTCGTCTTCCTCATCGTCAGTCGTTGCAACGATGGCGGCGCCGCTGTCTGACGGATCGGGCGGAACCGACGGCGCCGGAACCGCTGGTGCGGGCGGGGCACCCCCTCGAACCCCCCCGCTGGCGGGGGGACTTGGGGGGTGCAGCGATAACAAGCAGCAGTGCAACGAGCAGACGGACAATGCGGATGCGTGCCATTGGTCTGAACCTCCTGAGTCTGAAGCGCGAATGCATAGCGACCACATCGCTCCTGGGGGTGTCTGCCGTCGGGAGCGACCACGCAGCGTCGGAAAGCAACGCACTGCCTGCATTGGAGCGAAGCGCACGGTCGCTGCGACCAGGCGCTTCACGGCAGAGAATGTGCGACACCGTCGCTATTGTAGCGAAAGCGGTTCGATGGCGACAATAGGATGTTGGTAGCAGGCAAGGATAGGACTCTCGGACGATGCGCTGGAGAGGCGAGGCGGGCGCTGCGCGTCGTCACAGCGCGTCCCCAAGGACGGCAGCGATGCACGGACGACCGCGAGAGAAGCGCTGAAACTGCTGGCGGAGAGATTGAGTTGAAACCGCCGCACGCCTGCCGGGGGCATGTGCCCGGTAGTGGAGCCGATCACTAATCTCGCGCTGGCGTGGCAGATGCGGGCGCCCGGTACCGGTAACACTGATGCAAACCAACGCCTGGCGCCGTCGCCTGCAACCGCTGGCGGCATCTCATCGGATGTTGCGCTGACGTTGACGCAGCAGGAGATTGCGTTGAGCGACATTGCCACCGTGCGCAGTCCGCAGGAAGCTTTGCGTCTGCGGCAGATGTAAGGCGCAGGCCATGCCCCTTGCCGATGGTAAATGTCACTCCTGAGTGTACTGCAAAAAGGAGAGGTCACCACTGAGGCGCAACGTTCGCAGAGGTAGATGCCATAGCGAGTCACGCACGTGCATGCTGCGCTATGCATCCATCCTGGTTCGTTTATAGGGTTCTCTGTGCCCTCGGCGTCTCGGCGATGCGTGTTTGCAGCGAAGTCACTATTGCAAAAGCCACACAGACGGGAAAAGCAGGACGCTCAGTTCCTGGTTCCTGGTTCTCGGTTCCTGGTTCTCGGTTCTCGGTTCTCAGTTCCTGGTTCCTGGTTCTTGGTTCTCAGTTCTCAGTTCTCAGTTCTCGGTTCTCAGTTCTCGCTCCTCCGCCAGTTTTTGCTCGATCTGATCGAGGCGCGCCCGCACCTCGCGCCGCCACGCCAGGTCATCGATTTCCTGGGAGCGAACACGGTAGAGCACCTCCTCGATGAGCCGCCGCGTCCCGCCGATCCGGTCCGCCAGCAGACCGATCAGGAAAATAATGAAGCCAAGAATGAGCGCCGTGCTGCCAACCGCCAGCGATTGGGCATTATCCTGCGGGAAGTTGTTGACAAGCTGGCGCATGACATACACGTACAGCGCGCGCCCTAAAAAAATGACGCCTGTGATCAGGAAAGGAAGCGCAATGTACGTGAACGTTCTGAGCGGCTCATATGCCGTATAGGTGCGCACAATCGTCGAAGCCTGGCGCTGGATGAAGTTCCAGTTGCCGGTGTGCAGCCGCGACGCACGACGCACCGGATTGGTTGCAATCGGCACTGTCTGGATCGTCAGACGACGCTTGCCCGCCTGATCAGGTTCTCCACCGTGTACGAGAAATCACTGGTCACAAATGTACGTAGCGCCGCCTCGCGTGACAGTGCGCGGAAGCCGCTGACCGTATCGGGAACATTGGTGCCGGACGCCCAGCGCACCACGCCGCTCCCGATGATCTGGAGGGTCTTTTTCAGCGGCGGAAAGTGCGCATTGTTCTCGATCTGACGATCCCCAATCACCATGTCCGCCTGACCGGAAAGAATCGGGGCGATCAGGCGCGGAATCTCATACCCCGGATACTGATTGTCGCCATCGGTGTTGACAATGATATCGGCGCCGAGCCGCAGCGCCGTATCGATGCCGGTCTGATACGCGGTCGCCAGCCCTTTGCGACTGGTGTGACGCACCACATGGTCGACGCCGTGCGCCAATGCGACAGCGATGGTATCATCAGTGCAACCATCGTCGATGATCAGCACCTCGACGCTATCAACACCGGGAATATCGCGCGGGATGTCGGCGAGGACGCGCGCGATCGACTCGGCTTCGTTGAGCACGGGGATCTGGACAATCAGTTTCATATGTGTTACGAATGTGTCATCTTGCTGTGCAGTGCGATTCTAGCCGAGTATGCCATAATTGTAAAGCGCAGCCAGGTGATTGAAGAATGATGCCGGGGTGGTATGGATCGTCGGGCACTGGAATGCCGTGAAGCGCGCCAGTTGATCGATCAGGGCGTCGCTCCCGGTTCAACGCGACCCGGGCGTCGCGCGCTTGGATTTCACCTGGCGCGCTGTGCAGCGTGTCGCGCATACCGTGCGCAGAAGAGCGACACGTTGCTTGCCACGCTGCTGGAAACGCCGACCTGCCATACGCCGCCGCCATCGACAGATCACCGGCGATCGCCGCATCCGATCCGCCTGATCCGCACGATCAGCCTGACTCTGACGGGCATTGCCGCTGTGCTGGCGCTCATCTTCGTGGGTCGGATGATGGTGGCATTCGCTGTCATTCTTGGTCATGTGGAGGCAATGACGGGAAATGCCGGGCAGACCCTTGCAGGATCGTCACCGGGAATACTGCCGACTGAACTGGCGACGCTCATTCCGCCGACACTGCCTCCCCCCGCCTGGGCTGCCGTAGATACTCCAACGGCTTCCGCTCCGCTGGCGACTGTGCCGGTTGCAGCAGCCACAGCGCCGACGACGCCAACCGCCGCGTCAGTCGATGCGCCGCCTGTGTCGGTTACTCCGGAGGAACCATCGCCAACCATCGTTGCAGCATCGCCGATTTTGCCAACGATCACACCCATTCCGCTCCGACCCGACTATCGACCAGGCGCGCCGACGCCAGCGCTCGCTCCGCTTCCCACACTGCCCGCCGGGTATCAACGCGCCCCGCCAGCAGGTCAGGCAATCACCGTCCTTCTGCTGGGAATCGACCGACGACCGGGTGAGACGTTCGCGTCACGCGCCGATGCAATTATCATCGCACGTATCGAACCGGAGCGTCGACGCATTGCGCTCCTCTCGCTGCCACGCGACCTGGTTGTGCCGATTCCTGGATGGGGATGGTCGCGGATCAACGCGGCAATGGTCTATGGTGAACTGGATCCTGCACTCGGAGGAGGGATCGCGCTCNCCCGCCGCACAGTCAGCGAGTTTCTTTCCGTTCCCATCGATTACACGGTCATCGTCGATTTTACCGGCTTTATCGGTGCAATCGACGCCATTGGCGGCGTTACCATCGATGTACCGGTCGAACTCTACGATTCGCTCTATCCAACCATGGACTATGGATACACTGTCGCGCATTTTCTTCCCGGCGTCCAGCACATGGATGGGGCGCGCGCCTTGATGTACGCGCGCATCCGGCACATGGACAGCGACTGGGAACGGATGAAGCGCCAGCAGACGGTGATTATCGCCGCGCTCAACCAGGTGCGTGAACACAACGCTCTTGGAAAGGTCGAGAGCATCGCCGCGCTGACCGGAGCGTTGCGCGGTTTTGTCATTACCGATATTCCTGAAACACAACTCCTCGGTCTGGCATGGGCGTTCCGTGACTTCATGCCGGATCAGGTTGAGCGTTATGCGCTCGACGCCAGTTCTGTCAGCATCGGCGCACCAGGCGACCCATATGCGCAGTACGCTCTGCCGGGCGCCATCGAGCGCCTGCGCGACCGATTGCTGGGACGTTAGGTTCCATTCCGCTCTTTTGTTTTGAGAAGATCATCCGCCTGCCTGGATACCGGTCACACAGAACGGCGCCTCGACTGTTCCTCGTATCTCGCATTGCTATGATACACAGCAGAGCCAGGTATGAGCGCCCTTCCATACGAAATCGGGGAGGTCATCGGTATGGACGAAGATCACAGCTACCGTCGCATCGAAATGACTGTTCTGATGACGCCGGATATGGCGAATTTCGCCGGACGGGTGCACGGCGGCTCGATTTTGAAACTGCTCGACCAGGTGGCATACGCCTGTGCCGCGCGCTANTCCGGCTCATATGTGGTTACAGTTTCGGTTGACCAGGTGGTCTTCCACGAGCCGCTCTACGTCGGCGAGCTGGCGACATTTCTGGCGTCGATCAATTACACCGGCACCAGTTCGATGGAGGTTGGCATTCGGGTCATGGCGGAAAACATCCAGGCGCGCAGTGAGCGTCATGTGATGACCTGCTACTTCACAATGGTAGCGGTTGACGAACACGGCAGACCACACCGCGTTCCCAAATTCACACCCACGACGCCANTCGAGCAACGGCGCTGGAAAGCGGCGCAGTTGCGCCGTGAGTTCCGTCGCGAAATCGAGCGACGCAGCCTCGATATTCGTCTGCACCCCGACGAACTGGCATCAGAACAGCACAGCCAGGAGGCGAACCAGTAGTATCAAACCTGGTGATAGAATGCATTCTCGCCAGGGCGCCCCATGATCGTTCTGGAATGTTCCTGGCGCACTGTATGGGTGCGCGGGCGTCTCGCCCGCATGCGGCGATGCGCCCCATCACGGGAGCGCAGGCATCACGCCATCGACCGCCCCGCGCGGGCAGAACGCCTGCGCTCCATAGCAACCGGCGTGGAAGGTGAATAAACACCAGTAGACGGCGCATATTCCAGGTTTGTGTNAGTTGTTTTTGGTGGCNCATTCCAGCCAGCCTGTGCAGCCCCAAAACCGCCCCTCCGAGAACCCAACGGTCTTCCGCTTGACAGCGTGTGGTATGCTGGCACACGACAGATTGGAAAGGGGAAATTCCAGAGATGCGACTCTACGGCGCTCAAAGCATGATCGCGCCGCTCCGCCGTGTACTGGTGCGGCGCCCGGATGAGTCATTCGGTGAAGCGGATCCGCAACGCTGGCATTACACGGCACGCCCCGATCTGAAGCGCGCCCAGGAAGAACACGACGCGCTGGTCGCCATTCTGCGCAGCGCTGGCGTCGAAGTGCTGTACCACGATATTCCGCAGCCTGGGCGAGCGGATTCCATCTTTGTGTTCGATCCGGCAATTGTAACCAACGCTGGCGCGATCATTCTGCGCATGAGCAAAAACCTGCGGCGCGGCGAAGAGGAGGCGATGGCACAGCGCTTCGCCGAACTCGACATTCCGATCCTGGCAACACTCGATGGTGCGGCGCTCGCTGAGGGTGGCGATATACTCTGGCTTGATGAAGAAACCCTCGCCGTCGGGATAGGATTCCGCACCAATGCCGAGGGATTTCGCCAGTTGACCGCTGCCCTGGCGCCGCTCGGCATCCGCACCTTGCCGGTGGAACTTCCATACCACCAGGGACCGGAAGCCTGCCTGCACCTCCTCTCACTCATCAGTATCGTCGATGAACGTCTGGCAGTTGTCTACCCGCCGCTGATTTCCGTGCCGTTCTACCAGGAATTGCACCGCCGCGGGTTTCGCCTGGTCAAAGTTCCCGACTCCGAGTTCCCGACAATCGGACCAAACGTGCTGGCGCTGGCGCCGGGTCAGTGTCTGATGCTCGAAAACAACCCTCTGACGAAACAGCGCCTGGAAGCGGCAGGGTGTGAGGTGTTGACCTACTGCGGCAACGAAATCTCACTCAAGGCAGAAGGGGGCGCGACCTGTCTGACCCGCCCGATTTTGCGAGGGTGACGATATGACCGATGTGCATCCACTCGAACGTACCGTTATCGATGCCATCGATACCGACGGCTTACTGGCGTTTCTCGGCGATCTGGTCGCTTTTCCAAGCCTCGACGGGTCACCCGATGAACAGGCGGCGCAGGAGTACGTTGCGGCTTTCCTGGAACGCCAGGGGTTCGAGACGGATGTCTGGGAGATCGACTTCGATACGTTGCGTCGTCATCCGTCATTTTCGGCAGAGGTGGAACGTCAGCGCGGGTCAGGCGTCGTCGGAATGCTCGGAATGGGAGCAGGACCGACATTGATCTTCAACGGACACGTCGATGTTGTACCGGCTGGTGATCAGGCGCTCTGGCGCTTCCCGCCCTGGCGGACGACGATTGCCGACGGCTTTGTGTATGGACGTGGCGCACTCGATATGAAGGGAGGGCTGGCATGCGCCGTGTTTGCTGCAAAAGCCATCCGCGACGCCGGTGTTCGCCTGAAGGGGCGTCTGCTGATCCAGAGCGTCATTGGCGAGGAGGATGGCGGATGCGGTACGCTCGCTACAGTGCTGCGCGGTCATACCGGCGATGGCGCGATTGTGGTCGAACCGACTGGACTGTGCATTGCGCCAGCGCAGGCGGGCGCGCTCAACTTTCGCCTGACCATACCCGGCGCTGCCGCGCATGGCTGTGTGCGCGAAGAAGGAGTCAGCGCGATTGAACTGTTCATCCCTCTTTACCGGGCATTGATGGACCTTGAAGCGACACGCAACGCCGAGGCGCGGCGCAGAGACGACGCTCTCAGTCGGCTCTACGCCCGCTACACCACACCCTACGCTCTGAGCATCGGCGTGGTGCGCGCTGGCGAATGGGCATCGACCGTCGCCGAAACCCTGGTCGCCGAAGGGCGGTACGGCGTTGCAGTTGATGAAGATCCGGCAGAGGCGCGGCGGATGCTGGAGGAAACTGTTGCGCGCGCTGCCCAGGCAGACCCCTGGCTTCGTGAGCATCCGCCGCATCTGGAGTGGTGGGGAGGTCAGTTCGCCCCGGCAAGCACCCCTCTCGACCATCCCCTGGTTGAAACGACCGCCGCAGCATTCGCAGCAATTACCGGCGTACCGGCAACCCTGGAAGGCATGACCTACGGCGCCGACATGCGGTTACTGGTTCACGACGGGCGCACCCCGACCATTCTGTTTGGACCGGGGGATGTGCGCGATGCGCATCGCCCCAATGAGCGCGTCGCAATCGCCGACCTGGAAACCGCGACGCGCACACTGGCGCTGACCGCATTGCGCTTCTGCGGAGCTGGATAGAAGCACGCCCGGTCTCTCACTATCATCGTGTCGGTGGAGGCGTTGATCCCAGGGCAACGTCGCTTTCGACGCCTGACAAACTGCCGCTCTGCGGCATACCGGAGGCTGCCTGCGCAACGGCGGTGCACTGCTGCAGAATGGTTTCCGTCTCATCGCTGATCGTTCGGACAGCCTGGAGTTCAGTGGCGCTCAATTCCCGCTCGACTCCTCGTGCAGCAGCGCTCCACTCATCGAACGAGGAACGTAACCCGGTGACCAGACGTGGGGTACTACGCACAATGGATACAATATTGTATATATAGAGCGCGCTTTGCAGCATCTCAACTGCGCGCAGAAATCTCTGTCCTGAAGCGCCAAAACGACGGATAATCCATCCACGATGTTCAGCAATGACCGACGCAACCGTCCCGAGCGCAAATGCTATGCGGTCTGCCCACAAGAAGGCGCGTGCAGCGAGAGATGCTTCAGCGCCAACGCTTGCCAGCGCCCCAGTGCCAAGCGTCACCCCAATGCCAGCGGCTTCGATAATCTTCGTCAGCACTGTCATATCAGTTGTATTTGATAGCTGGATAAGGAACAACGCCGGACGATAGAGGGTGACTCCACCCATATCGTACATTCTGACGCCGACGATCTCGTCTTCTGGCAGTTCAATCCCCGAAGTGAAAACGTCAGATGGCAGAGTCCGCGTCTCTGCCCGAAACATCGATGTTCCAAGCACCCGCACGGGCTGTTTTACCCGGATATGACCCNGCTCACGCCGTTCTGCTGTGATTGGTGCATCGTCTAAGACAGTCAGACCAGGAAGGCGGAAGGGAAAGATTTTCGCCGTGCGCATCCCTCGTTCGAATTGCTCCGGGCTGATTCGACTCGCTTTTGCGCGCACAATACGGTCAGCCTGTTGTTGCTCCTCTGGCGAAACATTGCCTGCAGTCAGTTCATCAAACATTCGATCAAGCAGACGCCGACCGTCCGCTGATTGAACTGTCTGATTGAGGTCAGCTTCAGAGACGCGCGTCATCATTTCGTAGGCCACATCGTCACGATCAGTAGACCCAAGAGCATCAAATACTTCCATGACAAAGTTGTACTCTCCCCTGCGCATGCGTCGCAGCAACGCTGCCCCCAACCCGGCTTCGTCAAGATTGAGGAAACTCGTATGTTCAGATATCAAATCTTCAGCTGGCGTGCGTTGAAGGTACGCACCCGGCGATTGCTGTACGATCACACGGGAAATGAAAGAAGAACGCTGCGAGAACGCTTGACCAGCATGAAAATGCTGCGCTCCATACGGCTTTGCTTCCAGCCCTCGTGAGCAATGTTGATCTGTGTTGCTATCACTGTAAAGGCGCATTTGATCGAAACGATGACCGGAGCGTGGCAGGAGATCGTTCGGATCGTTCAGTTCTGACTGCCGATCCTGATCGATGGAATCCGATGCCAGATCATCGTTCACACCTTCAACACGCTGTGTCGGAACATCATTACTGTTGATTGATACAGCAGCGGAATGCACAGTGCTATGTGCACGAGGGGCGGTATTCTGAACAGCAGACTCGATCCCGGGCGTTATCTCACTGCTCTCACGGACACGGGTGGTATCGGAAGGGATGACGTCACCAGCAGGTTGAACGTCGAAGAAAGACTGATAAGAAGCAGTCTGGTTGAAATAAAAATCACGAACGGGCGTTGATTCAGGTGACAGTGGGGTATTTTGAGAAGAACGGTGCGACTCGTGCAGGTTTATGCGTAACATACGACGCATCTGGCGGTATTTATGCATGGCAGAACACTCCTTGTCTCTACGACATTTGAGCGTATAAGCGAAAACGATGACTTCTTTTCTCTCTACCGCCCCACAGGAGAAGTCATGTTGCGTGGATTATACGGGTGAGCATTAGAAGGCGTCAAGCATCAAGACGTTTTTGAGACTGGAGAGGATTTCCAGAACCCGGTTGATCGAAATCTATAACGGAAGGGGAGAGTCTGAAACCCTCCCTCTTTCCAGACTGACAACCTTCTTCTCACAACGAGCAAAGCGAAACCACATCAGGATGCGCACATAATCCCTTTCTCCTGAGCGTTATATCAAATCTGGCAGAACACGCTGCACAGTACACCAGTGTTCGTTCCCTATTTGCGCTGTATGCTATGGAGCGCAGGCGTCCTGCACCCGCAGGTTGATTGAGGGTGTGATATCCTCGCTCCCATGCAAGTCACACCGCTGCGTGCAGGTGCAACGGTGCGCATCCTGGCTGTGTGAGGAAGCGCACCGTTCCAGCGCGCCAGGAACATCCCAAAACGATCATGCGTCACTCTGGCGGGAATGTATCCTGATTGCTCAAGATTCTGTATTACTCCTGCGAATTTTCACGACTGTCGGTGCGTCCCACAACCCGCCAGGCGCCCGGCAGGAGCAGCGCAGCGATCGTCATCTTTACCAGATCGCCGGGGATGAACGGGAACGCACC
>JGI24188J35168_1002380_pt1 | contig 10244 bp, 5 predicted proteins | sample YNPBryantNP2012_FD_35168 | JGI IMG/M metagenome (IMG submission 35168) | reverse complement strand
GTGTAACCCGCCGTGCGAAGCACGCGGGGTCGCAGACCCCGCGCGAGCACACCGGCGTATTTTCGTGCCACGGGGTGCGCCCCGCGCGTGGGTAGCTCCTCATTCTATGGACCACGGTTTGGCCGACCCAAGAGCGGCGGTCGGCGGTCATTTTCACGGGTATGCTGCCCCCACCAGTACCGCCCGGAGCAGCAGGTGGTCGCCCATGGAGTTGCCGGCCGCGTCAAAGGCGGGCAGCCTGGCCCCCGTGACCGGGTCATACAGGCCCACGCTGAGGTAATAGGTTCCGGATGGGGTCTCTGGTTTGACCACCAGGGTGTAGGTATCCGTCAACACCTCGCCGACGACCCAGCCGGTGGTGGGGGCTGTGCCGTGGCCGGGCACGTCATCGTCCTGGGCCTGGATGTTCATCGGCTGATCCGGGTCAATGAGATGGGTAAAGACTTTGTATGACCGGTCCAGGGGCGCACGGCATTGCCAGTATAGCGTCAGGGTGATGGTCTGGCCCGGTTGGACAGGCACTTTCTGGCCCGGGGCGCCGGCGCTGCCGGGCGTCGGCGCGATCTGGTAGCCTAGCAGGGATACCCCGTCGCCAAAGCGCACATCCATGGGGTACTGGATGGCGGGCACGGCAAAGCTGGGCGTGCGTCCGGTCACCAGGACCGGCTGCAAGGTGACCGGCTGGCCCACTGACTGGCCGGCGGCGTTGTAGATGGCGACGGTCAGGCGGAGCACGCCGCTGGTGCCGGGGGCTGGCGTCACCTCATACTGGTCCACCACGAACTCGCCGGCGCGCCATTTGCTGGTGGGGTAGAAATCGCCCAGGGGNCGTGGTGTGGACCGGGCCTGGTTGCGCCCGGCCTCGTCCCGCAGCTCCACGGCCAGCAGGTAATCGCCGGGCGGAGGGCGTTGGGCCTGCCAGAACAACGTCACCGGGGCCGGCTGTCCGGCCCGCAACGGCCCGGCGCCGAGGCTATANCCCAACAAGCGNACATCTCCCCAGGCGGCCGGTCGNGGGTACTGGATGGGCAGGGCCGCTAATGGCGGTGGTTCTGGTGGGGTGATGACGTTTACCCGGCCCAGGAGCAGCTCCGTGCCGGGTCGGGCCCCGTCGGGGCTGGTGACCGGCAGGGGTTGCCCGCCTTCTGCCCGGTGCAGGCTCAGGTACAGGTTGTACGCGCCCGGTGGGGTGCCAGCGGGGATCAGCAATGCCCGGCGGTCATCAAATGTTTCACCCGCGCCCCACAACGAAAACGGCCACAGCCCGGCCTGCGGCTCCATGTCCGACAAGGCCCAGGTACGCCCTTTGACGTCGGCCAGGCGCAGTGTGACCAGGAACCGCTCTGTCGTGCGGGCCAGCAGGTGCCAGCGCAGGCGTACCCGGACCACCCCCCACGCCGACGGGAACTCGCCGGCCGCCATCTGGTATTCGTCTAACACGACCACCGCCGGCGGGTCGCCGAATTGCGCGCCGGGAGCCGGGGCCGGGAGTGGTCGCGGCGAGGCATAGAAGAGCAGCTTGTTGTTCTCGTGCCATCCTTGCTCGATGATGTGGGCCTGGCGGCTCAACCAGGTCTCCACCCGGGTCTCCAGGCCGCGCCCGGCCACCTGATAGGAGGGGAACCAGAGGCGGGGATGGTCGTCCAGCAGGTCGGCCAGGTCGGCCTCCATCTGGGAGAGGTCGTCCCAGGCGAGGACCGGCGCGTAGTAGAGCCGGGGGCGCGGCGGACGCAGGTAGCTCTGGAAATAGCCCACCTGCCAGGGATAGATGCAGACCACCACATCATCTGGTTGGGCCAGGGCCTGGGCGCGCACCAGGAGGGGGCGATAGTCATCGGCCCCATAGCGGGGAGTGGTGTAGAACCCGCGCAGGGCTGCGGCGTCAAGCGCGACGACGGCGAGCAGGGCCAGGATCGCCGCGCCGACCGTGATGACGCGCGTCAACCAGGTCCTTCGTTCTGAAGCTTTGGCTGGCACGCTCCGCCTGAAGGCTCTATTCCAGAAACGGGGGATGCCAGCCAGCCCGAAGGCCATCAAGAGGTAGAACGCCGGGGCCGCGTAGAGGAACTGGCGTTCATAGTGCGGTGGGTGGAACGGGAAAAAGAGGTTGATAGCGAAACCGGCCGCCAGGGGGATGAACAGGTAGAGCAGGATGCAGGATGCAGGATGCAGGATGCAGGATGCAGGATGCAGGATGCAGGATGCAGGATGCAGGATGCAGGATGCAGGTCGCAAGTCACCAGTCGCAGGTCGCAGGTCGCCAGGTCCTGGGGCTGGGGACTCGGGACCTGAGACTTTAGACTTGGGACGATAAAGTAGACCCAGGACGGCCAGAGACACACAGACGATGGTGGGCACGGGGCGGTCGCCCAGGGTGCCGGCGCTGAAGGCGGACAGGTGATCGGCCAGGTAGGTCCAGAGGGGCAAGGGAGGGTAGCCCTCATGTGCGACTTTGGCGGTCACGTAGGAGGCGAGCACGCTGTAGGAGAAGATCAGCCAGGGGGTATAGAGCAGCCCCAGGACCACCAGGCTGACGAGCCAGCGGCGCAGGGCGGAGCGGTAAAGCCGGGCGTTGAGCAGGACAAAGAGTACCTGGAAGAGCAGGATGAACGCCGCGTAATAGTGGGTATAGAGGGCGGCAGCGGTGATGGCGACGTAGACGAGCCAGACGCCCCTTCGTAGACTCAGTAGATCACCACTGGCTCCCGCTGGATTGCCAAATCCAGCGACGTCTGGCGGATTTGGCAATCCGCCAGGAACGCTCTGTGATCTATTGAGGCTCGAAGGCGGTCTGTGACCGCCGTTCCCCTCCGCTGGTGCAGGCAACGGGGTCGCAGACCCCACCGGAGCGTAGCTATACCCCAACGCACGCAGCAACCAGACCGTGGAGGCCAGGCCCAACGTGGCGACGAGGGCGTACATCCGGGCTTCCTGGGCGTAATAGACATGCATGGGTGACAGGGCCAGGATCAGCGCTGCCAGCAGGCCCACCAGACGCCGACCGCTCAACAGCCGACCCAGCCGGTAGATGAGTGGCACCGCGAGCAGGCTCAGGCACACGGACAGGAATCGCAGGGCAAANGGACTCCACCCGGCCAGGAACGCCCAGGCGTGCAGCAGCCAGTAGTAGAGCGGCGGGTGGATGTCCCCGGCGGTGAGGATGGCCGTATCCCACGGGGTCTGGTTGGCAAAGAAGACGCTCTTGCCCTCGTCGAACCAGAGGGGCTGAAAGTCCAGGGTGTGGAGGCGCAGGGTGAAGGCGAGGAGCAGCAAGGCCAGCAGGGGGAGAGAGGAGCGTGAGACGTCAAACGTCAAACGTAAAACGTAAAGCGTAAAGCGTGAAATGTGGTGCGTGCTGCGTGCTGCGTGCTGCGTGGCGCTCATGCTCCCACACTCCCACACGTCTGCTCGTCCATTCGCTTTATCTCCCACACCATCCCCAGCCGGGCAAAGGTCTCCCGGGCCTCCTGCCACATGGCTGTACCTTTATCACAGCGGCAGCCAGGTCCCCAGGCCGCGTTCGCGCGCCCGGCGATAGACCGCCGGGGCCACGGCCATGTCGTCCAACGCCAGCCCCAGGTTGAGGGCCAGGGTCCGCTCGTCGTCCCGGGTGCGACCGGGTTTGAGGCCGGCCACGATCTCGCCCAGGTCGGCGTAAGGCTCCGGTGTGGCCTGGAAGTAGCCCTGGTCCCGGTAGTACCGGAACTGGGCGTGATCATCGGTGACGATCTTGTCGAACTGGGCCAGGGCCTCCGGCGTCCAGTACGAGTCGAAATCCACGGCGCTGGCGAAGGCGCCCGGCCGCAGCCAGTCGCGCGCGATAGTGGGCCGGGGATGCTTGAGGATGGGGCCGGAGGTGACCACCAGGTCGCTTTCGACCACGGCGGCCCGGGGTGTGTCTACGCCGATGACCTCCACGCCCAGGCGGGCTGACATCTCGGTCACGTAGCGCGCCTGGGCTTCTGGCCGGATGTCATAGGCATAGACCTTGCGGATGGGAAAGAGCACGGCCAACGCCTCCAGGTTGGCGCGGCCCTGCACGCCGCAGGCCAGGATGCCGACGGTCTGGCTATCGGGCCGGGCCAGGTAGCGGGCGGCCAGGGCCGTGGCCGCACCGGTACGCATCGCCGTGATCCAGGTGCAATCCATGACGGCGTAGGGCAGGCCGGTCTGCGGGTCATTCAGGATCAGCAGGCCGCTGATATAGGGCAGGCCGCGCGCCGGGTTGTCTGGGTAGCCGCTCACCCACTTGATGCCGGCCGCGCCGAGCGCCGGGATGTAGGCCGGCATGGCATGGATAAAGGCGTCGGGCTGGGGGTGGATGCCGGGCTTGGGTGGCATCTCCACCCGGCCCTGGCCCTTTTCCAGGAACGCCGTCTCTAGCAACCGGATGATCGTGGGCATGTCCAGGGCCACGCTTTCTACGTCGGCGCGGGAGAGGTATAGCAATTGCTGAGTGGTCATGTTTGCCTCCGGGTCAACGTTCAGTCAAAGAATACGCCGGCGCCGTGCAGGGCGTGCTGGATGCGCGGTACATGGATGGGCATGATCGGTTCCGGCAAGGCGTCCACCGGGAAAAACGCCGCGTCGGTGGTCTCCGGGCCGGGGCGCAATTCTCCACCCGTCACCCGGCAGACGAACGTCGCCACGACTGCCTGGTTCACCTCATTGAGGACAAAGCCGTCNGGGAATGGCGCGGAGTAGAGACCGCTGAGGCGTTCGATCTGCACTTCCAGGCCGGTCTCCTCGCGGGTCTCGCGGACAACGGCCTGGGTCAGTGATTCGCCATAGTCCAGGTGGCCGCCGGGCAGCGCCCAGTAGCCGTTATCCTGGCGGCGCACCAATAAGAGCCGGCCGGCCTCGTCCCGGACGATGGCGCAGGCGGCCACGCGGGGCGTGACGAGCCGGGTCCAGGCCACCAGGTTGATCCAGGGATGGTCCCGGCCGGCCCGGTCGGCTTCCTCCCAGCGCTCCAGTACGCGCAGGCCGGCCCGCTCCACCAGCAGCTCCACCTCGGCCGGGTGATAGCAGGCGAAAAAGACCGGGCCGTGTTCCGTCTCCAGCCAGGTTTCGCCCTCGCCGCGTTTGACGGCCAGGAAAAGGTGGCCGTGTTCCAACACGCGCCTGACCTCGGCCAGCACGGCCGGGGCTTCGGCGCGCGGGATGTGCAACAGCGAGGCGCAGGCCCACACGCCGTCGAACGCGCCGTCGGCGAAGGGCAGGGCGCGCATGTCGGCCTGGACGAAGGGAGCGGCCACGCGCGGCCGGGCCTCGGCCAGCATCCCGGCCGAGCGGTCCAGGCCCACGGTCTGGAAACCCAGCTCGTTGAGGAAACGCACGTCGCGGCCGGGGCCGCAGCCCAGGTCCAGCACGCGCGCGCCGGGCCGGAGATACCCGCCGAACGTGTCCAGCGCCCGGTCCAGCCGCAGGTCAAACCACCGGGCGGCGAAGTCGGCGGCTTTCTTGTCGTAGGAGGCAATGGTGATGGTGGTTTCACTCATTTTCAATTGCTAATTTGTGCTCGCGCGGGGTCTGCGCCCCCGCGTGCTTCGCACGGCGGGTGACCCAGTTCGGCCTGGGCCGGGCACACCCGCCGCGAGCATGAACATCGCACACCTCGCTCGTATATATGTGCTCGCGCGGGGTCTGCGACCCCGCGCCTGGCAGCGGGTGACCCAGTTCGGCCTGGGCCAGGCACACCCGCCGCGAGCATGAACATCGCACACTTCGCTGTGATGTGTGTTCCGTATCGCGTGGTGCGTCACCCGGCCAGGTCGGAAGCGACGCGCTCGCGCAGCGGTTCCGGCAGCCGGGCCAGCAGGTGCGGGTGCGTCTCCACCAGACGCAGGATGTCGGCCAGGTCTTTCTGGCGTTCTGCCGCAGGCGTGGGCCGCCGGGCCAGGTCAAAATGGGGAAACCTGCCCTACACGCTACGATCCGTGTTCATTCGTGAACATCCGCGTAGATACTCGCGCCGCAGCAGGTCCCGGTCTGTACCCAGGTCTACGGTGTCCCAGGGCAGCGGCTCATCCAGGGGCCACGCTCCCAGGTAGCGGGCCGGGTCCACGTCGTGGGCGAGCAGGGCCTCGCGCCAGGCGGTCTGGGTGGGTGCGGTGCACGCGGCCAGCGCCCGGCCCACGCGCTCGTCGCCGCGCGAGAGCACGCCCTGCACCGCCGCCCAGTCCGCGCTTTCCAGGTGGACCCGGACGCCCCGGCGACGCAGGTCGCGCGCCAGAAGTTTCAGGCGCGCCTGCAGCACCGGGACCGGGGTCATCGCTGCCCACTGAAACGGCGTGCCGGCCTTGGGCACGAAAGGCGTGATAGTGGCCGTGACCCCGCCCCGGAACCGCTCGCGCACGGCCCCGCACAATGCAGCTATCGCGGTCACATCGGCGTCGGTCTCGCCGGGCAGCCCCACCATGAAGTAGAGCTTGAGCTGGCGAAAACGATATGCCTGGGCCAGGTCGGCTGCGTGCAGGATTTCGTCTTCGGTCAAACCCTTGCGGATGGCGTCGCGGAGGCGTTGGGAGCCGGCCTCTGGGGCCAGGGTGAGGGTCTGCACGCCGCTCTCAGCCAGCGCGGTCAGCAGCGGCTCTGAGAGGGAATCTGCCCGCAGGCTGGAGACGGCGATTCGTCCGCCCAAGGCCCGAATGCTCATCACCAGATCGTCAATGCGGCTGTAATCGCTCACCGCAGCGCCCACCAGCCCGATCCGCGCCCGGTGGCGCAAGCCGGCCTCCGCCTGCCGCAAGAGCACGTCCAACGACCGTTCCCGGGGTGGCTGGAGGCAATGCCCGGTCAAACAGAACCGGCAACCGCGCCCACAACCCCGGCTCACCTCCACCAACGCCATGTCGCCAAACCCGGTATCATCGGTATAGATGACGGTGGAGACCGGAAGAGCGTCCAGGTCCAGTGACGTTTGACGCCTGGCGTTTGACGTATTGTGTATTGCGCCCGATGTTTGACATTTGACGTTTGACGTGTAAAGGCCCGGCACGGCAGCAAGGGCGGCATGGTCGCCGGTCCGCAGGGCATCCAGCAGCGGCGGGATAATGACCTCGCCATCGCCCAGGGCCACGGCGTCGCAGATGGGAGCCAGGGGCAGGGGGTTGGCCGTGGGGGCCGGGCCACCGGCGATCACCAGGGGATGCCGGTCATCGCGCTGCGCCGCCAACGGGGGAATGCCGGCCGCTCGCAGGATCGCCACCAGGTTGAAATAGTCCAGCTCATAGGAGACGGTAAACGCGAGAACGACGAAATCCGTCAGCGGGCGTTGCGATTCCAGGGCCAGGGGGGTGTGGTCCAGGAAGGCCCGCTCGCAGACCACGTCATCGTGGCGGTTGAAGAGCTGGTAGAGGGCGTGGACGGCCAGGCTGGACATGCCCACGTGGTACGTGTTGGGGTAGACCAGGGCGACGGGCAACCGCCCGCCCCAATCCCTGACGATAGTGCCGACCTCGCCGGCCAGCCGCCGCCGGATGGCAGTCTCAGCAGGTGGAAATTTGTGCTCCCAGGCGGTCTGCCAGGCCCCGGCCTGACTGGGTGACCGCCGTGGGCGGAGCGTGTGGGTCATCCAGTCAGGCCCCCGGCCCCACGTCTGCGACTCCCAGCCCACCCAGTCCGGCCCCCGGCCCAGGCCGGACTGGGTGGGCCGGGNAGACNGGACTGGGTGGCAGGCGGGCCGAACTGGGTGGGCCGGGCAGACCCGCCGTTTCGCAGAGCAAATTGTTCCATGTACCGAGACGGTTGGATGCGCTGGGCTTGGGTGATCATCTATCGGCTCATCAGCGCACCACAATGTTCACCAGCCGGCCCGGCACGTAGACCACCTTCACTACCGGCCGCCCGGCGATGTGTCGTTGCACCCCCTCGTCGGCCAGGGCCAGGGCCCGCACCTGCTCCCCGGTCACGTCGGCCGGGACTTGCAGGCGGGCGCGGACCTTGCCGCCCACCTGCACCGGCAGGGTGATGACCTTGTCAGCGGCCAGGGCCGCGTCCCACTGCGGCCAGGGCTGCTGATGGATGCTGTATGATTTGCCCAGCCGCGCCCACAGTTCCTCGGTGATGTGCGGCGCGCTGGGGGCCAGCAGCAAGAGCAGGGTCTCCAGGGCCTCAGTCCAGGCCGGCGTATGCGCGACCGGCGTATTCCTGGCCTTCACCAGGTAGTTGTTGAACTCCATCAGCGCGGCCACCATCGTGTTAAAGCGGAAGCCGTCCAGGTCCTCTGTGACCTTGCGGATGGTCTTGTGGGTGACGCGACGCAGGTCGGCCACCTCATCCTCTGTCGCCGATTGCCGACCGCCGACCGTCACCGGCTCCAGCACCAGATTCCAGACCCGGTTATAGAACCGGAACACACCCTCGATGCCCCGGCTGCTCCACGGCCCGCCTTCCTCCCACGGCCCGATGAACATCAGGTAGGTGCGCACCGTGTCGGCCCCGTAGCGCTGCACCAAATCATCCGGGTCCACCACGTTGCCCCGGCTCTTGCTCATCTTCTCGTTATCTTCGCCCAGGATGATGCCCTGGTTGTAGAGCTTGAGCATGGGTTCGTCATGGTCCACGATGCCCAGGTCACGACAGGCTTTGGTGAAGAACCGGGTGTAGATCAGGTGCATGGTGGCGTGCTCGATGCCGCCGGTGTACAGGTCCACCGGCAGCCAGTAGGCGGCCTCGCGTGGGTCGAACGGTCCGGCGTCATAGTGCGGGCTGAGGTAACGCCACTGATACCACGACGAGCACATGAAGGTGTCCATGGTGTCGGTCTCGCGCTCGGCCGGGCCGCCGCACTGCGGGCAGGTGGTGCGCCGAAAGCCCTCGTGATACTTGAGCGGGCTTTCGCCGGTGGGCAGGAACTCGGCGTCCTCCGGTAGCAGGACCGGCAGGTCTTTTTCTGGGACAGGGACGGTGCCGCAGGCCGGGCAGTAGACGATGGGGATGGGCGCGCCCCAGTAGCGTTGCCGGCTGATCAGCCAGTCCCGCAGGCGGTAGTTCACCGCCGCCTCGCCGACGTTCCGTTCAGCCAGCCATTCGATGGTCCGCGATACCGCTTGCTCGCCGGGGGTGCCAGTGAGCGGCCCGGAGTGGATCATCGGCCCATAGTCCACGTGGAACAACACGTCCTGGTAGAACGGCTGACCGGTCAGCATCTCCATGACCGTGCGTGCGTCCCGCACGTTCGGCTCCAACTCCTGGCAGCGGGCCAGGATGGCGCGGTCGGCCGCCACGCTGTCGAATGGCAGCACACCGTCGTCAAAGATGAACGCCCAGCGGGAGCCGACCACCTCGTTCCAGCAACCAGGGTTCAGGTATTGCCGGGCCAGCGCGATGTAAGCGTCGGTCTGGTCCTGCGTCATGGTGACATAGAGCGAGCCATCGCGCTCCTCACCGGGGATGCCGGCCGCCCGTAGCGCGTCGGCAAAGCCACCCCGCATGGTGCCGGCCGGGGCAAATGATTTGGAGACGCCATCCGGCCGGGCGATGACCGGGATGATGGGCAGGCCATACTTGATGGCGAAGGCAAAGTCGCGCTCATCGTGGGCCGGAACGGCCATGATGGCCCCGGTGCCGTAGGTCATCAGCACATAGTCCGCGATCCAGATGGGGATGCGCTCACCGTTCACCGGGTTGACGGCATAGGCCCCGATGAAGATGCCGGTCTTGTCCTTGTCGGCGGCCAGGCGGTCAATCTCGCTCTGGCGGCTGGCCTGGTAGCGGTAGGCTTCGACCTCGGCGCGGTGGTCCGGCGTGGTCAGCTTATCCACCAACGGATGCTCCGGGGCCAGGACCATGAACGTGGCGCCCCACAGGGTATCCGGCCGGGTCGTGAACACCACCAACTCCTCTTGCAATTCGCAACTTGCAATTTGAAACCTGACATTCGCCCCCTCGCTGCGGCCGATCCAGTTGCGCTGCATCGTCACCACGCGCTCCGGCCAGTCAATCTGGGAAAAGTCCAGCAGTTCCTCAGCATAGTTGGTGATGCGGAAGAACCACTGTTCCAACTCTCGTTTGACCACCGGCGTCTTGCAGCGTTCGCAGTGCCGGTCTTCGCCCCAGACCTGCTCGCGGGCCAGGGTGGTGTTGCAGGTGGGGCAAAAGTCCACCGGGGCCTTGGCGCGGTAGGCCAGGCCGTGTTTGTAGAACTGGAGGAAGAACCACTGGGTCCACCTGTAGTATTCCGGCACGCAGGTGATGGCCTCGCGGTCCCAATCCCAGGTGGCCCCCATCTGCCGCAACTG
>JGI24188J35168_1002378_pt1 | contig 10246 bp, 6 predicted proteins | sample YNPBryantNP2012_FD_35168 | JGI IMG/M metagenome (IMG submission 35168) | reverse complement strand
AACCGGGTTGCCCCACGCCCCGCCCCGCAGGGGCATGGGGCAACCCGGTTTCCCCCACCCGGTGGGAGGGTTTGGGAGGGTGCAGCCCGTGCGCAGGGGGCGTGGGGCAACCCGGTTTCCCCATGCCCCCGCCCGCGGGAGGGTTTGGGAGGGCGCAGCCCTCCCAGGAACAACCTATGGTCATCCCGTCGGTGTGCGGTGCAGCCGCATGGACGGCTGAGGTGACCATCGTTCGCTGCGTGCAGCCCCCCTCCCAGCCTCCCCCCGCTGGGGGGAGGCGCCGGGTGCCCGCCCCCGGTGGGGGAGAGTCAGGGCGGGGGCCGGCGCCGTGCCCGCGGCGCCGTGGCGCGGGCGGGACGCCCGCGCTCCCAGGCCATGGTCATCGCGGCGGTGTGCGCCATGCGCATGACCGTCTCACGTTGGGGGAACCAGGTTCCCCCATACCCCCGCTCGCAGGAGGGTTTGGGCGGGCTACGCCCTCACGCAGGGGGCTGGAGAAACCGGGTTCCCTAGCCCCCCACCCGCAGGAGAGTTTGGGCGGGCGTAGCCCCCACCCGGATGCAGGCCGAAGGCCCGCGCACCTGGGAGGGGCGCAGCGCCGCTGCGCCCCTCCCAATGCACCGCAGGTGAACATCGTCTGTCGGAGAGAAGGGGACTGGGGAAACCCGGTTTCTCCACGTTCCGGCGGGAGGATTGGCACTGCGCCAACATACAGTCTGGGGCCAGGGAGCGCTTCCTGGCCCCAGGCGCTGCGCTTCGGAGTGGCCAGCGGTCAGATCGGCACGGCCTCGCCGATACGCTTGGCCGCCCGGCGCATCTCCATTTTGATCAGGCCCAGGTTGACGACGCGCTGCGTGATCACCACCAGGATCAACTCCCGGGCTTCCAGGAGCAGGATGGAGCCATCCTTCGCGTCAATGATGGCATCAACCAGGGTGCCCACACCGATGCGCTTGGTGGCCTTGTCAATCTCGCCGAAGACGGCCGCCGACATCGCTCCGAGGATCTCCGCATCTTCCTCGTCAAGGAGCGTGCTGGCGACAACAAGCCCGTCTTTGCCGACGAGAAGACTGCCGATCACCCCCTCAACCCGGATCAGGTCTTCGACGATGCGACGCATATGCTAACCTCGTGTTCCCTTTCAACAGGATCTGATAGCTTCAGGCCTGCAAAGCAGCCAGGACAAGGTTCACACCTGCTTTATGGAGCAACCGTGACAGTTTGACCGTTGCTCCATACCTCCACACCTCCCAGAACCGGTCTGTAGAGCTGTGGAGTTGTGGAGCTGTAAGTGTTCACACCTGGAGTAACCCACGCGCCTGGGAGCGCGGGCGTCCCGCCCGCGTCGCGTCTCGGCGGGCAAGCTGCCCGCGCTCCCAGGAGAACTGTGAACACTACGTGGAGCTGAAGGCTGGATTGTCAAGGTGAGATTGAACCATGCTAAGGTGCCTGGACGCACGCGGTAGAGGGGTGCGGTGAGGCGAAACCCCTCCCGCTTCCCCGCCCGCGGCGACCAGGCGGCCTGGCGAAAGGCCCACAGCGCTCCCGCCGGGAGGCGACCGCGTAGCTCCTGTACGTTAGTCATATCTGCCGGGCGAATCAGCGCGCAAAGGCCTGCCCATACGCGGCGATGGCATCGCGAGAACGGCCCTGTCTGGCATACGCATCGCCGAGCAGACGGAAGATGTGCCGCTGCACCTCGCCATCGCTGATCGCGTCAATCAATCCCTCCAGTTCCTCGGCAAGCAGATCGAGGTCGTGCCCGGCGCGGATCAGGCCCTTGTAGGCCATCACCATCACGTCAGCCCGGCCGGTCTGCGCGCAGAGGCGGCCAATCGCCAGCGCCAGCGCGCTGTTCTCGGGGTCGCCTTCGAGCTGGCGCAGGTATTCGTCCAGCGTGGCGTCACCGGTGGGCGCCAGGTCGCTAAGGCGCATCGTAAGGGGCACGCCGCCTCGCCTGGAGGCTGGTTCGCGCAACCTGGCGGCCTCCCGCCGGGCAAAGCGCTCTTCATCCCGTCCCCGCGTGATCAGACGCCCGCCCTCGCGGCGGGGGGCCGGCGCCGTGTCACGGCGGGCCACCGGCGCCGGCGGCGCCGCTGTTGGCCCGGCGATCGGTTCGCGCCTGGCGGGCGCTTCTTGTGGCGGCTCCTGGCGCGTGGCCGGTGGCGCCGGAGGTGGGGGCAGCGGCGTCTGCCAGATGTCGTCGAGGCTATCGAGCGGTTCGGGTTGGAAGGCGGCATCGGCGGGATCGACCGCCGGCGGCGGTTCCTCGACCCGTGGCGCGGTTCGCTTCATCACCTTCTCGACCGGCGGCGCCTCCGCCAGATCGAAGTCGAACAGGTCGGCCTGCTCCTCTGTGGCCGGCCCCGCGGCGGGGGGCTCCGCGGCGGCCCGGGCGGCTTCGAGCTGGGCGATCTCCTCGGGGGAGAGGCCGAGTTCTTCGAGGGAGAAGGGCGTCAACTCGGGTTCGGCAGACGGTGCCACCGGCGCTGCTGCGGTTGCCTCCGTCAGGCCGAGCGCGGCGATTTCCTCGGGCGACAGGCCCAGTTCCTCCAGCGAGAAGGGGGCCACTTCAGCCTCCGCTCCCTCCGGCGCCGGTGCGATGGCCTCTATGTCGCCCTCGGCTTCGCCTTCCTCCATGTCAATGATCTCATCACCATCGCGGATCTGGATGCCGGCGCGGTGCAAGGCCCAGCCGATGGTCTCGATGCGCTCGGCCTCGGCCTCGGGGTCGGACACCACGGCGATGATGTCGGTCAGATCCACGTAGCCCTGGCGCCTTCCCAGCCCCATCAGCCGTTCAAGCGCCGCATCGCCCTGCTCAGGAGTTGTCGCCCGCGCGTCACGATGCTCTGGAAGGATCGTCTCGAACTGGCCAAGATCAAGACCTTCCAGTTCCTCGGCGCTCAACCCCAACTCCCGGCTGGCCATTTGTCCATCGAAGCTCCCCAGATCGCCAAGATCGAGATCATCGAACGAAAACGGTTCAACGTCTTCCGGCAGCGCTTCCCCCGGCGCCGACGGCTGGGCCGCGGCGCCAAAGTCTTCTGGGGAGAAGGGCTTGAGACCCGAGAGATCAAGCTCCGCGCCGGATGCAGCGGCCTCAGGACTCTGCTCGTCAAGGGCGAAGGGCGTCAGTTCTGGTTCCTCGCCTCTGGACCAGCCGGGCACAATCGTCTCGCCTGTAGCCGGTAAGGGCAATTCCCCCCGGGAGGCGGCTTCGAGCTGGGCGATCTCCTCGGGGGAGAGGCCGAGTTCTTCGAGGGAGAAGGGGGTCAACTCGGGCTCGGCGGGTTCGGCGGGTGGGGCGGCAGCGGACTGAGCGGCTTCGAGCTGGGTGATCTCCTCGGGGGAGAGGCCGAGTTCTTCGAGGGAGAAGGGGGTCAACTCGGGCTCGGCAGGGGGTTGCTCCGCGACGGGGGCGGCGGGGGCCTGGGCGGCTTCGAGCTGGGCGATCTCCTCGGGAGAGAGGCCGAGTTCTTCGAGGGAGAAGGGGGTCAACTCGGGCTCGGCGGGTTCGGCGGGCGGAGCGGCGGGGGCGGCGGGGGCCTGGGCGGCTTCGAGCTGGGCGATCTCCTCGGGAGAGAGGCCGAGTTCTTCGAGGGAGAAGGGGGTCAGCTCGGGCTCGGCAGGGGGTTGCTCCGCGGCGGGGGTGGCGGGGGCCTGGGCGGCTTCGAGCTGGGCGATCTCCTCAGGAGAGAGGCCGAGTTCTTCGAGGGAGAAGGGGGTCAACTCGGGTTCGGCGGGCGGGGCAGTCGGCTGCTCCGCGGTCCGGTCCGCCGCTGTCAGGGCCGCGGCGCCCGCGATCAGCGCAGCATCTTCCCTGGGCAGCCGGAATCCTCCCGCGAAGCGGTTCTGCCCACCGCTCTCCTCGTCGCGCAGCGAGACATCATCGTGCGAGAAATAGTCGCTCTGCGCAAGTTCCTCGTCGGAAATCGGGCGCAGCGGCTCAGGCTCCTGAGGCGGCAGTGCGGCTGCCCGCGTTTTCAACCGCTCGAAGATGCTTCCCTGACCCGGCGTTTCCTCTTCCTGCCGCCTGGCGAAGCCCGGCTGCGGTTTGGCGGCGGGTTGCTGCCAGCTATAGGCGCCTTCCTCCACTTCCTCAGGCAGTGAGGGGGCCGTTGCCGGGGGCGGTTCATCGATGGAAAAGGGCCGCAGTGANGGCGGCAGTTCGCCTTCACCCGCTTCGAAGCCCGCGGTGTTCAGATCAAACTCGTCAAGCGAGAACGGGGTAATCTCCCCCAGATCGGACTCTTCAGCCGCTGGCGCCTCGGCAGCGGCGCCAGGGACGCTAAGCTCCCTGGACGGAAGTTCCTGCTTATTCGGCGAGAAGGGCGGGGGTTCCGGCTCACCAGGGGCGGCGGCCTGGGCGGCTTCGAGCTGGGCGATCTCCTCAGGGGAGAGACCGAGGTCCTCGAGGGAGAAGGGCGCCAGTTCGGGCTCGGTGGACACGGCAGGCGGGGCGGNGGCCTGGGCGGCTTCGAGCTGGGCGATCTCCTCGGGGGAGAGACCGAGGTCCTCGAGGGAGAAGGGCGCCAGTTCGGGCTCGGCGGGCGCAGATACAGCCTCGACCTGATCGGCCTCGGCGAGGGTCGCAGGCAGGGCCACCGCCGGCGGTGGTGAGAGCGGCTCAGGTTCGGCGCGCAGTTGGGCGATCTCCTCGTCGCTCAACCCCAGATCGGCCAGCGAGAACGGCTCCAATTCAGGCTCGGCAGGCGTGGTGGCGCGTTGCGGAGCGGCGCCGTCAATATCTTCCAGCGAAAACGGCACGACCCCGCTGGACGTATCCAGATCCACGCCGCGCTCGGTCGGCACGGGAGGTTCCATCGCCAACAGGCTGGCGAGCAGATCATCAGCGTCAAAGCCGCCCTGGTCGGTGACGGAGGCTTTGGCGGGGCCCCAGGCGGGCGCCAGTTCCGGTTCCGGCTCAGCGGCGGCGACCGCGGCCGTGGCAACCGCTGCCTGAGCGGCGCGGCGCTCGGCTTCTTCGCGGGCGCGGCGCTCGGCCCAGCGCGCCTCATCCCAGGCGGGGATCTGCACATTGGGGGCCGGGAGATCGGGAAGCGTCTCAAAGAGGCTTCGCGCGACGTGCTGGTAGGGATCGAGCCGTTGCGCCTGACGCCAGAACGGCTCACCATCGGGATCGCCGGAGGCCAGTTTGATATAGCCAAGCAACAGATTGGCCTTCAGCACATCGGGGCGCAGGGCCAGGATCTCGCTGCACACCTCGGCCGCCTGCTGCTCCTGTTGATTGCGCCAGAGGGCCTCGGCCAGGCCGACACGGGCATCGAAGCGCTCGGGCTGCTCCTCGATGACACTGCGGTATTCCTGGATGGCCTGCGGCAGCATGTGCCCCTTGGCATACAGGCGCGCGAGGCCAGGCCGGCTCAGGCGCAGGGTGGCCCCCTCGCTGCCCCAGATATCGGTGTAGAGGCGCAGGAGCTGGCTGCGCAGCTCGGGCATATCGGGACGCACTTCGAGGGCCTGCTCAAACTCCGCTACTGCATGATCGAGCTTGCCCTGACGCTCGAAGGTAATCCCCAGGCCAACATGGGCCGGGATATCCTCAGGGTCGGCGCGCAGCACGCGCGCGAACGCCGCCTCGGCTTGCTCGAACTGTCGTCCGGCGAGATAGGCCTCGCCGAGGATGCGGTGAGCCTCAAGACTCTCTGGGAAATGTTCCAGGATATGCTGCGCCACACCGATCGCCTGCTCAACCTTATTTGCTTCAAGGTAGCTGCGGGCCTGATCGTATGCGGCTTGCAGGCTCATCGTCGCCATGCTAACGCCTCCTGTTGTCCCCTGGACAAGGTTCAAACCTGCTTTACACGGTTCCCTGCAACCCCAAGGCGCCATGGCCCGACACACTGCTCGCCGGCGAGGTGCTACGTTGTCGGGTCGTGCAAGCCATCTGTCGGTTTCCTGAAACCTTGTCCGGGTCGCGATAGGGGAAAGATAGGATCATCGGTAGGGGCATCGGGTCATGTGCCGCGCGAACAAAACATAATGTGTCAAGTATACGGCGACTACGGAACCGGTGTCAAGGTCAAGCAGGTCTTTTCTGCGCGCAGGTGCTTAAAAATGAGGCAAAATCATTTACTCGCGTGCTATTGTAGCACGCAAGCGCAACCTGTCGCAACAATTAGGATACAAGGGTTCTCCTGGGAGGGCACAGCCCTCCCACACCCTCCCGCGAGCGGGGGGATGGGGAAACCCGGTTTCCCCACGCCTCCTGCTTGAGGGCGTAGCCCTCCCACACCCTTCTGCGGGCGGGGGGATGGGGGAACCTGGTTCCCCCATGGTCACGATAGCCGTCCATGCGGCGCGCGCCGCACCCCGACGGGATGACCATAGGGTGTTCCTGGGATGGCTTTGCTCTCCCACACCCTCCCGCGGGTGGGGGGATGGGGAAACCTGTTTTCCCCATCCCCCTGCGGGGCGGGGGCGTGGGGAAACCCGGTTTCCCCACACCCCTCGCCAAGGGCTTACGTTCACGTTAGGATAACCGGTCGGTATGACAGGAGCATTACCGGCAACATACACAAAGCGCGGCACATGCGTGTGCCGCGCTTTGTAAACGGTTCTGGTCGGGGCGACTGGATTTGAACCAGCGACCTCCTGAACCCCATTCAGGTGCGCTACCGGTCTGCGCTACGCCCCGTATCCTGATGGATTATAGCGCCTCACGGCCCTTGCGTCAACTCAACGCACGTGTGTAAGTGTTCACAGGTCTCCTGGGAGCGCGGGCAGCGTGCCTGCGGAGACGCGACGCGGGCGGGACGCCCGCGCTCCCAGGCGTGTGGGTTGCCCCAGGTGTGAACATTTACCTGCGTGTGCGCGTGTGCATTCGCCGCCCCAATCAGGTTACGCTATCGTCGCGCCAGATCATGGAGGCGAATGTGCCCAGCACGGCCCCGAAGAAGAGGCCGCCGCCGCCCCAGGCCAGCGCCGAGCGCAGCACGAACCATGCCCAGAACGCCGCACCGGCATCGGCGGGGATGGCCCCCAGGGCGTAGCCTACGACGACGTTGAACAGCGTGCCAATCAGGATGGCGAAGGTCGCCAGGGCCAGCGCGCCACGGAAGGCCCAGCGCAGGCGCCGGCGCAGGGTTGCATTGAGGTGCGACTCGGAGGCCATACGCGCCCTCTTGCGGAGAGTCTATGGTTCGTAGGAGAGGTGCCGTTCGCCGTGTTCCGCCCCCTTCCCAGCCTCCCCCAGCGCGGGAGGGTCGGGGAGGGGGCGCTTCGGGACGCGACGGCACGATACCGCATAGCCCTTCCGAAACCAATGCTTTAATGGTCTTCGAGAAATTCATCCGGTCTACCGGGCTGGCCGTGGGGCTGATGGTCTTTGAGCAATTCATCCGCTATGCCAGTCTAGCCGTGGGGGCTGATGGTCTTTGAAAAATGAATCCGCTCTGCCGGGCTAGCCGTGGGGCTAAAGCCCTCGGCCAGGGGATGCGAAGGCCGCCTGCGCGGCCTGGAGCGGATGATGTATTCAAAGACCATAAGCCCTCGGCTACGGGATGCGAAGCCCGCCTGCGCGGGCGAGAGCGGAGTATGTATTCAAAGGACCATTATAGCGTTAATGACGCTGCTCGATAGGTGTGTAGGGCACGTCCAGCGGGCCGATGTACTCCGCTTCGGGGCGGATGAGGCGATTGTCGGAGTACTGCTCGTACACGTGGGCCGTCCATCCAGCGACGCGACTGATGGCAAAGATGGGCGTAAACAGGTCAATCGGCACGCCCAGCGTGTAGTACACCGAGGCGGAATAGAGATCCACATTGACCGGGAGGCTCTTTTCCGCCTGCACGATGGCGCGAATGCGCTCGCTCATCTCGAACCAGCGCCGGTTGCCGGTGCGATCGGCCAGGCCGGCGGCCAGACGCTGGAGCCAGAGCGCGCGGGGGTCGTCGGCCTTATAGACGCGGTGACCGAAGCCCATGATCTTCTTCCTGGCCGCCAGCGCCCCGCGCATATACTGATCGACGCGCTCGGGGTTGCCGATTTCGAGCAACATGCGCATCACCTGCTCATTGGCCCCGCCGTGCAGCGGCCCCTTGAGGGTGCCGATGGCCGAGACGATCGCGCTGTGGAGGTTCGATAGGGTCGAGGCCGTAATGCGCGCGGCGAAGGTGCTGGCGTTCAGGCCGTGATCGGCGTGCAGGATGAGACACTGGTCGAGCACCCGCGCCGTCTCCGCGTCGGGTTCGACGCCGGTGAGCATGTACAGGAAGTTGGCGGCATGGTCGAGATGCTCGCTGGGCGTGACCGGCCACAGGCCATTGCGGATGCGCTCCCACGCGGCCACGATCGTCGGCAGCGCNGCGGTAAGGCGAATGGACTTGTTGACATTCGCCTCCAGCGAGTTGTCGCCGGTTTCGGGATCAAACGGCGCCAGCGCCGAAACGGCCGTCCGCAGCACACCCATTGGCGAGGTTTTCTTGGGCAGCAGCAGCAGGAGGGCGATGATCTCGTTGGGCACGAGGCGGTTCTCGGCCATCTTGCGCTTGAAGCTGTCAAGTTGCCTGGTGGTGGGCAGATCTCCGTACCAGAGGAGGGCGGTAGTCTCCTCGAAGGTCGAATGCTCGACCAGTTCGTTGATGTCGATGCCACGGTAAAACANGCGCCCGTTGGCCCCATCAATGAAGCTGATCCCGGTCTGCGCGGCGATGACCCCTTCCAACCCTCGGCTCGACGACGTCATAGCGCTCTCTCTCTCGATGCTGGTAGAGCAATCCTACGTGTGCCCTGAAGGACCGGACCTGTCAGGCACCTATCCGATCACAATGCACGTAACCGTGCGTTTAATGCCCTCGACGCCCTGGATCTGGTTCATCACCAGCCGGCCAATATTGCGGGGGTCCGGCGTCTGCACGGTGGCAATGATGTCATAGGGGCCGGTCACGGCATCGGCGGCGCTCACGCCGTCAATGGCGCGCAGGGCGGTGAGCACTTCGGCGACGCGCCCGGACTCGGCTTCAATCAACACATACGCTTTCGCTTCCATCGTTCCTCCTCATTGTGGAACATCGGCGGCGCCAGGCGCCTGAAGCCTGCGTTGTTGCTCCTTTGCAGGTTCGGGGAAGCGCAGCCCCTCTGAGCGAGAACAACAACGCGGTCGCGGGTCACTCCTGCGGCGCCAGCAACGCGCGCACAAACGCGGCTGCCCCGCCCGCGACCTGATCGGGCGGCAGGCGCTCCAGATGGGCGAGCAACGCGCTGCCGACGATCGCGCCATCGGCCAGCCGGGCCACCTCGGCCACGTGGCTGGCGTTGCTGATGCCGAAGCCGACGACCAGCGGCAGGTCGCTATGGCGACGCACGCGGGCAATGACCTCCCCGAGGTTGGCGGCCAGGCTCTGGCGCGCGCCGGTAACGCCCGTAAGGGAGACCACGTAGATGAAGCCGCTGGCCTGGGCGCTGATCGCCGCGACCCGTTCTTCTGGCGTTGTCGGGGCCACGAACATGATCGTATCCAGGCCGTAGGAGCGCGCGGCGGCCCGCAGTTCAGCCGACTCTTCGGGAGGCGCGTCCGGCACGATCCAGCCATCGCCGCCCGCGGCGGCCAGGTCGCGGGAAGCGCGTTCGATCCCGTAGCGCAGCAGCGGGTTGTAGTAGCCCATCAACAGCAGGGGCGCCTGCGTGCCCCGTTCGCGGAGCGTGGCCACGGTGCGCAGGCAATCCGCTAGCGTGATGCCGTTGGCAAGGGCGCGCTGCGCGGCGCGCTGGATGGTGGCGCCGTCGGCGAGCGGATCCGAGAACGGCACGCCCAGTTCAAAGATGCTCGCGCCGGCTGCTTCCATGGCGGGCACCAGCTCGAGGGCGCTGTCGCGTTCGGGGAAGCCGACGGTGAGGAAGGGCATCAGGGCGATGCGTCCCTCGGCGCGCTGGCGGGCGAAGATTCTGGCAATACGGCTCATACGTCTGCCTGGGGTTGATACGCTGGACCACCGGCCAGGATTCATGAACCGGCGTTACGTGCTTGCCTCCCCACCGCTGGCAGGGAAACCGGGGCATGCGGGAAGCCGCAGCCTTCCTGCACCTCTCCACCGCGTCCAGTTTGTGGTTACCGGGTATCATACCACACCTGGCCGGGGGTGTGCCGGAGAGGGTTCATGCGCACATGGTATGGTCTTTGAATACATAATCCGCTCTAGCCCGCGCAGGCGGGCTTCGCATTCCGTAGCCGAGGGCTTCAGCCCCACGGCCAGCCCGGCATAGCGGATGAATTTCTCAAAGA
>JGI24188J35168_1002373_pt1 | contig 10268 bp, 9 predicted proteins | sample YNPBryantNP2012_FD_35168 | JGI IMG/M metagenome (IMG submission 35168) | reverse complement strand
CATTTCCTTGTTGCAATTTGACTTTTCGGCTTTCTCATGTTAGCATCGCTGGCGTAACCCTGCGGTGTTCGTGATGCGTTCAAGCCAGGATTTCATACATCCGAGGACTCTAGCCTTGCTTTTGTACCCTTGCCCACTTGATGGCAGATTCTCGTCTCCTCTCGGCTAATCGGATCGTCGTAGTGGACTTGCTGGTTGAGCGCGCACGGCATAGCGGGGCGTGCGTTTTTTAAAACTATTTTTGTTGGACAGTAACGAATATCGTGGATACCATTGCAGGAGATTTGCAAAAATAATGTCGCCTTCTATGTCCAGTCCTTCCTCGTTATCTTGCAAATTTCGTTTCTCTATATTGTTGGGTTTGGGGCTGGTATGTGTCTTTGTGGCGTGTACGCTGAAGCCCGAGCCGCGTGCCGCACAATTGCCCACACCGCCTTCCTTTTCAACTCCGCACCAGGTGATCAATGTACCGACGCCAACTGCCACGGCTACTCTAACGGTTACACCTGAGCCTGATCCGACACCGTCGTCCGAATCCTCTGTCTCACAAAAACCAACTTTTACTCCTACGCCCACTCCTGTGCCTATCTCTGCTTTTCAGCACNATGTGACCCGCCTGGCGGATCTTTCGCGTCTGCCTGTGATGGAAAACACCATTACCACGCAATTCACCAGTCGTAATTGGGTGTCTCTGGAGCATTATTTCGATTGGTTCATTGACGATGGAAATTTTACGGGACCCCATTACGGCTACATTGATGAAAAAGGCATGCGCCAGTCTTATCGCATGGTCAAAGGTTACGATGGTCGAACCGAGTATGAAATCGTGCCGTACACACCGGGACCGGGATTGGTCACGCGTATCTGGTTTGCTCATCAGCAACATCAGAGTATCAACAATCCTGCGGATATGTCGCGCGATCCCGAGTGGACGAACTGGGGTAATCTTGGTCAAGTCGGCAATATTCGTTTTTACTTTGATGATGAAGCGGTGCCGCGCCTTGACTTTAATATCAAGGATCTCTTTGTGGGCAAGCCACCTTTTCCAGCACCCCTTGCCGCATTCTATGCCTCGGCGAACGGTGGCAATATCAACTATGTGCCAATTCCCTTTCAAAAATCTATCCGCGTCACGACGACTGGACGTCCACGCATGATGCAAATTCAGGTGAAACGCTTTGTGACGGATCCATCTGCTATTCCGGAAAATGCAACTACTAGCGAACGTGTATCCCGTACTTCGCGAATGTACTCGAGGGTGCTCTATGAGTCGCAGGATGAAAGCATTCCTCTAGTCAGTAGCCCCACAATGACTTTTCAATCGTTTGCGCCAGAACTGAATCGCCAAGAACAGGCTGTACTCGATCAAGCCGTACAGGCATGGCAAACGTGTACGCCACTTGCACTGCCCGACTTTACTTCATTCGATTTAACGATTCCTCACAACAAATCGGCAGAGATTGTGCTGAACCAGCCTGCCACGATAGCGGGGCTACGCGTGCATGTTCCGCGCGGGATGGACGACTCGGTATGGATGCAGGTATTCTGGGACGGCGAGGTGCACCCCAGTATGTCCGCGCCATTGCGAGCAATGTTTAGTACGGATCGTCAGTTGTTGCCTTACCGTGCTCTGCCGGTCGGCTTTCTGGATAGTTTGAGCGAGCACCTCTTTTACATCTATTTTCCGATGCCCTTTCGCTCGGCGCGTCTGGTTTTTTTGAACGACCGCGCCGAAACGTTGCCCCTGCGAGTAGACCTTGCCTTGCGCGAGACTTTGCCCGGTACGGAGGGCGCGCGCTTGCATGTCTTTTACGGTACGCGTCGAATGGTCGCGCGCGAAGATGACAACGATAACTATGTCGCCATTGATGTGCAGGGACGGGGCAAATACTTAGGAATGATTTTGAACGCTTGGGACCTCGATCGGCGCGCGCTGAATGGTCCGCTGGACGAACACTGGCGTTTTCCCTATCTCGAATCGAATGTGGATGTGTGGATTGATAGTCGTCTGGCTCTCCCCGGCACAGGCATCGAGGATGATTTCAATGCCAGTTACTACTATGTCTTTGCGGGTTATGAAGGATACAATACAAAGTATTGCCTAGCTGGTCTCACGCTGTTGGATTATCGTTCGCCCCGCGAACCATCGTCCCAATATCGTTTTTACCTTAACGATGCACCAGAATTTCAAAGGCATTTGCGTGTTCAGGTGCAACACGGCAACAAAGGCAATAATCTGGCGGTGACGTATTCGTCCACAGTATTCTGGTATCAGTGGCGATGATGAAGAGCCAATCGGCAAATGCCGCGCCAGAGGAAACAACAAACCCGCAAGGTCGTTCCACCTTGCGGGTTTGTTCTGTTTAACACTCATTGTCCGGGAGTTAAGACGATACGCCGTGTGGTTGTCCCCCCGGCGGTTTGTTCAACAGCCGTGATGCGCCAGCCGGGTTGAATATCTGCCAGCGTGCCGTTGACCGTTTTCTCGATGATCGTTTTGTCATCTACGGTCAGGGTGGTGGTTGAGCCATCGCGTTGCTGGGTGACGGTAACCGTATTGCCTTCCACACTTTTGACGATGCCATTGACCAGTTGACGCCCCTGCAAAAGCGCGCCGCGGCCACCAGCCGTTGTATCACCTGCCGCGCTGGAGAACGCCCCCGCGCGATTACCTCCTGTACCTGTGGTGCTTGCGCCACTGGCTGCCGCACGCTGTTGAAAGAACTCTGTACGGATATTGATTTGTTCATTCAAACCCACGTTATGTCCCCACACAAATCCGCCAGCGCCACCAACAACGAATGCAACAAGAATGCCTATCACGAGTATGATTTGACTGGTCTTGAACATTGATTCTCTCCTCAGATTAGGGTTGGTAGTGATCGTAAAAGAACGTATCCATCAACAATTTACCGATGTAGCAAATAAAAACGAAAACGACGACGGGAACCTGGACATAGGCGAACCAGTGCGACGCGGGAATGAATGGGAGCGACGCTGTCGCGAAAATCCACGCGAGCAGCGCCGCTATCCCCATTCGTACCAGTACGCCACACCAGCGTTCGCGCACCAGTCCACCGCGCGCCTAGCGCCTGAACGGCATGCCGCCAAAAGGAGCACGACCAAATTTGCCCAGGCGATCCATAATTTTGTCTTTCAAGTGCCCTTGCCAACCGGGAACCCCGATGCCCCACCGACTGCGGGTCAAGTCAATATTTTCGGGTTTGAGATTGGCTTTGAGTTTATCGGCTTGTGCCTGGGTCAGTTTGCCATCTTTGACCGCTTGATCGATGGCGGCTTTTTCAGCATCGGCGATGGCGGTGCGCAGTTTCGTCACATCCACATTCTTCTCGCGCGCGAGATCAAGCAGGGTCTTGCCACTCCGCAGCGCGGTGGTGAGTTCAGTGGTGGTCATTCCGAGAGTCTTGGCTGCGGCTTCCAAGCCTGCATTCGCAATGCTTGCATTGACGGTCGCGCCGGTGATGCGATCGGCTTGTTGCTGAGTTAGCAGACCTTGCTTGACGCCTTCGGTGGCGGCTTCTTTGCGCGCATCTTTCATCGCTTGCTGTAATTTCTCAACCGTCGTTCCCAGTTTTTGCGCAAGGGTTTGCCAGTACAACTCCAGCCACGTCTTGGGTGGCGTGGGGGTGGGACCCTGCGCTAGAGCAATTCCACCGCCAACACCTGCCATCAGCAGGGTGGCGACGAGCAACCCTGCCAGAATCCATTTGGTACGCTTTCCCATATACACCTCCTGGACAAAGATTCGCGGAGCACCTTTTCACTTGTATTTACGAATGACAGTGCATAAAAGTTTCACGTCTCGATGCATCGGTTCACTTGAGACTATTTGATCCAACTCGCCATACGTTCGTTAGAAAAATTGTAATACAGCTCGGTCACGTCGGTAACATTTTTCAGCACCTGGCGCAAACCCGTTCCGTCGGCATTGATGACGAAGAACTCCCATTTGCCGTTGCGATCTGAAAGAAACAAGATGTGCTTGCTATCCGGTGACCACACCGGCGCCACGTTGTTCGCCGGACGGAACGATAACGGATCGGGTTGTGTGAGCGGTCGAGCCTGGGGCGTGTTTGCATTCATCACGTATATTTCCCAGTGGTCGTGTTGGTTGACCTGAAAAGCGATCTGGGTACCATCAGGACTCCAGGCGACGGACTGCACCTTGGGATTTTGATTATACATCACCCAAAGCGTGTTACTCAGTGTATCCGTGCGCATAATCCCGAATTGCGCATCGGCGTAGGCGATGTAGCGACCATCAGCACTCCACGTGGGCGAAAAGCAGTGCTGGGTGCAGGGTACATCGCGAAACTCGTGGTAAAGATTTCCCTCCGCATTGACCTTGAATTCAATCATCCCCAGTTTCCAATGCGGATCTGCCGGTTGGGTAAAGCACCTTCCAAATATGCACGTGACGCGATCTTCTAACGTGCCACCGCTTTGACGTACAAACGCGATGCGCGAACCATCAGGACTCCACTGGGGCGAAAGGGCTTGTGATGCACTCACCAGCGCCGTTTCACTCGAGCCATCCGCATTTGCCACATAGACACCGGACGGAGATTGCCAGCGAGTGTAAGCAATCCTCGAACCATCAGGTGACCAGGCAGGGTCTAACGCGCCGGTGGTGATGTGTTTCAGATTCGTCCCATCGCCATTCACCGTGTAGATGATGCCGCCGCTGCCGGTCTGGAATACGATTTTGCCTTCCAGTGTTCCTTGCGGAATCGGTGCGCGCGTTGGTAAGACGAGTCCAAATGGAGTCGGAGTAGGAGTGGGGTATAGCGTAATCTTTTCGCCGCGCGCGTGCAAGCGAAAAGCAACAGGTGTGTTTTTGCGATTCGTGACGACGATAAAGTAACGTCCCCCTGTGTTGAACGCGCCTTTCCAGTACAAGTCATAGTTGGCGATGATGCTACCTTCCCTCGGTTGAGTTGCCAGACCAACGGGTTTCACACTCGAGTCGCGTAACCAATCTTGCGCTTGTGCGGGTGTGTAGATCGCCAACTCCAGGTACTGTGCTTCTTCCGAATTCAATCCGACCTCGACTTGTGAACGATCGCCGGGATATTCAAAGTAAAACCACAAAGTCGAATGACCGCTGACCATTCGCAAGTCGCTCGTAAACGGCAGCGCATCGAGCGGACTGGAGCCGGTGGGACCCTGTGCCATCAGCGTAGGCACAAGGAAAAGGCAAGCCAGCGTACTGAACAAGAGCAACCATCGCGTTGTGGATTTCATAGGTCCTCGCGTTTTGTTATTCGTATCGCAGTGCGTCAATCGGGTGAAGACTTGCCGCGCGATTGGCAGGGTAAATCCCAAAGAACAACCCCACCGCTGCGGAAAAGAGCACTGCGAGTAGAATCGCATCGAGTTCTACAGCGGTTTGCAAGCGTGTTGTTCCAACATTAACGCCAGAGATGAGTTGAGCAATCAGCATACCGCACAGGATGCCGATCATTCCGCCGACCAGACTTAGCACGGTGGCTTCGGTCAAGAATTGGACGAGGATGTCGCGCTTGCGCGCGCCGACGGCTTTACGCAGACCGATTTCGCGCGTGCGCTCGGTGACCGAGACCAGCATAATGTTCATAATCCCGATGCCACCCACCACCAGCGAGATGCCGGCGATACCGCCAAGAAAAATGGTGAACGCGTCAGTCACTTGATTCAACGTGTTCAGAATATCTTGCTGACTTTGAATCGTAAAGTCGTCCTGGAAGATGATGCGGTGACGTTCGCGCAGCACCGCGCTGATGTCTTGCACCACCGCGTCCTGGACGTTTGTATCGGTAATCTTGACGTTAATCGTCGAGACCACATTGCCGCCACGAAAACGTTGACCGCCAATCAGACGACTGCCTGCGGTGGTGATGGGCACAAACGCTTGCATATCCTGGTTGAGAAACCCTGTGCCGCCTTTGGGCTCCATCACACCAATCACGCGAAAGTTTTGCCCATTGATGCGAATAGTTTGCCCCACCGGATCCGCCGTATCAAACAACGCGGTCGCGATACCCGCTCCCAGCACCACCACGGCTGAACGCGCTGTCACGTGAGAGGCGGTGATGAACTCGCCGCCAGCAACATTGGCGTTCATCGTCTCAACGTATTCCGGCGTAACGCCGATGATTCGCCCAACCGTATTGTTCCCCAGATAAGCGAATTGCCCCATTCCGTCAATCGTTGGCGCGACGGCGACGACGTTGGGGAGATTCATCAACGCTTCGGCATCATCGAGGGTCAAGGTGGCTGCCATTTCGTTCTGACGTACGCCACCTTGTTGGGTATTGCCCGGGCGAATGAACAGCAGATTCGTTCCGATGCTGTTGATTTGCTGGGTCACAGTGTTTTGCATTCCGCGACCAATCGAGAGCATCGTGACCACAGCCATAACGCCGATGATGATGCCCAGCATCGTCAAGCCTGAACGAAGTTTGTTCGCGCTGATGCTACGCAATGCAATGCGTACACTCTGTCCAATGTCCATAACACTCTCCCTCAATCATTCACCACAACACCATCCCGAATCCGAATGATGCGTTGAGCCTGGCTGGCAACATNCGGATCGTGCGTCACGATGATGATGGTCATTCCTTCGCGGTTCAGTCGCTTGAAGATGTTCAAAATCTCCGCGCCCGATTTGGAATCGAGGTTGCCGGTGGGTTCATCGGCGAGGATGATGCTGGGATTGTTGACGAGCGCGCGCGCAATCGCCACCCGTTGTTGCTGACCGCCCGATAATTCGTTGGGACGATGCATCACGCGGTCCGCTAGGCCAACGGCTTCTAACGCGGCAAGGGCTTTGGCGCGGCGATCCTTGTCTCCCGCGTAAATCATCGGCAACTCGACATTATCGAGCGCGGTCGTACGCGGTAACAGATTGAAGGTCTGAAACACAAAACCGATTTTCTTGTTCCGAATGCGCGCTTGCTCATCGTCGCTCAGCGTAGAAACATCTATACCATCCAGAAGGTATTTTCCACTCGTGGGCGTGTCCAGGCAGCCAATGATGTTCATCAGCGTAGATTTGCCCGAACCTGAAGGTCCCGTGATGGCGACCATCTCCCCGCGTTCGACGGTGAGGGTAATGCCATTCAGAGCAGGCACCTGGATTTCACCCATCCGATAGATTTTGGTGATATTTTCTAATTCGATGACTGCCATAGTTACCGTCCAATCATTACAGGTCCCATACCAGGGATACCCATCCCGCCCTGGCGCACCTGAGTAGTTTGCACAATGACCTGATCGCCTTCCAGCAAGCCACTAAGAATTTCAGCCGACTGATCATTGGTCAATCCAATCGTCACAGGCACGGCGATCGTTTGCCCTTTGTACAGGACATTCACGATTTTTTGATTGCCCTGACTGCGCACCGCGCGCGCAGGTACCAGCAAGACATTATCGCGCCGATCAACAGTAATCGAGAGATTCGCGGTCATCCCCGGTTTGATCTGACCATCCACGTTGTCCACAATCGCCGTGACGGGATAGTTGACCACCCCTTGCGTGATGGTTGCTACCGGACCAATCGCGCTAATCGTTGCGTTGTACGTTTTGCCGGGTAAAGCGTCCAGCGTAACTTGCGCCGACTGCCCCACTTTGATCTTGGCGATGTCCACCTCCGCGATGTTGACACGCACATACAAAGTGGAGAGGTCTACGACGACGACCGCTGTGCCACTGCCGGCAGAATCGCCGACGCTAAAGTTGACGGCCGACACCACTCCATCGAACGGCGCCACCAGTCGCGCGCGCTCGATGTTTCGTTGCGCTTGTTCGACGGCAATCTGATCCCGTTCCACGTTTGCTTGGGCTGTACGCAGTTGGGTATCCAGATTGCGTTGTGCCTGTTCCAGCGCGACGAGGTCTTTTTCGTACTGCGCCTGCGCGGCTTTTAACGCGCTATCGTTGATGGTCGCCAGAGTCATATTGTAATTCGCAAGTGCCGTCTGGTATTCGATGGTGGCGGTTTGCAAGTTAGCGGCTTGCTGGGTCATACCGACATCGCCACGCCATGCAATCTGGTTGTATGCACTCTGGGCTTGTTGTAGAGCAATCGTGGCTTTGTCCAACTGCGCTTTGGCGATGATGATTTGATTGGCGTTTTGGGCATTCTTGTTTTTGGCGGCTTCGAGGGCGGCTTTGGAACTTTCGAGGTTGGCTTGCGCATTGCGCAACGCGAATTGCAAATTGGCTTTGACCTGATCCAGATTCGCTTGCGAACTGGCAAGATTGGTCTTGGCAGTCTTGAGCGCGAGTTCCAGATCGGTGGTATCCAACTCCATCAAGACTTGACCTTTTTTAACTACATCACCGACCTGGACGTGGACTTTGGCGACGCGCCCGGAAGTGAGAAAGCCGAGCGTCGCCTCTTCAGGAGTGAGGACATTGCCAGCCGCATTGACCGTCGCGATGAGTGAGCCGCGTTGTACCGGCACTGTCTGTACGCGCGTCGTGGTTGCCGCGCTGGCGCTTTGTTGATACCACCAGATTCCCACTAGAACGAGTACCAGAAGCAAAATAACGCCGATGATGATTCGATACGTTTTCACTTGCTTACTCCATTCAGCAAAGATTCAGCCTGCATTCGCGCCTTGCCAACACATAGCCCTATCCACTGCTCCATCTCTGTTGGGGCGAAAAATCTTTTGCCCCGATGGGGAGGCGAAGTCAGGAGACGTGGTGGTGGCGGGCGGCAAAGCCGCCCGCCACCATTTCCCTCATCACCTTATCTCCACCACGCGGGGAAGAGAATGGAGCAGGGGATGAGAGAGGTTGCTCCAGAGCACGGGCGCGAAATTCAGGTTCAGCTCAAACGATAACACCATTATAGCCCACTTGGGGTTGGTGTCCAAATCGGTACAGACAAAATGCGAATGACAAGAGCGCGGATTTGTCCATGCTCATTGGGTATGCCCACAACGATGATGCGATCACCTATCTTGAGATCGCGAGACGCTATTTTGACCATTCGGGCACCCCGCTCCACGCGGGTGTGATTATCGAGCAAAACGGTTTGTAAGGTTCCCTCACGCGTTTGGAGTATCAAGGTGTTATCAGAAATCTGGGTGATTCTGCCAATCGCGCCGTGTTGTCCGCGACGCGCCGTTGGTGGTGGATTCATCGAACTGGCGCGTCCATTCCAGCGTCCCACAAAGAATCCCGCGCCAAAAACAGTACCGAGTATGCACAGCCCTGCCAGTACGTAAGGGATGTACCGTTGCCATTGCTTTGAAGGAGAGGTATGTTCTACCATCTGAATCATCTCACACCTGGATTAAAATTACTTGAGAATTCGATAAATTCGGTGTTAAACCGGCGTGTACTTGACGTGATGCCTATTTGAATCCCAGTGCGCGTGGGCGCAGCAAATCAACTAACTGCTGGGCAAAGACTCCGACGGTCAACAGAGCACAAGCCGTGAGAAGCGTTTCGGTCAGGGGAATGGACTCGATTAATGCCAGCAAAATGTTCACCGAATCTGCTGAAAACTGATCGGAGTAAGAGGTCAGCAACGTCCAGAAATCCAGAGCGCCATTCTCCTGCAACGCAATGCCCAGTTCTATACAAAACCATAGTGCCACCAGGAATGAGACGAGTGTTGCCAGCACGATGAAGGGCAAGCGTGCGCGCCGTACCTGTTCCTGTTCGATACGGATGGCGATGCGAGCAATCAGGTCTGGCGGTGGTTGCTGATGTGGTAGCGCGTGCAGTGCCCGATCCATACGTTGATACTGACGACTGTGCGCGCGGCAGACAGCGCACGCGGCAAGATGATGTTCGATTTCGTCGCGCTGGGCTGCGTCGAGTTTATTCTCGTTCCATTGTTCCAATTCGTCAAGCGTCAAATGCCGTTCCATTGTTTCTTCTCCCCCTGCTGCCGACGGATTCGGACGCCGCGTCGCATTCCCGTTTTCCTGCGATGCTGCGCCGCCGCCGACCGTAGAGATTGCCGATTTTCGATTGCCTATTGCCGATGGCGTAAAATCGCCAATCGAAAATTCGTAATATTCACCCTGTCATTGCAAGGAGGCGTTTTGTGCGGTGCTGAGCGAAGCAAGTAATCTCCACACTGCGAATTTGGTGATTGCTTTGCAACCCACCACGCTTCGCTCGCGGCTTCGGCTCGCAATGACCTAACCATGCAAAAGTTTTTCCGCTTCGTTGGAGCGAAAGATTTTTCGCCCCAACAGGGATATTACTCCGCCGCGCCATCCATCGCGAGATTTGCCCCCCCC
>JGI24188J35168_1002365_pt1 | contig 10289 bp, 7 predicted proteins | sample YNPBryantNP2012_FD_35168 | JGI IMG/M metagenome (IMG submission 35168) | reverse complement strand
ATAGTTTATAGGACAACTGCTCGCAGTCGCCCTCCAACTTTGGGATACACCCTCGCGAAACGTCACCAGCCACATACCGGCGTTTCCCGGACAGACATCCCAAAAACGGAGACAACCAGAAGGGCAAACGAGGGGGCACAATGGAACACTTTGTCAGAGGTGTCAATCTGGGCGGATGGTTATCACAGTACCAGGAGTACGGCCACGCGCACTTCCGCACTTTTATTACCCGCCGCGACATCGCACAAATCGCAGCCTGGGGCTTCGATCACGTCCGGCTGCCGGTGGACTACCCCGTTCTGGAGTCTGATGACTCACCCGGCACCTGCCGCGAGGATGGCTTCCGTTATATTGATGCGTGCCTGGAGTGGTGTCAGGCTGCCGGCCTTGGTGTCGTCCTGGACCTGCACCGTGCTCCCGGGTACACCTTCAGCAACACCCTGCGTAACGAGACCGCCCACCTGAACACGCTGTTTAACAGCGGGGCCGATCAGGAGCGTTTCATCGCGCTGTGGCAGGTTATCGTCAACCGTTACCAGAATGCCGGTTTGCCCGTAATTTTCGAGCTGCTCAACGAAGTAGTGTTACCGGATAGCGGCCCCTGGAACGCGCTGGTGCGTCGCACACTTGAGGCCATTCGCAAAGTCTCACCTGATGCACGTGTCATGATCGGGAGTAACCGGTATAATGCAGCCTCTGAGCTGAAGCAGCTCGAAATCTTCGACGATCCCAACGTCTGCTATACCTTCCACTTCTACGAGCCCCTTCTCTTCACGCACCAGAGGGCACCGTGGGTGCGCGTGGCCATGGAGTATAACCAGCCTCTCGAATACCCGGGAACATTCGTCGGGCTGAGGGAATTCCTCCAGCGAGCGCCGGAGTACCGCGCCGCATACGAGTGGCTGACGGATCGTCCTCTGGACCGTGCTCTTTTACGGGATTTCTTGCAGCCCGCCTGCGACTTCGTCCGTGAGACCGGGCGCGATCTTTACTGCGGCGAGCTGGGGGTCATCGGAAACGTTGATCCCGCCAGCCGGCGACGCTGGCATGCCGACCTGCTCGCTCTGCTCCGGGAAAACGGCATCGGCTGGGCAGTCTGGTCGTATAAACAGATGGACTTCGGCCTGGTTGATGCCAGCAGCCAGGCAGTTGACCCCGGCCTGATCGAAATTCTGTGCCAGGGCTGAGGGAAGCTCAGTTTCCCTCAGCAGGGATGAGTCGAGAGGCTCATCCCTGCTCCAGCTCGTCGGCCACCTTCTGGATGTGCCTCCAGGCGTTCTCCACATGGCGGCGTTCTGTGTTTGTCTGGCCGACACAGAAGCGCAGCACCACGCGTTCGTTCAGCCTGGTGTGAGTGAGGTAGAGCGCACCGCTCTGGTTCAGACGCTCCATCAGTGTCAAATTGACCTCATCCCCTCCTCTGTGACGGAAGCAGACCAGATTCAGAGGTACAGGTGCAGCCAGCTCAAACCGATCATCCGCTTCCACCCATGAGGCGAACTCATGCGCCAGTTCCACGTGGCGGCGTATGTGATACCTCAACCCCTCCACTCCGTAGTGGCGGATGACGAACCAGAGCTTGAGGGCGCGGAAGCGTCGCCCCAGGGGAATCTGCCAGTCCCGATAATCAATTACGGCACCGGATTCAGTGGCCTTGTTACGCAGATACTCCGGGAGGATGCTCAGAGTATTGATCAGCGCGGCGCGGTCGGCCACATAGAAGCAGTCGCAGTCGAAATTGGTGAACATCCATTTGTGAGGATTGAAGCAGTAGCTGTCGGCAAGCTCCAGACCGTTGTGAATATAGCGAAACTCCGGACAGATTGCGGCGGTCCCGCACATCGCCGCATCCACATGAAGCCATATCCCCTCTTGTTGACATATGCGCCCGATCTCGGGCAGCGGGTCCAGTGCATTCGAGGAGGTGGTGCCCACCGTCGCGCAGACAAAGCATGGCGTCAGCCCGGCCTGTTTATCCTTAGCGATCTGACGGGCCAGGGCATCCGGGCGCATCGCGTATTTCTCGTCTACCTCGATGATACGCAGGTTCTCGCGTCCCAGTCCCGCGATTTTGACCGCTTTCTCAATCGAGGAATGGGTTTGGGAAGAAGCGTAAGCGGTCAGCCGCCCGGTGCACCCGCGCTCGTTGCTGCGATAGCCGGTAGCCCGCTCGCGGGCGGCCAGGAGAGCGCACAGCGACGCACTGGAGGCAGAATCCTGGATGACGCCGCCACCGGTCCCGGTTGACTTGAATTTCTCCGGCAGGGCCAGCATATCTACAAGCCAGTCAAGCACATGTGTCTCCAGCTCGGTACAGGCGGGGCTGGTCGCCCACAACATCCCCTGTACTCCCAGCCCCGCCGAGAGCAGTTCTCCCAGGATCGCAGGAGCGGAGGCGTTCGCAGGGAAGAAGGCAAAGAAATTAGGCGATTGCCAGTGAGTCAGGCCGGGCAGGATCAGCTCTTCCACATCTTTGAGCATGGCCTCAAAAGGCTCACCGCAGATCGGAGGCTCTGCCGGCAGCCGGGCACGAATCTGCCCGGGCTCAACTCTGGAGAGCACCGGAAACGACTCAATGCGCCTGTAGTAATCGGCAATCCAATCCACCACGGCGTACCCATAGCTACGGAATTCATCAGGCGTCATATGAAAACTTTTTTCATCAGACATTGGATTCTCCATAACATGGTGGTATGACGACAGGTTCAACTGCCTGCCACAGACGTCGGGGTGAGTGTAGAGGTGGGGGTAGGGATGAAAAGCTCTGTCGCGGTTGGTGTTGGCGTGTCCGAGGGCTGCGGTGTGGGTGTCGCGACCGGCGTGTCGGAGGGCTGCGGTGTGGACGTGGCAGTCGGCGTGTCCGATGGCTGCAGCTCTGGCGTTGCTGTGGGCGTGTACGTGGAGGTGGGAAGCGGTGTCTCCGTCGGCGTGGGCGATTCAGGTGTGGGCACCACAGTTACGGCAGGTGAGCCGGTCGGTGAGGGGGATGGGACGATAAACGGCGTCTCGGTCGGTGTCGGGGTGGGGGTTGGCACAGGCGTCGGAGGTAAAGGTGGCAGGTAAAGCGCCTGACCAACATAGATCGTATAGCCGATCAGACAGTTAGCCCGTCGGATGGCTTCCTGGCTCACACCAAAGCGGCGCGCCAGCGAGTAAAGCGTGTCGCCCGGTTGCACAATGTATACCACCCACCCCGGGAACGGGCCGCACGGTTCGGCGTGCGGGGTGGGAGTCAGGTATAGCGAGGGCGGGAGATAGAGCCGTTGGCCGGCATAAATGGTCAGCGTACTCAGGCAGTTAGCCTCGGCAAGTGCCATGGCAGTGACGCCGGTGCGCAACGCCAGGCTGTACAGAGTATCTCCCCGCCGCACGGTGTAGATCACCCAGCCCACCGGCGGTTGACATGCGGGCACAAGCGGCGACGAGGGCGTGAATGTTGAGGGAAGTAGTGTCTCAATAGCAAAGCCGGTCGGGGTTGTCGTCTCCGGGATGGAGGTGGGCAGCAGAGGAGTATGGGTCATAGTGGGGAGGAAGAATGTGGGTGATGGAGACGCCAAGGCTACCGAGGTTACCGGCGGGCGGACTCCAGCCATGTCCAGAGTACTCATGGCGAATCCCCCAAGCAGCAACCCCACGCTCAGTATTGTCAGCATCAGGCTGAGGACCACAGGCCGGAAGCCGGCCTCTCTCCCCAGGCCGGCATCGGTGCGCGCGTGCCCGCTCACTCTGCTTCCTCGTCCTCTGGATATGTCAGCATCTCCGCCGGGAAATCAGGCACCAAAGAGCTCCTTTCTCCACGCGGTGTGGTGTTCGTGGCGAGTGGGAGGATAAAACTGAAGGTGGTGCCGACGCCCATCTCACTCTCGACCCACATCCGACCACCCAGCATCTCCACCATCGCCCTGGCAGTTGCCAATCCGGTACCGGTGTCACCAAGGCCTGCCACAGAGGAGTTTTCCGCCCGGTAAAATCTGTGGAAGATGCGCCGTTGGTCCTCCGGTGCGATTCCTCCCCCTGTATCGCTCACAGACACAAACAGGTAATCGGGCAGATCGCTCATCTGGTCACGGTAGCGTTCGAGCCGGAGGTGCAGATGCACATCAGTGCCAGGTTGCGAGCACAGGGAGGCGTTATGGAGCAGATGACGGAGTATCTGCTGGAGACTGTCACGCTCTACATGCACGGATGGCAACCGGTCAGGAATGTCCAGGCGCACACCCACCTGCCGCTCCTGGAACTGCGAGGCAAGCGACGCGATCACCTCTTCGACGAGGGGCTGGAGTGCCACCAGCGCAGGCGCTTCTGCGATCTGAACTGTCTCCCCGGTGACAGTTCTGAGCAGATCGTCGAGTACCCCGTTCATACGCTCGACGTTGACCCGGATGCGCTGGAGCAGTTGCCGCTGCGCTTCACCCAGGAGCCCCAGTGACTCGCTTAAAAGCAGGCCGGCATAGTTGGAGAGTGAAGTCGCCGGGGTGCGCAGTTCGTTAATCAGGGAGATTACTTTTGGGTCGGTCCTCTTGCCCGTCTGAGCCTGCGCAAGTTGTTCCTCCAGCTTTTGGGCTTTATCCTTCCAGATATTCAGTTGTGTTTCCAGCTCTGTGCGGGCCTCGGTAAGCCTGCGTATCTCCTCTTCCAGAACAGAAAGCTCTGGCCGGGCACTTTCTCTCGTGGCTTCAGCCTGCTCCAACAGGCGTAACCTGGTGGACATCTCCCCGACACGTTTGCGTTGTTGCTCCAGCTCAGCCTCTCGCTCCTTGAGCTGCTGACCCAGGTGTTCGATCTCCCTGCGCGCGGTTTCCAGTTGTTCCTGCAACCGGGTGGCCTGTTCCGACGGAACGCGGCGAGATGAGAGAGCCAGTGCAGCGGCCAGCGCAGCGCCAGTGGCCTGGATGAGCTGCTCGTCGCGCATCGTCCAATCGCGCCGGGAAGACATGTTGCCGGCCAGGAGGATTCCCTGGAGGGTACCGTCGTGAAGCAGGGGCTGCACCAGGAGGGGACCAGCCTGCTCAAAACCCAGATGGCGGTATAATGCCACGACGGAAGGATCCCGTACCGGCGCACCGGCACGCTGAAGTTGACCGCTTTTAATCGCATTGGCCAGGATGGGATGCCTGGACACCAACAACACTGCCTCCTGACTGGCCATTACGGTGCCCGTCGGGGGGTGGAGAGCCACGACGCGCAATTTCTGCGCCGGGGCGTTCAGCAACAGCCCTATTGCAACCATGTCGGCGTTCAGCGTGTGGGCTATAGACGGGGCTGCCACCCGCAGTTCCGCCTCCGCACTGGAGCTAACTTCGATGCGCTGAATAGCCTCCAGCACTCCGATCAGCTCCAGTCCAGTGTCAGTAGCGACGGAGGTCGGCGCTGCACTCAGGGCACGGCGGTAGACAAGCGCAGCCACCAGCGGGAGCGCGGCCAGATTGGCCAGCCTTACCCAACCAGCAGTATTGGACCCGGCGGGGAAGGGATAGAAAAGTTGCAGAGAGTGGCCTGAAAGCCAGAGCAAAAACAGACATGCCGCCAGGCTCCAATCGCCCTGACGCCACAAGAGGGAAGCGATCAGCGCCAGGCCCAGCACTGTGACAGAGAAGGTCTCCCACACCGTCTCATGCCAGTAGCCGTTGTAGGGCACCCCCCGGCTGGCAAGCGGTCGCCACAGCGCGGCCAGAACGGCATAAGCGATCACTGCCCACAGGAGCATGACAAGGAGGGCCACCACACCAACCCGTGTGTATCGTCCCGCAACCGGCAGGAATGCCCAGACTCCCAGCAACAACACAACCAGGTCAAGGAAACGCTCAAATGGAGGGAGGAAGGTGACAGGAGGTAAAATGCCAACCCGGTCCAGTATCGCGATGAGCATCAAAAGCACGCGGGTGAGGGTTAAACCCACACCTGCTACAAGCAGGCGTATCGCCTCCGCATCCTGGCGCTGCCGATTCCAATGCCCTAAGGCTATCCCCAGTATCAGTTGAATGGCAAAGAGCGTCACCAGGTGATATACCAGATCACCAGGGGGGACAATAATCAGCTCGACCAGGTCTTGGAAGAAGGGCATGTTTTGCTCCAGATGTTACCGCTTCCAGGTCGCAGACCTGTGGTCAGCCCTCGCTGACCGCCTCTTGCTGCACCTCTCAGTCGCGCCGGCGCAGGCCGATAGCTGGAGTCCAGAGCCACGGAGACGCTTCGGACCGCCAAAATCATAATATCACATCACAACAAGTACGTCAAGGCGCATCGTATTCGGGGTGTATTCCAAAGTTGCAGAACAACTGCTCGCAGTTATCCTGCAACTTTGGGACACACGCCGTATTCGCGCTGATGGATCACGGCCTGGAAGGTAAGCCATTGCCAGGACAGGCTGAGAGCCATCCAACCAACATAACAATCAGGCGGTGACCGGAAGTCACCGCCTGATTGGTTACCCGGTGGCTTTGCTTCCACTACTCATACCGCAGCGCCTCCACAACCGGCAACTGCGCCGCCTGGCGAGCCGGGACGATGGCCGCCAGCGCNCCGAAGAGCAGGCCGATGGCCACCGCCGCCAGCACGCCCGAAAGCGGGAAGGTGTAGGGAATGGGGAACATCACGTCCAGCCCNTTGACGATGACGTAGCCCAGATACAGCCCGGCCAGGATGCCGAACGCCGCCCCGACCGCAGCCAGCAGCAGCGCCTCGGCGGTGATCAGGCGGCGCACCTGTTTGCGGGTAGCGCCGACGGCGCGCACCAGGCCGATCTCGCGCCGCCGCTCGATGACGTTGATCGCCAGCGTGTTCATCATCGCAATCAACGCCGGGAAGGCCAGAAAGGCCAGCATGAAATACATGCCGGCGAAGACCGCCTTCATCATCACCAGCATCTGGTCAATGTACTGCTTGCCGGCCAGGACGGTGAACTGCGGGTAATCGGCGGCGACGGCCTTGATGGGCGCGTCCACCTGCTCCAGCGTCACGCCGGGGCGCAGGTTNAGNTGGATGAAAACGTCATCNGTGCGGCCAAAGTCGGCGGCCAGATTCTCCTGCGAGATGTAGGCCGTGACCACTTTGGCGTTCAGCAGGTCCGAAGCGTGGGCGACGATGGTGTAGGCCTGCGGGCCGTTGGGGGTGGCGAGTTCGACCGTATCGCCGACTTTCACGCCGAGCGTCATCAGGAACGAGCCGTTGACAATCATGTTGCGCCCGCTGGCGAGGGCCGCGTACGCCGTGGCCTCGTCGCCTTCTTTGAAGTCCAGGCCGCTGACCTGCGGATAGGTCTGCGGGTCAAGCCCCAGCAGGGAGACCGGGCTGCCGTTCACGGCGCTGGAGGCGAAGCGCAGGGTGGTCACTGCCTCCACGCCCTCGATCTGCCGCAGACGGGCGGCGAACTCCGGGCTGGCGCCCATGTCGCTGTTCCAGACGGCAACGGACGGCGGGATGAACAGGTAATCGCTGCCAAGAGTCTTGTGGAGCAGGTCGTCCATCATGCCGCTCAAACTGGTGGTCATCCCGCCCAGGGCGACGATGATGGCCAGGCCGATCATCGTGGCGCTGACCGTCACGGTGACGCGCCCCGGGCTGACGGGTCAGGTTGCCCTGCGCCAGGTCAGCGATGCCCTGCCGGGCGTAGAACCAGGCCAGCAGGCGGCCAAATGCCCAGGCAATCGGGCGCAGCAGGGCCGGCGTGACCAGAATCAGCCCGCCCAGGAATAGCAGACTGCCGAGGGCGATCAGACTCATGTTCCCACTGACCAGGCCGAGCAACGCCAGGCCAGTCAACACCAGGCCGATGATGAAATCGGCGCCGGCGCGGCGTTTGTACTCCACCTCTGCCAGCGAGGGCCGCAGCGCCTCCAGCGGGGGCACGCGGCTGGCACTGCGCGCTGGCAGCAGGCTGGCCAGAACGGTCACGCCCACGCCGAGCAGGACGGAAGTCACCGCCAGCGTCGGCGAGACGATCGGCGCGCCCATGTGGAGGTTGATGAACGCTTCCATGGCCGGTTCCGCCAGGCGAACGATGAACGCCCCGAACAGGTAGCCCAGCACGAGGCCGATGCCCGATCCGATGACGCCTTGCAGCAGTCCCTCGGCCAGGATAATAGCGGTGATGGTGCGGCGGGTAGCGCCCAGAGCGCGCAGCATGCCAATATCGCGCCGCCGCTCGGCGACGATGGTACGGAAGGTGTTGAAGATGATGAAACCGCCCATGAAGAGGGCCAGCACGCCAAACATGTTCATCGCCGCCTGGCCAAGTTTGATGCTGGCGAACATCTCCGAGCCGGGCGCCAGCGTCCCAACCTGATAGTCGCTCCCCAGGGCGGCTTTGATGGCGGCGATTGCCTCATTGCGGGCGGCGTCATCCAGGCTGGTCAGAGCGACGCGCAGGATGTTGATCTGTCCGGGCTGGCCGGTCATCGCCTGCGCTTGCGGCAGAGTCACCAGCACTTCCTCGTTGCCGGGCAGGGTGCGTGGCGGCAGGAGGCCGACGATGGTCAATTCGGTCAGGCCGTCCACCGAGGGCAGGCGGATGCGGTCGCCGAGGCCCACGCCCCAGGCGTCGGCCAGGGACTGCGAGATGACGGCCGCGTCGCGATCATCCTCCTGCAGGAAGCGCCCGCCTTTGCCGATAAGGTAGGCCTGCAATGACTGCGCCGCCTGCGGCTCAATGCCGACCAGGTTGACGGCGCTGATGCGGTCGGGGCGGGCCGGGTCGCCGTCCACGAAATCGGGCGGCAGGTTGACGGTGCGCTCCAGCGCGGCGGCGTAGGCGCGGACGCCGGAGAGGCCGTCCAGGCGGCGGGCGGTCTCCTGCGGGAATCCGCCGCCGGAGACGTGGGTGATGGTCACGTCCACCGCGCCGCCGGCGGCCATCATGTTGGCCTGGAAGGCCTCCAGCATGGTCGGCAGGATGATGTTCATGCCGAATGATCAGCACGCCGAAGATGACGGCGAGCGTGGTCAGCAGGGTGCGCAGTTTGCGCCCGCTGAGGTAACGCCAGGCGAGGGTCAGTTGGAGGTTCATCCCTTAATCTCCAATTTCTTTCATCTTGTCGGCCAGCACCTGGGCATTGTCCTTGTTCTTGCGCTCCAGGTTCGTCTCGTCCACCACCTTGCCGTCCTTGAGGAAGACGATGCGGTCGGCGTAGGCGGCGATACGCGGGTCGTGGGTGACCATGACGACGGTGCGGCCATATTTCCTGGTCACGTCGCGTAGCAGGGAGGCGATTTCATCGCCGGAGCGGGTGTCGAGGTTGCCGGTCGGTTCGTCGGCCAGAATCAGGCCTGGCTCGGCGACCAGGGCGCGGGCGATGGCGACGCGCTGCTGCTGCCCGCCGGAAAGTTGGTCGGGGCGGTGATGCAGGCGGTCGCCCAGCCCGAAGCGGGTCAGCCATTCGGCGGCGCGGCGCCTGGCCTCGGCGGGTTTGACGCCGTCCAGCGTGACGGGCAGGGCGGCGTTCTCCACCGCGGTCAACACCGGGATCAGGTTGTAGAACTGGAAGACGAAGCCGATCTTCTGGCGGCGCAGCCGGGTCAGATCGTCGTCTTTCATCTCGGACAGGGAGATGCCTTCGATGCACACGTTGCCCTCGGTAGGACGGTCGAGGCCGCCGATGAGATGCAGCAGGGTGGACTTGCCACAACCGCTTGGCCCCATCACGGCGACGAACTCGCCTTCGTTGACGGTGAGGTTGACATGATCGAGGGCGGTCACGGCGGCTTCGCCGCGGCCGTAGATTTTGGTCAGGTTTTCGGTCTGGATGATGGACATAGGGCCTCCTTTAAGGATGCAAGATGCAGGATGCAGGATGCAGGATGCAGGATGCAAGGATGCAGGATGCAGGATGCAAGGATGCAGGATGCAAGATGCAGGATGCAGGATGCAAGATGCAGGATGCATATGTGCGGGAAATTCATGGCTATGGTGAACGGGTTTTGGGTGGGCGGCCACGGGGGCGGGGTTCCGGTTGCGGGACGGGTTGTTGCCGGACCTCCTCCAGCCGGGCCTCTACCATGTCCAGCCAGCGCAGGTCGGCCTCCAGGTGCATCACCACCTTGTCCAGAAAGAGGACGTAGGCCAGTTCTTTCTGGGGGTCGGCCTCCATCCGCTGGCGGGTGAAGCGGTGCAGTTCCTGGTACAGGGCGGCCCGCTGGACCTGGATGAGGCGGTGCAGGTCGGTCCCCTCCACCAGCAGGCCGACCATCAGTTTGACGAAGAACTCGTCCCGGTGGTGGTCGCCGACGACGCCGGTATAGAACCACTCCTGGAGGGCATCGTGACCGGCGGGGGTGAGGGCGTAGATGCGCTT
>JGI24188J35168_1002360_pt1 | contig 10299 bp, 9 predicted proteins | sample YNPBryantNP2012_FD_35168 | JGI IMG/M metagenome (IMG submission 35168) | reverse complement strand
GTTCATAGGACTACGGCTCTACTATGGGGGGTGCAGGTGGACCGGCGTCTGGTTGGTCTGGCATTCTGCCTGCTAACCTTCGGCGGGTTGAACGGCGTGGTTTGGGCCTACCGCCACAATTTCTACCCACCCGTTGCCCATACGTACCCGGGGATTTCGGAGCAGTCCCCCTTTCCTCTGCGGCCGGGTACCGCCGGACCCTCAGGTCTACGATGGCCGGGACGTGTTTCGGCGCATCCTGGCGCGGGTGGAGGCGAACCCCCGCAAGGGGCCGCCGGAGTACGGGATGCTGGCGCTGGGGACGGGCGAGCGCCGCTGGGCGGAGTTGTTCCGGGAGTCGCTTCTGAAGGAGGTGGAAGAGCGGCGCTACACCGGCCCGGCTCACAGCGTCAAGTCGGTCCAGTTTGAGGCCGCGCTCAGGGCCTACTACTACCCCCGCGTGCGGGATCGCTTCCCCGGCCTGTTCTCGGAGGAAGAGGACCGGGCGGTCCGGGCCTGGTTTGCGGCGATCAACCGCCGGGCGCTGACGGTGGAGTGGGTGGACCTGATGTACGCGCTGGCCTTCTCCAAATGGCCGGAGGGGCCCTACGAGAACCAGGAGAACGGCGCGGGACTGCTGGCCCTGCTGGAGGCGGAAGGGCTGACCGACCCGGCCCTCTCACCGGCGAACCGCGCCTACCTGGCCCGCAACCGGCGGGGCTGGACCGCCCGCTTCCGGGTGACCGACGACGCGATCATTTATCAGCCCGAGTGGATATACAACGCCTATTTCCAGTCCCTTTACACCGGCGAACCCCTGGGCACGAACGCCCGGCTCTCGTTTGAGTGGCTGCTCCTTCAGGCCTTGCCAGATGGGACACCTTTGGGGTATAATCATCCCGGTAGGGGAACACTGGCCGGGATCGCCTATCTGGGTGCGAAACTCTTCGGCGACCCCCGGTACATCTGGCTGGCCGGTCGGGCGGTGGAGGCGCTGGAGCAGAGGGGTGGGTATCTCTTCGCCCAGCTGGGAGTGGAGGAACCGGTCCCACTGGAGGGTCGCTCTCCCACCGAGGGTTCGTGTCTGCTCTACGGCGATTCGGGCCTGCCCAACCAGAAGGGTCCGCTGGCACCGGACAAAATCGTCTTTCGGGACGGCTGGGGCCCGGAGGCGACGTATCTCCTGGTCAACCTGCGCTTCACCGGCTGGCACCGCTACAAAGCGACGGGCACGGTGACGCTGGTCTACCGGGGTGAGGCCCTGGCGACCGACGTGCTGGACGGCCGGCCATTCTCCTGGCTGCCGGTGGGCCGGAGTCTGTTCCGGGATAAGCGCATCCCGCGGGAGAACCTGAACGGCCTGGTCGTGACGAAGACCGGGATGGCCGCGGTTCTCTATACCCTGGCCGGCGTTGGAGGCCCCTGGGCGCAGGACCCGCCGTACTACGCCGAAGTGGTGGCCTTTGAGACCGGCGAGGAGATGGACCGGGCCCACATCCGGCTGACGGGCTGGCGGGGCTGGCGGCAGGACCGGTGGATTTACTTCTACCACAATGGCGGACCCGTTGTGGTGGTGGATGAGGCCCGTGGGCCGGCGGGGGCCGGAGGGGCAGTGGCCTGGCACCTGGCCGGCGGAGAAGCGGTGGAAGCGCACCGTTACCGCCTGGATAGGGATGGCGGTTCGGCGGAGGTTCTCCTGCTCCCTATGGATGACGGTGGCCGGGCGGAGGCCCTGGAGCGCGCGGGGGGCTCGTCCGGTCTGGATGTGGCGTATTCCGGCATATCCCATTTCCGCGCCGCGACGGTATTTCTATGCGGGCCGTGGGTGGGGGCGGAAGTTGGGATTGAGGAGGGAGGCATACGGATAGCGCGGGAGGGGCGGGTGATTCTGGCTCCGCTTGCGGGGGTGACGCAACAATGAAGGTGGCTCTTGTTGGGCCGGTGTGTTGGGACTGCGGATGTTATGTCCAGTGCTGCAAACTGTGAGGAGCGTCTCTTGTGAAACCTCGCGTGCTCTTTATCTCAGGGCGTGAGATCAATTACATCCGAAATCGGATCCTGCTTGCTGCATTGACGCAAAATTGTGATGTGACGGTATTGACAGGGAAAGGACGGAACATTCCCCTCCGCATTTTGACAGGCCTGATCCGATTCATAACTCACGGGCATAAATACGACATCTGTTGGGCTGGTTTCTACGGCCAACCCGTGGCGCTGTTACTCTCATCAATTCAGCGAAAGCCCGTTATTTTGGACGCATATGTTTCCACATACGATACGTTATGCGAAGATCGGGCTCTTTTCCGCCCACGGTCTCTGCCGGGGCGGCTCTCGTATTGGCTGGACCAGAAAAGTTGTCAGAAGGCAGCCCTTGTAGTTACAGACACACGGGCTAACGCCCAATATTTTGTTCAAACGATCGGCGTTCCAGAGGAGAAATTGAGGGTCGTTTATGTGGGATGTGATGAGTCGTTATTTTATCCACGCCCTGAGGCTGTGTCTTGCTGCGAAGTCTTCTACTACGGTTCATTCTTACCAATACATGGCGTAGAGATCATTATTCAAGCAGCCGCGCTATTAAAGGATCGGCAAGACGTGCATTTCACAATTGGTGGTACTGGGCCACTGTTTCGGAAAATAGAGCAAATGACAAGGCGCCTTGATTTAAGAAACGTAAGTTTAGTCGGCTGGATTCCAATGGAGCAACTTCCCATGTATATCGCACGTGCTTCTATCTGCCTGGGGGGGCATTTCTCTACGGTGCCAAAAGCGGCCCGTGTAATCTCCACCAAGACCTTTCAATTTGTTGCAATGCGTAAGCCGACAATTGTGGGAGATAACGCGGCAACGAGGGAGCTGTTCATACCCGGAAAACACGTATATGCCGTGCCGATGGGTGACCCTGTGGCACTGGCAGATGCAATTCAGACCTTGTCAAGTGATAAAACTCTGAGTCATTATATTTCGTCCGGTGGTTATGAAGTCTTTCGGCAACAGCTTACTACCCACGCTATTGCTAGCCAGTTAGAAGTCTCATGCACATCTGTTTCCTGACCCTTGATTTCTCGCCTTTTCGTTCCTCCGGTCTGAGCATTTATGCCGAAAGGATGGTTGAAGGACTTGCTGCACGGGGTCATACTGTAACAGTTGTAGCCTCCTCTCGTGCTGGATATGCCCAAATAGATAGTGTTCGGCTGTCAGACAATGTTAATATTATCCGCGTGCCCATCGGACGGGCGGACTGGGTTGGCTTCGGCTGGCAGGCTGCAAAGTATCTACGCTCCAAAGGCTCCAACTTCGATATAGTTCATTTTGCTGATATTCATTTTGCTTACGCCTACCGGGGTCCATTTGTTGCTTCGGCTTTCCAATCTTTTCGCCAGCGCCTCACCAGCCACCATGGCCGACCCTATCATACCAACTGGCGTAATTGTCTTTTCCGGATTGTATACTATAACGTAGCACGGTGGATGATGGAGCAACCGGCTGTGCGGCGTGCGACTCATATTGTTATGTCTAGTGCTGCAACCCAGCGAGAATTCATAGAACACTACTACGCCAATCCTATGCGCACAACAGTAATCTACCCTGGTATTGACTTGCATCGCTTTGAGAAATTGCCAGAGCAGATCGAGGCTCGTCAGTACCTGGGATTACCCACCGATATGCCAATCCTGCTCTATGTTGGCTTCTCAACACCGCGGAAAGGGGTTGAGTATTTGGCGCAGGCGCTGACGCATATGAAGACTCTGGCCTACCTGGTGATGGTTGGGAAGTGGGAAGTGGGTTACCAGGAGCGGTTCTTAAATGCTCTTGGCAGTGCAAGAGCGAGAGTCCATATAGCTGGATATGTTCCGGACGTAGATCTACCCCTTTATTTCGCTGCTGCTAATGCTTTCGTTTTTCCGACTCTGCTGGAGGGATTTGGTATCCCACTGGTGGAAGCAATGGTAGCGGGGCTGCCTGTAATCACAACCACGGGAGGGGCTGCCAGCGAAGTTGTAGGTAATGCTGGGTTGGTGGTAAAGCCTTGCGATAGTAATGCACTGGCTCAGGCCATAGACCGAGTGTTGAATGATCCCGACTTGGCTTACCAATTACGCCAGGCTGGTCAATGTCGGGCTCATGCTTTATTCGATCAGCATCGTGCCGCGGCAGATCTTGAAGCACTCTATTATCGTCTCATTAGCGCATCCTGACCTTCTCGTTGTTAGCCTTGTTTAGGAATAGATGGAGCAATCCAAAGTCTTCATAATTATTCCGAACTGGAACTTGAAAGACGATACTATTGTCTGTGTTCAATATGTGCTGGCGGGCAGCTACGCGCACCAGCGAGTCGTAGTTGTTGATAATGGCTCTTCGGATGGATCAGCTTTGGCCATTGCTGATCACTTTGGGGAAACCATTGACCTTATAGAAAATAGAGAGAACGTTGGTTTCGCGGCAGGGGTAAATACAGGAATCCGGCATGCGCTGGCTCAGGGTGCCGATTGGGTTTTGGTTTTAAACAATGACACCATAGTTGCGCCGGATATGATCGAACGGTTGATGGCTGTGGCCAACCGTCGGCCTGATGTAGGTATTCTTAGCCCTGCAATTTTCTATTATGATCAACCGGACCAAGTATGGCGGCTTGGTGACCGACATCCTCGTTGGTCGCCTATACCTTTCAAGGTTTCGTCTAGGGCGTTGCGGGCAGGAGAGGATATACTGCCCGTTGATTATGTGACAGGTTGTGGGATGTTGATCCGACGAGATGTTTTTCTCACCATTGGCCTTTTTGACCAGGGGTACTTTATGTACTATGAAGATGCTGATTTCTGCCGACGTGCCAAGCAGGCTGGCTTTTCCATTGCCTGCGTGCCAGATGCACGCATGTGGCACAAAGTCTCTGGCAGTACTCGTGAGGAGGTCAGTCATCAACTTTACCTTAAGACTCGTTATCGCGTACGATTCTACCGCCGCCACTACTCTTTGTTGGCGTGGGGCTATTTGGTCCTGAACGTCCTATGGACGGTACTGACATATGCTCTTAAGGGTGACATGGAAACAATTCGGGCTTGTGTCAAAGGCTTCCACCATGGATGGCGGTTTGGTATAGACAGTAAGCCAGTTCAATAGATGGGCAATGGAAACGGTCAACTGCGATCTGTGTGGTGTTGACAACACTGAAACTGTATTCGTGGAGCAAGATCGCCTGCACTACATTGACGGGATCTTTTACCTGGTGCGGTGTCGCCAGTGCGGTCTGATGTACCTTAACCCACGACCCACTATGGAGGAAATGGCCCGTTATTACCCTACAGATTATCATGCTTACAGGGTTGTTGATGATCATCTTTTTGCGATCTTCGCTCGCCTGGATCACCACTATGGCATAAGCAAGCGTTGCCGGGCTGTCATTGCCCGTGCTGGCTCGAAGGGCGGTCGTATATTGGATATAGGTTGTTCCATAGGAAGTTTTCTGGATATTATGCGTCGCCAAGGCAGTTGGGAGCCCTATGGAGTGGAGATTAACGCTGAAGCAGTTAACTATGCCAGACAGCACTTCGGGTTGAATGTCTTTGCTGGCACTTTGACCGACGCTCATTATCCTGATACCTTCTTCGATGTTGTTACCTTATGGAACGTGCTTGAGCACCTCCATCAGCCCCAGGCCACTCTGTTCGAGATCAGCCGTATTATCCGACCAGGGGGACTGTTGGTTATCAGTTTGCCTAACCCTGATTGCATTGAGGCCAAGATATTTGGGCGTTACTGGGCCGGGCTAGATGCTCCACGTCATCTCTACATTTATTCACGTCATACTTTGCAACGGGCTCTGACCCTGGCGAGATTTGCGGTAAAGGAAATCACCTCTTTTACCGGTCGTCATCATGTTCTGGCTCTTAGTCTGGGATACTGGCTTGACGATAAAGTGCCTGACGAAAGGTTGCGCCGCTGGCTAAAAAGAGTTGTCAAGTCACTCCCGTTACGTCTGCTGACGCTGCCTTATTACACTATGGCCGATCGTTGGAACCAGAGTTCGGTCATGACCGTTTTTGCCCAACGTCAATAGGGGCTACTATGAGAGCAGTACTTGAAATTCGTCATGGAGAAGCTACGACGCACTGGAGTAAGGAAGTTTACGAGGAGATATACAGTGCGGGAGGGATCCGACACCTGGATAGCTTCTATCAGTGGCTGTTGGATCTTTTAGACGTTCGGCCCGGTCGGCGTCTTCTTGATGTCTCATGCGGCGTTGGCTCCCTGCCCCGACTGGCAGCTCGAGAGGGGCTAAGAGCCCACGGTATTGATTTCTCCGAAGTGGCTTTACAAATTGCTCATAGAGAAGCCCCGACAGTAAACGGGGTTTTGGCTGATGGAGAACGACTTCCATATCCAGACGCGTGTTTCGATTATGTGACTCATATAGGCAGCTTGGAACATTATGTGTGTCCGGAGGCAGGTGCACGAGAAGTTGCCAGAGTATTGAAACCGAGCGGTCGTGCCTGTATTTTGCTGCCAAACACTTTTGGCCTGCTGGGTAATGTATGGACGGCTTTGCGTACAGGCCGTACCTTTGACGACGGACAGCCTATCCAACGCTATGCAGCCCGGCGGGAATGGCAAGACTTGCTTGAAGCAGCTGGTCTAAAGATCGTTCGTACAGTTAAATACGAGCGAACATGGCCACGCAGCTTGGCTGACGCCCGTTGGTATTTGAGGCATCCTAAAAACATTTTCCGGCTATTCCTGGGTTGTTTTGTGCCCCTCAACTGGGCCAATTATTTTGTCTACCTGTGTGAAAAAACGCCCGATGTCCATTAGAACTTTAGCGCGGAAGATGAAAGGCCTCGTTTATAAGCCCGCTTTACGTAATGCTATCGGCGGGCTGGCCATGGCCCTGTCCTTTGGCTACCTGGGCTATATGCTGGTGCGCAACTGGGGCCAACTGGTATCTTATGAGTGGCGGATTGACTACTGGCAAACTGCCTGGGCCTTCATTTGTTACTCACTCAGTCTGGCTCTCGCTGTCCTGGGATGGGGCTTAGTCATGGGTCGTTTGACCCGAGTAAGAGACCCACGCAAGCATTTAAAATACTATATCTACACTAACCTTCTTCGACGTTTGCCTGCTCCTTTATTCTATCTCTTCGGCCGAGTTTACCTGTACGAGCGAGAGGGGGTCGCCAAGTCGGTGATGGTGACCATCAGTCTCTTGGAATGGATCTTGATCGTTCTGTCAGGCATCATCGTTTATCTGCTGACACTGCCTTTCTTACCACTGCCCTCGATCTGGCATAGTCCTTGGTTTCTGGTAGGGATGTTGATTGCTGGTACGCTATTGCTCCACCCGCGAACAGTCCGAGCCATTCTTCGTCTGTTGGGGCAAAGGGAATTGCCAGTTTCCTTTGGGTACGGTGATGTCTTGGTCTGGCTGGTCATCTATGGCCTGGTATGGATTGGGGGCGGATTGATGCTTTATGCTGCCATCAATAGCCTGTATGCCCTACCCTTGGCCCGCTTGCCGACCGTCATCGGGGCCTGGGTTCTGTCGGGCCTGGTCACCACATTGATCTTTGTCACCTCGGCGGGACTTGGACTCAAAGAGCTCACTCTGGGTCTCCTTTTGGGCTACGTAATGCCAGCCCCCCTGGCTATCATTGTCGCTTTGCTGATGCGGGTGTGCCTTATCCTTTTCGAGATTGTCTGGGGGATAGTTGCCCTCAAACTATAATGTATGGGCCTCCGATCACCCTAAGGGAGTATTGTCCCAATCCTTTCCTTGGGCTATAATGTGATTGTCTTTTGCAGGCAATACTGAGTGGCAGAAGGAGGTGCGTTGAGAGGATAATTTTCTGGTTTCTGTCTACTGTTATTCTTCTTGTTGTAAAGTAATTTGGTAAGGAGGATACAAATGAAACGTCTATATCTAATTCCCATCATTGCGCTATTGGTGGCCCTGGCCATCCCCTTGACCGCTTCAGCGCAGATTACCTACAACGCTGGCTTTCAGGTTCAAAATCTGGATCCCAGTAATGCTGCTACCATTCAGATTGTCTTCTATAATCAGGATGGTTCTACCGCAGCGACAGTTGATGATACCGTTCCGGCTGGCGGATCGAAGACTTATTTCCCTTTGGACGCGGTAAGTGATGGTTTCAACGGTTCGGTAGTCATCTCGTCGGATCGGGACATACGGGCCATTGCCAACGTCCTGGGTAACGGTCTGGCCTATGGTGCCAGCTATGGCGCCTTCACCGCTGGAGCTACAACAGTATATGTGCCTTTGTTGATGAAGGCGAACTCTGGTTATAACACCTGGTTCAATATCCAGAATACTGGTTCGTCTGCAACGGATGTCACTGTCACCTACAGCGATGCTGTGACTGCTTCCTGCACCAACCTGCAACCGGGTGCGGCCTGTACTCTTAATCAGGCCACAGAAGCCCATACATCCGGGTGGGTTGGTTCTGCTATAGTCACTGCAGGTCAGCCTGTCGCTGTGACGGTGATGGAAGTAGGGCCAACGACTCTCTTTACTTACGATGGTTTCACCGGCGGTTCGACCGATGTGGCTATGCCGCTGATCAACGCCAATAATGCAGGCTATATCACCGGTGTGCAGATCATGAACCTGGGTGACATCACCACTAGCGTGACCGTCAGTTATACGCACAGCCTGGCGGGCACGGATTGTGCTGAAACCAAGACCATTCCAGCAGGAAAGTCAGAGACCTTTGCTCTCAATGCCTTTGCCAAGACTGTCACCGGTGAAAATTGCACGGACGGAGCCAAATTTGTCGGGTCGGCCAGGATTACAGGCAACAGTGCCGGTCAGAATCTAGTGGCCATTGTAAACCAGTTAAACATCGGAGCAAACAAGGGAGCAGCCTATGAGGGCTTTGATCCCTTGACTGCGACTGACTCGGTGGTGATGCCGCTGATTATGGACCGCAACTCCAATTACTGGACCGGCTTTAGTGTAGCAAACGTGGGCAGCGCTGCAACGACGGTAAATTGTACTTTCTCAGGTTCAATAACCCATACTGAGAGTGCCACACTTAATCCTGGTCAGGCTATGACGGCTCTTCAGAACGGGGTTATCGCTAGTGGTTACGTTGGGTCCGCTACCTGCACAGCTGGTGCCGGTGGAAAAATCGTGGGCATTGTGAACGAGTTGAACTCTGTTCTTACGGGCGATGCGTTCCTCGTGTACGATGCCTTTAACCAATAGTGGATTATCCATCCGTGTAATGGAAGAGCTACCAGGTCAGCTGGTAGCTCTTCTGCTTGTTTGACAAGACCTTTGTCATCCTGTAAAATGCATTTACTCGCTCTGTAGAGAGGTTGGTGCTCTTCGAATTCCCCCGCCTCAACTATTCTCTGATGGAAGTGAAAACGATGTATCTCTTGAAGCGCCTAGTCATGATGGCCTTGTTGGCCTCCGTCTTTGTCCCGCTGAAGGGATGCCGTCAGCCACCTATGCCCGCTAACTCTCCCTTGAGCACTCCGGGTCAGGACCAGAGCCTTGTCTCGCCCCAACCCATTCCTACCTTTGCTGTTTTGCCGACCCCTCCTTCAGCAAACGTGGCCACTGTCGGAGGGACGCTCGTGCGCAATCTCCCCAGCGGCAGCGAACCCTTGGCTGATGTAAAGATTCTCTTGGCCAACGTGATTCGATCTGAAGATGGAACACCTATGGTGGCTGCAGCGAGTGAAGAAACCTCGCCTATGATTGTAACAGGCAAGGATGGCTCATTTATCTTCACTAATGTTGCTCCTGATACTTATGGTATCGCCATCGTTACACCGATCGGATCCTTCCTGATCCAAGATGAGAAGGGAGATGACTTTCTGTTCACTGTCCAAGCCGGCATGATTCTCGATTTAGGAGAGATTCGTACCACCTTGCCCTATTAGAGAGACCGGTTTGATTATTCTGAGGCCCGTAATCGTATGCAAGCACCGATCACGTCTTCGATGGGGAGAGTTGGTTGCTATTCTGTGTGCTATACTCCTGGAACGCTACTTGGTGTGCAAGCAGCCGCCGACCCAACCGGATCGGCGGCTGTGGCCTTCTGCCCGTAGCCCGCTTGCTTCAGGGGGGCCTTGCTGACAGCCTGACGCCCTCTCTCACCGCCCCGTCTCCACCCGCACCTGCACCCCATCGCTGGTGATCTCGACCGCGCCGTGTCTGTCGGTGCGGTAGAGGGGGACGGCCTTCAGCCGCTCTAGCACCCCGGCGCACGGGTGGCCGAAACGATTGCCCGCCCCCACGCTGATGACGGCAACCTGCGGAGAGACCGCCTCCAGAAACCCGGCTGTGGTCGCATC
>JGI24188J35168_1002358_pt1 | contig 10301 bp, 8 predicted proteins | sample YNPBryantNP2012_FD_35168 | JGI IMG/M metagenome (IMG submission 35168) | reverse complement strand
TGCTCACCCTCCCGCAGGCCTGGCAGCAGTTTCAGGCAGAAATTCGTTGAATAGTCGGACGCAACGAACGATTTCAACCAGATTCCAAGCCTGAGGGAGGGTAGGCTGAGCAGATACTGAGTCAGGTATCAGGGACCTGGTACCAGCAGGGAGAAGCCAGTTCGATGAAAGTATCCTATTTCCCCGGATGCACGCTCAACACAACGGGCAAAGGCTTTGACAACGCCGTGCGGGCCTCGATGGCGGCGGTCGGGCTGGAACTGGTCGAGCTGCCGGAATGGAACTGCTGCGGCGCGACCTTTCCCCTCATCGTGGACAATATGCTGGAGCTGGCCGCCCCCGCCCACGTGCTGGTTGCGGCGCGGAACGCAGGCAACGGCCCTCTGCTGACCACGGCCTGTACCACCTGCTACAATGTGCTCCGGCGCACCAACCATTTCATCCGCCACCATCCCGACGAACGGGAGCGGATCGAGGCCTTCATCGAGGCCGGGTACAGCGGCGAAGTGGAGGTCAAAGACATCCTGCACCTGCTGCGCGACCAGGTGGGGTTCGACGCCGTGCGGGACAGGGTGCAAAAGCCGCTCACCGACCTGAAGGTGGCCTGCTACTACGGCTGCATGGTGCTCCGCCCCCCGGCGGAGGTGGCTTACGACGATCCGGATCATCCTCACACCCTGGATGATCTGATGGCTGCCCTGGGCGCGACGCCGGTGGATTTCCCGCACAAGAATGAGTGCTGCGGCGCCTACCTGGCGGTCAAGGATGCAGGCATCACCCGGCAGATGGTCTATCCCATCCTGAAATCGGCGCAGGCAGCCGGCGCCGAGGCAGTGGTCACCAACTGCCCCCTGTGCCAGTTCAATCTGGACAAACAACAGGCCGAGATGCAAAAGCTGCACGCCGGCTACCAGCCTGTCCCGGTGTTCTACTTCAGCCAGTTGATGGGGCTGGCACTGGGCCTGGATAGTGGGGAGTATGGCTGGGAGCGGCACTATATCAGTCCAGGGGCTGTGCTCGGCCGATGGGGGGAATGAGAAATTTGGAACTACTATGACCGGGCAGGATTATAGCAAGCGAGTGCTGATCGTCGGTGCGGGCATTGCCGGCATGCAGGCGGCGTTGGACATCGCCAATTCGGGCTATGAGGTGGTGCTGGTCGAAAGGCTGCCGTCGGTGGGCGGGCACATGCACCAACTGTCAGAGACCTTTCCGACGCTGGACTGCGCCCAGTGCATCCTGACGCCACGCACGGTTGATGTGGGCCGCCACGAAAAGATCAGGCTCCACGTCTATTCCGAGATCGAAGCGATCGGCGGTGAAATCGGCAACTTTCAGGTGCGCATCAGGCGGAAACCGGCCTATGTCAACTGGGAACTGTGCACAGCCTGCGGGGCCTGCACCGAAAAGTGTCCGACCCCGATCCCGGTTGAATTTGACCGCCGCCTGGAGATGGCCCGGCTGATGCGCAGCGGTCAGGTGCGGCATGAGGGCACCGGCAAGGCGATCTACACCCTGTCGCCCCAGGCGGTGCCCAAGAAGCCGGTGATCGATCCCTCCTATTGCACCTGGTTCCAAAAGGGCAGGTGCCGCCTGTGCGAAAAGGTCTGCCCGGTGGGCGCGATTGACTATGAACAGCAGCCGGCCTGGTTCGACGAGCGGGTGGGGGCCATCATCCTGGCCACCGGCTTTGAGCTTTATCCGCTGAGCAAACTGGGTGAATACGGGGCCGGGCAGGTGCCCGACGTGATTGATGCCCTGGCGATGGAGCGGCTGCTTTCCGCCTCGGGGCCGACAGCGGGGGTGGTGCGCCGTCCCTCCGATGGCCGGGTGCCGCGTGAGGTGGTCTGGATCCAATGCGCCGGCTCCCGCGATCCAGAACTGGCCATGCCTTACTGCTCCAAAATCTGCTGCATGTACAGCGCCAAGCAGGCCATGCTCTACAAACACAAGGTCCACGATGGGCAGGCCTATATCTTTTACATTGACATCCGCTCGGCAGGCAAACGGTACGAGGAGTTTATCCAGCGGGCCATGGAGGAGGACCGGGTCCTCTATCTGCGGGGCAAGGTGAGCAAGGTCTTTCGGGAGAACGGCAAGGTGGTGGTCTGGGGGGTGGATACGCTCACCGGGTTACCGGTGGAGGTGGCTGCCGACCTGGTGGTCATCTCCCCGGCGATGGTGCCCTCTGAGGGGACGCGCCGCCTGGCCGAGATGCTGGACCTGACTGTGGACGAGTTCGGCTGGTGGACCGAAGCGGAGGGGAATCTGGCCCCGCTGGAGACAAAGCGCCCCGGCATCTTTCTGGCCGGGGCCGGCAGCGGCCCCAAGGACATCCCCGAGGCGGTGTCGCAGGGCAGCGGAGCGGCGGGCAAAGTGCTCTCCCTGTTTTCGCGGTGGGAAAGGGCCGGGCACCTGAGCAGTCACGATGTTGGAAGGGAATAGAACGGAGAAATCGGGCTTTGTCGGTCCTTACGTCGGCGGCAGGCACCAGTACATGGTCAAGGGCGAGCTCAAGTTGGCGCTTCCCAATCCTCACCAGAGCGACATCGGTCGGGATTTTCTCGCCAGGATATGGCGACAGGCCGGGATTGACCGGGATGAGTGGGAGCGGCTTTAAACGATGAAGCGAGTGGGCGTTTTCGTCTGTCACTGCGGTACCAACATCGCCGGCACGGTGGATGTGGAGCGGGTGATCGAAGAGATCCGCAAATACCCGGAGATCGTCTATGCGGTGGACTATAAATATATGTGCTCCGACCCCGGCCAGCGGCTTATCCGCGACCACATCCGCCAGGACAGGCTGGACGCGGTCATTGTCGCGGCCTGCTCGCCGGCCATGCACGAGACCACCTTCCGCAGGACGGGGGAATCGGCCGGGCTGAACCCCTACCAGGTTGAGATCGCCAACATCCGGGAGCAGGACTCGTGGGTGCATCAGGCCCATCGGGAGGCCGCCACGGCCAAAGCCATCGAGACGATCCGCACCATCGTGGCCAAAGTGCAGTACAACGAGTCGCTGCTGCCGATCTATCTGCCGCTGGTCAAACGCGCCCTGGTGATCGGCGGGGGGATCGCCGGGATGCAGGCGGCGCTGGATGTGGCCGACGCCGGTTATCCGGTGGTCCTGGTGGAAAAGTCGGACCACCTGGGGGGCCGCATGGCCGAACTGTCGGGCCTGTACCTGAACCTGGAGGATGGGGCCGCGCATCTGGCCGCCCGGATCGAGGCGGTGCAGCGACACCCCAACATCCAACTGCTGCTCAACGCCCAGGTGACCGGGGTCGGCGGCTATGTGGGCAACTTTACCGTCCAGGTCAGCCAGCAGGTAGAGGGCGAGCTCGTCCCTTACACCTTTGACATCGGGGCGATCGTGGTGGCGACGGGGTATGATCTCTACCGCCAGGAGCGCCTGGGGGAATATGGCGGCGGACGCTACCCGGATGTGATTGACGGGTTGCAGATGGAGGCCATGCTCCGGCCCGATGGCCCCACCGCCGGCCGCATCCTCCGCCCCTCCGATGGCCGGGTGCCGAAGGAGGTGGTCTGGGTCCAGTGTGCCGGTTCCCGCGACCCGGAGCTGCACATGCCCTATTGCTCCAAGGTGTGCTGCATGTATGTCGCCAAGCAGGCGATCCTTTACAGGCAACAGGTGCCCGATGGTCAGGCCACCGTGTTCTACATTGACATCCGCAGCCAGGGCAAGGGCTACGAAGAGTTTGTCCAACGGGCGATGGAAGAGCATTCGGTGCTCTACATCCGGGGCAAAGCGTCCAAGGTCTTTCAGGAAAACGGCCGCGTCACGGTGTGGGGGGTGGACACCCTGACCGGCCTGCCTGTGGAGGTGCAGGCCGACCTGGTGGTGCTGGCGACGGCGACCGTTGCCCGGGCCGATGCGGTCGAGCTGGCCCAGCGGCTGCGCATCAGCACCGACGCCACCGGCTTTTTCAACGAAGCCCATCCCAAGCTCCGCCCGGTGGAAACCAACACTGCCGGCATCTTCCTGGCCGGGGCGGCTCAGTTCCCCAAGGACATCCCCGAGACGGTGGCTCAGGCCAGCGGCGCGGCCTCCAAGGTCCTGAGCCTCTTTTCCCAACGGCAGATGGTGGCCGAGCCGACCATCGCCACGGTGGATGTGGACCTCTGCTCCGGCTGCGGGCTGTGTGTGCCGGCCTGTCCCTACAATGCCCGCGAGATGCACCCGTGGCGGGGCTACTCTGTTGTCCATGAGGCGCTCTGTCAGGGTTGTGGCGCGTGCATGATGGTCTGCCCCAACAAAGCGACCCGGGTGCGGAATCTGTCCACCGGCCAGGTCCTGCGGATGATGGAAGCGTATCTGGAAAGATTGTAGGAGAAAGAGATGGCGATCCAACCTGATTTGTCCTTTGCTCCCAGGGTTGCGGAGTTGAGCCACCAGCCGGTGCAGCGTTGCTACTACTGTTTGCGCTGTAGCGCCGGCTGCCCGGCCGCGCCGTTTATGGAGTACACGCCAGCGCAGATCCTGCGGCTGGTGCAGTTGGGGCAGAAGGAGACGCTGCTGCGATCCTCGGCCATCTGGCTGTGCATCGGCTGCGAGACCTGCGGCACCCGCTGCCCCAACGAGATCCACGCCGGGGCCGTGATTGATGCCCTGCGGCAGATGGCGGTGGCCGAGGGGGTGCCGGTCGGCGAGCGGACCGTCTTTCAGTTGCACCGTGCCTTTTTGGACAGCATTCGCACCTGGGGGCGGTTGCACGAACTGACAATGCTGATGCAGTACAAACTGACCAGCCGTGACCTGTTCAGCGATCTGGACATGGGGCTGGATATGTTCCGCAAGGGCAAGATCCACCCCTGGCCAAAGCGGATCAAAGGCATGGCCCAGGTCAAAGGGCTGTTCGAGGTGACGGGTGAGCGTCAAACCGGCTGAAGCAGCGGAGAGGATCATGGAACATAGATACGCGTTTTATCCCGGCTGCACCCTGCACTCCACAGGGGTCGAGTTTGGGGTTAGCACCGAGCTGGTGTGCCGGGCCTTGGGGCTGGAACTGGTCGAGATCCCCGACTGGAACTGCTGCGGGGCCTCGTCGGCGCACAGCCTGAATGACAGGCTGTTCCTGGCGCTGCCGGCGCGGAACCTGGCCAAAGCGCAGGAAGTCGGTCCCGACGACCTGGCGATTCCGTGCGCGGCCTGCTACTCCCGCCTGGCCGCAGCCGATCTGGCCTTGCGGCAGGATGATGCCTTCCGGGCAGAGATGGAGGCCACGCTGGGGTTTGAGTATCAGGGGCGGGTGCGGCCGCGCAACCTGTTGGACATTGTCGCCAACGATTTTTCCAGGGAACAACTGGCTGCCCGGGTCAAAAAGCCGCTGAACGGCCTCAAGGTGGTGAGCTACTACGGTTGTCTGCTCATCCGACCGCCCCGCTACACGGGGCGCTGGGACGACCCGGAGCATCCCCAAAGCATGGACCATCTGCTGGGCGTGCTGGGGGCGGAAGCGGTGCCGTGGAGCTATGGGGTGGACTGTTGTGGCGGCAGCCTGACCCTCAACCGCAGCGACGTGGTGGTCCACCTGGTGGACCGGCTGGTGCGGGCGGCGCATGAAGCGGGGGCCGAGGCGCTGGTGACCGCCTGCCCGATGTGCATGGCCAACGTGGATGGACGGCAGAAGTACCGGGGAGGGGCGCCGTTGCCGCGCAAGCCGCGGCCCGACTATGAACCGCTGCCAATCTTCTACTTCACCGAGCTGATGGCCCTGGCCTACGACCTGCCGGTGGGCAAAGTGCTGGGCCGGCACCTGGTGGACCCCCGGCCGTTGCTCAGGCAGCGGGGCATTGTTTTGTAGGACAACTGCTCGCCGTTGTCCTGGAAGGGGTTGATTCGATGAAGAACAACGCGATTTTGGTCGTAGGGGCGGGCATCGCCGGCATGGCCGCCGGGATGCACCTGGCCAGGCTGGGCCATCCCGTATACCTGTTGGACAGTGCGCCGGCCATCGGCGGTTCGATGCACCTCCTGGACCACACCTTCCCCACGAATTCGTGCGGTATCTGCCTGATGTTGCCGCAACAACCCAGCCTGTGTCCCACCCTGGAGTGTGACCGGCAGGAGAATATGCGCCTGCTGCCCTACGCCGAACTGGTGAAATGGCAGGGTCAGCCGGGAGCATTCACCGCCACGGTCCGGCACAAGCCGCGTTACGTGGACGGGAACCGGTGCAACGGCTGCGGTGCCTGCGCCGCCGTCTGTCCCGTGGCGCGGCCCCACGACCATGAAGGCTGGCTGGCGCCGGTGAAGGCCATCTACCGACCGGCCGGGCTGCGGGCCGTGCCCGATACCTGGCTCATTGATATGGATTTCTGCACCCGCTGTGGCGCGTGTGTGGCGGCCTGTCCCACCGGGGCGATTGACCTGGAGATGCAGCCCTACGAAGAGCAGGTAGAGGTCGGCGCCCTGTTGCTGACCCCCGGCTTTGCCCCGTTTGACGCCCGGATCAAGGGGGAGTATGGCTACCGCACCTATGACCATGTGCTCTCGGCCCTGGAGTTCGAGCGGATGATCAGCCTGGCCGGCTCCAGCGTGGCCCACCTGAGGCGACCATCCGACGGGCAGAAGCCCAGGCGGGTGGCCTTTGTGCACTGCGTTGGCTCACGGGACCCCTTGTGCGGGGCGGGGCATTGCTCCTCGGCCTGCTGCATGTACACGGCCAAACAGGTGGCCCTGGCCAAACGCCTCGACCCAGAGCTGGAAGCCACCGTCTTTTTCATGGACCTGCGGGCCTTTGGCAAAGATTTCGAGTCCTACATGGCCGGGGTGCAGGCCCTGCCAGGGGTGACCTATCGCCGGGCCATGCCGTCGGTCGTGCACCAGGCGCCGCAGAGCCGAAACCTGCTCATCACCTATGTCGGGGAGGAGGGCAGGTTGCATGAAGAGGAGTTCGATCTGCTGGTGCTGGCGGTGGGCTTTGCCCCGCCGGCGGGGATGCAGACCCTGGCCAGGGAACTGGGCATCCCCTTGAACGAGTATGGCTTTGCCCTGACCGACGGCTACCGGCCGGTCCAGGCTGCGCCGGGCCTGTTCGTCGCCGGGGCTTTCCGCGAACCGAAGGACATCCCGGAGACGGTGGCCGAGGCGGCGGGAGCAGCGGCGGAAGTGGCGGCCTTCCTGCAACAATCCGCACTCCGCACTCCGCATTCCGCACTCCGCACTCCGCATTCCGCACTCCGCACTCCGCATTCCGCACTCCGCGACGTGTCGGACGAAGAGCCGAAGGTGGGGGTATTTGTCTGCGAGTGCGGGGGCGAACTGGCCCCGATCGGCATCGCCGGGCTGGTCGAGTGGGCCAGGGAGCTGCCCGGGGTGGCGGTGGCCCAGGCCGTGGCCGACGGCTGTTCGGCGGCCGGGCGGGCCGAGATCCAGGCTGTCATCGAGAGGGAGAGGTTGAACCGGGTGGTGGTGGCCGGCTGCTCGCCCCGCCTCTACGCCGATCAGTTTGAGGCGCTGATGCGCGGTGCAGGGCTGGACCCCCGGCTGCTGACGCGGGTCAACCTGCGAGAGCAGGTGGTCTACCCGCATCGCCACAACGGTGCCGACCTGGCCGCCAAGTCCAGATCGCTGGTCGGGATGGCGGTAGCGGGCCTGCGGGCCATGGCCGGGGTGGAGGCGCTGGGCCTGGGGACCGGTCAGGAGCTGGTCCGTCGGGCGGTGGTCCTGGGCGGCGGGGCGGCCGGACTGACGGCCGCGCGGACCCTGGCGGCGCTGGACATCCCGGTCGAGTTGGTGGAACGGGAGGCCGGGCTGGGTGGCCAGTGGCGCCACATCCGCTATCAACTGCCGGGGGTCGGCGATCCGCAGGCGGCGCTGGCCGAATTGATTGCCCAGGTGGAAGCCGATCCTCGGATCCGGATCCATCGGGGCGCCGAACTGAGGCGCATGGAGGGGGGGCCAGGCCGGTACCGCTCTATCATCACCCGCAATGGAGAGGAGCACAGGGTGGAGCATGGCGTGCTGGTGGTGGCGACCGGGGGGAAGCCGGCGACGACGGGCGAATATCTGTACGGCCAGGACCCCCGGGTGCTCAGCCAGCGAGAGCTGGAGGAACAGATCGCCGAAGGCACATTGGGCGCAGTGCGGACGGTGGTCATGATCCAGTGTGTCGGCTCCCGCGAACCGGAGCGGCCCTATTGCTCGCGGGTCTGCTGCACGCAGGCGGTCAAGAATGCGCTGAAGCTGAAAGAGGTGCGGCCGGAAACAGAGGTCTATATCCTGTACCGCGAGGTGCGGACCTACGGCTTCCGCGAAGCGGCCTATCAGGCGGCCAGAGAGGCGGGGGTGGTCTTTGTGCGCTACGAACTGCCCGCCAGGCCGCAGGTGCAGGCCGATGGGGAGCGGCTGCGGGTGAGCCTGGTCGAGCCGGTCACCGGCCGGCCGCTGGAGCTGACGGCCGACCTGCTGGTGTTGAGTGTGGGCATCGTCCCCGAAGAGGAGAGCGCCCTGGCAGCAGCGTTGGGGGTGAGTCTGAACAGCGATGGCTTCTTTGCCGAAGAGCATCCCAAGATGAAGCCGCTCGATCTGGACAAGGGGGGGGTGTTTGTAGCCGGCCTGGCTCACAGCCCGCGTTTTCTGGAAGAGACGATTGTCCAGGCCCAGGGGGCGGCCATGCGGGCTGCTGCCTTTCTGGCGCCGGGAGAGGTGCATGACCGGCCGACGGCGGTGTGGGTCAACGAGCGGCTGTGCAGCTTCTGTGGCCTGTGCGTGGAGGCCTGCCCCTTTGGAGCGCGGGTGATGAACGATGACACGCGGCTGGCCGAGGTAGACTATGCCCTGTGTCAGGGTTGCGGCGTGTGCGCCATGGTCTGCCCCAACAAGGCCACCCGCCAGAAGACTTTTGAACCCAGGCAGTTGCTGGCGGCTGTGGATATGGCGGTGCTGTAAAAAGGGTTGTGGGGGATCAACCTGAATCATCAACATACGGTAGATGACGGAGGAAGAATGTCGTCCCGGCTATTCTATAAAGAAGATGGAAATGGCTTCCCGCTGCTGTTTGGGCATAGCTACCTGTGGGATGCAGCCATGTGGGCGCCTCAGGTGCAGGCTCTCTCGCCCTCTTATCGTTGTATCGTCCCGGAACTGTGGGGGCATGGCCGTTCGCCCCTTCCTCCGGCTGCTCCCTACCCGGTCGAGAGGCTGGCCGAAGACCATTGGGCCCTGGCCACCGACCTGGGCCTGGAGCGTTTTGCGGTCATCGGCCTCTCGGTCGGCGGGATGTGGGGGGTCCACCTGGCCCTGAACCACCCCGACGCGGTCCAGGCTCTGGTCTTGATGGACACCTTTGTGGGGCCAGAACCGGAAGAGAACCGCCTGCGCTATTTCAAGATGATGGACACGGTGGAGCAGGCCGGGATGATCCCGCCTCCCCTGGCAGACCTGATCGTCCCTCTGTTTTTTTCGCCGGTGACGATGCAATGCAACCCGGCCCTGGTCAACCGTTTCCGGGAGCATCTGACCTCGTTGCCCAGAGCCCAGATCCCCGGCATTCTGAGCATAGGTCGGGGCATCTTTAGCCGCGCTTCGGTGCTGGAGCGCCTGGGGGAGATCCAGGTGCCTGTCCTGGTGATCGTCGGAGCCGACGACCGGTCCCGGCCACCTCATGAGGCCCGCCAGATGGCCGGGATGATTCCTGGTGCTCATCTGGAAGTGATTGAGGGGGCGGGACACATCAGCAATCTGGAACAACCGGAGCGGGTGACCGCTTTGCTGCAAGCCTTTTTGCAGGAATCGCTCACCTGAGCAATGCACACCTCATGAGAGCCGGGTAAGGGAAAAAGGAGGAAGTCGAGATGTTGGTGGTTGAGCGGATGACACCGAACCCGGTGGTGGTCGCGGCCGACGCGCCGGTCGGGCAGGCGCTGGCGATCATCGAGGAGCGCAAGGTGCGCCACCTGCCGGTGATGGAAGGGGAGAACCTGGTCGGCGTTGTGTCGGAGAGGGAACTGCTGCGGGCTGCCCCAGACGCTACCGTCCGACAGGTCATGACCCGCCAGGTCATTCCCGTGACCGAGTACACGGCTCTGGAAGAGGCGGCCCGCATCATGGCCGATCACAAGATCAGCAGCCTGCCGGTGATGCGCCATGGCCGGCTGGTCGGCATCATCACCGAGACCGATCTGTTCCGCATCTTCCTGGAGCTGCTGGGGGCCAGGGAGCATGGCGTGCGGCTGACCATGCTGGTGCCGGAGGAGAAGGGGATGCTGGCCAACCTGACCGGGGAGATTGCGCGGCTGGGTGGCAACATCCTGGCGTTGGGCACCTTCCTGGGGGA
>JGI24188J35168_1002353_pt1 | contig 10322 bp, 10 predicted proteins | sample YNPBryantNP2012_FD_35168 | JGI IMG/M metagenome (IMG submission 35168) | reverse complement strand
GAGAAAATGAACCATCCCGCTCTTAACGATAAAAAAAGCCTCCCTGTTCGGGAGGCTGGCTTAAGCCTCTGATACCAGAAGAGGTACTGGCCAGTCCTCGCCGACGAACGCGGCCTGGTCCTCCTCGAATGCAAGTACTGATAATCGGGCAATGCTCTTTCATCGCCACCCCTCTCTTCTAAAACACACCGAACCTATTATAGCGGACAGGTCGCCCGGTATCTAGTACCCAAATGGGGCATTTTTTACGCCTGGCCCAGGGGTGGTTCATTTTCCCTCGAATTGGTTTTACACTCTGGGTTGNCTGGAAAATCGGNCGCCTGACGCCGAATGTAGGGGTACAGCGTGCTGCGCACCTGCCGTGGCCAACGGTCACTCTGCGCCGCCCGGCGCGCAGTCACAGGCCGACGCGCGGCGCGAAGCGCACTAAGAGGCCGATCTCACTCGGGCGGTACCCGGCGCATAACTCAGAGCATCAACCAATTGTGAACCACCCCTTGTCACAAATACAAAAAGGTTACGGGCTGGTTCTACCAGCCCGTAACCTGTCAAGCTGTCAACAGGCACATCCTTACCGGCCTTCCGTGCCTTCCTCCTGTGCTCCCTTCACGCCGGGCAGGTCCTTAATCGCCTTGAGCACATCAATGCCGGTCAGAGCCTCGATCGTGGCCGGCATTTGAGCGATAATATTGGAGATATCCTGGGTGATACGCGATGCCCCGGCTCCATCGCCGCCGCTGTTGACGATCACGATGCGCTCGGTGCGTGCCAGCGGTTGTGCGATCGCCGCAGCCACCTCAGGCAGGCTGTCAATCAACTGCTGGATGACGGCAGCCTGATTGTAGCGCTGCCAGGCCTCGGCCTTCTTTTCCATAGCCTGTGCCTCGGCGATGCCTTTTGCCCGGAGCACTTCCGCCTCAGCGATACCACGGGCACGTATGGCATCGGCTTCAGCCTCGCCGATAGCACGGATGGCAGCCGCTTCGCCGCTGGCCTCGGTCTCCTTGCGGTATTTCTCCGCGTTTGCCAGCGTCTGAATGCGGTATTGCTCGGCCTCGGCCGGTTTGCGTACCAGGGCCTCCAGTTCCCGCTCCTTGCGCAGAACTTCCTGTGTCTGTACCTCGATCTGCTTCTGCTTCTCGATGACCTGGATCTGGACTTCCTCGGCTTTAATCTTCTGATTCTCAATGTTCTGTTGCAACGTATAGGCCAGCTCGGCCTCGGCTCGCTTGCGGTTGACCTCGGCCTGGAAAGCGGCCTTCTGCACAGAGTAATTCTTCTCCGCCTCGGCGATCTTGGTCTCGGCCAGGAACTTGGCCGTCTCTCCTTCCTGCCGGGCCTCGGCCGATTTGATGGTCGCGTCCCGTGCTGCCAGAGCCTGGCCGATGGCCGCATCGCGCTTGACCTCAGCCGTACGGGCCTGCCCCAGTGCGTCCAGGTAACCCTGGTCGTCCCGAATGTCTTTGATGGTGAAGGAGACGATCTCCAGCCCCATATTGGCCAGGTCCACGGCCGAGACTTCCTGCACCCGCTGGGCGAAGGCATCCCGATCCTTATAGATATCCTCGACCGTCATAGTGCCCAGAATGGCACGCAGGTGACCGGCCAGCGTCTCGTGCGCGATGGTCTTGATTTCCTGAGAGCTTTTCGACAGGAACTGCTCGGCGGCAGTGCGGATCGAAACCTCGTCCCCCTTAATCTTGACCTGGGCCACACCGTCCACCGTCACCGGCACGCCGAGCTCCGTGTAGACTTCTGGCGTCTGTACATCAATGGTCATGATCTCGAGCGAGAGCACATCTACCCGCTCGACGACCGGCAACACGATGGCACCACCACCTTTGACGATGCGAAAACCTACCCTCTCCTTCTGGCCGGTCACCGGATTGACAATGGTATGTTTGAGGCCGGAAATGACGAGCACCTGATTCGGCCCCACTTTCTTATATCGAGAAGCTGCCAGACTGAGAAGGATAAGAACGGTGAGCACAATGCCCGCCACTGCCAGTATTGCGAATCCCCATGCAACTTCCATTTTGCTTCTCCTCAGGGTGAAAATTGTGGGACAACTGCTCGCAGGTGTCCTGCGAATGCAGCCAGACCAAAAAAATTCGACCTGTGCAATTACCTGCTGAATTGCGACCTGTAACGATGCCTGCTCCCGATCTGCTTTTTGTCCGGTCGGTTTGAACTGTTTGCCACCTCACTTCGCACGCACGATTACTACATTGCCTGCCTCCTTAACGATTTCCACCATAGCACCGCGCGGGATGGCTCCCCCATCTTCTGAACGTGCCGGGCTGCGCATCCGGGTGCCCCGCGCGACGAACGCCACCTCGCCGATTTTACCTGCGGGAATGGGAGCGATCACTTCGGCGACCAGCCCGACCAGCTCCCCTATCCGCACCTCACTGGACCCCTGAGCTGCCACCAGGAGGCGCGTATAGGCCAGGAAGACCATTCCTGCCAGAGCCAGACCGGATAAGGCGGACAGGAACAGCCCTAAAACCGGATTTATAGCAGTCAGGTTGTTCAGGATCAGTCCCACCCCCCCAAAGGTGGTGATGAATGTAGCGATCGTGATTGGACTGAGGGGAGATAGCCCTACCTCGGGGTGGTCCACGTCGTGGTTGATGCTGTGGGCAAAGGGCAGTTCCAGGTGTATATCCGGTTCACCCGGGTGCAGTTCGATCCCGGGGATGTCAATATCTATGCCGGGCAAGTCNATGTGCGATAGTCCACCCAGCAATCCGGCGATGATGGCGTATCCGAGCCCCACGCCGAAGAGGACGAAGTACACGCAATTGAGAGTATTCAGGCCGGCCATCTCTCCCATCGCTACCTCCTGTGCGTTAACCACCGGTCGGTACCGTGGGACAGCCCTTTCAGGCTATCCGTACAGGCTGGGAATTCTGCCCTAAAAGCCGTGGGCTGTACCTGCTCAGTTCTATTTATAATACGTTGCCGGACACAACGGTGTTGCACGAGAGCGATATGACGGACGGCTGCNCTGGCACTCTTGCAGGCGGTAAAAACCCGGGCGAGATCGGGACCGACCGGGCGAGCAGCCGACCGCTTCCACTCATCCTGCCCGATTCGCTATTATATCCTGTATCCCTTCAAGCTACAACTACCGGCCACAGTGTAAGGCAACTGTGAGCAGTTGTCCTACAACGTTTCATAGGCGACTGGCGAGCGCAATTTGACTATGCTTGCCGGTGGTGTTATCATTTGGTCAGTGTTTTTGCTAGGCGCCTGTATGAAGACCTGGTTTCTCTATCTGGCACGTTGTGCCGATGGAACGCTCTATACCGGTATCACCACCGATCTTGAGCAACGCGAAGCTGACCACAATGCCGGTCGGGGAGCGCGCTACACACGAGCACGCCGTCCNGTGAAGGTGGTTGCTGCCTGGAGGTGCGGCGATCGCCCGACCGCTCTGCGCGCTGAGCTCAGCCTGCGCCGGCTATCACACCAACGTAAGTTGTCCCTCATTGCACAAAGGGCGCCTTTTAAGGAAAACCCTTTCTGCGCTCCTTCTGAGGCGACTGATTGAAGGGAGCCTGATATGGCAGAATTTTTCCGCGTCTTCTGGGAGGCTATCAAAGATTTCTGGGAGGAGCTGTTGCTGCTTGCGCTGATGAATCTCCTCACCGTGCTCTTCGCTTTTCCGGTGGTGACATTCCCTCCGGCGCTCGCCGGCCTGTGGAGCGCTGCCAATCTGGTGGCCAAGGGTAAAGCGATCCACTGGAGCGATTACTTCGAGGGATTCCGCCACTACTTCTGGAAGGCCTGGAGACTGGCATTAATAAACATTCTGGTCCTTGTCATTATATATACCAATATCCGGTTCTATACGCCGGGTGTGGCACCCTTCAAAATCAGCCAGAGTGTGAGTACCTGGATCGCCACGTTCTTTACCCTGACCGGCATAGTCTGGCTGATGATTCAGATGTATCCGATGGCCTTGCTTTTAGAGCAGGAGGATGAGCGCGTACGGCTGGCTCTGCGCAACGCAGCCTTCCTCACCGCGCTGAAGCCCGGTTTCACCCTGCTTTTGTTTGTGGCGCTGGTATTGATCGCCATCATAAGTTCATTGATCACGATTCTCTGGGTGCTGGTCACCTTGAGTTTCTTCGCCGTACTGTGCAATAAGGCTGTGTTGCACCTGCTTGAGCCTTACAGGAAGCAGGCTCAGCAGCTCAAAGAGAGCGGTAAGGAAGGAAGTGTTGACGGGTCAGGAGAGGGAGCTGTTCATCCGTGAAGCGCTGTTGCAGGAGCCGGCAGCCGGTGGTAAGGTACGCTGTCTGACCTGCGAACGGCGCTGTGTGCTCTCCTCCGGGCAGACAGGATGGTGTCGCACTCGTCAGAACCGTGACGGCAAAATTTACACGCTTATTTTCGGCGCCGTTTCATCGCTTTCGTGCAATCCCATCGAGAAGAAACCCCTCTATCACTTCTATCCCGGTTCCGTGGCTCTCACCTGCGGCGCCTGGTCTTGCAACTTCGCCTGCCCCTGGTGTCAGAATGCCTCCATCAGCAAGCAGCCCCCGTCGGGAGGACAATTCATCTCGCCCCAGGAGTTTGTGGTACAGGCGCGCAGATGCGGCTGCCATGGCACTTCAATCAGCTTCAATGAGCCGACACTGAGCCTGGAATGGGTGCTTGAGCTTTTCCCTCTGGCTCGCCGGTCCGGGATGTATAACACTTTCGTTACCAATGGTTATATGACTGAACCGGCGCTGGAACTGCTGGCTCAGGCCGGGTTGGATGGCATGAACGTTGATGTTAAGGGGGGTGATGAGGCTGTCAGGCGTTACTGTGAGGCTGATGTGGAGGTGGTGTGGCGCAATTGTCGCCGTGCCAGGGAGTTGGGTATATGGCTCGAGCTGACCACCCTGGTTATCCCCACCGTGAATGACGACGAAGCCACACTCAGGGCTATCGCCAGCCGTATTGTTGAGGATTTGGGACCTGAGACGCCCTGGCACGTGAGTCGCTATTACCCGGCCTTCCGTTTCACCGCTCCACCGACCCCGGTGGCAACTCTGGAGCGGGCCCGGGAAATCGGGCTGCAGGCCGGCCTGCATTACGTCTACATCGGCAATGTCCCGGGCCACCCTGGTGAGCACACTGCATGTCCGCGCTGCTCTCGTACATTGATAAGGCGGTCGGGTTTGCGGCTGTTGGACTGTGCGGTGACGCCTGAGAGCCGCTGTCCTTACTGCGGGGCAACGATCGCCGGCAGGGGATGGGACAGCCCGGTCACCACATACTCAGGTTGATNCAGGGGGTTCGTGATGGCAGAAATTGTCCTTCCTCCACCTCGTACCGATGGCCCGATGTCACTGGAAAAGGCTATTGCGCGCCGACGTTCTGTACGCAGATACAGCCCCGAAAGTCTGACTTTGGAGCAAATCGGGCAGTTGCTGTGGGCTGCCCAGGGAATCACCGGGCCAGAGGACTACCTGCGCGCGGCGCCATCAGCCGGTGGGTGTCACCCACTGGTCCTGTATGTGTGCCGCTCCGATGGGGTATGGCGCTACCATCCCGGAAGCCACACGTTAGAACGCCATCAGGAACGCGACGTACGGCAAAAGCTGGCGGATGCGGCGTGGCGGCAGGGATTTATTGCCGGGGCTCCGTGCGTCTTCGTCATCACTGCCATCCCCACGCGCACCACCGGACGCTACCATGAGCGCGGGGCGATGCGCTATATCCCGATGGACGCTGCCCACGCAGCACAAAACCTGCTCTTGCAGGCTGTTGCTATGGGGCTGGGAGGGGTCCCTGTAGGTGCCTTCGACGACCGGTCCGTGGCGCTCGTCCTGGCACTGCCACCCCAGGAGACGCCTCTTTNCATTCTGCCTGTGGGATACCCTCCGTAGTGCAGGACAACTGCGAGCAGTTGTCCTGCAACTTTGCGACACAACCGCCAGAGCCGTCCACTTGACAAGCGTGCCAATTGCGGTATACTCACATCCGCCGATGTATAGGAAGCAGGCTATAGCCAACCTGCACGCGCAAATGCACTCAGGGGGGCAATTTGCCCCCAAACTTCAGCCTTTTCCCGACCTTTGGGTATCCCCCAAAGGTCTTTTTGTTGTAGCTGTTAGAACACTCACTGACAACCCCACCCGCCGTAAGGCTAAAAGCCTATCCTATACCGACGCATCACTATGTGTCGGTATAAGCGGCATAGGGATGCCGCTTGTACGGTTTTTATAGGGTCTAAATACTGCTGATGGAGGAATGATGAGCACGTTTCTGGACAAACTCAGCGCAGTGCAACAGGCGAATCGCTCGTGGGTGTGTGTCGGACTTGACCCTGTGCTGGAGCGTCTGCCAGAGACGGTACGCAACTCTGATGAGCCGCTGTTGTTGTTCAGCAAAGCGGTCGTCGAAGCCACGGCAGACCTGGTATGTGCCTACAAGCCCAACCTGGCCTTCTGGCTGGCCGAAGGGCCAGATGGGCTCCGTCAGCTCCGGGCGCTCATCGCCTGTGTACCGGAACATATCCCGGTCATCCTCGATGCCAAATTTAACGATGTCGGTCACACGGCCGCGGCCTATGCCCGCGTTGCTCTGGATGTGCTGGGGGCCGATGCGGTTACCGCCAATCCCTACCTGGGAATAGATGCGTTGCGACCATTCCTTACCCAGAAGAAAAACGGCCTTTTCCTGCTCGCCCGCACTTCTAACCCCTCCGCCCCTGATCTTCAGGACCGTGTGGTGGGCACACAACCCCTGTACGCAGAGGTGGCCCATCTGGCCGTCAGGTGGAATGCCGAACTGGCCGGCACCTGCGGGCTGGTGGTCGGCGCAACCTACCCCGCCGAGCTGGCTCACTTGAGAGAGATCGCGCCGGAGCTGCCCTTCCTCATCCCCGGCGTCGGGGCCCAGGGTGGCAGCCTGGAGGCAGCCGTGGAGTACGGGCCTACCTCTGAGGGGGTGGGGCCGGTTATCAACTCCTCACGTGAGATCATCTATGCCTCAAGCGGTGCTGACTTTGCGCAGGCTGCCCGCGCAGCGGCCGCCTCACTGCGTGAGCGGATAGACCAGACGCGCCGGCAGGCCAGCAGCTCTGCAGCCCTGCAGGGAAGCAAGGTCAGCCTGGCTGCCCGCCTGTTCGACGCCGGGTGCATTCAGTTCGGCAACTTCACCCTCAAGTCCGGCCTCACCTCCCCCATCTACATTGACCTGCGGCTGCTGGTCAGCCATCCGGGGTTGTTGCGCGATGTGGCCAGGACTATGGCGGAGGTCGCAGCCGGCCTGGCCTTTGACCGCATCGCGGCCATTCCACACGCCGGACTGCCAATCGGTACAGCGCTGGCGCTTGAGACGGGCTACCCGCTGCTCTATCCCAGACAGGAAGTTAAGGCCCACGGAACCCGGCGCTCTGTCGAGGGTTCCTATACGCCCGGCGAGAAGGTTCTGCTGGTGGATGACCTGATCACGCGGGGAGACAGCAAACTGGAGGCCATCGCTCCACTTGAGGAGGCCGGCCTGAGCGTGCGCGACGTGCTGGTATTGATAGACCGGGAACAGGGGGGAGCAGAGGACCTGCGCAGACGGGGCTACCAGCTCCACTCTGTCCTGCGGTTGACCGAGTTGCTGGCGATCCTCGAACAGCTCGGCCGTATCACTCCGGACCGGCATCTCGAGGTGCTCCGCTATCTGCGATCCACAGCGCAAGTGTAGCCTGCGATGGAAGTAGACCTGTCCACCACCCTCTGTGGCGTGCGTCTGCCCAATCCCACCGTCCTGGCCTCGGGCATTCTGGGGCTGAGCCACGAGATGATGGTACGTGTGGCCCGCTGCGGGGCTGGGGCGGTCACCAGCAAGTCATGCAGCCTCAAGCCACGCGCCGGATACCCCAACCCGACCGTCCTGGAATGGGGACCGGGGTTGATCAACGCTGTGGGCCTCTCAAACCCGGGGGTTGAGGTGATGGTGGAGGAGATTCAGGCTGCGCGAGAAAAACTCACCCCGCTGGGCGTGCCCGTCATCGCCTCCATCTTTGCCGAGACGATCTACGAGTTCGGCACCATAGCCCGCTTCATCTCCGAAGCCAGGCCAGACCTGATCGAGGTCAACATCTCCTGTCCCAACATAGACGACCGTTACCGGTTGATGTTTGCTGCTGACCCTTACGTGGCTGCCCAGGTCACGCGGCGGGTGAAGCAAAACACCGACATACCGGTTCTGGTTAAGCTCTCTCCCAATGTGACCGATATTGTGCGCATTGCCCAGGCAGTAGTCGAGGCCGGCGCCGATGGGATCACCGCCATCAATAGCGTGGGNCCGGGTATCATCCTGGATATCGAGACCTGCCGGCCGTTATTGGCCCACGGCAGCGGTGGGTTGAGCGGCCCGGGCATACGCCCGATTGCGGTGCGCTGCGTGTATGAAATATGTAAGGCAGTAGATGTGCCGGTGGTGGCTGTGGGAGGGGTGACCACCGGTCGAGATGTTGTAGAGATGCTCCTGGTTGGCGCGACCGCTGTTGGCATCGGCTCGGCTGTCTATTACCGGGGCATTGAGGTCTTCAGAATGGTATGCGAAGAGTTACGCGAGTATATGGAACGCAACGGATATCGTGATTTGGGGGCATTCCGTGGACGGGCGCTCGCTTATGCGCTTTAACCGGGTGAACGAGCACGAGGTGAATCTCCCGCAGACTGTACGCATCCGCGAGATACGCGAGGAGACCCGCACCATACGCAGCTTCGTGCTGGATGTGGAGCTTGAGGGGAGTGTGCCCGGGCAATTTATCATGCTCTGGCTGCCGGGTGTTGATGAGAAGCCTATGTCAATCGCCTGGCCCGCGCCACTCACCGTCACTGTTGCCCGCGTCGGGCCGTTCAGTGCGGCGCTCCATCAGCGCAAAGAGGGTGACCGGGTGGGCTGGCGCGGCCCTTATGGGCGCGGATTCTCGCTCCTCCCGGAGCGACCGGCTGTGTTGATCGGCGGCGGATGTGGCGTTACACCGCTGTATTTTCTCGCCGCACGTGCTGTGGAACAGAATATCTCAACCATCGTTGCGCTGGGAGCACACACGGCGCTTGACCTGCCGTATGTAGAGCGCTTCCGTGCGCTGCACGGGGTTGAGCTGGTACTGACCACCGATGACGGCTCCCTTGGTCGCCGTGGTTTCGTCACCACCGTGGTCAGCGAGTTGCTCGATCAGGCGCCGCTTCCGCCAGCGATCTACGCTTGTGGTCCGGAGCCAATGCTGGTAGCCCTCTACAAGGTCTGCCGGGAACGGAACATCCCAGGTCAGTTCAGCCTGGAACGGTATATGAAATGCGGCTTCGGCGTCTGTGGCCAGTGTGCGCTGGACGGTTTGCTCGTCTGCCGGGATGGGCCGGTGTTCGACGCGGCACAATTGGACGGGCTTCATGAGTTCGGCCAGTACCAGCGCAGCGCAGCAGGGCGCAGGCTGCCACTGAGATGAGGTATGGATAAAGCAGAGCTTCGTCAGTACTTCCGCGCACTCAGAGAGAGTTTCCCACCGGGAAAAGTCATCGCCGATTCTACAGCTATTTGTATGCGGCTGGCGAGATGGTCGGAGCTGAGGATGGCTGACAACGTGCTGACCTATCTGGCTTTTCGCAACGAACCTGATCTGAGGCTGCTGTTAAGCCTCCTGCCGGGCGTCAGGTGGTATCTCCCCCGCATCGCAGGTGACAGCCTGGTCATCCATCCGTATGATCCGCTCCGTTTAAGGCGCCATCGTTTCGGGATGTTGGAGCCGGAGCCCGACCTGCCGGTGGTTGATCCTCAAACGCTCAGTGTGGTGCTGACGCCCGGCATCTCCTTCGATCGTTCCGGGGGGAGATTGGGCTTCGGTGGGGGATACTACGACCGGTTTCTGAGCACCACGCCGGCTCTGCGCGTGGGCATCACCTACGATGAGTGCCTGACTGAGAGGCTGCCGCGCACTGAGCAGGATCAGCTTATGGACTGGATCGCAACGCCTTCGCAGATCATACCCTGTCGGGCGGCGACTGGAATACCCTGGTTGTAACTTCAGGCCGACTGAAAGCGCCCTCCGGGCACCTGGCGTCGGAGGCGCAGTCTGTGCCGACACAGCCCACAGGCGGCGAAGTTGTAGGACAACTGCGAGCAGTTGTCCTACAAGCGGTTTTCCAATTGCACAGGCGGCAATAATGTGCGCGCGCGGCCAGCATCAGGGCAAAAACTCACCACAGAAATGCCGGGAGCGCAGAGTTCTACATCAGGTATAACCTCTGCGTCTCGGCGGGGGCTATTTTCAGACCAGTTATGCGTAAGAAAGCCTGCGCGAGGATGATGCTAGT
>JGI24188J35168_1002342_pt1 | contig 10363 bp, 9 predicted proteins | sample YNPBryantNP2012_FD_35168 | JGI IMG/M metagenome (IMG submission 35168) | reverse complement strand
TCCTGAACTTGAAGTTGACATCAAGGTAACAAGCACCAGGCAACCGCAATCTTCATGTCCTTTTAAATCTGCGCGACAGAAAATCTATGGCTTGGGCTATTCTTTGCTTGTGTTCGTATACGAAAAAACAGATGATCCCCAAACAGCCACGGGAAATCTAAATGTTCTGCACGTAATCTTTGTCAGTAAGGAGCGGACGGCAGATTTTCAAATGACTACAGGCCTTCGCCGAATCCTCGAGAATGAGGGGAACAGGGATGACATTATGGCTTTCATCGAGGAGCGTAGATTACCCATAGACGAGATCGAGGCAACAGCGATAGCCGATGAAATCCTTTCCAATCCTCCAGAGGTCGGCTATCTTACCATTTCAAGTGCCCTTCAATGGAGACTTCAATATGGTCGTGTCATCGAGAAGGCGGGCCTGGTTGTGGGAGTCGAAAGGTTGAGATAGCCATGCGTGATCAGAGACAATGNAAAGTCGAATTTGGGGATTTTCAAACGCCCATTCACCTGGCCAGGGAAATTTGTTCCCTCATCGCCCAGACCGGATTTCGCCCTGCTTCGATTCTTGAGCCGACTTGCGGAATGGGTTCATTCCTCAAGGCATCTTTAGAAGCATTCCCAGACGTGTTGCGTGTTCTCGGCTTTGAGATCAATCCGCAATACGTGGCCGAGGCACAGCAGGCTCTTACGCGCATGTTTCCTCATGCGCCCATTGAAGTTCATCAATCTGATTTCTTCTTTACGAATTGGCCTGAGATCGTTGAAGCATTGCCTGAGCCTCTCCTTNTTATCGGCAATCCACCCTGGGTTACAAATGCAGTGTTAAGCACCCTGGGCAGTAACAATCTTCCGACGAAGTCAAATCTGGACAACCTCCGCGGTATTGATGCGCTCACCGGTAAAAGCAATTTTGATATTTCGGAATGGATCATTAGAAAGAACATCGAATGGCTTGACCATAAAAACGGCTTGCTTGCGATGCTTTGCAAGACGACAGTAGCACGTAAAGTTCTTTTATATGCCTGGGAAAATGGCCTGCGCATCGAATCAGCAGCGTTGTATATCATTGACGCCCAGAAATACTTTGGGGCATCGGTAGATGCCTGCCTTTTGGTCATTCGAAGCGATCCGAGCGGCAAGAGTAAGGAATGCCAGGTTTTTCATTCTCTTCATGCACAGTACCCTGCTAGTGTGTTTGGCCTGCAGGATGGAATGCTGGTGGCTGATGTCAAATCGTACCAGAAATGGAGAGAGCTTAGAGGAGATGGTTTCCGGGGGTGGCGTTCGGGAATAAAGCACGATTCCAGCAAGGTCTTTGAGCTGCATGTTGAGCATGGGAGATTTGTTAACGGGCTGGGAGAATTCGTTGACATTGAACCGGAAGTACTCTTTCCTTTGCTTAAAAGCTCCGATCTTGCAGCGCACAGGAAGCCGCGTCGCTGGATGATTGTGCCTCAGCAGACGATGAGCGACGATCCAGGCCGTCTCAGGGCAAATGCTCCTNAGGCGTGGAATTATCTTAACGCGCATGTTCACCTTTTGGACAAACGGAAGAGTTCCATCTACAAGGGCCGACCGCCCTTCGCGGTCTTCGGGGTTGGACCCTATACATTTGCTCCCTGGAAGGTTGCCATCTCAGGTTTATACAAAAAACTGGAGTTTGTCCCGGTTCCACCTTTTCAGGGACGCCCGGTGGTGTTGGATGATACCTGTTATTTTTTCCCCTGTAAGTCGGAAGAAGCGTGCAATCTCTTGTACGAGCTGGTGATGTCCGAACCTGCCAGAGAATTTTGGTCAGCCTTAATTTTTTGGGATGCAAAGCGTCCAATTACGGCACAACTTCTTAACTCGCTTGATCTGATGGCGCTCGCGAGAATATTGGGAAAAGAAGGCGAAGTCGCGCAGGCTCTTGCGGAATGGCAGTTGATAGAATATACAGAAGGAGCTTACCAGAGACTCCTTTTCAGGGAAGAAGCGACTGAGTATGGAACCGAGGCAGTTGTGAACGGATTGGAACCATCAGACACTCAACAAACGCTTGCGCCTGATGCCACTCCGCTGGCTTTGCAGCACAGGTGAAGCGCGAGCCGTTATCGCCTTCGATTTGTCCCCCCTTTTCCTTACCCGACAAAGTGGGGACACATCCGAGAAACTTCCATCGTAGTGTATGGCCCCCATTGCTACAAAAAACGAAACAGGATGGTCGTGGAGACCATCCTNTTTTTTTTCCTTTTGTTGCCTTCAGGGCACGATCCAGGTGCCGGTTTCGCCGCGCAGGGCACGACTGATGTTCTCTGGGTTCGTTGATCAGGGCTTTGCCGTTCGGGTTGGCTTCCAGGAACCAGATGATCGCCTGGATCTTCGGGGCCATTGAGCCTTTGGCAAAGTGGATACCCTCGGCCAGGTATTGTCTGGCTTCAGCCAGGGTCACGTGATCCAGCCAGCGCTGGTTGGGCTTGCCGTAGTTCAGGGCCACTTTTTCGACGGCAGTGGAGATCAGGAANAGGTCTGCCCCCAGCGCACGCGCCAGCANACTGGCCGCATAGTCCTTGTCAATGACGGCCGCAATCCCGCGCAGTTGGCGATTGCCCGTATCAATGACCGGAATGCCGCCTCCGCCGACAGCGATAGTAACCACCCCGGCCTGGAGCAGGGTCTTAATCACATCCAGCTCGATGACTTCTTTCGGGAGCGGCGAGGGGACGACGCGTCGCCAGCCGCGCCCGGCATCTTCGACGACAGTCCAACCCTGTTCCTGCTGGCGGCGACGGGCTTCTTCTTCGGTCATAAATCCGCCGATGGGTTTGGTGGGGTTCTGGAAGGCAGGATCGTTCNGATCCACCAGCACCTGAGTCACGATGGTAGCCACGGGTTTATGGATGCCGCGCAGGTGGAGCTCGTTCTGCAGGTTTTGCTGGAGCGCGTAGCCGATGGCGCCCTGGGTATCTGCGCCGCAGACATCCAGCGGCACCTCATGCATCCCTTCGACTTTGTGGGCGATCTCCGAGCGGCGCAGGATAAAGCCCACCTGCGGCCCGTTGCCATGGCCAATCGCCACGTCCCAGCCCTGTTCGATCATCTCGGCAATGTAGTGGCACGTCTCACGCGCCGCCTCGTACTGGTCTTCTACGGTCTTGTGGGCTTCGTCCTTAATCAGCGAGTTTCCACCGATTGCGATAACAGCCAGTTTTCCCATCGTTCCCTCANGCCATGGTCAGCGCCATCACAGCCTTCTGCACGTGCAACCGGTTTTCAGCCTGGTCATAGACGACCGAATGCGGGCCATCTATCACCTCGTCGGTGACCTCGATGTTGCGATCCGCAGGAAGCGGATGCATGTAGATCACATCTTCTTTTGCCAGGCGTAGCTTTGCGGCATCCATGATCCAGTGTTTATACTGATCCTGCAGGCGCTTTCCCTCGTCGGGGTCGGTGGTGGTGAGCAGGGGGCCCCAGGATTTGGCATAGATCACGTCCGCATCCTTACAGGCCTCTTCCATGCCGTTTGGATCGGCGATGATCTCGAAAGCGGTTCCGTATTTGCGGGCCTGCTCCCGAGCCTGCTCTACGATTTCTGGCATGAGCGGAAACTCCGGGGGATAGGCCAGCGTGATGTCCATCCCGAAGCGCGGCATTTGCAGGATCAGCGATTGGGGCACGGAGATCGGCTTCAGGTAAGAAGCCGCATAGGCCCAGGAGACAACCAGCTTTTTGCGTCGTAGATCGCGCCCTTTCTTTTCGATGATGGTCATCAAGTCGGCCAGAATCTGGAAGGGGTGATAGATTTCGCATTGCATGTTCAGCACCGGGACGCGGCTGTAGCGGGCGACTTCGTTGATATACCGATTGCCTACGCCCCATTCCACATGGCGGATGGCAATGCCATCAAAGTAGCGACCATAGATCTCGCCGATCTCTTTAGCCGTATCCCCATGGGCGATCTGCGTGGTCTTGCTTTCGATAAAGGCCGCATGTCCACCGAGCTGAGCCATTCCGGCCTCAAAAGAGCCGCGCGTGCGCGTGCTGGAATAGAAGAAGAGCATGGCCAGCACCCTGTCACGCAGATAGGGATGAGGTTCTCCCAGCGCGCGCTTGCGTTTCAGGTCAAAAGCGACATCCAGAACGGTCTCTACTTCCTCCTTGCTGAAATCCAGATCGCCGATCAGGTCACGACCGCGAAGATACGTTTGCATTGGAAACCTCCTCAAGAGTGATTACAGAAATTGAGCCTGAGATCGTGAAGCCGATCTTTCAGTCAGGCCTGCTTTGCAAGTTCCTGGTGTAGCATGGCCGGNAGGAGCGCATAAAACGCGGTGGCATCCACCACTTCGTCTAAGGGGATTTGCTCATCTATGCGATGGGCATATGTCTCATCTCCCGGCCCAAACCCAATCGAGGGAATCCCGGCCTTGCCGGCCCAGTAAGTGCCGTTGGTGGAGAAATTCCACTTTCCGGTGGGGCGCTCTACCTTCCACAACTGGCGGAGGGTCTCCTGTCCGGCCTGCACCAGGGGATGCGATTCTTCCAGCGCCCAGGCTGGATAGTACTTATCCACCGGAAAGACGAAGCCGGTATAGGAGGGTGTATCGTAGAAAAGCTCCTCCACTGTCATCTGATGGCGCAGGTAACCGGGGATGAGATCGCGCACCTGCTGAATGGCCTCCTCTTTGCTCTCTCCAAAGGTCAGGCGGCGATCAATGAAAATCGTGAAACGGTCTGGAACTGCATTGATCGAGGGGGTGCTGATCTGGGCATCTGTCACCACGATAGTCCCCTTGCCCAGGAACTCATGTGTGGCCAGGTATGCATCCAGTTCACGAATGCCGGCAATAACCGGGAGCATCTTATAGAGGGCGTTCTCTCCCAGGTAATGGGAGGCCGCGTGTGCGGAGCGACCGGTAGCCGTCACTTTCAGCTCAATGCGCCCCTTGTGGCCGCGGTAGACATGCATACGCGTCGGTTCGCCGATGACGACGAAATCCGGCCGCACCTTTGGGTCCACCTCCACGAAGGCGTTGGGGGCGAGCCCATCGCACCACTCCTCCATATTGCCGAAGTAGTAGACCGTCCAGCCCTCCAGCAGCCCCAGATCGCGGGCGATTGCCAGGCCATAGACCATGCCGGGGGTGGAGCCTTTCTCATCGCAGGCGCCGCGGGCGTAGAGGATGCCATTTTCCACTTTGCCCTCGAACGGGTCCCAGGGCCAGGCTTTCGGGTCGCCGATGCCGACGGTATCAATGTGCGAATCGTACACCATGATGCGCGGCCCGTTNCCGATGCGCCCCAGGATGTTGCCCATCTTATCGAAGCGCACCTCGTCAAAGCCTAGCTTGCGCATCTCCTGCCCGATCCGTTCTCCCACCTCGCGGATTTGAGCCTCCATCGAGGGGATCGCCACGATCTCGCGGAAGAAACGCAGAATTTCTTCTCGTTGTGCTTGAACACGGGATTGAATGGCTTCTATTTTGTGTTGCATAGGCCTCTCACCAGAAGAAGATAACCCGGCCTCACTCACTTCCGGCGATGCGCCGCAAAATGTGGAAGTGAAAGTGGCCGGGGATAAACACACTGAAAGAGTAATCAATCACGCGGCCATCCTTGCGGTAGAGCTGGGCGGTGAAGTGGAGCAATGCATCGTTGCGCTGAATGTTGAGNACACGCGCCAGCTCCGTATCCGCCGCGATGGCGCTGATAACGGCGCGGGAAACGGCAAGATTCTCGCCGCGCTGGAGCAGGAAATCCAGCACAGAGCCGCCAAATTTCTCCGGCAAGTCCTCCGGGCGCAGTACATCGGCAGGGAGGATGTCCACCAGGTAGGCGACCGGGTGTCCCCTGAGCCAGATCACCCGCCGCACGCGGGTTACCTCNGCGGAGGCTTCCAGTCCCAGGGCGTGGCGCTCCTCTTCGCTGGCCGGCCCGCGCTCGATCTCCAGGTTCCTGACCTGAATTTCCAGGCCCAGACGGCGGGCGGTCTTTTCCAGGCTTTCCAGCACTTCCAGCCCGGCCTCCAGTTGGGGCAGGCGTTCGTTGACGAAGGTCCCCGCTCCCTGGCGACGGTAGATCAGCCCCTTCACCTCGAACATGCGCATCGCCTCGCGCAGCGAAGCGCGCGAGACCCCCAGACGCCGCGCCAGCTCCGGCTCCGAGGGCAGGCGCTGACCGGGTGGGGTAGAGGCGATCAGGTTCGCCAGCTCCGATTGAAGGCGCGCCAGATGCTGGCTCATAGCCTTTCTAAGACCGGCACAAAGTCGAAGCGGGTGACGTCCACCAGTCCCTTATCCGAAATGCGCAGTTCGGGGATNACTACCAGCGCCAGCAGGCTGAGCTGCATATTCGGGTTGTTCAGGCGACAGCCGCAGGCGCGGAATCCCTCTAACACGGTGGCAGCCTTGCGTGCCACGACCTCGGCGCGCTCGTTCGACATCAGGCCGGCAATGGGAAGCTCAACCTTGCCGATCACTTCGCCGTCTTTGATCACCACCTGCCCGCCGCCGATTTCTGCCAGGGTGTTTGCCGCCTGCGCCATCCGTGCATCATCCGTGCCGACTACGATCATGTGGTGGCTATCATGGGCGACGGTGGAGGCGATGGCGCAGCGCGCGGTGAAGCCGAAGCCGCTGACCAGCCCTACCGTGATCTCCCCTGTGCCCCGATGGCGCTCCACCAGGGCGACCTTGGCCAGATCGCGGCCGGGGTCTGCCTGGATGCGGCCATCCTGGACTTCGATCTCCAGGCGCAGGTGACGGGTCGGGGCCTGGTTTTCAATCACGCCGATCACGTTGGCGCGCACGCGCCCATTGCTCCCTGGCGGAGCGGCCAGGGTGAAATCGGCTGCCTGAAGCNGTCGCTGGAGATGCACCGAATGCGTNGCCCATTGCGGATATGAAATGGAGGGCAGTTCGATGAGCCATTTCCCCTCNTCGGCGATCACCGCTCCACGGGCAAGCACCAGGCGCGGCCGAAAATCGCGCAGATCAGGAACGATCAGGATGTCCGCCCAGCGGCCGGGGGCAATCTGACCGATCTCTCGCGCCAGGCCGAAATGTTCAGCCGTGTTCAGGGTCGCCATCTGCAGCGCAGTCATGGGAGGGAGACCTTCGGCGATGGCATGGCGCAGCACGCGGTCCATGTGTCCATCCTCAACCAGCGTTTCGGCATGGGAATCGTCGGTGCACAGGATGAAATGGCGCGGATCGAGGCCCAATTGGGTGATCGCCTTCACCTGGGCGGCGACATCATGCCAGGCCGAACCATAGCGCAGCATCGCCTTCATCCCCTGACGCACGCGGGCGATAGCATCCTCTAATCGTGTGCCCTCGTGATCGTCTTCTGGGCCGCCGGCCACGTAGCCGTGGAAAGGCAGGCCCAGATCCGGGCTGGCATAGTGCCCGCCGATCACCTTGCCGGCTTTACGCGTCTCGACCATCTCGGCGAGCATTTTCTCATCGGCATTGAAAACGCCGGGGAAGTTCATCATCTCCCCCAGGCCGATGATCCCCGGCCAGCGCATCGCCTCGGCTACCTCTTCGGGGCCAATGCTGGCGCCCGGGTCTCCAACCCTGGCGCAGAGGGCACACAGGAGGGCATTTGTACCCAGACGTGGATGGGCTGCTGCTGGGCCTCATCCACCATGAGCTTTACCCCCTTTAGCCCGAAGACGTTGGCGATTTCATGGGGGTCAATGAACATCGCCGTCGTTCCATGGGGTGCAACCGCGCGCACGAACTCGGTGACGGTCAACATGCCGGATTCTACGTGCATGTGACCATCCAGCAAACCGGGGGTGAGGAAATGCCCTTTCGCTTCGATGACCTGCGTCCGTTCCCCCATCGTATGGGAAGCATCCGGCCCGACATAGGCAATGCGCCCCTCCTTGATGGCAATATCTGTCTGCGGAACGAACTCCCCGGATTGCACGCAGGCCCATGTTCCTTTGCGGATCACCATATCGGCTGCTGCGCGCCCCATGGCGACATCTATCAGTGCACGGTAAATATCTGTTGAAATCATGCCTGCCTCCTATTGCTCAAGAAACACCGTATAAGCCAGCCAGACCGTCAACATCAACAGGGGAAGCTGTGTGAGCAGCGCCGCCCTGTGTTTCTGGCGGTAGGTGAACCACACGACCAGTCCCTGCAGGAGGGAGAGGAGGAGCGCCAGCCAGCGGAAAAGCGGCGCTCCAGCGAGGTAAAACGTGAAAGGCAAAATGAGCAGCACGCTGGGGCTGGACCAGCGCCAGTCTTTTTTCCACAGGCCGATCAGCGCCAGCGCAATCGCTGCCAGGAGAGCAGGAAATCCAAACAATGCGGATATGAATGCTTCCATGCTGTTTCCGAAGGGCTATCCGCGCAGGTTCAGNANAGCCACCAGCGCCATCAGAAGCATCAGAAACAGAAGAAGAGCGGGCAGCAGGAGTATCCAGGCCAGGCGAGTGTTCTCGCGGCGCAGGCTGTAGGCGGCGCCGAGAAGCGAAAGCGGCACCAGCCAGACCAGCAAACCGAGATCGGAACTGCCCTGGAGATAGAAACCAATCGGCAGGCTGAGCAACGCCGCCAGCACAGGGAGCCAGACTATTTTGCGCCAGACCCCTATTCCTGCCAGGATCACGGCCAGGATGNAGGCAGGAAAGCCAATGGAAGAAAGATTCATNCAACCTCCTATGCAGAAAGTAATCTTCGGGCAGCGCGATTATGCTGCTCTATCAACCGTTCCTCGTCCACGGTGACCATGCGCCCCTCTCGGACGATGACGCGCCCACCCACGACGGTGTAATCCACCCGTAGCGGCTGACAGAAGACGACGGCGGCCAGCGGGTCGTGGAGGGCGCCGGCATATTCCAGGCGATCCAGGCGGATTGCGAAAAAGTCAGCGCACTTGCCCGCTTCCAGCGAGCCGATGTCTGAACGTCCCAGGACGGCTGCGCCGCCCCGTGTGCCCAGCCAGAGCGCCTGACGTGCTGTGAGCAGGCGCCGCGAGGGATCGTTGGAGCGAGAAAAGCCACGCAATCCTTCCCGAACCCGCGCCAGCAGCATCGCCTGGCGCGCCTCTGCCAGCATGTGGGAGCTATCATTGGAGGCCGAACCATCCACTCCCAGCCCGACCTTCACGCCGGCCTCCAGGTACTCCTGGATGGGGGCGATCCCCGAAGCCAGGCGCATGTTGGAGGTGGGACAATGGGCTACGCCGCATCCGTGACGGGCAAAGACTTCGATCTCTTCCTGATTGACCCAGACCGCGTGCGCGAACCACACATCCTCCCCGATCCATCCCAGCTCCTGCATGTAGCTGACCGGGCGCTTGCCGAACTTTTGCAGGCAGAAGTCTTCCTCGTCCTCCGTTTCTGCCAGGTGGGTGTGGAGGTGGACGCCGTAGGCGCGCGCCAGCGCTGCCGATTCACGCATCAGTTGCGGCGTGACGCTGAAAGGTGAGCAGGGCGCCAGCACGATCTGGANCATCGCGCCCGGCGCAGGCTGGTGATACTGTTCGATCAGCCGTTGCGAATCCCGCAAGATCGCTTCTTCCTCTTCGACGACCGAATCCGGCGGCAGGCCTCCTTTCGATTCTCCCAACGACATGGAACCGCGCGAGGCGTGCAGACGCAATCCCACCTCACGGGCGGCAGCGATCTCGTCATCCAGCCTGGAGCCGTTGGGGAAGAGGTACAGGTGATCGGCGGCGGTGGTGCAGCCGGAAAGGGCCAGCTCGGTCAGCGCCGTCTGGGTGGAAAGATAAATATCTTCCGGGCGCAGGCGGGCCCAGATGGGATAAAGGGTTTTGAGCCAGTTGAAAAGGTTGGCATCCTGTGCGGCGGGTACGGCGCGGGTGAGGGTTTGGTAGAAGTGGTGGTGAGTGTTGACCAGGCCGGGCAAAAGGATGTGCTCCCGAAGGTCGAGGACTTCGTCCGCCGCCTGCGGTAATTCGGCCAGCGGAGCCACCTGTTCGATGAAGCCATCGCGGATGAACAATCCCCCCTGGGGGATCTCTCGCTGATGGTCATCCATGGTCACCAGATACGCGCTTTTGACGAGAAGTGTGCTCATGGCAACAATTTGTCTGACAAGTTTTTCTTAGTGTAGCAAGGAAGCGAAGGGATGTCAAGATGGAACAAAAAAGGGCGACAGGCGTCGCCCTGGCTGAAACGGAGAAACTCAGACCCAGCCGCGCAATTCCATGGCCTCGACCACCCGACGGATGGCTACCATGTAGGCCGCATCGCGCATGTAAATCCCTTCTTTGACGGATAAGGCGAGCACATCGTGGAAGGCCTGGGTCAGCTTGGTATCGAGTTTTTTGAGCACTTCCTCCTTCGACCAGTAGAAATTCATGTCGTTCTGTACCTGCTCGAAGTAAGAGGTGG
>JGI24188J35168_1002338_pt1 | contig 10374 bp, 10 predicted proteins | sample YNPBryantNP2012_FD_35168 | JGI IMG/M metagenome (IMG submission 35168) | reverse complement strand
AATTTAATAATGTGGCATACTACTCTTGGTTTTAGAATCAATCAGAATACGTAAAACGTGAAACAGCAAAACTTATAGAGAATATCTACAAGCTGAAACAGCAGAACTTGATGATACACAAGATAAAATAGCAGGACCTATGGAAAATAATGAAAATGATATATAAAGACACTTATAAAAAATGCTGAAATAAGAAAAATAATAAAGCCTTTATAGCAGAAGTAGTTGTAAAATTGATAGTAGATGTAAAAGCTAGATTTAGAAAATCCGGAAAAACTTCAACTATTTATTTATAGGCTATAATAGATGCCTTAGACGAGGTCTAGAATAAGTAANCAAGGGAAGTTTTTAGAAGATGTTAAATATCTGCGATACCGAACTACAGAACTTGAACAAACTGTTNCANNAACAGAACGAGCAATGCAAGAAAAACCAGGAATCGTAGCACCAGATAATCTTGAGAAGGCTAGACATCTTATTATTGAAGCATATACGGGGTTTATGGTATATAAAAAACGGCGTTAATGCTGTAAAATTCGGCTAGATTGGTGTAGTAAAAATTCGGCTAGATTGGTGTAAAGATGAGAAAACCAAGGAAGTCCTGTATATAATGAAGATCTGCAAAAACATATTACAGAACTTGAACAAACTGTTGCAACAACAGAACGAGCCATGCAAACCAAACTAGGAAACACAGTAGCACCAAAAAATCTTGGGGAAGTTCAAGCTTTGATTGCTCAAGCAAGGCAAATCCTAGAAGCCCAAGGTCAATAGTACTCTAGGTTGTTATGTAAAACCTTGTTTAATATTCATCAAAACAACACAAAAGTAAAATAAATGACCACTTCAGGCATCACAACCCCAAAATTCCTAAACACACACAGACTGACTTAAATCTTCAGTCAATTTACTTAAAAGAAATTGGGTTTGGAGTAAAAACCAAACTTGGTAGTAATTTTTGGTGAAGTTTTTGCCTAGTTGAGTAAGTCTTGGTAAAGTTTTTTGAGTTCCTGGAAAAATTGGTGGATACTGACTGGTGTGTGGAAAGCCTGAGGTAACAATTTTTGGTATACGCTTAGCAAGCTAACTAAATTAGAAGCCAGATTTTAATTTATAACCAACTGTTTTAACTTCAGCCCTATTTCTTTATCTAGACTAATTCGGAAGATTTATTAGGCTCTACTGAAAAAGTTTAGAAAATTGATGGTTTTTGATCAGTGCTCGGCGTTTTTTCAAGCCTGTCTGGAAAAATTAGTTGATCTTTAAACTAGTCTATTTGTATTGTCTAACCTGTTTAATTAGATTAGTTAAATTGACTAAATCTAGCTAGTGTTAGCTTAAGCATTAAAACGTGGGTAACCTGAGTGGAGTTGTTTAGGCTAACCAAAACACAAGGCAGTAGTAGTTTTTCAATTTTCAAGCATTCCAAGTTGTTCAACGATAATAGTTAAGTTAAAGTAACCTAACCTGTTGGTTGGTTAACCCGACTTTAGCTTGACAGGGCTATCTAAATTCGCCAATGTAACACACGATATGTCTCTAGANCCTAGAGCTTTCTTTTTAGAAGCCTTAAATTGGCGCTATGCTGTTAAAAAATTTGACCCTAAAAAAATTTTATCTGCCGAACAAACAGACTATGTCTTAGAAGTCTTTCGCCTGGCTCCAACCAGTTTTGGCTTGCAACCGTATAAATTAGTAGTGGTGTCTGATCCTAAACTCAAGCAGGCTTTGTTTCTGCAAGCTGGAGGTCAAAATCAATTTAAAGACTGCTCTCATTTGTTAGTTTTTTGTGCCTTAAAGCAAATAGACGAAAATTATGTTGATCAGTACATGCAGACCATAGCCGAAACTCGAAACGTTAAACTGGAAACCTTGCAAGGGTTTAAAAATTCTATTTTAAATTGGCTAAATAAGCTATCACCAGAAGAGTTTTTAAACTGGTTAAAAAAACAAGTATATTTGGCTTTGGGTATGGTCTTAAGTGCTTGTGCTCTAGCTAAAATTGATAGTTGTCCTATGGAAGGTTTTGACGCTCAGCAAGCATCTCAAATATTAAAATTAGACACCAACTTAATACCCACAGTTCTGTGTGCTTTAGGTTTTAGAGATACTACAGATCCTATGGCTAATTTGCCTAAAGTGCGTTTAACTAACAGTGACCTAATTTTATATATGTAAAAAAGCTATAGTCATTGAAAAATTATGTTAATTTAACACTTTATTAAATATGCTTGGCAATCATAACCATATTGACCCCAACTCTAAAGTGTATAGTTTCTTGTTAACTTTAGAAGAAATTATTCAAGCAAAATTAGATTCACCTACAACCGGTTCCTACGTTGGTCAATTAGGTTCTCAAGGCACTGCTAGAGTTGCTCAAAAAGTTGGCGAAGAAGCCGCAGAAACTATAATTGAAGCGGTTAAAGCAAATTTTGATGAATCTCAATTTTTGGCTGAAGCGGCTGATTTATTGTTTCATTATCTCATTTTATTACACCAAAAAGGCTATAGTTTAAAACAAGTAGTACAAGTTCTAGAAACCAGACACCAAATTGCTAAAAACAAGTAAGTTATCCATATGTCTGCTAAAAAGTTACGTATCGGTATTCAAAAAAAAGGACGTTTAAGTCTAGATTCAATTAAATTGATTAAAGATAGTGGTATAGAATTCTCCAGTAGAGAGGGAACTCTCTTTACCGAAAGTACTAATTTTCCTATGGAGATTATCTTTCTGAGAGATGACGACATTCCCGAATACGTGGCTGACGGTACTTTAGACATTGGAATTGTAGGACATAACGAAGTTGAAGAAAAAAATGAGCAAATTGATATAGTCAAATATTTAGGCTTTGCTAAATGTCACTTGGCAATAGCTGCACCCACTAATTCAGATATCACTTGTGCAGAAGATTTAGAAGGCAAAACTGTAGCTACTTCTTATCCTAATATTTTACGTCGGTATTTACAAAAAAAGGGTATAAAGGCCAACATTCAAAAAATCAGTGGATCAGTAGAAGTTGCTCCTGGAATTGGTTTAGCCGATGCTATTTTTGACATCGTTCAAACTGGTAGCACTCTAATCATTAACGGTCTAAAAGAGGTAGAAGTGGTGTTTTATTCGGAAGCAGTATTGATTGCTAATCCAGAACTAGATTTTGAAACTAGAAAATTGTTAGACAAATTTTTGTTCCAACTAGAATCCTATATGCAAGCTAAGTCACTNAAATATNTCGATTTTAATATACCTAATTCAAAACTGCCAGAAATCATTAAAATTTTTCCTGAAAACAGTTCTTTGTCTGTCAACCCTCTGTATGGAAAAGAATCCAGTAATGTTATGGNCATTATCCAAACTGACCTAATGTGGGACATCATTCGACAAATAAAGGCTGTTGGTGGCTCTCGAATTTGTATTTTGCCGNTAGAGAAAATGGTTTTGTAACATACTAAAAAACTTTTCTACGAAAAAATACTACTCGCAAGTCAAAAAAGTTAGTACGACTTTGCTATCTTAACCTAATAACCCAAATTCTTAGATAATTTAATTTTTTGTCTAAACACAACTTTTTCTTTATTAGCTAACCAATATAATTTAGTTGGTTTTGCTTAGAACGATAGTTTTTCCCAAAGAACTTAAATTCGCTTGCTCTATGTTTGGACAAGAACTAATTATTGTCGCGTTACCCAACAGCTACAAATTTTGTGTTTGGTAATACCAAAAACCAGGCAATTAGTTAAATTTTTTATTCCATTCCACTTAAAAATTTTATATCTCTTCTTAAAGTTAAAGCGCTTTTAGAATTAAACTCATTATACAATCTTTGTAAAAACAGATAAAGTTCAAGCAATTCCTCTTTGGAAACAGCACCCTTTTTAACACTCTGAACCATTTCTTTTATTTGTGGAAATTTTTCATTAACCATTTCCCTAAAGCGAGGAAACCGATTATACTGATCTTCCAATAAAAATAAAAGATGGTCTGACACAGATGGTTTTTTTATAAACATCTTTAAATTACGCAAAACCCTGAAAATAGTTTCCCAAAAAGCTCATCAAATTTTTCACCCTCAGATACAGCTACAGCCGATTTAGCTAGTAAAATCAAGTTACCCTTCTTTTCCATCTCTTCTTGCATAAACCTTCGTTTAAAATTTCACCTAAATACTTGTCTACAATTGCCCGGAGCTTTGAAAAGCTAAAAAAACTATTTCCATAAACTAATTTTGCTTTCCCGCCAAAAAAAGAAAAAAGCCTTTCCAAACTTACTTTAATTTTGCCGTACAAAATTTCTTGATTTTTTTATTTAAATAAGCTCTTGGACCAACGGTGGCGCACAATTAGGATCTTGATTAATAGTTGCTAACATTAAATTTAACCAATCCGGAAAAACCAAAGTATCAGCATCAACTATACCAAAAAATTCGATATTATTATATCTTTCCAAAAGTTTTACAGCCAATTGAGTTGAGTGTATAGGCCCTGTTAACTCAGTGTCGTAAACAATTAATTCTACTGAACCGCTAATTTCAGAAATTATTGTTTTCAAAAAATTATTTTCTTCCTCTCCAGAGTTATGAGAAATAACTAGACTTTGACTTTTTTATTATGCTCACCAGCTTCTAATTGAGAAAGACTATATAAACACCCTAAAAAACCATTCTTGATACTTTCATGAAAAGGGATGAATAGAACGATATCAGCTTTCTCCCAAAAACTAGTAAATAATTCCCCTCTAAAACCTTTTTTAATTTGGCTCTTGTGTGTTTCCCAAAAAGTAGCTGGAGACTCTACAGAGCTTTTATAAATTTTTTGAAGCCAAAGAATGGTTGATCTTAAATGTAGTTCTTGTAAAAGTTGTAACCAAAAATTATCACTTTTTTAGTTTCGGCTAAACCTTCTTTAGTAGGGCCTCTAAACCCCCCTAAGAATCGACCAACTAACCTCATTATAAAATGAGGACACAAGTTTTTTCCTGACAACCAGAATCAAAAACAACTCATTTTTTAAAAAAACTAACTTTCTAACCAACGAATACAATCAATAGCGGCTTTGCAGCCATCTCCAGCCGCAGTGATAGCTTGTCGATAAATTTTGTCTTCAATATCTCCTGCAATGAAAATCCCTTCTATTTCACTCATGGTCCTAACTTTAGGAATTAGATAACCGTTTTCATCGGTGGTTAAAAGACCTTGGAGAAACTTGGTATTGGGTGTGTGACCAATGGCTACAAATAAGCCATCTAAAGTTAAAGTCGACACTTCTTGCGTTTGCGTGTTTGCTAACTTCACAGACTCTAGTTTATCGGTACCTACCAATTCAACCACTTGTTGGTTCAATAAAAATTCAATTTTTGGGTTTTCCTGAGCTCTTTGTAACATAATTTTAGAAGCTCGAAAAGTGTCGCGTCTATGAATAAGATAGACTTTCTTGGCAAACCTNGTGAGAAAATTGGATTCCTCCATAGCGCTATCTCCNCCGCCAACTACAGCTACAATTTTGTCCTTATAAAAAGCTCCGTCACAAGTAGCGCAACTGTGATAACCCTTGCTAATAAACCGTTCTTCGTCCGGTAAACCCAAATACTTAGCTGAAGCCCCCGAAGCTATAATCACAGCATCCACAATATCCTCACCAAAAAAACTAATAACCTTAAATTTGTGATTATCTAAAACTTCNAATTTCTCTACTTGTTCCATTTTTATCATAGCCCCAAAACGTTCAGCTTGTTTTTGCATATTATCCATCAACTCCGGACCTAAAATACCTTCCGGAAAGCCTGGAAAATTTTCTACCAAGGTGGTAGTTGTTAGCTGGCCCCCCGGTTGCATTCCTGTGTAAACCACAGTTTGTAATTGAGCCCTGGACGTATAGATAGCTGCCGTTAGACCAGCTGGACCCGAGCCAATAATAGCCACTCTTTTGCCTGTAGACATAAGTTCTTGTGGTGTTAACCAATTAGATCTGAAACAACCGTNTTGGCAAAAACTAATTCCACCCTTCTGTCAAGNTGTTAGTAAAAGTTTTGTAGTCAAAACCATCAAAAAGACCTGGCAAAACACCAGGTGATCGTTAAGACAGTTGGTAAAAACTACCAAAATCCCTAGCTTATCCCTTCAAAGAGTTTTGTCATTGCTGCAAATGGTCTTGATCATCCAACCAAGTAGCAAATTTGCCCATTCTCAGATTAGTTTCCCGTAAAAACTCTTCAATCTTAGCCGCAATTTCCCCTGTTGCTTGCTAATATTGATTAGCTGGTTTTTCGAGATCTAAAACAGTTTGTTCATTTGCAGCAATCTCTTCGTCCAAAATCTTGAGGATTTCAGTAAACACCTTAGGTTTAGAAGACTTCTAACTACTATTCTGAACCGGCAGTTGGTTTTCTTGCCCCCTGTATCTACTTTCAATTCCTGAATGACTTGTACAATGGCCTTTATAACACTTCTTTTTTTCTTCTAGCGTTTTCATTAATTCTTCTGCTTGCTCTGCTAGACTTTTAGCTTCTGCAAGTAAATATTCGGTTTTTGTGAGTTATACAAACGACAAAAGCGAATTTTAGTATAACACCGTATACTTTATTTTTCACAAACTGCTTTCCACAAATACCACGAAAATCAAAAAACCTGCGACAAATATAACAAACAAAACAATTTGGACTCAGCTTAGGCCCTGGATAATCAAAAAAAGATTCAAGAAAATAAGCCTAATTCAAACTTTATTGGTAAACACAAACCAAAACTAACTTTCTCAACAAAGAATGGTTATTGACCATAGAAAACCCGCAAACAATCTTCGATATCGGCAGTAACCTCGGGAATAGATTTTCTGGCGTCTAAGGTGAAAATATTAGCTTTGGTGCGTAATTGTAAAATAAGTAAAATATTGGCAAAATTGCCATACAAATTGTCGTAACCAGCCAACACTTTAGCTTCATCTAAATCGTCTTCTCTTTGGTATGGCTGCTCTCCTGGGGCACAAGCTTGTTTAGCCTCTTCAAAAGACTTAAAAGGGTTAGGATTGTTGGGCACAAACCATCTATTCTTGGCTCTAGCTAGAATGTACTCCTTGGGCAAAAATAAATTAAAAATACAGGGTTGAATNTGAAATTGATTAAACAATTCCGACTCCAATTCAACTTCTCTGACAGTTCTACCGGCTCCATCTAGAACCAATTTTTCGCCGTGAGATAACGCATTGACTATGCGTTCTTGCAAGACTACCATCAGATCCTCAGCATCTACTGGTTGTCTCTGACTTAGTCTTTGGTTTAGTTTTTCAGCCAATTGAGCTTTTTGCGGGTACTCTGAATTATTTAAGTAGGTTTTTACAAAGGTTCTCAGTTCATATCCAAAATCAAGTTTACTATATTCTGGATGATTGCTTAAAAAGATTTGTGATTGAGTCCCCTTACCAGCAGTCGGTGGCCCAAAAAACATCACTAAAGAAGGTAAATTGGAAGACATACAATAAAACTTAATAATTTTCTCGCAAAAAAGTTAAAATTTGTTGAAAGTTGTCTTCAATTGGTTGCTGCGCATCAATTTCCAAAATTTTAGTTAATCCATTTTGACGATAAATAGCCATCACCTGCTCGCAATTGGCTAAATACAAATCATAATAGCGATGCTTAATAACTTGTAAATTACTGTCATCTTGCCGTCTAATGGGTTCTTCTTCAGGTTGGCACTTAGATTTAGCCTCACGATAAGAGCTGTAGGGAATTTCTCTGGGATCTGAAGGAACGTAAAAACGACTAGTAACTCGCTGAACACTAACTTCAAAAGGAATTTTTAAGTGAATTAAACAATTAGGAATTTGTTTTTGGACCAAAAAATCCGAAATCCATTGAGCTTCTGGAGGCAAGCTGCCAGGTTTATCCATAATCACTGTAGTATTTGGATCTTCCAAAGTAGTAATAATTTTGTCTTGCAAAATAAACATCATATCTTCCGTCAGAATGGGTAATCCTTGTAAAAGCAAGTCTCTAACTCTGTTGGCTCTGGCATAGTGAGGACTGCTAGGGTCATCAGCATATTTGGCAGCAAAATTCCTGAACGATTCCCCCCAAGGAATAGGGGTTAGGTTAAACTTTGCCATCAATAAATCAGTTTGCACACCTTTACCACTTCCGGGAGGTCCATAAAACATGATCATTTTTGGTAACCCAGGCTGAGACATAAAATTTACTTCAACACTGAAGCGAAAACCGAATAAATGTCAAGTTTACCAAAGACTCTTTATAAAATAAACCCACTCAACTAGACTACTTAAAAAAAATTTGCTAGCTCAATTTTAATTTAATGCTTATTTATGACCGAAATAGTCGGTCGAAGACTACCCGAAAACTTGATAGGGCCTGAAACTGAAATTTCAGCTGAACTAATTGCAGTAGGAGAGGAAATTTTTGGGGAAGGTGTTATTAAAGAACTGTTAACTCGTATAAATAGTATTTTAAAGGAGGTTACTAATTTAGACGATGGACACAAATCAGATTTAAAAAACAGAATCTATGAAATGATACGCCAATTTTTGGAGGTGCTTGCAAGTTGTTTTAAAAACGAAAGCTATCTAGAAAGCACGGTTATACCAACTATTAGACAAGCCTTTGTGAATGTAACAAACTTGATGCTCTTACCAGAGCCATACAACAATTTAGGCACCAAGTTTAATGACAATCGTTTAGTTGAAGTTGTTAGAGATTTTTTTAATTTAACAGGTTGCTCAGACATCGACGATCGAACCCTCCTGATAGCTTTGCATCTACTAAATCAAGTGAGACGGTGGAGAGTTATTGCTAAAAATTATGCAGAAAGTTTGTTAACAATAAACTTTGAGGAATCAGACTTGATGCACGCGATTAGAATGAGGATTTTAGCTGAATTTTTGTATCCAGAATTTGAATTAGATCAAGAAAATCTAACTAACTTGGCAAAATTGATCATTTTACACGACTTACCCGAAGTAGTAATTGGGGACTTCTCTCAAGGAGAAAATTATGGTGACAGAGAAATTTTTGAGAAAATAAGAAGTTTGTTCAAAAGAATAGAAGCCACAGTTCCAGAAACACTACTTGGCTCACTTGGCTCTCAAGAGCCCTGGCGAAGATTGCTAGCACTTTATCAAGGCTACGAAAACAGACTTGAACAAAAAGATGGGGAGTACACAGAACTAGACAGAGTCTATAGAATCTTACGTATTTTAGACAAACTAGATTCTCTGGCAAATGTTATGGCCATGGCAGTCTTAGACATAAACGACTCAAATGATTTGAACCAATATTACGAGCAAGGGTATTCAAACTATCTAATGAAAACAATTGAAAGTTTTTTACTGGCTATGGAACAATATGCCCAACTATTACAGTTAATGCCACGGTTTTCTGATAAAAATGTATTGACAACACACCTGAAAAATCTATTTAAAAAAATACTAGATTTTCTAAATCAACAATATAACACCCAACTAGCTAGAACCGATAGAAACAGCTCTGACCCAAGAAGAAATAGAATTATAATCACTAACTGGTTTGAAGTAGTGTTAAAGAAAGCTGACCAAATCTCAAACGAGCTACCAATAACCAGCCAAATAATAACCGAAGTTATTCAAAAATTAAACCCAAGGAATCCTTTTGATCAAGTTATTTCTTGGTTTGGCTATTAAAACAATCAATCAAGTATTGACCGAATTGTTGGCTACTTTAGATTTAGACAAAAGTTTGTTTGTTTCAGAAAAATCCTTAGTTTAAGGTCTTTTTTTACCCCAAAAACTTAATTTTAACTAAACTACGTTTGTCATAGATTTAATAATGAAACCACTTAAACAACAATTTTATTGTTCTTAGCTTATGATTATATTCTAATTTGCCAGGAAATAATTTACGGAAAACACCGTCCACTTGGATTTTTTGGTCTTTAGTAAACCAACTTTTGCCTAAAATACTAAGTACACACTACTACAAACACGTACTTAAGTAACCCTAATCACCAGACCTCCGTGAATTTTGTAATAATCATTCGTATATTTCTGAGAGTAGAGTCCGTTTTGAGCAAACACCAAATTTTTACCCAAGCCTAAATAAGGCTGGCGCAAACCTGGTTGGCCATAGAATTTAAATAACTTCGTCTCTGCTGGTAAGACAAAACTGAACTCCACTTCACTAACTGGCTGATAGTCGCTAATATAAATTCCCAAAACTTGCGATCCATTTAGATGTTTATACACAAACCCTGGGGGATTGCCTCGATCGTCGTATAGATTGTAACTACTTCGTATAATATAATCAATTTGTGGATTAACAGCTAGCTTTTCTTGTCGATACTTTTCAAACATCGTCTGGTAATAAGGCTTAATGAAAGGTACATACACTGCTTGAGGACT
>JGI24188J35168_1002337_pt1 | contig 10379 bp, 8 predicted proteins | sample YNPBryantNP2012_FD_35168 | JGI IMG/M metagenome (IMG submission 35168) | reverse complement strand
ACTCTTTGAGGGTTAATCCAGTCAGCGCAAGAAACTTGCGACGGTCTCGTTTTAACTCGGTGTATTTGATCATGCATACATTTTACCTTATTTTTAATAACGTCTAAAGGACAACCTATGGACCCTCTTATAAACCAAATGCTTGGTCAGTATCAAATCCTCAGTGAAATCGGACGCGGTGGCATGGGGATTGTCTATAAGGCATGGCAACCTATGCTCAAGCGTTACGTTGCCATCAAAATTCTTCCACCGCACTTTGCCCAAGACACCGAATTCGTACGCCGATTCCACCAAGAAGCGCAGAACGCCGCAGGTTTGAATCATCCGAATATTGTCCACATCTACGATTTTGGCATCCAGCAAGGGTACCAGTTTATTGTCATGGAACTGCTTGAGGGAGAAACGCTGGAATCACTCATTGTGCGTCATGGCGCCTTATCGGTTGACTATACCGCAGGCATTCTCGCACAAATCGCAAGTGCGCTCGATTATGCTCACTCTCGAAAAATCATTCATCGCGACCTCAAACCCGCTAACATCATAGTTACTCCTGATAGCCGCGCAATCCTTACAGATTTTGGAATCGCCAAAGCACTAGAAGGTACACAGATTGCGCGTTCAAGTCATCTCATTGGCACACCCGCATACATGTCGCCAGAACAGATTCAATCTCAATTTGTCACGCCTCAAAGTGACATCTACTCTCTCGGCATCGTGGTATACGAAATGTTGACAGGACGTGTACCATTTCAGGGAAACACGGCAACGGTTCTTCACGCCCATGTTTATCAGCCTCCACCGCCCTTGCGCTCGCTGAATCCCCAGGTACCGCCCGAAGTTGAGAATGCTGTCATACGCGCATTAGCAAAGAATTCCCAAGAGCGTTATCCGACGGCAAATGAATTTGCCCAGGCAGTACGTGGCAAAGTAAAAAGTAGGGACGATAAGAGTCTCCTCTCCGAAGCCCGCGCGGGGTCTATGCGTCGCCTGTTCGGTCTAATCATAGACCTGACTTTGCTGTTTATCTTTTTTGCTCTCTTTATGGGCGTGGCTGCTGGCGTTCCCAGCAGCAATCCTATTACCTCTGTTTCATTCTTCTTCCTCCTTGGGTTGTACGGATACTTTGTGTTCATGTGGATGTTATCAGGGCAGACCATTGGGCAGATGGTCGTGGGGATTCGCGTCTTATCGAACACGGGAGATTTTCCTTCGTGGTGGCAATCAACGAAACGCTGGTTTGTCCAAATGTTGACTGTGGCTTTTGGTTCGAGCATTATCTTCTACATTTTGCTCGTTTACCTTTGGCACAGATACGGCAAGCCGCCCCACGACGAAGCAGCAGGGACAGAAGCCGTTCGGACGCGGTTTGTAGCAAAAAGTTATCAGCAGTATCATCGTCCTGTGAGTGCTGGTCGTCTCGCAGGCACGCTACTGGCTGGAACTGCGTTCTTTACTGTACCAACTCTTTTGATGGCAATTGCCTCACTATTCATACGAACACCTATGAATAACCCGAGTGTTACGAATCGAACATTTCCTACTGTGCCCGTACAAACAGCAGTCGCGGGGATTCCATCACCTGCGTTGCCGTCATTACCAACGCCAACGCCGATACGCATTATAATTCCAACATCCACGCCAGTTGCCCTTATTGACCGACCCGCTAACGAGATAAACCTACAACTGCGCGATTTGGGTGGCACCTTTTCTCTCTCTGAGGAAATGGGTAAAGACACTTTCGCCGATTCGACAACCAGAGATGGGAATTATCGTCTCTTCGAGTCGAAAGATGGCGTCTTCATCGAGTCCACAATTGGCATAGGTCATTTCCGCGCGGCCGACACGATGCCCGACTTGATGAAGATCGTGGAAAACAAGTTGCAGACGACATTAAAGACCCAAACAATTTCCTTCGGAACAATGACCAGTGTCTCTCTTGGAGAACGCGGTGGGGTGGAAAGTTTCTCGATCGAAGCGTTGGGTGCAAGCGGATATATTTTGATCTTCATAAAGCAGAATGTAGTAGTCTTATTGATTGAGTTTGGACCAACGCATAAGGTTAGACTTGACGATGTATTTGCACATGCACGCATCATTGAAAGTCGGATTCGATAGAAGTGTTGAACCATAATGGAAATAGTTGAATGAGCCTTGAGGATTGAATAGTGTCTGGCGAGTACATCATAACACCAGCAAGGCGAGGTCGTTATTTGCAAAACTGTTGAACTCGTCCGATTGGTGCGAGGCAACACAATCTGTGCCATAACTAAATTAAGAGAACGTTCGGCGGATTCATCTCTTGGAGGAGTTCAGATATGGACCAACTGCAATCCTATTGGTATGATTGGGGTGTGTTCATAGCGTTTACTATTGCGCTCTTGACCGTGTTTGGTATTTTCTTCGATGCCCAACGCCGGCAACTGGAAGCCCTACTATGGAAGATAGTCAGTGTGCTAGCGGCTGTGCTTATTTTCCCTTCCGTGGTCTTGTCAATTGTTACGGCACTACAAAAACCGCTCGCGCCGATATTGATTCCACTTGCATTACTTGGGGTTCTGGCAACCGTCCTCGCGCTAGCCAGTTTGCCGCTTTATGCGCTGGGGATTGGCACATCGTTCATCAACCGATGTCCCAACTGTGGTAAACCGCGCGATCCTTCATGGTCATTTTGTCCGTACTGTCAGTATGACAAGCCGGGTATTACTCCCGCTGCATACGAACCTACGCCGGCGTTTATGCCACCTTCGCCTTCTCCGTCAATGCAACCGACGCAACCGGCTTATATACCTCCACCACCTACCCCTCTTGTTGCCCCAGCACCACCTACCGAAGTGATGGGTCCAAGTGATGAAACAGGTGCAAGACCTCAACCACCACCAACACGCCTGCTCCACACGGCGCCACCGGTGCTGGCGTATTTGGTCATTCAGACAGGGGTGCATCAAGGTAAAGCCTTCCAGCTAAGCGAAACAACCAATATCGGACGCAAAGCGGATGTGAATGATATCGTTCTCGATGATGATGCCGTTTCACGTCAGCATGCTCGCGTGCGTTTGGAAAATGGCAAGTTTGTGCTGTACGATCTTGCCAGTGCCAATGGAACCTTTGTGCGTACAGCAAAGGGTGAGTGGGAAAGAATTCAAAAACGACCGCTTGCGAATGGAATGAGCGTAAAAATCGGCGGAACGGTTCTTGTCTTTATGCATGTTAAAACAGGGAAGGAGGAATAATGCCGCCTAGACTGGTTATTGGTGCGGCGACCGATCGGGGACGTGTGCGTGAATCGAATGAAGATAGTGTGTGTGTGCTGGGTCCAGGTGAAATCGTTGATGATTTTGACGCCTTGCTTGCAGTTGCTGATGGGATGGGCGGACATCAAGCCGGTGAAGTCGCTAGTCAATATGCCACGGACAAATTGCAAGAGCTCTTTGCCTCGTCCGCCTATCGCGATTGGGTCAGTTATGATCCGGGGCGAAACGATTACAATATTTTGGTCATCAAGGAAGTCTTGGAAAGACTGAATCGAGAAATCTACGATCTCGCCGTGCGCGAAAGAAAACACCGCGGGATGGGAACAACCATCACTGCCGCGTTGATTGCCCAAGGTCAAGTCGTCCTGGGACATGCTGGTGACAGCCGGGCTTATTTGCTGGACAATGGCAAATTGATCCAGCTGACTACGGACCATTCGTGGGTCCAAGAGCAAGTTGAGCAAAATAAAATGTCCCCTGAGCAAGCGGCAAATGATCCGCGCAAGAATCAGATCACGCGTGCGCTTGGGGTGAGTAGTGTCATTCGGATTGACCGCCAGGTGATTGACTTGCATCCCGGCAACGTGCTCTTGCTCTGCACCGATGGTTTGACCAATATGTTGTCGGATAACGAGATTGAGCATTTGCTCATGACGATCCCTGATCCACAAAAGGTATGTGATGCTCTTGTGGCAGCCGCCAATCAACGCGGCGGTCTTGACAACATTTCGGTGATTGTCGCACGCGTGTTGAACGGTGACGTCCTGCCACGTGGGCACTGGCGGCAGGAAGATTTTGACACCCAGCGGCTCGGCAAGCCGTTACCCAGACCTGCACCTCCGCCAGCAGCACCAGACGAATCGGCGGCAGTGGTTGACGTGGCAATGCCCTCACCCGCTATGTCGGTTGTCGCCGAATCGCCTCAGGCAGTAACACCTGTTCCCGTGAATACGGGTACAAAAACCACCAACTGGCTCATCCTTGTTCTCAAAGTAGGCGGACTATTGGCATTGGCTGTGGCTGAATCTATTATTGTTGGTTTGGTGGTAGCGTTTGTTCAGGAAAAAGAACCAAAAGTCCCAATTGTAGTCAGTGTGAGCGGACTGACCTTTTTAGCGGTAGTGTTCGCTGTAATGATTGTTATTGCATTGAATCCGAGTTTGGATGACCAATCATAGTTTCGAGGAGGTTACGATGAAAAAACATCAAGCAGTCCTGTTTGCACTAGTGTTGAGTGTAGGGGTGGTGTTGCTCTGGCCCTCGGTGGCGTACATGCAAGGCGCGAACATCGCTCTCTCGGTAACCAGCGTGAACCCCAAAGCATTTCCAGAGATGGAAGTATTTGTGAACGTCTTGGATGCGAATGGAGTTCTCATTCCCAATTTAGAGGCACCCGCCTTTCAGATTTTGGAAGACGGACGAGCAGTTACCGTCAAGGAGGCCAAGTCGTTTTCTAATATGAATGCACCCATCGCCGTTTGTTTAGCCATTGACCGCAGCGGTAGCATGGTGGGACAACCTTTTGAAAATGCTAAAGCAGCGGCACGTGCCTTTATTGACGAAGGGCTGGGAGAGAAAGACCAAGCGGCGATTATTGCTTTCAGCGATCAAGTGAATATCAATACACCGCTAGGGAGTGATCCCGCCCGCGAATTGGCATTGACCTATGACAAGAATCTGCTCAAGAACTTGATTGAACCCCTCCAAGCCGATTCCGAGCCGGGTACGCCATTGTACGACGCGGCGTTCAAATGTATCAAAGGCATTGCCCAGGCGTCAGGGATGCGGGCAGTGATTTTGTTCACCGATGGCAAAGACGAAAAATTGAACAAGGTAACCAACAAGGTCGAGCCGGGTAGCATATCTACCCTCGACAGTGTGGTGACTGCCGCACGCGACGCCCGTTTGCCTATTCACACGATTGGTCTGGGAAATGAGATTGATGTGGCTGCGCTTTCACGCCTGGCTGCCTTGACGGGGGGAACTTTTCAGAGAACCCAGACCCCTGCAGAGCTGACGGGGTTGTTTAAATCCATCAGCACCCAACTCAAAACGCAATACAGCGTCAAATACGACTCAGAGTTGCTTCCCGATGACAGGGATCACGCCCTCCAGATCAACGTCAAAACTCCAATGGGGCAAACGGAAACACGTGCCACGGTGAATTTACCTCGTACAATTCTTACGAAACCATTCATTCGTTTGTATTACAAGGAAGGTGACGAACGTAAGGATTTGAAGGACAATCAGATTCTCAAAGGCAATGTTACGATTGCCCCCCAGATTGTTACCGCCAATGTCCTCGCGCAAGCCGTGTTCCTTGTGGACAATACCCCCGTTTATACCGCCACTGTTGCACCGTACAATTTCGTTTGGGAAACCAAAAAAGTGAGGGAAGGCGATCATCAATTGACGGTGCGGGCATACGATCAAAAGGGACAAAACGAGAAAAGTGTACGGGTAACCATTGTTTACCCCACCCTGATTGAAGAAATCACCGATCTGCCCTTAGGGGTTAAATTAGGGATTGGCGTGGGTGTGCTGGTCGTTCTCGTTGCGATTATTGGCGGTATTGCCTACGCGGCATCGCGTACCAAGCCTCGCTTGTGTCCGGCTGGTTTGCATGTGATGCCACCCGGCGCAGTGGTTTGCCCATTCTGCGAAGTGGGTCAACCAAGTGCTGACATCGGCACACAACCACCGACTATTCCAGAGTATCCAATCCAGTCGCCGCCCCCGATTGCCGGCGGACGCACGGAGGTTCTCTCTGTTGAGGAAAGTGGTGGTGCTGGCCGTGCTCCTGCGTCAACAATGATTCTCGGCAAACCCCAATTGGTTTCACTAGCGTTTCTGGTCATAGAAACCGGTCCCCATGCAGGGAAAGAGTTTAAATTGCTCTCTGAAACAGCCATCGGACGCGCCGGGGAAAACGATATTGTGTTGGATGATCCGGCGGTGAGCCGCAATCATGCCAAAATCAAAGCCGAAGGCAAAGAGTTTTACATCTATGATCTCGCTGCCACGAATCCGACGCTGATCAACGGTAAGGGATTTCGAGGACGGCGCAAACTCGTTGAGAACGATCGCATTCAAATGGGCAATACCACGCTGGTGTTCAAGCAAATCAAAACCCAAACTTGATGGTCATGAGGAGACTAGATGGAGTTGATCGGAAAAACAATCGGAAACTATCAAATTGTGGAAGAATTGGGACGTGGGGGAATGGGCACAGTGTACCGTGCCCACCAGTCCTCGCTCAACCGTTCGGTCGCGCTCAAGGTGCTTTCGCCGGCTTTGGCTCAGGATCCAAATGTGTATCGGCGCTTTAAGCAAGAGGCATTGGCAACGGCACAGCTTGACCACCCGAATATTGTCCACGTGTATGACGCGGGTGAATCGGAAGGCGTGCATTATATTGCCATGGAGTATATTGCCGGTGGTACCTTGTTTACGAGAATGCAGAATCGCGCGACTCCCCTCACGTTGGCTGAGGCCGTCTCGATTGTTGCGCAGATCGCCCTGGCGCTGGACTATGCGCATCGGCATGGCATCTTGCATCGAGATGTCAAGCCGAGCAACATCCTGCTGGACAGAGAGGGGCGCGCTGTGCTCACTGATCTGGGAATCGCGCGGGCTGTGGAAGAAACCCGGCTCACTCACACCGGTATGACTTTGGGCACGCCAGGTTACATGTCCCCAGAGCAAATTCAGGGGCACTCTCTGGATGGACGTTCAGACTTGTACTCACTTGGCGTAGTGCTGTTCGAGATACTCACCCAGCGTCTACCCTTTGAGGGCGATACGCCGTACATCGTATTATACAAGCATCTGCACGAGCCACCACCTAATCCGCGCGATCTAAATCCTCAGGTGCCAGCTAGACTGGCAGAGGTAACACTCAAGGCACTTGCCAAAGATCCAAACCAACGCTTTAGTAATGGGCAGCAAATGGCAGCGGCACTCTGGGCAAGCGTACCCGGTGCTCGTCTGCCACATCACACGCCCGATGCCACTGTGGCGCTCCAGACTCCCCGACAGGTCGTGGCACAATCACTGGATACAGCACGCAAACTTGGTCTCCAGACTTTGCGCGGTTCAGGTCTGCTGGTGGGACGGCTAGTGCGTTTACTGATCGAAGCACTCGTTGCAACGGCACTCGTGCTCATGCTCGTTTTGGCGATCCTCGTGCTGGTTTTTTCCTTTGTGGTTGCACAATATGCCCAAGGAACTCTACGTGATTATAATTGGTCCTTTCAGGATTTGGGACCAACCAAACCGTATGTCCTGACCCGTAGTTCATTTCGTGAGTTAGCCACACCCTATATCACCAATCACACTTTTGGGGCGGTCCGTGACGCGGATCTCACTTTTGCACCACCTGATCAAATTCACCTTTCTGCGCAAGTACTCGGCAATCCGGTAACAATTACTGGCACAATGACCAATAATGATGGTGTGCCCCAAGTCCAGTTGCGGGATTTGAACGGCATCCCTCTTTTTCTAGTGGATAGCATTATTTCCAATGGGGTCAATCAAGGTTTACAGGAGGGTTGGGGCAAAGGGCCCTTCCGAGTAAAACTCATTGTGTTTACAACAGATTCATTGCGCATTGAGACAGAGTACAAATAGGGCAACGGTATGGCTGAATTTACCTTTGTCGTTGTCTTTGCAATTTTTGCGTTTGTGCTAGTTACCATTCTCGCTTTGGTAATGAACCCGCGTTTACGCGCACGCATCAAACTGCCGGGGCATGCCAAGCAGGTACTCGGCGATGGAAATACAATCCAAATCGGCGCCACTCTGATTATTTTTCGTGAAAGGCGCAAGTAACGAATTCATCAAGGAGTAAACTTATGAGACTCGTNGTACAGNCTGGCAATCAGCAAGGTCAGGTCTTTGAACTGGCACGCGATTTTGCNACGATNGGACGGGATGCGCGGTGCGACGTGATGCTGGCGGATACTGCCGCGTCGCGCCAGCATTGTCAGATTCGCCGCGATCCCAGTGGCTGGGTGGTGCAAGACCTGGGGAGCACAAATGGTACCTTTGTCAATGGTCAACGGATTAGCGGTGTCAAACCCGTAAAGCCAGGTGACACCATTGGCGTAGGTAAAACGTTGTTGCGGTTAGAAGAAAGTCCGACGGTGCCACCGCCACCTGTGGCTGGTCCAAGTATGCCGGCGCAAGCCGCGCCACCTCCCAGCGGCTCAAACACACTGCTGTGGGTTCTGTTTGGCGGACTGGTGATCCTTTTGCTTCTGGGTGGCATCATCGTAACTATCGTTATGTTGGTACAACCCACGCCAACGCCGCCGCCTCCGTTACCTTCGCCCACATACACTCCAACCATCACTCTAACACCGGCACCACCTACAGTGACACCTATTGTCAGCACACCGACTGTTCCTGTGACAGGCACACCCCCGGTGGGCTCAGTAGAACATACCCGTACACCAACGCCGACACCAACCTTTACAAGCACCCCAACGCCAACTGCAACGCCCACGCGGTTGTTCCCCGAATTGTATGTGTTACGCCCGCTGGATAAAGCCAAGTTCGCGCAGAATGAAGCCATCATTTTGCAGTGGCAGGCAGCGGATCATCTCCGTCCGCTCGACGAGTACTATGTGCAGGTCTCGCGCGAGTATGAAATCGAAAAAGGATTGGTTTGCACCATCCGTACGCGAGAAACTCAGGTTAGGTTGCCCGGCACAGAATGCGCCAATATGACGTTTAATGCGGTGTACTATTGGCGGGTGATGATTATTGCGCCAACTGCAGATGGCAAATACATGCCCGTTAGTCCAATGGGTACCATTCGTCAATTTGGATGGCAACCTTGACGCATCAACTGGCGTGGCTCTGTCCAGAGGTTGGAGAATCGGACAGAGCCACACGGAGATTACTGACATTATGAAACTCCGTGTCCAAGCAGGTCTCAATGCCGGACAGGAATTTGAGATCACGCAACTTGTTACCACGATAGGGCGCGCGCCAGACAACACCATCGTCCTGCCCGACCCCACTGTCTCGCGGCATCACGCGCGCGTGGATCGCCAAGGCGATGCTTTTATCGTTTCCGATCTGGGAAGCACCAGCGGTACATGGTTGAACGGGGCGCGGCTCACCGCGCCGCAATGGTTGCGTGAAGGAGACACCCTCACCCTCGGTCGCACGACGCTGGTGGCGCTACCTTCTGTGTCGGCACCGGTGTTTCTCTCACCACCCCCCGTACCGGTTTCGCCGCTGCCGGCGAGTCCAGCGGCGTCGCCGGCTCGTTCGCCGATGATGGTGGTCGTCGCGCTGATAGGAACGCTGGGCGTGATTCTGCTGGGGCTTGCCGTCGTCTTGTTTTTACGTGGTGGCGGGACCAATCTCGCTATGGCTCAGCCGACGGTAACCGTGCTTGCGCCAACACCGGTGCCTGTTCCAAGTGATACACCCGTCCCAACCGTCACGCTGATACCAACTGCTACACCAACGCCTACCCGAACACCGTCGCCGACCGCCACGTCAACGCCTACACTCACGCCAACCCCAACCGCATCACCCACCGCGACCCCACTGCCGCGCCGATTGAGCAACGGCACCTTTGTCAAAGAAGCGGTGCCACGCGATGGGGAAGGGGTTTTAGAAATTGATAACGGAAACGACTTGGATGCTGTTGCAGTAATGACAACACTCACCGACACACCCATCTTTTCGGTCTATGTGCAAGCGCGTAGCAAATTCAAGGTTGAAGGCATCCGCGATGGGACGTACAAATTGTTCTTTATGCTGGGGGAAGACTGGGATAGCGCAACGGGACGCTTTACGCGCAAAGCGCGTTACCAGGTTGTTGAAGACACCTTCCCCTACACGACGACTTCTACTACCGCAACGCTTTGGCGCATCACCCTACACACGGTCGTGGGCGGGACCACCCGAACCGATCATGTGGACCCAAGCAAATTTCCACCAGTCAAGTAATCTTAAAGGGAGATAATCACAGATGGAATCTTTCATCGGCAAGACCATTGGCGCATACGAAATCCTCGCCGAAGTCGGACGCGGCGGGATGGCGGTGGTGTACAAGGCATACCAGCGTGCGTTGGATCGCTACGTGGCAATCAAAGNGNTACCGCCCCA
>JGI24188J35168_1002328_pt1 | contig 10405 bp, 10 predicted proteins | sample YNPBryantNP2012_FD_35168 | JGI IMG/M metagenome (IMG submission 35168) | reverse complement strand
CCGGATGATGAGACGGATCCCGGACCATCAACTCCGGACATTTGTGGAGACGCTGGAACAGCTGGCGCGGGGACTGGCTGAAGGAACAGTTGAGGAATAAATACCCGACCGAGAAAATTTTTTCTTGACAAATAGTTAACATAGTATACAATTAATTATATTGATGTTTAATAAAATTAATTTTATGGGCGGGCTGGCCAGTTTTGTCCGACGCCGGGCGCGGTTGATTGTTGTCGTGGTGGCGGTGCTGACCGTGGGGTTCGGGGGCTGGCTTCGTAACCTGAAAATTGAAGCCGAGATTACGCGGATGATGCCCGCGGGTGATGCCGGGGTGGCGGTGCTGAGGACGGTGGATTCGGAGTTCGGGGGCTCGGAGCAGGTGCTGGTGTTGATTGAATCAGAAAGTCTGTTCACGCCGCCGGTGCTCGCTGGAATTGATAGCCTGACCGCCGGGCTAAAGAAACTGGCGGCGGTGAATGAGGTGGTTGCGCTGACCAGTCTTCAGGATGTGCGGGGCAGGGGTGATGAGGTGGTAATTTCCCGGTTGATTGAATCCATTCCGGTGGACGATGCGGGATTGGTGGCGCTGAAAAACCGGGTACTGACCGACAAACGTTATCGGGGCCGGCTGGTGGCGGCAGATGGCAGTTCCACACTCCTGCTTGTCCGGCTGGTGCCCGGTGTAGACCGGAAGGAGGCGGTAAAGGCGATTGAGTCGCTGGTCAAGAAATCAGGGCTCTTTAAGCGAGTTTCATTAGCCGGTTCACCGGCATTGATGGAGTATGTGCGGCGCTGGATGGTTCAGGATTTATTGAAACTGATTCCGCTGGTTATCGGGATGCTGATATCTGTGCTCTGTTTTACGACCCGAACCTGGTCCGGGGTTTTACTGCCGTTACTGAGTGTTCTTATTGCAGTTATCTGGACGATGGGGCTCGTCGGACTGTTTCGGCAGCCGCTGACGGTGGTGATGATTGTTCTGCCACCAATTTTACTCGCAGTTGGTAGTGCTTACGGGATACATATTGTTGAACGGTGGCAACAGGAGACCCAAAATGGGGCGGATGAAAAACAGCGGGTGGAACGGGTAGTGGGCAAAACCGGGCTGCCGGTGCTGCTGGCAATGCTGACCACGGCGGCAGGATTTGCGTCCAATCTGGTAATGAAGGTGGTGGCAATCCGGGTTTTTGCGATTTTTGCGGTGCTGGGGGTGATTTTTTCCTTTGTGCTGGCGGTGTTGTTTGTGCCGGCGCTGATGTCAATAATCCCATTTAAAAATCCCAATTCGCGGGTTAATTTCAGGATAAATTCTTCCCGGCGTGCCCACCTGTTCAGGAGATTTACCGGCTGGATTATTAAGAATCGCATAGCGGTGCTGGCAACTACCGGTGTGCTGACTCTGGTGGCGCTCGGTTTCGGGACACGGGTGAAACCGGAGACCGATTTTGTCCGCTATTTTAAAGCCGGTTCAGAGCCGACCCGGGCAGCAGAGGTTGTCAACGAGCAGTTTGGCGGCGAATTACAGTTTGAAATTTTGGTGGCGGGCGATATTCAGGAGCCGGCGTTGCTCCAGCAGGTGGAGCGATTTGTTGCCGATTTACAGCAGGTGCCCCATATCACGCACATCAGTTCCCTGGTTGAGGTGCTCAAGTCCACGAACCGGGCGTTTCATCAGGACCTTCCGGAATATGAACGGTTGCCCGAGAGCCGGGATGAGGTTGCCCAGTTACTCCTGCTCCTTTCATTTTCCGGTTCGGACTATCTGGCAAGTCTGGTCACCTCGGATTACCGGCTTACCCGCATTACCGCCCAGTTCAACCGCCATAGCAGCGCAGAACTGGGCCAGGCAATAACCCGGATAAAAGAATTGATAAAAAAAGATTTCGGTTCTAATGTTCAGGTGCGATTGGGCGGGGTGCCACTGGCAATCTATGGGCTCCATCAGGGGATTGCGAGCAGTCAGCTCGGCAGTATCATTGCCGCCTTACTGGCGGTTATCCTCTTGGTGGCGTTGATGTTCCGTTCGGTGCGGCTGGGGCTGATGGCGGTTGTGCCGGTGGTGTTTACGCTGGCGATGGCATTCGGGGTGATGGGGCTTTTCAAAATTCAGGTGGATGTGGTTACGGCAATGCTCGGTTCGATTGCGGTTGGCATCGGGATTGATTATGCCTGTCATCTGATTGCCCGCCTGCGGGAGGAGGAGACGGGTGGTGGGAGCCGGCAGGAGCAGTTATGCCGGGCGGTGCAGGGTGTGGGACCGCCAATTATCGCCAATGCGCTGGCGGTGGGGTTGGGTTTTGCCGTACTCGGATTTTCGTCACTGGTGATTATTCAGAAATTCGGGATTTTGATCTCCGTGGCGATGCTATTTTCGGCAATTGCCGCACTCGTGCTTTTGCCCGCACTGCTCGTCGGTAACAATAAAACCAAAACCGTGAAAGGAGATAAAATATGAACCGAATCTTAACAACAGTTTTAATTATTAGTGGTCTCGCCAGCGCTGTTTGCGCGCTGACCGGCGATGAGGTGCTCGAACGGATGCGTCAGGCAACGATTGCCGCTGACCGGCGCGTTGAGGCGGTGATGAAGATTACTGACAAAAATCATCGGGTTCAGGAACGGGTGCTGCGGATGGTGATGAAGGGGGACGAAAAAATTCTTGTCTGGTTTTTAAAACCAGCGGATTTGCGCGGGGTAAGTTTTATGAGCACCGGGCGCGAAAATATGTGGGTCTATCTGCCGGCACAGGGGCGGGTGCGCCGGATTTCCGGAAGTGCAGCCGAAGGCAGTTTTGGCGGCTCGGATTTTTCCTATCAGGAGATGGCAAACATCTCGTTTGGCAACTGCCAGGTTCAGGGGGAAGCGGTGCTCACCGTGCGGAATGGGGATTCGGCTTATCAGCTGTTAATTGACCAGCAGGGTAAAAAGAGCCGGCTCTGGGTGGAAAAGGAGCGGTTTCTGCCCTTACAGGTTGAACAGTTAGGGAATGAAGCTGAGGTGCGCAAACGGATTACCTTTGCCGATTTCCGGCAGATAAATGGGCTCTGGCTGCCCTGGCTCATTCGCCTGGAAAATTTCTCCCGGGGCAGTGTCACCGAACTGCAACTCCAGAAGGCAGAACTGAATATTGGTATCAAAGATTCCTATTTTACCGAAGAAAATATGAAGCAAGGGGGATGAAATGGTACTCTGGTCACTGCTAATGAGTTTACTGCTCGGTGTTGAACTGCCAATTCAGGGCAGTTTGTCAAGCCGGTTACTCTTTAGGATTGATGGCAAGGACAGTTCCCGGCTCAGCTGGTTTTCAAATGCAGGCAGCCTGGTTTTCGCCCCGGAAATCAGCGAGCAAATGGAGGCAAAATTAGGATTTACCCTGCGGGCTGACCGTTTCCCCAAATTGAGCAGCGGGACAGAACTGAGCACAGCCGACCGCCTGGAGCCGGTGACCCTGCTTTTGGATGAGGCTTATATCCGGCTCTACAACCCGGTGCCCAATATGTCAGTTACGATTGGCAGGCAGAAGGTTCACTGGGGCAGTGCGGATGCGGTCAACCCGACCGACAACTTCACCACACCCGATTACTCAGACCCGCTCACCTGGGATGCCCGGCGCCCGGTCTGGATGGCGCATCTCGGTTATTCGCCGGTCAGTGCTTTCGGGCTGGAGTTCGGGGTCAAGCCGATTTTTGAACCGGCAATTAACCCGCCGGCATCCTGGTATCAACCAAAAATCCTGCCCACGGAAACCGAACTGCGTGCCGGTCTGGTCAATCAGTTAATTCAAGCCGGTTACGACTCATTAACCGCCCAGCAGATTGCCGGACAGATCAAGATTAAGGTTCAGGAGAATGTGCGCCTGCCCGGGACCGGGTTTAAAGATTTCACCTGGGCTGGCAGGGTCAAGACCCATTTTGCCGGGCTGGACTTGGCGTTAAGCGGACTCCGGGGTTATGATTTCCTGCCCGCCACTCTGGCATCAACCAGCACCGATTTTAATACGCAGGAACTGGACTTGCTCATTACTGAATTTTTTCCTCCCAGGACGGTATTGGGTGCGGAACTGGCAACCAATTTAGCCGGTGTCGGACTCTGGGCAGAGGCGGGCTATTCATTTTACAACGACTCGCTGCTCAAAGATGAACTTTCGGTGATTGCCGGGCTGGACTACTCAATTGCCGGATTTTATCTTAACCTCCAGTATTTGCACGGCGATTTTCCCCTTGCCCGGCTGCAGTTAGCCCGGTTAAAGGAATTTCTGCTCGGTGCGGTGGAAAGACGTTTTGTTGGTGACCGGCTGCTTATCCGGTTGGGCGGGGTGCTTGATATTAAAAAACGTTCGTTCGGACTGATGCCGGCAGTCATTTTCACGCCGTTCAGCGGGCTGGAGCTGGAACTCACCGGTCTTGTATTTTCCGGCAGCGCCAATTCGGCATTCGCTCCCTTAAATAAAATTCGGGAAATCGGCGGCGGAGTTAAATATCGGTTCTGACCGGCAAATAAAAAGCACAATACGGAATTAAAGATAACGATTTACGGATAAAAGAAGTTCCTTAGGCATTTGGTGAGTATAGCGAACCGCAAACATGCTGTTAGGCAAAGTTATCATTTATTTCCTTTGTCATTCTATATAAAATACAGGGTTTTATTCCATTATTCCATTGTAAGGCTGCTGAAGACTCGTTTATCATCTTATAACCCAAATTTTTATAAAAATTTATGGCGCTGATATTTTCCTTTTCAACATCTAACACTATTCTTTCAGCTCTAACCATTTTTGCTTTTTGTTCCGCTTCAAGGATTAATCTCTTTCCCACTCCTCGTCCTCGATATTGAGAATAGGTTGCTAAATTGCTGATATAATAATCACCATCACATAATCTTCCAACGGCTGCATTAAACTTTATCAATGTTGAGAATTTACCTAAGATGCTAATTCCTATCTTTTTAAATAATAAAAAACCAGTTCTTAAATTCTCCAGTTTTTTAACTTGCCAATCATATCCTAAAATCATTCCCACTTTCTCTCCGTCAATCTCTGCAAAATGAACATGTTCAAAGCTAAAAAGATTGGCATGGCAACAAAACAACTCTTGCAATACTATTTTAATTCTATTTCCAAAAAGTATCGGGAAATAAGGGGCAGACATCAACATCAGTTCAGCAAAATTTTTACTATCCTCTAAGGCACCTCTTCTTATGGTAATCATAACTTATCACCATTATGATAATTTTGCCTAACAATTCCAGCATAAAAGAAGTTTTTGCGAAGCAAAAATTTGGGTGAGCCCAAAGACAAAGAGCGAACCTTTTATGCTGTGTTAGGCGAACCTGCATATTTCCCCTATGGAAATTCCTTGTACCCAACACCCTGAAGTTGCCCGTCTTTTCGATGTAGTGACGACTCCAACTCATCCCACCAGCTACATGGCGATGGTTTTCCATCTTTCACATAGGTATAAGTCATTGTTGCAAAGAAATCAGCGATTTGGAGACCAATAGAGTTTTCTGACCGAGCTAAAGAAAATTCAATAATTCTGTCAATCGGAAAGGTTCTTATCACAAGCGAGTTGTAAAAACGACTAAAATAGATCTGTTCACTTCCTTCCCGTGCAAGGGCAGCCGCAGTATTGTGGAGAACATCCTCAAGTCGTTTGTTTTGATCGTAGATACAAATACCGTAATCATTAATGTCAGAAAGATACATTTGTAGCCTCTCGAAAATAAACTCCAATGATAATTGATAAGGATTTTCAGGATAAGCATAACGCTCCCTATGGGCCTGTTTGTTAATTACAACAACAAACGCTGTACCTCCATACTTCTTAGGAGCTGTAAGCATTATATTCCGTATCGCATCTCGTTCCTCATTGTGAGTCCTCCAATAACCAGAGCCAGTGGCAACATCACGTGCTTTTATTTCAAACCCTTGTCCAAGAGGTATAGTAGCGCCTTCTAAGTTTAGATCAGAAACTTCACTTCTGATTTCTTGGTACGCATTCGGGAGTTTCTCAGATGGCAGGCACACTGCGCTTAGAACATAGTAAGGCTGTTTATCCAAATTAGCCTCCCAATTAAAAGAATAACCCGATTCATCCATAAATATTATTTGCATATCTCTTCGACCTCCTCAAGGGTTCGCCTAACGTTTCCAGCATAAAAGAAGCCCTGAGCGATAGCGAAGGATTTGGGTGAGTGCCGTGAAGCACGAACCTTTTATGCTGTGTTAGGCGAGGGGATGGGCTTGTATTTAAAGTAAATTTTTTTCTCATCTTAACCTTTTCAATACCGCCTTTTGAATTACAGAAAATCGGTCTTTAACTCCGAAATCCTTGTAAAGGCTTTCTGTTAAAGAGCCTTCTGGATAATTTGTTTTTTCTTGTATTGCCATAAGTTCGGTTACAACGAGCAAAAATTCTACTGTAAATTCCCCAACTTTATCTAAGTCCTTAAAGGGCTCGATATGCTCTGGTCTGAAAAACTGAAGGCTGGGTGGGAATGAATTTACAGGCTTAATCTGGGTAAACATTTTCAAGATGTGTTCTTTCAGCTGCAATGTCAAGGAAGGATTATGAGCGTGCTTTACATACATTTCAACAATCAGGTGAACATGAGCGGGTGTGCGTTCTCGCTTGCCCGGCTCTCGGAATTTCACAATGAAGTCGTATGGTGATTCAGGTTTTCTTCCGGGATATACTCCGATTTGGACATTTGTTTTAGTCGTATAAACAAGGTCGTCCTCTTGTAGTCTTCTAACTTTCCATATGTGGTAAGAGGATTTCAGATAGTAATAAACTGTCTTTAGCATGCTAAAAGTTTTCTTCATTTTCTTACCTCATAAACGAGTAGGTATTGATGGACTATTTTTAAATACCCGGTTGAATTCAGGGAACTTGAATTTGCCCCTTCCTGGGTGACAATTACTATTTCCTTAAGCCATAAATCATCAAATGTCAGCAGATCTACCAATCTTTTAGCAAGAGGCTCGACATATCCGACGATTCTTACATCTTGAGTTTGAATTACCAAAAATCCACCTTTGCTTATGTTGGGCAATTCTTGACGCACAATTTCTTTTGTTTCTTTTAAATACTGCTCAACATTTGAGTGAGAAGGATTACTACTCAAAAATGGGGACTTGATAAATAGTAACTCCTTACCCTTTTGGGTATTTCTTCCCGTAAAATCCAGTTCATTCTTGGAATGAGAGATAAAAGTTATAATTGAATAGGCACCTCCGTTTGAATATCTATCAATTACATTTTTATTTAATCGTTCTGCGAACTCTTTCTCTGGGAAAATCCATACTGTTGTGGTTTCAAGTCCGTCCCAATTTCTCGGTAGCGGCCGTTGCTCCAAAGTTGGAGCAACCAACCCATAGCCCACTCCTCTTTCTTTGACACTCAAAGGAAAGTGTGTTTTAGGTTTTTCAAAAATTGGGAGATACTCATGAGCCAAAAGAAGAAAGTTGTATTTTATACTGTTGGCATACCAGAACCCTGTGGTTTTGCAGTTGTGTTGGCGTTTAATAACAAGCTCGCGCAACTTAAAACCAGCATTCAGATAAACGTTTATCAGCGCGAATCCTAAAGGAAATACATGTTTCTTTCTGCGGGTGTCTCCAATTAAGATCGCACATTGTCTGCCCGGCTTTAGTACTCTAAAACTCTCTTTTGCAACTTTAGTCATCTCTTTGAGGAAATCATCTATATCAAAAAATGATAAATCACCTTCTTTGGAATCGGTATAATGAATAATATTTGCATAGGGAGGATGAGCGCAGATTAAATCTATTGAGTTATCTTGTAGAAAAGATAAATCTCTGGCATCGCCAACTTTAAGTTCAGGTTCATAAACCTCTAAATGAGTTTCTTCATTAACAAAAGTTAACTGCGGTGATTGGATGCGAAAATCAATATTTTTCTTTGCCAGTTCAATCGCTTTATCGTTAATATCAAATGCTATGCACTTTCTGCCTAAAAGTTTACATTCTACCGCGGTTGTCCCTGCTCCACAGAAATAATCTAAAACTAATTCGCCGGGCTTTGAATATTTAAGAACCACGTTTCTTGGAATATAAGGAGACCAATTACCTCTGTATTCTCCACTATGTGTTGCCCAATTGCCCCTTTGTTTAAAACTCCAAACGGTGGTCTGTTCTTCTTTAAAATCTTTTGGATGAAGCCTTTTTATTTTTTTAGAAACTCTTAAAGCGCTAATATTAAGCCCTTCAGAACGAGTAATAAGCCGTTCAATATATCTAAAAGTAACCCCATACTTTTGCCCAATTTCTATATCGGGAGTCCCTCTTATCTTTTCCTGTAAGATTGCTTGTTGGCGTTCTTTTTCAGTTTTGAAATTTACCTTTTGATTAGACATTGTATGTCACCTGCTAAGCCCGCCATTGCGCCTAACTTGTTCATAGACAACGGTGTCGCTTTTTGTCCGGAATTGGTTAAACAAAATTTGTTTAAGGATAAGAATTGTTTCCAGGCACTTTTGGGGCAAGTTTTACAAAGGGCTGCGCCGGTATTTCGTTTGTGCCTTTCAAACTCCATAATTTGTCTATTTCCTTATATCATCATATTTAAAAAAGTCAAGTGTTTGCCTTCATCTTTTCTTTCTGAAAGGTTCCTATTTCTTGAAATTTATAAAAGTAATTTAATTCGCCTTATCTTTTTAAAGCGCTGGCAGGCGGTTTTAGGATGATATGCCGGTTTTGACCGGAGTTAAGAAAAAACTGGGGGACAGGGATTCGAACCCCGACTAGCTGGTCCAGAGCCAGCCGTCCTGCCGTTAGACGATCCCCCAGAAGGCTTAAAAGATTAAAAAATGCCCAACTAAAGTCAAGTGAACCAGAAATTGACCGCCGGGTTGCGATTGACACCGCTGAGCAGGGTAATATAATCGGAAATTGTGCGGTGGCGAATAATTTTGCTGGTGCTGGTGTTTAACCTTTCGGCCTGGATTGTTGGTTGTGCGCACCGGCAGGTGAAACCAAGCGCACGCTATGTCACCCTGTTTGTTTCTTCGGAATTATCACCATTGGAACTGGCAAAGGTTGCCGGTCTGGTTCAGAGTGTCAGGGCAACGATGCCGGTTATCTGGGTTAATGAAGGCAGGGTTGAGGTTGGGGATTTATTCTCGGTGCTGAGTGACGGCGCGGTGGAGTTAAGCCTGCTTTCCGCGGCTGGTGTTGATGCGGAGGTTGTTGGCCCCGAATGGCTGGAATTCGGACCAACACGCCTGCGTCAGTTAACTGACCAGGCGCGATGCTGGTTCCTCAGTGCCAATCTTTTTGACACGCTGGGTTTGCCAATCTGCCATCCCTGGATGGTAAAAAATGTTGGCGGTACCAATATCGGCATCACCGCTCTGTTCAGCGATTCTCTGGACTGGCACCGTTATCAGCATAACGTCCAACTGAAAAACCCGGACTATGCGGCGAAAAATGTTTCCGGAATGCTGGCTGACCGTTCAGAGTTGAAAATTATCTTTTTAACCGGCGGTCAGCAGATTAAAATTACCGGTTATGATTTGACGATTACTAATCCGAAGCACACGGTCACCCGCTATGACCTGATGCTGGTGGATAAGCAATTAAATGATGTCCGAAAAACCGAAATTAACCTTGACGAAATTGCACCCGCACAGTTAATTCAGGTGCAACTGGACTCCGTCCTTACCGATTACCGCCAGCAGGCGGAGCAGACGGTGGTCGAGACCCGGGTAAAGATTTCGCCCCGGATTCTGCGCAAGGTGGTGCTTGATGGTCTGTTATCATTGCGGATTGCTGATGCAATTGTTTACGATACCAGCCGGCTGGTTTTGGACACAATCTTTCCGGGCACAATCACCTTAAAACAACTTGCCGGAGTTCTTTCCGAACCAGGTCACTGGGCAGTGGTTAAACTGGAGGGTGCGCAAATCCGGGCGCTGGGAAATAGCCCGGGCCTCAGAGTTGAGCAGCGCAAAAACCTGCCGGGCAACCGGTTGATGGCACGTAAAATTTATCGGGTGCTATTACCCTTGAGTTTACTCAAAAGGCAACCGGACATTTATCAGGCAGGATTTGAACTCAGCCCGCTGCCGCTGTTTCAGTATGCGGCCGACATCCTGCAGGCACAGGGGAAAAGATGAGCGGGTTTGTGCTAAAATTCCGGACCGGCAGGTTCATCTGGACGGTTTTAGTCACGCTTTATTTCTTAATTTTCTTTACCAACTTCTTCCATGACGCTGCGCCCGGACGTTCAATTATCCAGTTAATTTTTGCCTATCTATTTATCCTCTGGCTGGGGGTGGAGTATTACTACGGCTCGCCCTTCTTTCAGTCCGGGGTGGTTGAACCCAATGGCTTAGGGCGCGCCCTGTTTGCCTTCTTTGTTTATCCACTGTTTGTTTATTTAGG
>JGI24188J35168_1002321_pt1 | contig 10431 bp, 10 predicted proteins | sample YNPBryantNP2012_FD_35168 | JGI IMG/M metagenome (IMG submission 35168) | reverse complement strand
CCTCGCGGTGGTAACACCAACCCGCGTTTGGGCAACGTGAGTGCATGGACCGCTCCGCGCCCATTAAAGACATTTCGCGAGTGGATGCGCGACCTGCCCGCGTGGTCACTGGCGAGTGGTGGAGCACAGGAGGTGGTGCCGCCTGTAGAGGAATTCGCGAAGTTCTGCGGTGTGCCGGTGGGCTTTCACTGGTACTACTGGCACCAGATACCCTTCGACAACGACTACCCGCATTACTTCCCCGTCAAAGAGGGGTTTGCGGAAGGCGTGAAGCGGCTGAAGGAGGCGGGCGTGTTCGTCATGCCCTATATCAACGGCAGGCTGTGGGATACGCGCGACAGGGGTATGGAGGACTTCCAGTTCAGCACCGTTGCCAGACCCGCCGCTACAAAGGACGAGGACGGCAACCCGTACACCGAGGTATACGGCAGTAAGGAATCGGACGGCAGTCCGGTGCGTCTGGCGGTGATGTGCCCCACCACCGAGCTGTGGCAGAACAAGGTACGCGAGATTGTGATGCGCCTGTTCGGGGAGTACGGGGTGAATGCGGTGTACATCGACCAGGTTGCCGCCGCGCCACCGGTACTCTGCTTCGACGCATCACACGGGCATCCACTGGGCGGTGGGTACTGGTGGAACGAAGGCTACTGGCGAATGCTGGAGCACATTCGCCGCGAAATGCCTGCAGACCGCGCCCTCACCACCGAATGCAACGCCGAGCCGTTCATCGCATGGTTCGACGGATACCTCACATGGCACTGGCAGCATGAGGGGCAGGTTCCTGTCTTTCCTGCCGTCTACTCGCAAGCCATCCAGATGTTCGGGCGTGCCTATCGCGGCGGCAACACCAAAGACCTTGCCCTGCGTATGAAAGCGGCACAGCAACTGGTATTCGGCGAGCAAATCGGCTGGATAGACCCGAACATTATCCGCGAGGAAAACAACGCGCGCTTCCTGAGACAGGTGGTGCAGCTGCGCTGGCGGTATCGCCAGTTCTTCACACACGGCGAGATGGCGCGTCCACCCAAACTGGAAGGCCACATCCCCACCGTCCGCGCCGACTGGCAGTGGGAAGGCGAGTGGTGGGTGAGCGCGCCAGCGGTCTACACCGGTGCGTGGCAGATGCCGGAGCAAAAGCGACTGGTGCTGTTCTTTGTAAACGTGGCGGATGAAGAGGTCACGGCAACGATGCGCTTTAACCCATCGGCATACGGCATCCGAGCGAAGCAGCTGCAGCTCACGGAGAAACGGGGCGAGGACGATTCGGGCAGGATGCAGAGGGTACCCTCTCGCTTCGAGCGCAGGCTGACCATCGCGCCCCATCAGGCAGTGGTGTGGGAGATAGGTTGGTGAACGGGGGCATCGCGGGTAGCCGCGATGCCCTGCTACTTCGACCAGTCGAGTACCATCTTCTTGCGTCCGCGCAGCTGTTTTTCCACCGCCATCGCCGCGATGGCTCCCTCTGCCGCGGCAACCACTGCTTGCTTGATGTGGTTGCAGATGACGTCGCCAACGGCGTACACACCCGGAACCGCTGTCTGATACTCCGAGTCCACCATGATACATCCACCCTCGCTGAGCGGTATCTGTCCGGCGAGGAAGTCGGTAACCGGATGTCCGCCCTGCAGGTAGATGAACACGCCTGCCACCGGCAGGGTCTCCTCGGTGCCGAGAGGCGTGCGGTANCGGATGGCTTCCACCTTCTCTTCACCAAGCACCTCGCGCAGCACTGNTCCCCAGTACATGGTGACCTTCGGGTGTTCGCTCAGCTCGCGCACCATCTCGGGGTCGGCATGTATCTCCCTCTTCGGCGAGAGGAAGTGCAGTTTACTGACAAACTGTGTGAGGAAGAGGGCTTCCTCCACTGCCTCCTCACTGCTGCCCACGACGGCGACTTCCGCGTTGCGGAAAAAGGCGGCGTCGCAGGTAGCACAGTAGGAGACCCCCCGTCCCAGCAGGCGGTCCTCCCCCGGCACACGGTTACCTCGCCCCATCGAGCCAGTGGCGATAATCACCGCCTTCGCCTGGTAGGTGCCGTTGTTCCCAAACAGCAACTTCGGGTTGCTCAGCAGGTCGGTCGCCTGAATCCGGTCCTGCACGAACTCCGCACCGAACGATTCCGCCTGCTGGCGCATCCGTCGCACCAGCTCTTCCCCACTGATTTCGCCCGGAATGCCCGGGTAGTTGGCGATTTTGCTGGTGATGCCCAGTGCGCCATTGGCGATGCCTTTGTCAATGACCAGAGTCTTCAGGTTTGCCCGCGCGGTATAAATCGCGGCGGTGCTACCTGCTGGACCACCGCCAATAATGGCAACGTCATACACCCCTTCCTCTTGACGAGGAGGGGGCGTAAGCTGGATGTCGAACTTCATAGCATCACCTCGTTATCCATCGGTGAGTTTCGCAAGGATGTCGTTCGACTCCATAATCAGATACTCGACGCCGTTGTAGCGAAACTCAGTACCCGTATATTTTGGGTAGATAACCTTATCTCCTGCCTGTACCTTGATTTCCTCATCGTCGCCGATAGCAACNACCAAACCGAGCTGAGGCTTCTCCTTGGCGGTATCGGGCAGGAAGATGCCGCCCGCCGTGCGCGACTCTTCCTCTATCGGCTGCACGAGTACCCGCGAACCCAGCGGCTGGATGGGTGGGTTTTGTTTGCTCATGTTCTCTCCTCCGAATAACGTTTATTTCAGTCCTAAAAGCTGATTGATTTTGGCACGGTCAAAACCGACCACGATTTTGCCGTTGATGTCGATGACAGGCACTCCCTGCTGTCCCGACCGGCGCACCATGTCGCGTGCTGCAGCCGGGTCGCGGCTCACGTCCACATCGCGGAAACGGATGCCCCGCTCCCGCAGATAGCGTTTCGCCAGGTTGCAGTACGGGCAGTTGGGCGTTGAGAACACAATGACTCGTGGTTGAGTATTCATAGGCTCCCCGTCCTTTGTGCGTTTTCTCACAGTATTAGATACGCGGGGACGGGGAGGAGATTCTCCAGAAACGTCTGTGAGGACAGATGGACTACACCACCACTCCTATCCCGCTTCGCTTCAAGCCTGGAAACACCCTCGCCACGTTCGGGTTACCCAGACGCTTCNGCACCACCTCCGCCAGCACTTCGCGGTAATCGGTGGTGACCCTCAAATCGCCGGGTTCCTCCAGCTGATACGGTTCCAGANCNGGCCAGCGAGCAAACACTTTGCCGCCCCGCACACATCCACCCAGCACCAGCATCACGCCTGCCCGTCCGTGGTCGGTGCCCAGTCCGCTGTTCTCGCGCACGCGCCTGCCGAACTCGGTCATCGCCACCAGCACGATATGCCGCATGGCGTCGCTCATATCGGTGGCGAAAGCCGCAAGGCTCTGGGCAAGGTCGGCAAGGTTGGCTGCCATCCAGCCGGTAGTGCTTCCCTGCGCCACATGCGTGTCCCAGCCCCCCTTATCCAGGCAGGCGACCTCCAGCCCCACCTGTGCCTTGATGAGGGCAGCGACCTGTTTCAGCCCGCGCCCGAGGTCACTGTCGGGATAGACGGCTCCGCGCGCTGGCTGGTAGCGCGTTGGGGCGACGCGCTGCAGCGTCCGAAGCACCTCCAGGGTATCCTGAGCGGTCTGGCTCACCCCATGTCGCCTGCTCTGCGCGTACATCTCGTGCAGGATGTGCTGCATCTCTTCTGCCTGCGTGATGCCCATTGTCTTGGGCATGGCAAGGCGGAAATCGGAGAGGGTCTGCAGCACGACAGCGTCCGTGCTACCACGCAGAGACTCGGGCAGTACGTTACTGAAGGCGACCGCTCGCAGGGGCGAGGACTGCTTGCGGGGTACACTCAACAGGTGGCGTGCGATCCAGCCGTTGTGGATTCCCACTTTCGCTTCGGCGACGCCGCGTTCCATGGCGGACATGGCTTCGAAATGCGAGCGCGACTTTTCCATCGAACCGCACGCCTGGACGAACGCCAGTTTGCCCTGCTCGTACAGCGGGTAGAGCGGTTTCAGGGCGGGGTGCAGGGCAAAAAGGTCATTGAGTGCGATGGCGCGTTCGTGGACAGGGCGGCGACGGTCGTTGGGGGCAGGTATCGCCAGCGACGGGCGGTTGCGGTAATAGGCGTCCTCTGCATAAGGGATAACCATATTCAGACCGTCTGCACCTCCGCGCAGAAACAGGCACACCAGCACATCGCCCTTGCTCTCGGAGCGGGGTGGCTTCAAAGCGATTTGCGCTAGCGCGCTGCCCCCGCCGAGCAACCAGCCGAGCATCGCAGAGACGCCACCAATCAGGATTTGGCGTCTTGTCGGTGAGTGGTTATCGTCGGCTGGATACCTTTCCATATCGCCCCTCCTGTGACTATGTCCCTTACAAAGCCGTCATCATCGCCATTGAAACTGCGGTGAGGCCAGCATTAACGCCGTCTGCTGAGCCAGTGTCCCGTGCAACCTCTCGCGCAAGGGACGCAACGCCGGTGCATCCGGCGGCAGGCAGAAAACGGTCTGCAGCAAAGCGTCGGTGGCAGACAGATTGCCAGCCAGTGCGGACAGGTCTACGTGTGTCCCGCGTATCTCGTTGGCGCACAGCGCAATCGCAAAGTTCCACCTTGCGAGCAGAGTTCCTTTCCACGCCTCTTCGCCCTGTGGGTAGCCATCTGGTAGCGGCCACTGGTAGAGCGGTTGTCCCATCTTCTCCAGATGCTCTTGCAGGGGACGGTTGCCGTCGGTCAGGGCGTACAGCGCGCGCAGGGCGGACACCATGTAGTCGAAAGGACGCTTGAACGCCGGCGGTGACTGCAAAAACTCGTCCGAGAGCATTAACTCGCGAAGTACCTCGCTGATGTCACCGCCGGTACTCAGGTACACCTCGCTGAGGCGGCGTACGGTTGCTTCGGTAACTTGCGCTACAAAGTGCGCGCACAGCTTGGCGCAGAGATGTCGTGCGGTGGAGGGGTGCATCGCCAGCATCTGCAGTACCTGCTCGCCCTCCTCTTCCCCACCACCAGCCGGGATGCGTCGCCCTAGCATGTGCTTCTCGCCGTCATCATGCTGGGATGGGTCAAAACGGAACCTGCCGCGCGGGCGCAGGAAACGCTCTTCCACCGTCCATCCGGTAAAGCAGCGGGCAACCTCCTGCACGTCCTTCTGGGTATAACCGCCATGCATGCCCAGCGTGTGCAGCTCCATCAGCTCGCGGGCATAGTTCTCGTTCGGCACGCCGCGCCGGTTGCGGTAGTTATCCAGATAGAGAAGCATCGCGGGGCTGCGGGCGGTTGCTTTCAGCAGGTCGGGGAACTTGCCCAGCGCGTGGCGTCGCAACACGTCTCGCTCATACTGCGGCAGGTAGTAGGCACAAAGCCCCTTGCGGGCGTAGACGTTGAAGTGGTCACGCCAGAAGTCCACCATGCGCTCTTGCAGCTGGTAGCGGCTATAGACGGCGCGCAGGATGGCGTGTTGCTGCAGCTGGCGCAGGACTTCGGGTATGGGCAGGTCACCCAGCTCGGCGGGGGCAACCTGAAATATCTCGAAGCCTCGCAATCGCAGCCGCACCAGCCATTCCTCGCCCTCCTCATTGGGGTGCAACTGCTGCTCGAGATAGGCAACCCTGCCCATCTCCGCCAGCCGATCCAGCTCGGTGAGTGTTACCCCGAAGGTCACACGGTTGAGCCAGATGGTGTCGTCGGGCAGACCCCTGCGCCTCGCCAGACCNGCGATAAGCGGTGGAGGAGCCATTGCCCGGCGCAGAGCCGACCGACAACCGGTGAGCAATCCAGCCCCTGCCACCAGCGCGAGATGCAGACACTCTCTGCGGCTCAGTTGCACCGTTTTTCACCTTCCTCACGTCAGGAGGCGGTGGTGTTCGCAGGTTGAGATGGAGCGACAGCGTGTGAGCGGGTAAGCAGAGCTTCCACACCAGCACCCAGCGACGCACAGCCCATCAGCGGACCCACCACGAACCAGCCCAGTATCGGAACCAGCGTTGCCAGCACGCAGAACAACGCGCCGCGGGACAACGCACCGTAGGGAGTCAGCGACGGCTCCATCTGTTTCAAACGCTGCCCCACCAGCGCCGCCAGTCCGCTAAACCCGACTGCCAGTGTGAGCAGTAGCAGCAGGTAAATGACCCATCCGATCAGCTTCAGCAGACCGTTTGGCTGGTTCAGCAGCGCAGCCACGATAATACCCAGCACCAGTGCAATGACTGCGCCCAGCAGGGTCACCTTGCCCGGGGAATGCTCGATGCGCTCGCGAGCACGCGCCGTTCGCTCACCGAATAGCACTGACACGGCTATCACCATCGCCCACAGGGAGACTACCGTCGCCACCACAGTCCCGATTACCGCGAGAACATCGCCGATAGTTACCATTACCTATCACCTCACTNTAGTAGACGNTCGCAGGGAGAAAAAGTTTCCCCGTTTGCACACCTCCGCCGGCATGGAGTTTTTTATCCCGCGCTTAACCATTGCTGCAGGGTACGCGCGTCCTGCAAGAACGCCTCCGGCGAATCCGCCCGTACGAACTCCAGCAGTACCCAGTGTTCTCTCTGAGAGAGGCGTACGACCTGAAGGAAACGGTTCCACGATTTCTCGCCTTCATGCAGAGAGCGGCGCTCGCCCGCACTGCCCCACCAGAAGGCATGGACGTTTACCAGCCAGGGCAGTAACCTGCGCAAATCGCGCAGGTTCGGCAGGAGAGACTGTTCCACCCTCGGTTGCCAGTAGGTGCGCATGGCGGGATGCGCTACCGCCTCCAGCAATCGCCGCGCCGATTCCCCCGTATCGGTGAGTGTGTTACCGTGAAACTCATAGCAGAGGGTGACCCCCTCGCGCGATGCGCTCTGCGCGATATTTCGCGAGTCCTCCACTACCTTCTGCCAGTATTCCGGCGACGCCTCGTGNGAATCCTGTTTGCCTGCCCATACCCGGATAACAGGTGCTTCCAGCTCTTTCGCGGTTGCCAGCACCTNTTCAAAGGGCAGCTCATCCCCGTGCCCGGCGCGGTAGTAGGAACCATAGGAGCTGACCACCAGCCCTGCATCGCGCGTGTGACGCGCGACCTCACGCGCCTTTTGCAGGTCACCGTGGGGTACGTGGATATCGCCGCCCCATTCGATACCCTGCAAACCAGCCTGCGCCGCCAGGCGAATCACCTCCTGTGGCGGCAGCTTGCGAAAGGTGACGGAGCATACACCCGCTCGAAGCACGATACTGTCCCTCCTTCTACCCGCCCGGCTGATTGCGCTCTGTGTAGTCCCCTTCCCCGGCGCGCCCTACGACCAGTTCGGCTTGACCACACCTTTGATGTAGCCATCCTCCTGCGACAACGCCACTATGTCCAGAAATCTGACACGATATTCGCGGTGTGCGTCTGTTTTCCTGCCGCTTGCGTTCCCCCTGCAGGATGTGTTATGGTGAAAAAAAACGGCAGGAGGGCACAATGATGCGGAGTGCACGTACCTTGTTGCTGCTGATAACGGGGTTGATGCTGGTAGGAGCAACCCTGTGGGCACAGTCCAGAACACGGACGTCTGCAGTAACCCAAACACAGCGCATCGAGCTGGTAGACAAAGAGGGCAGGATTCGCGCCGAATTGAAAACCTCCGGAGAGGATACCCTGCTGGTGCTTTACGATGGACAGGGGCGGCTGCGTACGGTTATCAACACCGAGAGCGTGGTGTTCTACGGGATGGACGGCAAGATGAAAGCCAGGATCGACGCGCAGAACCTTTCGGAAGGAGCTAAAGAGACCCGGTGAATAGGCTATTCCGTGCACCGACGCGCTGGTTGCGCCTGTCCCTCGATGAGTACGTGGACCGGATGAAAGCCGGCTGGATTGGGCAGATGGTCGGTGTCGCCTGGGGCGGACCCACGGAGTTTCGTTACACCGGCGCCATCATCCCGGAGCAGGAGATACCTGCCTGGCGACCCGAGATGGTCAACCAGTTCTGGCAGGACGACCTGTACGTGGAGATGACCTTTCTGCGCACGCTGGAACGCTATGGTCTCGGCGTGAGCATCCGTCAGGCAGGTATCGATTTCGCCAACAGCCGCTACCCACTCTGGCATGCCAACCGGCAGGGACGCGAGAACCTGCGCAACGGCATTGCACCGCCCGATTCGGGACACCCGAAGTTCAACCCGCATGCCGATGACATCGACTACCAGATAGAGGCGGATTTCTCCGGTCTTATTGCCCCCGGCATCCCGCAGGCAGCGATAGACCTCGGCGAAGTGTTCGGCAGGTTGATGAATTACGGCGATGGGGTGTACGGTGGTCAGTTCGTGGGAGGGATGTATGCCGCTGCNTTCTTCGAAAAGGAGCCGGTAAAGATAGTGGAAGCGGGGTTGCAATGCATCCCCTCGCGAAGCCAGTATGCGGAAACCATCCGTGATGTGCTCCGCTGGTATCGCCAGTATCCCCGGGATTGGCAGCGCACGTGGGAGCTGGTCGAGCAGAAGTACAACGGCAACCCCGATTATCGCCGCTTTTCCTGCACGCAAGGCAATTTCAACATCGATGCCAAACTGAATGGGGCATACATTGTCATGGGCTTGCTGTATGGGCAGGGCGACATCGAGCGCACCGTTGTGATTTCCACCCGGTGTGGACAGGATTCGGATTGTAACCCTTCCAACGCCGCAGGTATCCTGTTTACCACCATCGGCTACTCGCNCCTGCCCGAGCGGTTTAANTCGCATCTGGACGCCCGAGCCTCCTTTGCGCACAGTGACTATACCTTTGAGAAGTTGATAGATGTTTGTGTCAAACTGGCACGTCAGGCGGTGGTGCGCTATGGAGGCAGGGTGGAACGCAATGGAAACGGCGGGGAAGTGTGGCAAATCCCCGTGAAGCCGCCACGCCCCTCGCGGCTGGTACAATCGTGGTCACCAGAGCCCCCCTCAGGCGTCCGTTACTCGCCGGGCGAGATGGCACGCATCCGTGAGTTACCGTGGGCACGCGCGCTGGCGAAAAGCTTCGAGGAGTGGGCGCCGGGCTGGAGCCTGCACCACTGTGGCGAGGACATGGACCCCGGGCTGCGCCCTGAATGGAACGGCAGGAAAAATGTGTTTATGACCCACCCACTGGACAGNCAGACTCCCTGTGTCATCGCGCGTACGGTGGAGATTCCTGCCGACAGGAAGGTTTTGCTCAGGCTAACGGTCGGGCACCACCCGGGAGGCGACTGGACGCTGGTGGTAAGGGCGAACGGCGAGGAACTACTGAGGCAAACGGTGGGAGAGAAAACGGCACAAAACGGCTGGCTGGATGTGACGGTAGACCTTTCACGTTACGCAGGGCAGAAGGTTCGCATAGAATTACTGAACGAGCCAAACGGCTGGAGCTGGGAGGCGGGCTACTGGGCAAAGATAGATATCGAAACACATTAACATGGGGAGCCTGACGGCTCCCCATGTTCGTCACGACAGCCGTGCTTGCCCCAAAAGCCTACATCCTGTTCTGCAAGGCATAGCGGAATTGATAGAGCTTCACCGTAGTGCCTCCTGCACCGCCGGCACCCGGGCTGGCAGTGCGCTTCACGTTCGCGGCATGCCCATCGGCAAACGTGACGTTCGCCGTCATGTTGTGGCGGAAGCGCAGGTTGCCGACCTTGCCGACCGCGCTCCAAATCTGTATAGGATTTGGCGCCTCGGCGTCGATATTGGTACCGTCCGGCAGTCTCCACAGCAGCACCGACTGCGGGTTCACCTGGTTGTCATCCCAGTAGTTGGGCGGGGGAACAGCACCGGAGGCAGGGTCCTGCCAGACTTCGGGCGTCCACCAGTTCCAGAAGGTGGAGGAGCAGTAGCCGCCCCACTCGGGAACCTGACCGGTGTCCCCCTGCAAGATGGTCTCGGCAACGCGGGGAATCGCCGCCTGCGACTTGTAGTTGAGCACGTCGTTGTAAGCGTACGCCCACGCATGGCGATACGTCGCCGAGGGGCAGGTGCGAATTCCGCCTTCATTCAGGTCCTTGAGATACGGATAGAGCAACTGCATGTACCAGACGGTGGTATTGCCTCCCTGACGGTAATCGTAGCCTGGCGGCATGACTTCATCGTAGTCCTGAATGTACATCATACACGCCAGACCGATTTGCTTGGTGTTGGAGAGGCATTGCGTCTGACGAGCCTTCTCACGAGCCTGCGAGAAGACAGGGAACAGAATCGCTGCCAGGATCGCGATAATCGCGATGACAACCAGCAGATCGATTCTCGATTAAGGTAAAAGCCCTTCGGTGTTTCATCTTGTGAACCTCCCTCACAGAAATTTAGTTGTGACATCGCCGCCCTACCGCTACAGGAAGCTGCTGAGGAGGCGCGAACACGGCTGTCATGAAACGATTAAGCATTCTGCTTTTAGTATACATAAGGTTTCCCAAAGAGTCAATAGGGTAAAGGGTGTTTTTAGCAAAAATCAGCGAAAATACGGTGGCGCCTG
>JGI24188J35168_1002320_pt1 | contig 10435 bp, 12 predicted proteins | sample YNPBryantNP2012_FD_35168 | JGI IMG/M metagenome (IMG submission 35168) | reverse complement strand
ATTTTATAAAAATCGTCACACTGGAATTGGCCAGTTTGGTGGTAGTGGCTCAGATGCTCTGAAACGTATCAAAGGTCAGATTACGCTTGAGGTTCCTATCCTAAGTTTATTTGAATGTGATTATCAGGTCTTTCAGGAGGATGCAAACACACTGATACGAAGATTAAAGAATTTAGACGTAGTCTATATTGATCCGCCATACAACCAACACCCCTATGGATCAAACTATTTTATGCTTAATCTCATCACGCACTATCAGCGACCCAAGCATGTGAGTCGTGTCTCCGGAATACCAACTGACTGGAGACGTTCTGGGTATAACGTAAGAAGTCAGGCGTTCCCATTACTACGAGATCTTCTGCATCATGCAGATGCATCATTTCTACTCATTTCATTTAACAACGAAGGCTTTATCCCTATTGAACAGTTACAAAAGGAACTTGAGTCTATTGGAAAGGTGGAACGCATAGATGTTTCATACAACGCTTTTCGAGGAAGTCGAAGTTTTCAAAATCGATCAATTCACGTTATTGAGNATCTATTCTTAGTGGAAAGGAGGTAGAATGTATGTCAAAGAAAGAACAACTTCGACAGCAGCGTGAAGGAACAATACTAAATGTTACAGCTAAGCAGCAAGAGAAAGATATTATACAAGCAATAAGCAATGTTGTTGTGTATCTTTCCGAGCAATTTGAAACGAGAATCCGTATTGAACACAGAAAGTATTGGCTATTGAAGGATATTGTGTCTGAACTTCGTAGCACTTTTCACGGGGTAGAATTCCACTATCACTTTGAAAATAGTTCAATTCGTCCAGATGGGGGGAATCCTTCTTATCAAATCTAATGATGAAAAAGACCCTTTGAGTTATCCCATCCTAATAGCCGAGGTTAAGAACCAGGGCACGAATGATATTCGTGTTAAAGAGGGAAAACCTCTTCAGGCAAAAGGAAATGCAATTGAACGTCTTGGAAAGAATCTGATAGGCCTTCGTACTGCGCTCATGCGAGAAAACATCTTTCCTTTCGTATGTTTTGGTTATGGATGCGATTTTGAGAAAACATCTTCAATACTAGACCGAGTCACAACGATGGCGATGTTTGGTAATCTCAATAAAATTTACTTACTTAATGATGGTGGTGGACGTTTTAATCGTGGTAGCTTTTTCTTTCGTCCCGAACCGTGGACAGTTGATGAGATGACAACAATAATGAAAGATATAGCTGAACGGTCAATTTACTATTACTTTNCCAAATATGGTAAAGACCGATTTCTAATCCCGCCAAACATTTCATATTCTTCCTGACGAGATTAGCCATAATATGTTCCAAATACCTAGCAATGGAATTAACCATCGCGGCATGCACATTCTTCACGTCGTTCAACTCTACTGGCCAGCACCAAGCGGAGCAGCGCGTTATTTCCAAGAGATCGGAGCACGGCTGGTAGCTGAAGGCCATCGGGTTACTGTACTGACGACCGATGCCTTCGATCTTGAACATCTCTGGATGGCCGGAAAACGGCGGATTAGTGAGCCAACCGGTGAGCACGATGGCGTGATGGTTCGACGGTTGGCCGTTCGACGTTTACCCGCATCGGTGATGCTCTACCCGGTCATTCGGCGGCTAATGGTTGAGTTAGGGCGTGTCGGGCGACCTGCGATCCCCATCCTGCGCCGGTTGGCAACACTGACACCACAACTACCCGATCTGGCGACAGTCCTGAACGATTCAGCACTCGCCGACGTAGATATCGTTCATACTACCAATATCACGCTCGATTTTGCGCTGATNCCGGTTGCACGCTGGGCAGCAGAGCGTGGCATCGCTCACATTTGTACACCCTTTGTTCATTTAGGTGAACCGGGGAGTGAGCAGGTGGTACGTTATTACGCCATGCCGCACCAGATCGCACTCCTCCGACGGGCGACTTGGGTGGCGACAATGACCGACATTGAGCGGGGCTATCTTATCCGACGTGGGGTACCGGCCGACCAGATTGTCACTGTTGGCGCGGGGGTCAACCCAACTGAAGTGACCGGCGGCAATAGAGAGCGTTTTCGGGCAACTCATCACATCCGTGGCCCGATAGTGTTAAGCCTTGGCGTAGCCGCTTTTGACAAAGGTACTGTTCACACACTGGCNGCTATGCGGCGCCTGTGGGCACAGGGAAGCGACGCGGTGTGGGTACAATGTGGGCCAGCCTTTGGCGGATTTACCGATGCGGTGGCAGCATTGCAACCAGCGGAACAGGCACGAGTACGAATACTCGGCTACGTTGATAATGAGACCCGACGTGATGCGCTGGCGGCGGCTGATCTCTACGTGCAGCCATCACGCACCGATAGCTTTGGGATCACGTATCTTGAAGCGTGGTGCAACGGTGTACCGGTTATCGGTGCGCGAGCAGGCGGTGTACCGGCTGTTGTGCGCCACGGTGTCGATGGCTTACTCGTACCGTTTGGCAATGTTACGGTGCTTGCTGACGCGATTGACCGCCTGCTTCGTGATCGTGTGCTGGCGCAAGCGTTGGGCGCAGCCGGACGGGCACGAGTCTGGCGGGAATTGACCTGGGATGCAGTCTACGAGCGTATTCGCCCCCTTTACACCAACCACTTTCAGCGCCCATTGTCGTTGCGCGTAACCTCCATCAAGATGCGGTCGTAGCGTTGACCATTGAAATGCACCGCACCGTGTAAACGACCAACCTCACGAAATCCGGCAGCCAGGTAAGCGCGATAGGCCCGTTCGTTAAAACTGTGCACCCAGAGACTGACATTGTAGAGGTTGAGATACCGAAAACCGTACTCGATCAACAACCGTACTGCTTCACGGCCGTAGCCCTTCCTCCACACGGTTTTATCGCCGATAGCAATGCCCAGCTCAGCGGTACCGTGTAAAAGAAAAGATTGATGTTGTGCAGGCTGCACGTACCAATCAAACGTTCAGAGTCCCGCAACACGACGGCAAATGTACGTTCGTGTTCAACGGTATTGGCCCTTGCTGCGATCCACTGCTGTTCTTGCGCAAGGGTAAAGCTACGTCCCTGCTGACCGAGCAGTGCAGTCAATTCTAGATCGGCAAACCAATGCGCTAACAATGCTGCATCTTCAGCAACAATGTGACTCAGAAAGACCTTTGTTCCGGCCAGCACAACTGGACGGGGGGGTAATGAACTATTCATTGAGAAACTCCTGGGCAGTTACGACAGAACTATCGCTTTCACGCATCTTCATCACTATTCATCAAGCGAACGTAGCTCTCGTAGCGAGCTGGTGTAATTTCGCCGCGCTCGACTGCGGCGCGCACTGCACAATGAGGTTCATGGAGATGCCTACAACCGGCAAAGTAGCAATCACCGAGAAACGGCCGAAACTCGCGAAAACACCAGGCAAGGTCGCTAGCCGGTAGATTCCAAAGCCCAATCTCGCGAATTCCCGGTGTGTCGGCAACATAGCCACCACCAGGCAGATTCAGCGGAATCAACTCGGCGACCGTCGTCGTGTGGCGGCCTTTCGACAGACGTTCACTAACTTCACCGGTACGCAGATTCAGACCGGGTTGGATCGCATTCAGCAGGCTACTCTTACCTACCCCCGACTTGCCGGTTACAACACTGATCTGGCCGGCCAGGCGGCTCCGCAGTTCATCAATACCCACACCAGTGACAATACTGGTATAGACGACAGGGTAGCCAATCTGTGCGTATGGAGCAAACATTGCTTCAGCCACGCTGCACTCGACCAGATCAATCTTGGTTGCGACAATCACAACCGGCAACTCACTATGCTCGCAAATAACCAGGTAACGGTCGAGCATGCGGGGTGTGAAATCAGGTTGGGCACAGGCGAAGACCAGGAGCACCTGATCAACATTGGCAACAATCACATCCTCCTTATACGCACCACGAGACCCGACAGCACGTCGCGCCAAGCGACTCCGTCGTGGCAGCACCGCTTCGATAGCACCCTGCCCATTTCCTACCGNTTGTACCTCAACCTGATCACCAATGACAACCAAATCGGTTGCCTGACGCTCTTTCTTGAGTCGTCCACGCAAACGACACTCCAGAATACCTTGTTCCGTCTGCACCCAGAAGAAACCACTCTGTGCCCGTAAGACGGACCCAACCAGGCGGTTTGCGCCAGTCGTTGGCGGTGGCTCAACAACAGTAGTGGGTGTAGTTTTACGACTCATCGATCTTCAGCTCCAGCCAATACATAAACAGTCAACACACCAAAAGCTATGCGTATGATACGGTCGATAAACGATGACGATCTCAAACCTTCTGGCGTTGCCGCAGTGATCGCAGGTTGTATTCGATATTTTCGCTCAAGTTTCGGCGGATGATACGATAATGAGCCATCTCGTTCCAGGATGATCACGATAGTTCCCTCCANGTCGGCTGGTAACTGATGTTTTGCGGTATACACGGCGGTATCGTCAATTGACATATCAGTANTCCTTAACCGTTGCCGTGCCGAACAACCATCGCGACGTGGAGGAAATGAAAAAGGCTGTGGTACCACTGGCACCTCAGCCCAAATAAAGGGCGGGCTGTGGATGCTCACTGGCTTCCCACAGCCCGCCGGTATCACAGGTTACGCCTGTCTAGCCTGCGCTGTGCGAAGCCTCTCTCACGTCAGCGGAGTCGTTCGACACCATTCCTACAGTGCCTGTCTTTACATACTGATTGGTGATAAGTGTCATGAACGGCCTCCTCTACGTGACTACGCACCTCTTGCCCGTGCAGCATAGCATAGTAATGAAGAACTGTCAATGGAATTTCGCTCAGTCTTTTGACGGAATAGCGAAGATTTGTTGCAATGTCGCCGCAGTAACATTACGCCCACAGAGCAGCACAACAACGCGCTGTCCCACCAGATCGCTGATCTGTTGTTCGAGCAGCGCAGCGAGTGGCACCGCAGCACTACCCTCTGCGATGAGATGATGTTCTTCGATAAGCCAGCGCATTGCGCGAGCGATAGCAGGTTCATCGACCAGTACCATGTCACCATGTCATCAAGCACCTGCTGCAGGATCGGTAGAGTGATGGTATCGGCTGCAAGATTACCGGCCAGACCATCGGCTAACGTTGGTTCATCGACCACCGGTACTACTCTGCCGGCGCGTAACGCAGCAGTCATAGCCGCAGAAGCGGCAGCCTGAACCCCGATCACGCACACTCGTGGATTCATTGCTTTGGCCCAGAAACCAACCCCACTCGCCAGACCACCGCCCCCAACTGCAACCACAACGACATCAATATCGGCTAATGTCTGCCAGAGTTCAACTGCCAGCGTACCCTGACCGGCAATAACCAGTGGGTCATTGTAAGGCGAAATAAAATGCCAACCATATTCGGCGGCCATGCGCAACGCTTCAGCCTCGGCTGCATCGTAGCCCGTACCATGCAAGATGACATCTACCGGATAACGGCGCAAGGCCGCGATTTTGGCCGGAGAAGCTGTAGCCGGTACAACGAGTGTGGCCGTTGTACCGATCATAGCTGCGGTGTGCGCAACGCTCAGCGCATGATTACCGGCAGAGCAGGCAACAACGTGAGTGGTTGCCGGAAGCTGACGCAGAGCATTCGCTGCACCACGAATCTTGAAACTACCGGTCACCTGGGCCAGTTCCAGCTTGAGCCAGACTTCAGCACCAGTCAATGCACATAGCGGTCGGCTTATCTCGAGCGGGGTTGGCTGAATAATCCCGGCGATACGCTGATGTGCCACCAGGATGTCGGCGGGTGAAAGGAAGAACGTTTGTCGCATGATCGTATTCCTATTGCCAGCGTGGAGCAGAACACCGGATCGCTGCCTACGAATGACCACGAATCGGCTTTGGCCGATATGGCTCTTCTAAACGCTGAATCTCTTCGGGTGACAACTTCACGTCGAGCGCGGCAACTGCCTCTTCAAGCTGGTACATTTTCGTAGCCCCGATGATAGGTGCAGTCACTTCCGGCTTATGAAGCAGCCAGGCCAGCGCAATCTGGGCATTACTGACCCCACGGGCACGCGCAATTTCACTTACCCGCTCGACAATCACGTAATCGCTGGCATCGTACATCGCGTGCGAGATCGTATCTGAACGGCCACGTACCGTAGCTGCGTCGGTGCCTTGCGGTCGGTTACCGGCAAGAAAGCCACGTGCCAGCGGACTCCAGGGAATCACCGCCAGACCGGCATCGCGACACAGAGGCAACATTTCGCGTTCCTCTTCACGGTAGACAAGGTTAAGATGATTTTGCATCGATACAAAACGTGCCCAACCGCGTCGTTCTTGGATGCCGAGGGCCTTTGCCAGTTGCCAGGCGAACATACTCGATGCACCGATATAGAGTGCTTTACCGGCGCGCACCACATCATTCAACGCCTCTAATGTCTCTTCAATCGGCGTCTCGTAATCCCAGCGATGAATTTGATACAGATCAACGTAATCCATTCCCAATCGGCGCAACGAGGCATCAATCGCCTGCATAATATGCTTGCGCGAAAGTCCACGGTCGTTGGGTCGGTCACTCATCGGCTGGTAGACTTTGGTCGCAATAACCAGTTCATCACGGCGTACCCCCGAGTCACGAATGGCACGTCCTAAAATCTCTTCGCTCAAGCCCAACGAATACATATCCGCCGTATCGAAGAAATTGATCCCCAATTCCAACGCCCGAAAGATAAAAGGCCGACTGGCAGCTTCGTCTAGCACCCACTCACGCCAGGTCGGCGAACCATAGCTCATACAACCCAAACAGATCCGCGAAACCTGCATCCCGGTTGAGCCGAAACGTGTGTACTGCATACGATGACACCTCTTATCAAAAAGCGGGTAACAGTCGTATTATAACGAAGCTGGCCGGTTGCAGAACCACGTGTGCGAGAAAAAGAGCGGTCTGTAACGTTACCGGTTTTGGGTCGTGTTTAATGCACTGATGTATGTCGTTCACCTGCTCTTCCACGAGAGACGGGTTGGCAACTCAATCGCCCATTCACTCCTCTCCTTGCGCTTGACCACTCTGCCGGTGCGTGTTAGAGTCAGTCTACTATGGCAACTGTTATTCTGCTTTCCGGTCGCGAACGACCGGTCATTCAACGACATCCGTGGATCTTCTCTGGAGCTATCGCCGAGGTACGCGGAAATCCGGCACCTGGCGCGGTTGTCGATGTCTATGCTCAAGACGGAAGCTGGCTGGCACGAGGCTTTTGGAGCAGTAGTTCGCAACTGCGCGTGCGACTGGCTACCTGGGAACGAACCCAACCGCTCGATGAAACGTGGCTCCACGACACAATTGCACGGGCAATTACCGGACGCGAAAAATGGCTCCACCAGCCGGCGATTGCCTGTCGTCTGGTGTTTAGCGAGTCAGATGGTATTCCTGGCCTGATCGTGGATCGGTACGGCTGCTATCTAGTGATCCAATTGCTCACGCAGGCAATGGCAATACGAGCCGAGCGGGTGATACAAGTATTGGTAGATTTACTCGCCCCACGTGGTATCTACGAACGGAGCGATGCCGAGGTACGAGAGAAAGAAGCGCTCCCACCGGCTGTTGGGTTGCGCTGGGGTGAGGCGCCACCTCGTTTACCAGTAACGTTGATCACCGGTCTTGATCAGATTGCCAGCGAACGACGTATGTTCGCCGATCTACAAACCGGTCAAAAGACCGGTATCTACCTTGATCAGGCGATTAACCATCTGCGAGTAGGAGCTTACTGTAGCGACGCCGATACGCTCGACTGTTTTTCTTACGCCGGTGGATTTGCGCTGGCGGCTGCCCGTGCCGGTGCCCGTCGGCTTACCTTGATCGATGCCAGTGCTGAAGCCCTCGCCCTGGCTGCTGATAACCTTCGCCTAAACGATCTGTCGATACCAACTGAATTCGTTGAGGGAGATGCGTTTCAAATTCTGCGTCAATACCGCAACGAGCATCGTCAATTTGATGTCGTCATTCTCGACCCACCGAAATTTGTCCACCAGCAATCGCATCTGCAACGCGCTACTCGTGGCTACAAAGATATTAACTTGCAGGCACTGCACCTGATCCGAAGCGGAGGGATACTGGCAACATTCAGTTGTTCGGGTCTGGTTTCAGCCGAACTCTTTCAGAAAATCATCTTTGGTGCCGCGCTTGATGCTGGGCGTGATGTACAAATCCTCGAACGGCTAACCCAGGCGCCCGATCATCCGGTGCTACTGACATTTCCAGAAAGTGAATATCTCAAAGGATTGATCTGTCGGGTGTGGTAAACTATTTGCATCCTTCGTTTATTGTCGAGCGGCTATGAACTTCACAATCTTTGAAGATGGTCATATCGCTAGCCCAACCGGGTTCCGCGCCACCGGCATTTCTGCTGGCCTGAAAGAGGGGAGCAAGGCACGAGATCTGGCCCTCGTCTACTCTCAATATCCATGCCGTGCAGCAGCCATGTTCACGACTAGCGTCTTCAAAGCGGCACCGGTGTTTCTGAGTCAGGCCATTTTGCTGCGTAACCACGATGCGATCCGGGCCGTGTTGATTAACGCCGGTCAGGCGAACGCTGGTACCGGTCAGAACGGGCTGAATGATGCAATTGAATGCGCCAAAATAACAGCCGATGAGCTGGAAGTACCGCGCGACTCGGTGCTGTTGATGTCAACCGGTCTGATAGGGGTACCACTACCGATGCAACGGATGCGCAACGGTATCCGACGGGCAGTAAGTGAACTCGACAGTAACGGAGGGCGACGAGCGGCAATGGCCATACTTACCACCGACACACGCCCCAAAGAACGAGTTCTACGCGTTTCGTTGCGAAACGGCCCACGTTACACACTGGCCGGCATGGCGAAGGGAACCCGAATGATCCATCCCCGGCTGGCGACACTGCTGGCCCTTATCACCACCGACCTGGCGATCAGTCAACCCCTGTTACAACGAGCACTACGGCAAAGTGTTGATCGTTCGTTCAATCGTTTGAATATTGACGGTGACTGTAGCCCGAATGATAGTGTGATTATGCTGGCCAATGGCGCTATCGATCATCCACCGATCACCGATTCAAGTACCTGGGAGTTTGGTGTCTTTCAGGAAGCTCTCGACTTCTTGTGCGCCGATCTGGCAAACCAAATCGTGCGCGATGCGGCCGGTTCTGGTAAAGTGATTAAAGTGGTGGTGCAAGGGGCGGCAGATGAAGCAACGGCCCAAACGATTGCCCACACTGTGGCCCGCTCAGGCTCGGTGCGAGCAGCCTGTCGGCGCAACTCATCAGATTGGGGTGCACTTCTAGCTGCCATTGGCGCCAGCGCTGTTGAGTTGCGTCCCGATCTTCTTGATCTTCGGATCGGGACGGTGCCGGTTATGCTTCGCGGCACCCCTGTTCCGTTTGACCCAACGAACCTGGTGCAGACGATGTCAGGCCCTGAAGTAGAATTGGTGATCGACCTCAATCTTGGCCTGGCCGAAACAACCGTCTGGACCTGCACGTGGACAGATGGGTGAATCTTTATGGAACAAACTCTGCCATTATTTCCGCTCGGCTCGCTGCTCTTTCCCGGTAGCATCATGAGTTTGCACATCTTCGAGCAACGTTATCGCCTAATGATCGGTCGTTGTCTGGCCGAACAACAACCGTTTGGGATTGTCTTGCTCCGTCGCGGCCATGAAGTGATTGAGGGACAACGAATGGCGATTGCCCCTGAACCTTACGAGGTGGGCACGGTAGCAGTGATTCAAGATCATCTCAGACTGGAAGATGGCCGCTATTTGCTTCAGGTGATCGGTCAGCATCGCTTTCGTATCATCCAGATTATCGAACAATCGCCGTATTTAATAGCTCAGGTGAAAATGCTCCCCGAACACATCGATCAGCAAGCAAAGGCGGCTGCCGCCGAATTACGCAATATCTACCGACGATACTGGGAACGTATTGCTACGCTGACCGGTGCCGAAATTGATGTTGAACCGTTACCCGTTGATCCGGTGAGTCTGAGCTACATGTTAGCCGACCGGCTACGGATTGATCAGGCGCAGAAGCAACGCTGGTTGGAAGCCGAAGTCACCGAACGCCTCCGTAGTCTGACAATGGCTATCCGTACTGAACTGGCAATTCTGCCACGCGGCCCGCAAGGTCTCGACCCATCAACGTTGTTAGGCGGCTGGAACAGTCTCAACTAACCGTCAAGCGTATGATCATCGGTTCATGTACCATTCATCTCCACATCGCGACAGCGCAGTCGTTAAAAGAGAAACGACAAGTGGTGCGTTCACTCATCGCCCGCATCCGCAACGAATTTAATGTCTCAGTTGCCGAAATCGACGATCAAGACCGCTGGCAGAGCGCTCGCCTCGGAGTAGCGGTTGTAGCAACCGATGGCAGACACGCTCAGCAGCAGCTTGAAGCAGTGGTAAACTTTATCGAACGTCAGCGTCCTGATTGTCCGCTACTGACGTATGA
>JGI24188J35168_1002319_pt1 | contig 10436 bp, 8 predicted proteins | sample YNPBryantNP2012_FD_35168 | JGI IMG/M metagenome (IMG submission 35168) | reverse complement strand
GAAGCAGACCGTCAACGAATGGGGGAACGAATCAACGAATGGGGATGGCGGACGGCGGACGGCGTAGGACAGGCTTTCCAGCCTGTCGGGGGAGCAGACCGTCAACGAATGGGGGAACGAATCAACGAATGGGAGGGACGGCGGACNGCAGACGGCGGACGGCAGGATGGACGATGGGCNGATGGCGGANAGCAGGCGGGGGGGAGGGTGTCAGGGGCAGGTGTTGCGCAGGTGCTCTTCGTAGGTGCGGGCGAAGGAGTGATAGCCGGAGCCGTCACAGCGCAGGCGGAAGAAGAGAAAATCGCTGGGGGAGGGGGAGGCAACAGCCTGGAGGGCAGGCAGAGCGGGGCTGGCAATCGGCGCAGGGGGCAGGCCGGGATGCAGGTAGGTGTTGTAGGGGGAGGGGGTCTGCAAGTCCTGCAGGGTGAGCGGGGTTTTCCACCAGCCCGCGCCGTCCCAGCCAATGGCATACTGGACGGTAGGATCGGCCTGAAGCGGCATACCCAGGCGTAAACGGTTCAGGTAAACGGCAGCGATGAGGGGGGCTTCTTCCACATGGACGGCTTCGCGCTGCACGATGGAGGCCAGGGTCACGGCCTGATACAGGTTCAATCCCTGCGCCTCAAAGCCTCGAAGCAGATCAGGGGTGAGGTGACGCTGAAAATTGCGCAGGCCGGCTTCGATCAAGGCGGATGCGGAGGTCTCGCGATCCAGCGTGTATGTATCGGGATAGAAGAAACCTTCCATGGGGGCGGCGAAGCCGGGGTCGAGTTGGATTGCGTTCGGCTGCTTCGCCTGGGCCAGGAATTGCTCCGGGAGCAGGTTTAAGCCCGAGGCCGGCAGCGCGGCCGCAATCTCCTCTAATCTCCATCCTGGCCAGACGACCAGGATCGCTTTGCCCGGCTGCGGCGATTGCAGGGCGTGGGCGATCTCGATGATGGATTGGGAGGCGCTCAAAGAGTAATTGCCGGCTCGCAGGCTGGTATCCAGACCGCGGTAGACCAGGTAGTCCCGAAGGGCGGCGGCGCTGGGGATCAGGCCCTGGGCTTCCAGGCGGGTGCTGAGAGAGGCGATGGATTCGCCTTCGGAGATGGTGAAGGGGATGGGCGGGGAATCGGGACGGGTGGAGGTGAGCAGGCCGTCGTGCCAGAGCAGACGGGCACTATAGAGCCAGCGCTGGAGGGGGGAGAGGCGGGGGGAGGGCGGGCCGTAGCGGGCAGTGGCGTACCAGGGAATCAACAGGCCTGCCCCTATGCCAAGAAGCAGTAGAAGCAGGCCTGCCTGAAGTCGGCGGAACATGCTAAATCCAGGCCGGCTCCTGGTAGACGCCAAAGGCCTCTTTCATGACGGCCACGATCTCGCCCAGCGTGGCATAGGCGCGTACCGCATCGAGGATGTAGGGCATGGTATTTTCCGTGCCCAGGCAGGCAATGCGCAGACGGTCGAGGGCCTGGCCGACGCGGGCGTTGTCACGGGTGCGGCGCACTTCCTGCAGGCGCGCAATCTGACGCTGGTAGCCGTTCGGGTCCATTTCCAGGATGGGAATGGTGATGGGTTTGTTATCCACGTAGGCGTTGACGCCGACGATCTTGCGGATGCCCTCGTCAATTTCGCGCTGGTAACGGTAGGCAGCATCGGCGATTTCGGACTGGAAGAAGCCTTTTTCGATGGCCGGGAGCACACCGCCCAGCTCTTCAATGCGGCGGAAGTATTCGTAGGCCTGTTTTTCCATGCGGTTTGTGAGGGCCTCCACGAAGTAGGAGCCGCCCAAGGGGTCCACCGTGTTGGCGACGCCGGACTCTTCGGCGATGATCTGTTGGGTGCGCAGGGCAATCGTGACGGCCAGTTCGGAGGGGAGCGCCAGGGCCTCGTCCATGGAGTTGGTGTGCAGGCTTTGCGTGCCGCCCAGCACGGCAGCCAGGGCCTGGATGGCCACGCGCACGATGTTGATCTCCGGCTGCTGGGCGGTGAGGGCGCAGCCGGCGGTCTGGGTGTGGAAGCGTAGCAGCCAGGAGCGCGGGTTTTTGGCGCCGAAGGTGTGACGCATTTCACGCGCCCAGATGCGGCGAGCGGCGCGGAATTTGGCGATCTCCTCGAAGAAGTCGTTGTGGGCATTGAAGAAGAAGGAGAGCCGCGCGAATTCATCTACATCCATGCCGCGGGCAATGCCCCAACGCACGTATTCCATGCCATCGGCCAGGGTAAAGGCGAGTTCCTGAACGGCGGTGGAGCCGGCTTCGCGGATGTGATAGCCGCTGATGGAGATGGTGTTCCACTGCGGCACGTATTTGGAGCCGTATTCCATGGTGTCCACCACCAGGCGCATGGACGGCTCCGGAGGGAAGATAAATTCTTTCTGGGCAATGTATTCTTTGAGAATGTCGTTCTGGATGGTGCCGCGCAGTTGATCGGGGCGCACGCCTTGCTTTTCAGCGGTGGCGATATACATCGCCCAGATGACGGCAGCCGGGCCGTTGATGGTCATGCTGGTTGAGACTTTATCCAGCGGAATATCCTGGAGCAGGATTTCCATGTCCTTGAGGGAGGAAACGGCCACGCCGCATTTGCCGAATTCGCCCAGGGCCTCCGGGGCATCCGTATCGTAGCCCATGAGCGTGGGCAGATCGAAGGCGATGGAGAGGCCGGTTTGCCCCTGTTCGAGCAGATATTTAAAGCGCCGATTGGTCTCCTCCGCAGTGCCAAAGCCGGCGAACATGCGCATTGTCCACAGGCGGCCGCGGTGCATGGTGGGATGAATGCCGCGGGTGAAGGGATATTCGCCGGGCAGGCCGAGGTCATTGAGATAGTCCATGTCTGCAATATCGAGGGGCGTATAGAGGCGCTGGATCGGCTCGGAGGAGGCGGTGATGAATTCCGAACGTCGCTCCGGCATACTGGCCAGCGATTTTTGCAGCGTGGTCTGCTCCCATTTTTTCAACGCCTGCTGCAGTTCTTCAAGCTCTTGTTTATCAAACATGAGACACCTCCCAGGATGGAGATCAGCGGCGGCGTCCGCTCAGGCCGCTGACCAGCGAGACGTAGTAGAGGAGTTGCAAGAGGGAAGTGGCGAGAGCGGCGACGTAGGTCAGGGCGGCGGCGTTCAGGACGGTGCTCACGCCGCGCATTTCTTCTTCGGTGCGGATCAGGCCGCTCTCGCGCAAGAGGACGCGGGCGCGCGCCGAGGCGTTGAGTTCCACCGGCAGGGTCGCCAGGGCAAAGACCGCGCCCAGGGAAAACGCCATCACACCCAACCAGGCGATGCCGCTGGCGCGGATCATCAGGCCGATCAGGATCAGGATCCAGCCGAGGTAGGAGCCAATATTGACCGCCGGCACCAGGGCGCTGCGCAGTTGCAGNGGNAAGTAGCNCTCCGCNTGTTGCTGGGCATGACCAAGCTCATGAGCGGCGACCGCCAGGGCGGCCACAGAGGTGCTCTGGGCGACGCCCGCGGAGAGTCGCAGGACGCGATCGCGCGGGTCGTAATGATCGGTGAGCGTGCCGCCGATGACCTGGATGCGTACATCGCTCAGGCCGCCGTAGAGGGCGAGTCGCTGGGCAGCTTCTGCGCCGCTGATGCGACTGCTGGCCGGCACGCGGCCCCAGCGTCGGTAGGCGGATTGTACGTACCATGAGGCCAGCATGGTCAGGATGATCGCTGGCAACATGAACAACCAGTAATCGAAGCTATAGAACATCACAGGACCTCCTGGAAGAGAAGATGTGCCGTAAACGAGGAAGCGATCAGGATGCTACCACAACGGGATGGGCATTCCGTGGCCGTGCAGGCGCACCTTTTCCGGCTGCGAAGGCCAGAGGCCGGGGATGTGTTCGCCGCATTGGGGGCAGGTACCCTGGGCGGTGATGTGGTATTCACGAATCACAAACCCGAAGCGCCGGATCAGGCGGAAGTTACAGCGCGGGCAGAAGGTGTCTTCGTATTCGCCAACCTGACCGGGCAGGTTACCCGCATAGACATAGCGCAGGCCGGCCTCGCGGCCGATTTCGGCGGCTCGCAGCAGCGTGCGGGCATCCGTATTCTCCGGATCGGTCATCTTGTAGTCTTTGTGGAAAGCGGTGACATGCCAGGGAATGTTGGGGGAAAGGCCTGCCAGGAAGCGAGCGGCCTCCCAGAGCTCTTCGTTCGAGTCGTTGAAGCCGGGCACGATCAGGGTGACCACTTCGACCCACAGGCCGGCCTCAAAGGCGCGGCGGATGCCATCCAGGGTGTTTTGCAGCGTGCCGCCGAGCTTGCGATAATTGCGATCGTTCATGCATTTCAGGTCAATCTTGTAGGCATCCAGATAGGGGCGCAGGTAGTCCATCACTTCGGGGGTGTTGTTGCCGTTGGAGACGTAAGCGCACAGCAGGCCGGCTTTTTTGGCCTCTTTGAAGATGCTCACAGCCCATTCGCTGGTGATCAGCGGCTCATTGTAGGAGGAGACGACGAGGCTGGCGCCGGTTTCGCGGGCCAGGGCAACCATTTGCTGCGGGGTGATGCGGCGGATGAGCTGGACGGCACCATCGGAGGCCGGATCGCGCAAGGCCTGGGAGGTGAACCAGTTCTGACAGTATGGGCAGTGGTAATCGCAACCCAACATGCCAAAGGTGAGCGCGTTGGAGCCGGGGAGGACGTGGAAGAAGGGCTTTTTCTCGACCGGGTCGCTTTGGAGCGCTGCCACATAGCCCCAGGGGACGCGCAGTTTGCCGTTCTCGTTGAAGCGCACCTGGCAGATGCCACGCCGTCCCGGCCGGATCAGGCAGCGGTGGCCGCAGGCGAAGCAGCGCACGGAGCCATCCGGCAGGGATTCATATAGCTCACCCTCGACCGTCAGCCGGTCCAGGATTTCAGCAACGCTGGGAGAAGTGGCACTATAATTGGACATATGCTCACGTTAGTCATTCAGGCCGGCGGAGAATCCCGCCGTATGGGAGAGGACAAAGCGCTGAAACCGTTTCTCGGTCGCCCCTTAATTGTACACCTTTTGGAGCGACTTGCGGGGATTGCGGACGAAGTGCTGGTGACGACGAACCGCCCGCAGGCCTATGCCTTTCTGGGGGTGAGGCTGGCACGGGATCGCGTGCCCGGACGGGGGGCTTTGGGGGGGCTGTATACGGCGCTGGCGGAGGCGAGTCAGCCGCTGGTGGCCGTGGTCGCCTGCGATATGCCGTTTGCCAGCGCGGCGTTCTTTTTGCAGGCGCGAGAGTGGATGGAACAGGAGAATTGGGATGTGGTGGTGCCTTTCCATGAAGGGGGGTATGAGCCGCTCCATGCCTTATATCGTCGGGAGAGCTGCCTGCCGGCGGTGGAGGCGGCCCTTCAGGCTGGCGCCTGGCGCGTCATCTCGTGGTTCGACCGCGTGCGCGTGCGGAAGGTCAGCGAGGAGGAGATGCGGTGGATCGATCCCAGCGGGCGAGCGTTCTGGAACGTCAACACGCCCGAAGAATTCGCCCGCGCAGAGGAAGCGGCGAGGGGGGAAGAATGACGCAGTCGCCGCAACCGATTGGAATTCCTTCCAAACCCCGTTTGGGATATTCCATGCTCTGGACGTTTCTCAAGATCGCGCTGGCGCTTTTGCTGGTGGGGGTGGTGCTTTCCAGGACGAATCTATCCGAGCTTATGGCGCTGCGTCAGGAAATTGTCCTGTCCTGGGTTTGGATTAGCTTTCTCTTATTTTTGCTTCTTGTTTTTCTAAAGACATTGCAATACTATGTTTTTCTTAGCTCAAAAATTTCTTACTGGCAACTTTTGCAAGCTGTCATCCTTCAAAATGTGTTGACGAACTTTGTTGCCACGGGGTTGGGCATTATTTCGCTCCCGGCAACTCTCAAAGTCGAGCATAAGGTTCGCATCAGGGACTCATCCCTGGCCTTTCTGGCTACCAAGGTAGGGGATTTCTTCGCTATCTGGTGCTTTTTGGTGGTTTCGTCCTGGCTGGTGTGGAAAAAAATCGCTGTGTTGCATGGGATCGTTCTCGGCCTGATTGCGTTCTTAGGGTTGGTTTTAATGTCGCTGGCAATCGCTGTCATTGCTCGTTCAACGTTTTTGAGAATTCTTCTTCGCTTCCAGCAGTCGAGTTTTATCCGGGATGCAGGATGGATAAAAAGAGTTCTTGAAGAGCTGGAGGGGTTTTTGCGAGGGGTATCGGAGAAAAAAGTATGGGGGAAAGTGTTGCTCCTTTCGCAAGTGTATCTGGGAGTGACCATGTTGTGGATGTATGCCAGTCTACGCGCGCTTGGCCTTGAGATGGAGATAACAGGGATAGTGTTTGTCAACATGTTTACGCAGTTACTTTCCAATCTGCCCATCCACGTTTTTGGCGGCCTGGGGGTGAGCGAGGTAACAGGTCTGTATTTGTACGGGATTTTTTATCCCCACCCGCAGCGTCTGGCTGCTTCTTTGATCGGTTTCCGGTTGTTGTTTTATCTTATGAATTTGTTGCTCCTGTTCGAGATGCCTGTGTATGCTGTGATCAGGAAGAGGGGGTTCCTTGTGAACGGTTTTGGAGAGGAGAAAGCAAAAGGTAGAAGAGGAGAATGAGGAGAAGGAACAGGAGGATGTAATCCTGGTCTTCCTTCCAATAGAAGTATCGAGCAATTCCAAGAAGAGCAAAGAAATCAAGGGTAAACATAAAAATCGCGAAAATCAGCCCTTGTTGCGGTACTGATAGCCGGAGTATGTGTCCGAGGTGACCAAGAATTTCTTTCCATCCTGTACATAGCAGCAAGGCAGTGGGGATAATAACCGGAAAAGCGTAACGCGCCCAGGGGTGAGAGGATAACGTATAAGCAGTGTACCACCCCCACGTATTGCGGTGATTCCCCAAACGACGAGAACCATAAGGCCAAGCACTGTGACTTCTGTCCAGGGAATCGAGCGTGCTTTTCGCCACAGGAAGAGGGCAGCCCCAAGTAAGCCCATCGCTGTAACCCATTGAAGAAGTTCGTAAATTAATGGAGTCCCTGGCAGATTTACCTTGTCGCGTGCAGGATGTCCCCAAAAAGTCCAGAGCAGTCTGCTGATTACGTTTCGGTAATAGGCATTCTGGGCAGGCCAGTCCTGTAATGATGATAGCAGAATATCCAAAGAACCAAATGGAAATTCCTTGCCTCGGATTATTTTGTTCAGAGAAGGATTCACCCAGAACCAGGCAGCTTCTGCTGATGCGCCGCGTACATGATTTCGGAATGGCTGTCCATCCCATATGCCGCTTTGGGCGAAAGGATCAGAGAATTGGGGAATACCTGTATGAGTGCCCTCTGCCAGTACAATTCCATCCAGGTAGATATGAAGTTCATTATTTTTTAGTGTCGGGGATGGAATAATTTCCAGCCAGCCGTTTTCTGCGGCATAGGGAATTTTGAAGCTAACCAGATAAAACGCAGGCGTCGTAGTGATGGAAATCGTCTGAGAGGGGCTGTATTCAAGATTGTCCTCTTTGTAGATCGCCATTCTTAAGACTGGCATGCGTATTTCAACTGGCTCGCTGGCCCAAATCCAGGCTCCGAGGGTTACGATTTTCTCGCGGAGGGGCCGTATTTGTTGTGCACTGATAAATTGACCAATCCAGGGTTGGGGTTGTCCTGCTCGATAGTGCAAGTGAAAAACATATTGACCTGCTGGTGCGTGGGCGTATTCCATCCGCGTATTTTCATCCTGGGATGTTCCACGATACCAGAACCGCGCATCTCCCCAGCGCAGCGTAAAGAGAAGCGCAACTGTTACACCTGTTAGAACCATCCCCCAGATGATCCAGCGGGCGCGCCCTCTGAAAATGGAAAGTAGAAGTACAAGTGGCCCAAACCCCACTGCAGGCCAGGCGGTGTTTTTTGTCCAGAAACAGGCGGAAATTGCAAGGATCAGGCCAAGAAGCCTCTGCCAGGAAAAACCGCGTCGCATGATTCGCAGAGAGGCCCATACAAAGAGCGAAAACGCCAGCGCAGCGCCTGCATCGTCATTGATGGCGGTCATGGTGTCCGTAAAGCCTGGAAGCAAGATGACGAAGAGCGTCACCATCCACTGGATCGGATGCCCTTCTGGCAATAGCTCTCCAACTGATTTCCAGGTTACCCAGACAGTAATCAGAAAAAGGGTAACCGAAACAAGACGTACCGCCCGATTCTGGACGGCAAAGTCAGCTCCCGATAAAAAGTGCAAGGGTAGGGATGCTATAAGATAATACAGAGGATAGTCGGTGGTTTGGGGTGCAACGCCAATGAATACAGGTTCAGTACCAGAAAGGTCTGGCTGGTAATTGAGGGGCTTGTAATATCCGTATTGCAACATGGAGGCAGCTATCTGGCGCCGTACTGTCTCATCCCATTCATTCGGTCGTGGCCAGTGATCGAAATGCACGATTTGCCAGGCAAACTCAAAATGGCCTGGTTCATCATAGTGCCACCAGGGAGGGATCAAAAACGTGTAGAGGAGAGCCTGGCATAGTGCAATAAGCAGAAACACAAGGAGAAGCGGATGAAAAGAACGAAGAAGCCTTACAAGGTGTGAAGGAAACTTGACAGTTTTCATGGTGCCAATTATACTCGAAGGGTTGGGTTTGAATCCCTATTCCATGATGTATTGCTGGTTTAAGATAACATTCGATGGTTGAGTCCATGGCAAAAATTCACCAGGAAGTGCTCAGAGCACATATTTTGCGGTAAAATCTTTGTCGCGTAACAGAGGTATAAATGAAGGAGAACCAGGAATATCCGCTTTACGAAGATGAAATTGATCTGCGCGCTTTGCTGGAAACACTCTGGCGAGGGCGTAAATTCATATTTGTTTTCACTCTCCTGACCACCCTGCTGGCCCTGGGGATCAGCCTGCTTTTACCACGGCAATACACGGCCAGTGTTTTTATTTTGGTCAATTCCCCATGGCAATACACAGCCAGTGTTTTTATTTTGGCCAATTCCCCATTAATCGATCTTTCTAAATCAACCCTATTAATCGATCTTTCTTCTAAATCAACCCCTGGTGGAACCGATTTGGCTTTCTTGTCACCAATAGCTGATCTCAAATCTTTGGTGAAAATGGCTCAATCCCCAGGAGTCCTGGGCAAGGTTTTCGATTCGCAATCAGCAACTGGGACCGCGCAAGAAGGAAAGGTGTTTGGTGAGTTTTCCGGAGGACTGGTAGCAGAAGCTGTGGGTAAGGATCAAATTCAACTGAAAGTGACCGATACCGATCCTGAACGCGCAGCTTCAATCGCAAATGCCTGGGCTCGTAACTTAACTCAGCTCATTAACGCCTCTTTTTCGCCTGTTTCCCTGGCTCAGACACTGACTCCCCAGATCCAGAAAACCTATGAGTCATACCAGCAGGCACAGGCTAAACTGGAACAGGCTTTGAAGGAGAGTCAGGTAGATGCTCTGCAGGCTCGCCTGAAAAGCAAACAAGATGAGCTGGCCAGTGTGCTGGCCAGCCTGACGCGCACTCAGCGGGTGTTGGANGATCTGGCTACGCTTGAGAAGCAACTTTCAGGCCAATCTCCTGAGGCGACTCTTCCGTTGAACTACGGTTTGGCCTTAATCACCCTGCAGCAGCGTGCCTTAACTGTGACCAGTGAATCTTTCACTGGTCAGATAGATAGTGCATCTTTACAGCAGCGTGTGTTGGCTTTGAACAATGAATCTTTCACTGTACAGGTAGATAGCGCTTCTTTTGCGAACTTCACCGTGACGCAGGCGTTAGAGACTATCGCTGCAATGCGTACGGCTTTGCAAGGCCAGTTGCAATCTTTGCAGGAACAGCAGCGGCGCATAGAGCAGGAAATCCCCCAACTCCAGAGCGAACTCGCAAAGGCCAGTGCCGAACTGGATGAATTCTTCACCCAGCGCGATCAGGCCGAGAATCTTTACAAGGCATTGCTCAGCCGCCAGCAACTGGTGCAGACGTTGCAAAGTAGTATCCAGGTGGCCCGTGTGAGCGTGCCGGCTGCGCCACCTTCAACTCCTTCTTCCCCTCGGGTTGGGATGAATGTGCTTCTTGCTGCTGCGATAGGGCTGTTGTTGAGCGTTGCCTGGGTATTGATAGAGAACTGGTGGAGAAACGATGTTACTGGCAAGCGGTAATCATTGCTTTGGTTGTCTGGATTGCAGCCCTTATGTGCATAGGCCCTTTTCCCGCAATGCCAGAAAATATTAGATTCCGAGACAAAATGCATTCCCGCCTTTCTGAAATGGTGATCCCAATTCATCAGATCGTTTTGCGCGCGGTGAGATCACGCCTGGGACAGGAGACCATCGGGAGCATGGGGCTGAAAATGGCATCGGCAGGGCTCGGCTTTCTGAGCACGGTGCTCCTGGCCCGCTTGCTGGAACCGGCCGGGTATGGGGTCTATGCCTATGTCTATGCATGGATCAACGTACTTTCCGTGCTGACGCAATTCGGCCTGCCTACCCTGGTGGTCCGGGAGACGGCGCGGGGTATGGCACAG
>JGI24188J35168_1002316_pt1 | contig 10442 bp, 7 predicted proteins | sample YNPBryantNP2012_FD_35168 | JGI IMG/M metagenome (IMG submission 35168) | reverse complement strand
CGCACCCGCGAGAGCGCGGAAAGGTTGAAAGAGGCTACCGGCGCGGTCAACGCAAAGATTTATACCGACTACGAGCAGGCGCTGGCAGACCCCAACGTGCATCTGGTCTCTATCTGCACGCCCCCAAACCTTCACCCGCGCGAGACCATTCTGGCAGCGCAGGCAGGCAAGCATATCCTGATAGAAAAAGCGGTCGCCAACAGCCGCGAGGAGCTGATGGAGATGGTGAGGACGGTGCGGCAGGCAGGTGTGAAGACGGTGGTCAGCTTCGTACTGCACTGGAACCCGCAGTTCATGACCATCAAGCGGCTGCTGGAGCAAAACGCCATCGGGCGTATCTTCTATGCCGAGGTGGACTACTGGCATCACATCGGTCCGCACTACCGGCAGTACGAGTGGAACGTGAAAAAGAGCGTGGCGGGTAGTTCGTTCCTGAGCGCAGGCTGCCATGCAGTGGACGCGATGCGGTATTTTGTGCAGGACGAGATCGACGAAGTGATGGCGTACTCCAACAACACCGACCCCAACTACGAGTACGATACCAACGTGGTGGCGGCGGTGCGGTTCCGCGCCGGCGCGATTGGCAAGCTGTCGTCGATTCTGGATTGCCGGTGCCCTTATGCGTTCAACATCGACCTGCTGGGCGAGCGAGGAACCCTGCGCGACAACCGCATCTGGGCGAAAGACCTTTTCCCCGGGCAGACGGACTGGATAACGGTTCCCACCATCCGCCCCGACAGCGGCGATGTGACGCATCATCCGTTCCACGGCGAGATCGACCACTTCGTGGACTGCGTGCGCAACAACGTGGAGAGCCACGTGAGCCTGTTTGACGCCGCGAAGACGCATGAGGTCATCTACGCCATCGACGAATCGGCGGCAACGGGCAAGCCGGTGAAGGTACGTTACGAGGCATCGGCGGTATGATGCGGTAACAGAGGCAAGAAGGTATCGGTTCGGCGTTCTCTGGCATAAAGGAGGATGGTTCAGATGCGCGTTTTAGCGGTGGGGGCACACCCCGACGATATCGAAATCCTGTGCGCGGGCACTCTCCTGCGCTATCGGCAGCAGGGGNACGAGGTNGTCATCTGCGTCGCCACCAACGGCGAGCAGGGGCACTTCGTGCTGAAGCCGGAGGAGTTGCGCCAAATCCGTCATCAGGAGGCGCAGGCTTCCGCCGTCATCTGCGTCGCCACCAACGGCGAGCAGGGGCACTTCGTGCTGAAGCCGGAGGAGTTGCGCCAAATCCGTCATCAGGAGGCGCAGGCTTCCGCCGACCTGTGCGGGGCGGAGCTTATCTGGATGGACATCCCTGATGAGTTCATCTACCACGACCACGCCACCCGAATGGCGTTTATCGAGATGGTGCGCAAAGCGCGGCCCGATGTGGTCATCACCCACAACCCGACGGATTACCACATGGACCATCGCGTGGTGTCGGAGCTGGTGTTCGTGAGCACCTTCATCGCCACGCTGCCGCACGTGGAGACCGAAAGCCCTCCTACGCCGCGCCTGCCGGTCATCTACTACATGGACAGCCTCGCGGGGGCGGAGTTTGTTCCCACCGAATACGTGGACATCACGCCCGTCATCGAGCAGAAGATACAGATGATGGAGTGCCACCAGAGCCAGGTGAAGTGGCTGCGGGAGCATGACAACATCGACATCACCGATTTCATCCGCGTGATGGGACGGTTTCGCGGGCTGAGCGCAGGGGTGATGTACGCCGAGGGCTTCCGCCGGCTGGAGGCGTGGGGGCGGGGCACCGTCACGCGCCTGTTGCCGTGAGGCGTGGGGCGATGGTAAAACGATTTGCGAAGAGCCTCGCGGAGATAGCGGCTGTGCTGGCGGCTGCGGGGCTGATACTGATTCTTGTCGGCGGCTACGTCCCGGAACTGGTTTTGATGGCTATTCTCGGCGCGCTCATGCTGCCTGTGGCGGGGTTGATGGCGGCGGTAGCTCTGGTTCTGGCGGTTGTATCGCGGGCGACCGCGCGTCTGTTTCTGCTGGCGATAGTCGCCCTTCTGCTCTCAGCTGCTGGAATGGCGGTGACAATCGTTCCGGTTATTCGCTCTGCTCGTATCAAGGCACATCAGGTGCAGTGTATCCAGCACCAGAAAGACCTTGCAATGGCCATGCTTCTGTATGCGCACGATTACGATGAGCGTTTTCCTCGCGCAAGCATCTGGTGTGATACCATCCGTCCCCGTGTGTCGTCTCCGGAGAGTTATCGCTGTCCAGAGGCGCGTCATCTGCGCAGTGGCTATGCCATGAATCGGGCTCTGGATTGCCGGTCTCTGTTCTCGTTAGAGGAACCGGGCAGCACCGTAGCTCTGTTTGATGCGACAGGAGGCTGGAACTCCAGCGGCGGGCGGGAGCTGCTTGCCAAACGCCACGTGGGCGGCGCGATTATCTCCTTTGTGGACGGGCACGTGAAGTGGATACGCCTGCCAGAACAGCAGCGGTGGGAAGTGGCGAACGAGGGCAAATAGACGGCGCGGCGGCTATTTCTCTTCCCAGACCACCTTTCCTGTGCGGAGCACTTCTGAAAGGAAGTCCGCTGACTCTACCTGCTGCAGGTCTTCGGGAGAGGCGGCGATGGCTTCTATCGGTTCCCAAACGCGGGCGGCGGCAATCCCTAATGTCTCCAAACGGGCGCGAAGCCCCATCCCCCTGAAGTCGGAAGAAACCACCAGCAGGTCAATGTCGCTGTAGTTGTCACCCTCCTCCCCAGCACGGGAGCCGAAAAGGATGACCTTCTGCGGATGAACGCCCAGTGTCCTCAACTGCTCGCAGTAGCGCTGCACCATCGAGTCTATCGAAGTTAGTCTTTGACCCATCAGTTTCATCCATACCTGCCGAGCTTTCCCCGCTCTGCGCACCAGCTCATCATATCGCACATGGGGACGAAGTGCAAGATATTGCCCCCCTTCATGTTAGGAGTTACGCAGCTAAACAACTGCTCGAAAGTGTTCGATACAAAGCGACACAAACTGTCATTATTAGGGGAGAAAATAGTCTCTGAGACCCTTTGCTGTCGCGCAGTGTGACATAAAGAGAAATGCTTCACTGCGTTCAGCATGACAGAAAAGTGTCTCTGAAATCGCTGGAAAGTATGGTTCGCCAGCCTTTCGTCGCAACTGTGTGGTTCCTACATCTGCTATGTTCGTTCTTGGAAGCGCAGGCTAAAGCCTACGGCTACAGGGGTTGGTGAAACGTGGCAACTCAATGTAGCCGCCCTCTTTAGGATGCGTTTGGGGTAGCGCAGGCTGAAGCCTACGACCGATAAGAAGACAAAGAGCGCAGGGCGCAACCGCCCTGCGCTCGCTACCCACGCACCCGGTAACTGGGCTAATCTACGCCGCCTTGCGGCGCAGCAGACCACCCGCCGCGCCAAGCAGTCCCAGGCAGAACAGCGCCATCGTGGTCGGCTCCGGGACGACCTCTGACCTGTCGCACTTTTCTTCGAAAGCCATGCCCATGCGTGCAGGAAACCGTTTGGTCGATGCCTAAATACACAGCGAACGATGAGGACCTCCCTCTTCACACGCATACCCGGTTATGTTATGATAAGGTAAAGCCAAACGCCGAAGAAGGTGACAAACATGAAGGTGCGTTTCCTGTGGGCATGTTTCGCCCTGATCTGGCTGGAGGTTTTCGCGACGGCGGCGCTGAGCCAGCCCTCGGTCGCACCGGAAGTCGCGGACGCTTATAAGCGTCTGGCAGGAGCGGTCTCTTCGGAACGCATTCGCCGGACGGTGTACCAGCTCTCTTCGTATCCCTCGCGCGTCGCCGGGTATCCCGGCTCGGAGGAGGCGGCGAAGTGGATTGAGGAACAGTTCCGCCAGACTGGGTTACAGAGGGTGAGCACGGAGGAGTTCGCAGTCACCGTTCCCGTAGACAAGGGAGCGAAACTGCGCGTGGGCAACCGCGAGTTTCCGCTGTACGCGATGTGGCCGAACCTCGTGCGCACCTCCCAGCTTCCGCCGGAGGGCATCACCGGACCCATCATTTACGCACGCGACGGCAAACTGCCCAACTTCAGCGGCAAGAAGGTGGAGGGCAGTATCGTGCTGGTGGATTTCAACTGCGGCACCGAGTGGCTGAACGCGCCGCGACTGGGAGCGAAGGCAGTCATCTTTGTTGAGCCTAACGCCACCATGCGCGGCGAGGCGGAGTCCAAGTTCATCGGCATCCCGGTCACCGTGCCGCGCTTTTACATCCGTAAGAGCGACGCCGCGCCCCTGCTTGCGCTCACCGCTGAACAGCGCGAGGTGAAAGGCACGCTGTTCTGCAACATGCCCTGGGAGCGACGCACTACGCGCAACATCATCGGCTGGATTGAAGGCACCGACCCTAAGTTCAAAAACCAGATTATCGTCATCTCCGCATACTATGATGCCATGTCTGCCGTGCCCGCGCTCGCACCGGGCGCGGAGAGCGCGTGCGGGCTGGCTGGACTGCTCGAGATCGCCCGGGCCTATAAGGCCAACCCGCCGAAGCGCACCATCCTGTTCATTGCTACCAGCGCGCACTTCCTCTCCCTGCACGGCGTGCGGGAGTGGATGGACCGGCACATGTTCGAGCTGGAACGCCCCAACGTGGGGCAGCGGCTGGTCAACTCGCTCATCAGCACTATCGGTATCAAGCCGAAGCAGAAGAAACTGCTGGACATCTACCTGTTCCTGTCGCTGGACCTATCCAGCAAGTCGCGGCAGGTGGGTTTGTTCTATAAAGGCTATTTCTACGATATGCGCGAGGACGTGCAGAACCGCTTCTCGGATACCGCGCGCATCTGCCGCGAGAACGCCGAGAAGGTGGGCTACGTGCTCGGATTCGACCACAAGAAGGCGTTTGCCGACGGGGTCAACCCGGTGGAGGGCAAGAACTGGCGCAACTATCTGCCGGGTAAGTTCGCTTTCGACGCGGAGGTGGTGACGCTGTCCGGCGCGAACGGCATGACCTTCTGCACCACCGACGACTCGCGCGCGCTGGTGGATACACCGTTTGATACGCCGGAAAAGGTTAATATAGCCAACGTCACGCGCCAGACGAAGCTGATTGCCTGTCTGTTGTATCATATCCTGAACGACACCAACGCGCCCGGCGAGCTGAACGTGCCTCGCTTCCCCATCTCTGAACCCGGCAACTTCCAGACGATGGGCTTGCAGGGCGGTTTCGGCACGCTGGACGGACAGGTGGTGCTGTTCGACCCGCGCAAAAGCTTCATCCCTAACCAGCCCGTGCCCGGTTCGCTGGCGGTGGTACGTCACGCCACCAAGACCTTCATGGGCGTGCGCGGCAACATGATACAGAAGGTGGGGGACGATGCCTACTTCCGCTTCCCGGGCATCCCGCCCATCACTGCCTACGGCTGGAACAAGATGACCAANATCGCCGCTTACCGCCTGAACGAGCAGACCGGCGAGATTGAGTACGCACCTGACCTGGGCGTCACGGGCGCGACGGAGTATGCCATTGATTTCACGATGTCCACCGGGCGCAAGACCACCCGCATCGTGGTCTTCCGCTGTGTGCCGACGTCCATCTATGACCTTGTCGACCAGCAGGCATTGCGTGCGTTGACCACGATGGACGTGCTGGACGGCGAGACCAACGGACAGCCGCGCATGTACGGCTACACGCTGGCGACCGTGCAGGATTATTCGCTGACCTCCTATGTGGAGGATGTGGCGGTGGTGTTCGCGCAGCCCGGTTCGCGCATCAAGATTATGATGGGCGTGGGACCCGGAGCCACGCGCTTCCTGCTGATTAACTCCACACCGCAGAAGCCGGAGGGTGAGGGGTATCTGGTGGCGGGTAGCGCGGAGGAGGCGCAGGGCTTTGTGGTGCGCAGCTTCTCGGAGCGGGAGCTGACCGAGCGCGACCTGATTGCGCGCGGCGGTACCATTGCGAACACAGCACTGCGCGTGGCGGAAGATATGTGGAATCTGGATGAGTGGCGGATGAGCCGNCTGCGCCAGTTCCGCATCATTAACGAAGGACTGGAGCAGCTGCACGGGCTGGCGAAAGAGCATCTGGACAAAGCCCGCGCNGCGCTGGAGCGCAGGGATTACGCCACGTTCGACTCCTACGCCCGTGCGGCGTGGGGCTATGAAGCGCGCGCCTATCCCGACGTGCAGGCGACCGCCAACGACGTGGTGCGAGGCGTCATCTTCTATATGTTCCTGCTGATGCCGTTCGCCTACTTTATGGAGCGGTTGCTGTTCGGCTTCAGCGACCTGAAACGCCAGCTGCTGACGGCATTCATCATCTTCCTGCTGGTGTTCTTCGCATTCAGCCAGATACACCCGGCGTTCCAGCTGGTGAGCAACCTGTTCGTGGTGTTGCTGGCGTTCATCATGCTGGCTCTATCGTTGCTGGTTACCTTCATGGTGGCTGGCAAGTTCGAGGAGCAGCTCAAGCAGCTCAACCGGCAGATTAGCGGCATCCACCGTGCGGACATCGGGCGGGTGAGTGTGGCGTTTGCCGCATTCAACCTGGGTGTGTCCAACATGCGCCGGCGCAAGGCGCGCACCCTGCTCACCAGCATCACGCTGGTTTTGCTCACGTTCATTGTGCTGTCGTTCACCTCTATCGTGAACGTGTTGCGCTTCAACAAGGTTCCTGCACCAGGCACGCCGCTGTACAACGGTATCATGATTCGCACCGCGCTGTGGGAGCCTCTGCAGGAACCGGCTTACCGCCTGTTGCACGATGAGTTCCGCGACAGGGCGGTGGCTCCTCGTTCGTGGTTCTTTGGCGCGGCGTTCGGCGAACAGTCGTTNCTTACCCTCCGCCGGGGCGACCGCCAGTACGATGCCAAGGCGGCGGTGGGCTTGTCGCCTGCAGAGGCGGAGGTGACGCAGCCGCAGAAAGCACTGGTGGCAGGGCGATGGTTCCGGGAAGGCGACCGCTACGTGGCGATTGTGCCCACCGCTATCGCCCAGCAACTGCGCATCGAGCCGGAGGACGTAGGCAAGGCGAAGGTGAACTTCAGCGGCGTGGACTATACGGTCATCGGCATTCTGGATAGCCAGAAGTTCAAGCAGATTACCGACCTGGACCGCGAGCCGCTGACACCGGTGGACTTCATCCTGATGCAGAAGATGCAGCGACAAGGAGCGGGCGCAGGCGAGGCAGGGTTCCGCGAGTACGTCCACCTTGAGCCCGACGCCTGTTTCTACATCCCGTACAAGACGCTGATGAACATCGGCGGGGAAATCCGCAGCATCGCCATCTCCTTCGCGACGCCTGACGAGGTGCGAGTGGTTCTGGATAAGCTGATGCCGCGTCTGGGCTTGAATATCTACGCAGGGCAGGGCGACCGGACGTGGCGATACTCCACGCTGGCGGCGACGTCCGGACGGGGTATCGAGTTCGTCGTTATCCCGGTGCTGATTGCGGCGCTAATCGTGTTGCAGACGATGCTGAGCAGCGTGTACGAGCGTGTGAAGGAGATACACATCTTCTCCTCGCTGGGGTTATCGCCCACGCACATCGGTCTGCTGTTCCTCGCGGAGGCGATGGTGTACGCCATCATCGGCTCGGTGACGGGATACTTCTTGGGTCAGCTCAGCGCGAAGATGATTGTATGGCTGAACGTGCCGGGGCTGTACCTGAACTTCTCGTCGATGGCAGCGGTGGTCTCCACGCTGATTGTGGTGGCAACGGTGCTGGGTTCTACCATCTACCCCGCCCGCAAAGCATCGGAGGTGGCGACACCTGCGCTGGAGCGCACCTGGCGCGTGCCCGAGCCGGAAGGCGACGTGTGGCGCATCCCGATGCCTTTCTCGGTAACGCGCGTGCAGGCGGCGGGCTTGAACTCGTTCCTGAGCGAGTGGCTGCAGGCGTATGAGGAGTACTCCATCGGCGACTTCGTGACGCAGGGCGTGAAGGCAGAGGAGTACGAACATGATGGCGGCACCGCCTACCGCATCACCTGCACCGCGTGGGTTGCGCCGTTTGACCTGGGTGTGAGCCAGAACGTGGAGATCGAAGCCACACCTACCGACATGCCTGATGTGTACGACCTGCACCTGACGCTGACACGCCTGAGCGGCGACATCGCCAACTGGAAGCGGGTGAACCGTCGCTTCCTGAACACCCTGCGCAAGCAGTTCCTTATCTGGCGAACGCTGCGCCAGGAGGAGCGCGAGCGGTACCTTCAGAAGACCGATGGGCGACAGGCTGCGGGCGTGCCCAGCACGCAACCGGCAACAGGTGCTTAGGCTGTAAGGAGGACATGCGCCCGCGGAGGGAACGAAATTGGGATACTACGTGATTGCACAGGACGGCAACCGCTACGGGCCGGCGGACATACCCACCCTGCAGCAGTGGGTAAGAGAGGGGCGTATCGCACCCAACACCACGCTGGAGGATGAGGTCACTGGCACACAGATTCGGGCGAGCCTGCTGCCAGAGCTGAGCCACCTTTTCCCGAGCCAGTCTGTCCCGCCCGGCGATAGTTACCGGCAGCCTCCTCCAATGGCTGGCGGAGGGCCAAGCAGCAGAGCAACTACCGCGCTGGTGCTGGGGATACTGGGCTTGCTGTGCTGTGGGTTGCTGGGTATCCCGGCGATTATCGTTGGCAAGCAGGAGATGAACAACATCGATCAGGGGCTGGCTCCTGTCGAAGGGCGCGGTCTAGCGCAGTCCGGGTTCATTCTGGGTATTGTGTCGCTGGCGATCTGGGTGTTGGGCACGCTGGCATGGCTGGCAGCTTTCAGTACGATGTGGGCGGTGCGGTGACGGTGGAAGGACTCAAAGATGCGGCGAGCGTGGCTCCTGACGACGGCGCTGGGGCTCATCTGGACGGCGGCTTACGTTCTGAAGCCGTATGTGGAGCACGCGCCCGTGGTGTGCACCTTTCGGATAGTGACGGGTAAGCCCTGTCCAACGTGCGGCATGACACGTGCTACCTGTGCGCTGGCACACGGGGAATGGTCCAAAGCGATGGCATATCACCCACTGGTGATACCGTTCTGGGTGACGCTGGTAGCGCTGTTGTGGACGTATCTGGTGATGCCGTTGTCCGTGCAGACGCAGCGATGGCGTGTGGTAAGTGCGTGGGCATTTATCGGCGTGGTTGGAGCAGGGTTTGTGTTGCGGATAGTGGAGTGGGTATCGCGATGAGGCTTTGAGATTGCCCTCACCCCCAGCCCCTCTCCCGAAACTTCGGGAGAGGGGGGAGAGCAGTTTTGGTGAGGGGCATTGCTTGAAAAGCAATAGGGCTGTGCTGTAACGAGCGGATGTCGTTCAAAAACGGTCGAAGGAGGGTTCAAACCGTTGGCAATTCGGGATGAAATCGCCTTAGCGCGCGAAACGGCGGAGACACAATCTGTAGAGGCGGGGCAACGTTTTGAAGAGGGGTTTACCGTCCGCACGGCGATTGGAACCCTGTTTATCGCCTTCATCATGTTGCCCGGCGCGCTGTACCTCGGTCTGGTAGCGGGACAGGGGCTGGGTCCCGCAGCGCAATGGGTGACCATCGTGTTGTTCGCCGAGGTGGCTCGCCGTTCGTTCGCGCCGCTGAAGAAGCAGGAGATTTACATTCTGTTCTACGTGGCGTCTTCACTGACGGTGCTGATGTCCGGTGGTATCGGTTTATCAGGCGGACCGTTCGGCTGGCTGATATGGAACCAGTATTTCATCCAGTCGCCACCCGCCGCGCCGATAGCAGACCAGATTCCCACCTGGGCGGTGCCTCGCCCGGATAGTCTGGCGATTTTGCACCGTACCTTCTTCCACCGCGACTGGCTCATCCCGATTGTGCTGCTGATTACCAACGAAATCTTCGGGCGCATGATGTGGATGGGGCTGGGCTATACGCTGTTCCGCATCACCAACGACGTGGAGCGCTTGCCCTTCCCGATGGCGCCGGTCGCCGCTTCGGGTGCAACCGCTCTGGCGGAAGCGGGACGCAAAGAGGAGTCGTGGCGATGGCGCGTGTTCTCCACGGGTGCGGTTATCGGGCTGGTGTACGGCTTCTTCTATCTGGCGATACCCATCTTCACCAGCGTGCTGTTCGGCAAAGCGTTCATGCTCATCCCGATACCCTTCTTTGACCTGGTGCCCAACACCGAGCACATCCTGCCTGCGGCTTTGACCGGTTTGTCTGGCGACCTGGGTCTGGTGCTGGTCGGTTTCGTCATCCCAGCTCCTATTGTTATCGGCAGCGCGGCTGCCAGCATCTTGTGCCAGGTGTTCACCAACCCGATTCTGCAGAGGATGGGGCTGCTTCCCGACTGGTATCCCGGCATGAGCACCATCCAGACCTCGCTGACGGTGAACATGAACTTCTGGCTGAGCGTGGGCATCGGTGTGCAGCTGGCGGTGGCGTTTATCGGTATCGTCGCCGTGGTGCGGGTGCTGTTTTTGCGCAAGCAGTTAATTGCCAATCGCGGCAGTTTTTCGCAGATACCTGCCGGGCGCGGCGACAA
>JGI24188J35168_1002315_pt1 | contig 10444 bp, 9 predicted proteins | sample YNPBryantNP2012_FD_35168 | JGI IMG/M metagenome (IMG submission 35168) | reverse complement strand
GTCGATGGGAAACCGGTCGATCTTTCGCAGTTGCACCGCACGCTGCTGGTGCGCCTCCTTGATGCCGGTCCACAAGGTCTGGCGGTCGAGCGGCTGTGGGAATCAGTTTGGGGCGATGATGTCATTTCGATGCCAGCGCTGCATCAGGCACTGCGTCGGTTACGCCTGCAAACCGGACTCGCCGCTTCGGCGCGCGAAGGTGCTGTGGCGATCCGCAGCGGTTGGGACGCGATTGAATACGATGTGCGTGAACTGGAACGCGTTCTTGAAACGCCTTCCAGCCCCGAATCCATCCAACGCGCAATGACGCTCTACGGCGGTGAGTTTCTGCCTGGCGCCCCGGCAAGCGCTGCGCTTTGGGTCGAGGCGCGTCGGGCGCACCTGCAGCAACGCTACCTTGAGGTTGTTGAACAGTATGCTCACTCCATCGAACAGAACTCGCCGCAGCAGGCGATGTTCTACTATCAGCACGTGCTTCAGATCGATGGATGCCGCGAGCATACCGCCGCCCGACTGATGCGCCTTGCAGCACGGTACGGCAACCGCACCCTGGTCGCTGCCACCTTTGAGCATCTGAAAGGATCGTTACGCGCGCTTGGCGCCTCACCAGAACCGGCAACCACTGCACTATACCGGCAATTGACCTGATGTTGCCGCATATGAACCTGCATTCAGGACGTTGCAGCAAATTGATGACGGTGCAACCGGGCATAGAATCCGCCGCGCGCCAGCAACGCCTCATGATCGCCATCCTCAACAATGCGCCCACGGTGCATGACGATGATACGATCGGCATTGCGAATGGTTGACAGGCGATGGGCGATCACCACACTGGTACGGGTGCGCAGGATGCGCTCCAGCGCCTCCTGGATGAGCATTTCAGTAGCGCTATCAATGCTGGATGTCGCCTCGTCGAGCACCAGCACCCCATCCGGGCTTAGCGCCAGCGCCCGCGCCAGCGCCAGCAGTTGCCGCTGACCAACCGATAGATTGGCGCCATCTGGCAGCACTTCGAACTCATACCCGTCAGGAAGGCGTTCGATGAAGTGTGCCGCATTTGCCAGTTCTGCTGCACGGCGCACATCCGCATCACTGATGTCGTGGCGAAACAGTCGGATATTATGCGCAATTGTACCCGAAAGACACACCGGGTCCTGCGGGACGACGGCAACCGCGCGGCGTAATGCACTGAGTTCCAGACGGCGGATATCAATACCGTCGAGTAACACCTGCCCCTGTTGCGGATCGTAGAAACGTGCCAGAAGCGCGACCAGGCTTGATTTTCCGGCGCCGGTTGCACCAACGACAGCAACATTCTGACCGGCAGGTATCACGAGCGATACGTCGCGCAGCACCGGTTCTTCGGGCACATACGAAAAACTCACATTCCGCAGCTCGATGGCGCCGTGCACGCGGGGCAGCACAANCGGGTCGGGCGGCGAAACGATCGCCGGGGCAGTATGTAGCATTGCATAGATGCGTTCTGCAGCACCCAATGCGATCTGTACAGCGTTGTACTGCTCACCCAGGCGCAGGACTGGCTGAAATGCGCGCTCAGTATACTGAACAAACGCCACCAGCGTGCCAAGCGTCGCCCATCCCGCCAGTACTCCCTGACCACCACCGTACAGCAGGAGCGCCAATCCTACCGATGAGAGGATCTCCTGCGATGCCAGAAAGAGCGCGCTCTGCCGTCGCAGCGTCAGGAGCGCACCACGATACGCTTTGTTGTACCCGTCAAACTCAGCTGCGCTCGCNGGCTGCGCGCCAAACAATTGAATCAGCGCCATGCCGGCGATCCGTTCGCTGAGGAACGCACTCACGCGCGCCAGCGCGGTGCGCTCACCGGTTGAAGAACGACGAATACGACGCCGGAAAAAGCGAGTCACCAGCGCCAGCACCGGCAACACTGCCAGCGCCAGGATTGCCAGACGCCAGTTGATAGCGAGCATAACCCCGACGACAACCAGCAGTGTGACGCTCTCGACAAGGATCGTCACTGCGCTGCTCGACAAGAGCGCATTGATGGTATCCACGTCACTTGTCAGGCGCGTCACCACCTCGCCGGTCGGGGTGCGCCCGAAGAACGCCTGGTCCTGGCGCACGATGTGATCGAACAATCGCGTGCGCAGATCTGCCAGTGCNCGCTGNCCCGCCTGCTGGAGAAAGAACGTGTAGACGTACTGCAACGCAAACATCACTGCCGCCACACCGCCGTAGAGCGCCGCAATGGGCCAGATGCCGGCACTATCGCCCCGCGCGATTGGTCCATCGATCGCCTGCTGCATGAGCGCTGGCGGAACGGCGTTCAACCCGGCTGTTACAAGCAGGATGAGTAGCGCTATGAGCAACGGGCGCCAGTGGGGCGCCATCGTACTCGCAAGCAGCGCAACAAGCGCGGCATCCTGACTGCCTGTCCCCTGTCTGTGCCGGTCGTCCGTCATGCGTCTGCATCCTCCTCTTCCGCCTGGCGCAACTCACGCCGGTACATTGCTGCGTAACGTCCATTGAGCGCCAGCAACGCCTGATGATGACCCTGCTCAACGATACGCCCGTCNTGGATCACGATGATCTGATCGGCATCACGCACCGCTGCCATCCGCTGGCTGACGATGAGCACCGTGCGACCGGCGCGCGCGGCGGCGAGCTCAGTCATGATCTCGGATGCGGTCCGCGTATCGACACTCGAGAGCGTATCATCGAGCAACAGGATCGCAGGATCGCGCACCAGCGCACGCGCAATCGCGGTGCGTTGCTTCTGCCCGCCGGAGAGGGTTGTACCGCGTTCACCGACCACCGTTGCCAATCCCTGGGGGAGTTGCGCCAGATCGTTCGTCAGGCGCGCGGCATGGANGGCGCGATGGATCAGTTCATCGGGAACGCGCGTCAAACCAAGGGTGATGTTATCGCGCAGCGTCATACTGAAGAGCATTGGTTCCTGTGGAACATACACCACATGACGACGCAAGGTTTCCAGCCGTATCCTGCGGATATCGACCCCGCCAATCGTGATTTGACCTTCATCAGGGTCACGCAATCGCCCCATGAAGCTCAAAAGTGTACTTTTGCCCGCTCCTGTTGATCCAACAATACCGAGAGAGGTTCCTGCTGGCACGCGCAGATTGATATCGCGCACGATCCAGCGCCCATCACCGGNGGCGCGCACCCCGACATGCTCGAAGCAGATATCGCCGGATGGCATATGTGCCATCGCATCCNGGGCATCAACGATACGCGGGCGACGACGCAGCACTTCGCCAATCCGCCCGGCTGCTGCGCTCCCCTGTTGCAGGCGTTCATACGCCTGGCTGAGTTGTTGTGCAGCGGCGCTGAGCAACCCCAGATAGACAATGAACTGAACATATTGCCCGAGCGAGATCTGGTTTCCAACCACCAGTGCGCCGCCAATGCCCAGTACCAGTGCAGCCGCCAGGCGGATGACCAATCCAGGTAAAGGTGCAATTGCAGCCGATCGCAGCACGAAATCGAGATTACTCCGCGTATAGGCTTCATTTGCGCGTTGAAACGCTGCGGTCATCGCACCCTCCTGCGTATACGCTGCCAGCATACGCATAGCGCTTACGTGTTCCTGCACAAATGCCGACAGGCGCGCCATCTGTTGTTGCACACGGTCGAAAGAACGTTCCAGCACGCGTCCCAACACCACCTGTGCACCCAGGCTGATGAACAGCAGCGCAACCACCAGNACAGCCAGCGTCGGACTGGTCAGCGCCATGAGGGTTGTGCCGATCGCCAGCAAGAACAGCGCGTGCATCGACATCTGAAAGCCTGCACTGTAGAAGCGCCAGATATAGATAAAATCATTCGAGGATCGCGAGAGCAGCTCACCAACCCCATAACTCTGAAGCGTTGCCTGATCGAACACCAGGACCCGATCAAACAAGTCCTGATTCATACGGTATGTAATGCCTGCCGCAATATGNCCNGTCAGCATACGCAACAGGTAACGGAAGATCGCCAGCAGTGTCGCCAACACTACCAGACCGGCAGCATACCCGGCCAGTGATTCAAGGCGAATGCCAGCCAGCAAGTCATCGATTGCGCGTCCAAGCAGCGCTGGACTGAATGCGCTCGAGGCGGCGCCGATCAACGCATAGAACGTTCCCAGAACCAGATGCCACCGATACGGCGCCATATACGGCAGCAGGAAACGGAAGCCAGCGTGTCTCATAGGGCGCAATCATACGACACATCTTCGCACATGTCCAGCACGACAGAAAGTTTACACGAAATTAACCACAGGAGTCAGTCAACCGTCAACGGCGAGTCAACCGGGCACGTTATCCTGGCTACAGTTCCAGCATGCAATCCAGCCAGATTGATATCCGGATGCGATTATTCGTAAGGAGGTACTCCACCATGCGGTCGAAGATCCTGCGGGCGCTTGCAGCAGCACTTCTGGTTGGCACAATTGCAGCCGCGGCGATGGCGCCTCTTGCGCCTCCGCCTATTCGTGGACCGTCGACGACCATTGTGAAGTAGTCACGATCATGGCGTTGTTCGCCGTGTACCTGGTCTGTGCGCTCGTGGGAGCATGGATAGCATTCTGGCGAGCGCCAGAGTGGCCCCGTTACAATCTTCTGCTGGCAATCGCCGCCGTGCCGCAGATCGGCCATGTGCTTGGCATTCGCATCAGCGAAATGTTGGTCGTATCGGTTGTGGCAATGACCCTCTGGTGTCTCTGCAACTACCGGATCGCTGGTGTGCCAATGGTCGCTGTCGGCGCGGCGTTCAATGCACTGGCGATGACGTGGCACGGCGGCGCGATGCCAGTTCGCGCCGACATTCTTGCTGAATTGGGGTATCATTTCGATCCGGGCGTTCTCGTGGAAGGATCGAAGGATGTTGTTGTTGATCACTCCCCGCTCTGGTTGCTTTCAGACTGGATGGTCATCTCAACTGGCACATTCACCCTGATCATCAGCCCCGGCGACATCCTGATTGCAGGTGGCGTCGTAATGTGGTTGTTGTTCAGTCGTACCGCCGCACTGGAAAGGGAATCGTCAATGCTTGCCTGTCATAGCGCTTCTCATGCCGAGACGCGAAAAAATCTTATAGGACACAGCACACGCCCCGCTCTGACCCGCCTGGCATTGCTGGCTGCTGCCGACCCGGCGCTTGCGGAGCGCCTCTTGCACGACCCGTTCGATGTCGCCAACGCGCACCCGCACTACCATGTCACCCTTGATGCGCATGACCGGGCTACACTGGCCGCTATTCGCGCCCGGGCGCGAACGGTGGGGGAATTTTTGGGCGAACTTGCTGCCGAAGTTGATGGATTCTAGCAAGGCGCCCTGGATATGAGACGTCCCTTCAACCCATCGACATCATCATCGGTTCCATGGCGCCAATCCGGAGCATCGTTCACGTTCGCCGTATCACACCTTCACAACAACATGTTATGAACAGTGGCATTGCTCTCCAAACCGATGATCCCTCATCTGCTCGCGTGCTGGCGATGCTGCACCAGATCGCCGATGCAACCGATACCGCAGGTCTCGCGGCAGCACTCCACAAAGCGGCAACTTCGCTGTTTCCCAATGTCCGGATCGATCTCTTTGTCGTTGCCGATTCAGCAGAGCACTTGCTCATCACCTGCGGCGAACATGATCTGCCGCCTCCACCCGCGTTCCATTGTGTTATGTCCTTCGTTGCCTGGCTGAACCAGCATACTACAAAACCAGGATCGTCCCGGTGACCGTCGCCGGGCAGAATCAGGGGCAACTGATCGTATCACGGTCTCATGCGGAAATTTCTCAGGATATCCTGGTGATCGCGGAGCAGATCGCGCCGGTTGCAGGTCTCTGGCTGATCGCCCGCCGTCATCAGGTTGCGCCTGAGCAGCACGAGATGCAACTGCCCACAACAACCGAGCGATTGCGCCAGATCGAAGAGATGCAACTGCGCGTCACCCTTGCAGCTGGCGCTGCTCACGATATTGGCAATCTTTTTGCATCAGTGATGGGGCACGCTCAGTTGCTCCAGCAGGCAGCGCCCCCTGAACTTCAGAATGATCTGAGAACCATTGAGCAGGCTGCCCGAGATGGACATCATCTGTTGCGGCGCCTTCTCAGCGCACGCAATACTTCCTCCATGCCAGAAACAACGATAGCGCCGGTGTTGCTGACAGAACTCGTTCACGATGCCCTCCGCCTGACCCAACCCTGGTGGGGCGCCCGCCATTCCGTGACGGTCAAAATCGCACTGACTCCTGTTCCACCCGTGCGCGGGCATCCTGCGGATCTGCGCGAAGTGCTGGTCAACCTCATTCTGAACGGGGTAGCTGCGATGCCGGAGGGCGGCACACTGACGGTGCGTACCTATAGTGTCAATGAACGCGCCATTGTTGAAATCAGCGATACCGGGGTTGGCATCGCACCGGCACACCAGAACGCCATCTTCCAGCCATTCGTGACGACCCGCAAAGGAGGAAGCGGTCTGGGGTTGAGTGTCAGCCGCGCCATCATCGAACGTTATGGCGGGACGATCAGCGTGTCAAGCATCCCTGGACGGGGCGCCACCTTCAGCATCAGTCTTCCGGGTGTGCGCAGCGCTGATGTGCTTCCCGAACCGCCGATGTTGCAGCGCACGGCATCGTAGCCATACGCTAGCGGTTCCGAAAGATCAGCACTCCCCCCACAACAATCATCAGCAGCGGAAAGACGATGTCGGTATCGATACCGAACTGCTCCGCCAGGAAGATCAGTCCGAGTCCGATCAGGACGATGCCAGCCCAGTTCAGACGACGGCGACGGTGTACCGGCGCCGGCGCGGATTGTGGCGATAACGGCGCCATCGAAGGATCCAGCCGCAGATCGATGGTCTGCCCGGTGTTCGGCGGTTCTGCAGGCGCATCGGCGAACGCGGTTCCGCGCGAGGAGGAATATGCCGCTGTTTCGCCATACCCTGCCTGACGGGCATACTGCGCCTCAGACGCCCGACGAGTGAACACGGCGCCGGAGTTTCCCATGTGCTGAGCAGTATCAGGGAAAGTGGGGGGCATGCCGGAGGGCGCCTTCGGCATAATGAGCCATAGTACAGGGTACAGAACAAAACCAATACCACTGGTAAGCGTCGCCAGGACAAAAATCAGGCGAACGACCACCGGGTCGATATTGAAATACTCCCCCAAACCGCCGCACACACCGGCTATCACCTTATCGCGGCGACTGCGCATCAGACGAGATTGCATCGCTCTTTCGAACCTTTCAGGGGTCGCTACGCGACCAGCGTATTTGTCTTCTTGGAAGTGAGACGCAAAAAATTAATAGATTGTTGCAGGAGCGCAGACCAGAAATCCCGGCAACAGGCGCCTTCATCCTGTCGGCACGGCACACCGCGCTAGAACGTGATCCGTCGTCGGCGCAGCGCGATACTCTGAAGCAACCCAATTGCCGCCAGCGATGTCATGGTAAAACTGCCGCCGTAGGAGATGAACGGCAGCGGGATGCCGGTCACCGGCATAATGCTCATATTCATGCCCACATTGACCAGCACATGGCACAACAACATTGCAGCAATCCCCACCGCGATCAGGCGCCCAAACGTGTCACGCGCAATGACGGAGACGGACAGCGCCTGCCAGATGGTAATCCCCAGGAACACCAGCAGCAGGGCGGCGCCAAGAAAGCCTAACTCTTCGCCCGTGATAGCGAAAATAAAGTCTGAGTACTGCACCGGCAGATAGTTGCCCTGACTGAGCAATCCGTGCGTCCATCCGCGTCCGGTCAATCCACCGGAACCAATGGCAGTCAATGACTGCATAATGTTCCAGGCGCCATGTTTGAGTTCCGGGTCATATTTGAGCGGATCGAGAAAGATCAGGAAGCGCGCGCGCTGGTACNGCTGCAAGATATGCGTCCAACCGTAGATCACAGCCGGAACCGCAGCGATGAACAGAACGCCGAACTGCCACAGACGCACGCCAGCCGCCAGCGCTATCGCCGTCCAGATCGCGCCAAAGACCATCGCCGTGCCAAAATCGGGCTGGAGAAAGACCAGCGCCGTCGGAATGCCGACCAGGATCAGGCTGCCGATCACGANNCGCCAGNCATGGGGTTGCCGTTCATTGTGCGACCAGTACGCCGCCAGTGCAAGAATGACCAGCAGTTTTGCCGGTTCGGAAGGTTGGAAGGTGCGAATGCCGAGGTCGATCCAGCTTTGGGCGCCGGAACTGACCTGACCGACAACCAGCACCAGCCCCAGCAGCGCCACCGCGCCGAGATAGAATGGCACAATCCAGGCTTCGAAGGCATGGTAGTCAATCGTGGTAAGCAGTGCCATCGCCGCGCACCCAACCAGGAGATTGACCAGGTGGCGCGAAAAGTAACCCTGGGTCAGCGGGTCGCGCAGGGTGGCGCTATACACCATTGCCGCGCCAAAACCGAGCAGGATCAGCACAGAGAGCAAAAGCGGAAAGTTGTAATCGCGCCAGGTTTTGACCATATGCTGTGCACTCAAAGGCTCATCGGCGACGGTATTATACCATTGGACTACCGCATCAGCAGGGGAATCCAGACAGACGGTCTGCCGCGAAACGTGCNGAGCACGCCGGTGTTGTTTGTTATCACCGGATCACGTTGCGATGACGAAACAACCGCCGTGGCAGTGATCCATCCGCCACCAGGTGGAACTGTGAGCGTCACTGTCAGTGCCGGTGCAGCACTGCCCACTGCCAGCGCACCGCGCCCGCATGTGAACGTTCCACCAGAAGAACAGACCCATCCCANTCCGCCNGTCTGAATGCTGGTCGAACCAGGCGGCGGCGTGAACTCCACCTGCACATTCCCGGCTGCTGCCGGTCCTGCATTGAGAACAACGACCGAGTATGTCAGCGTACCGCCGGGCGCCACCGGGTCTGGCTGAGCCGTCAGTATGACCGAGAGATCGGCATCACCGGGTACAGGCGCTTCGTAAGCGCCCATATCGCAGACTGCCAGACCACTGCCATCACCATCGATGGGGCGCGCAACGCCACGCTGATCGGTTGCAGCGCACGAGCTTCCAATCGCCGGGTCGCCAGCATCGATCGCTGGACTGCCGCTGAGCAACGCAACCGTCGGCGTTGGACCGCCGTTATCGAGCAGCGCGCCCGGCTGCGCGCTGCTCCCGATCACATTCCCGGTCTGCGTACCCAGAATTGTGCAGCCTGTACTGCGATGGATCAGATTGTACCCCAGCGATTCGAGCACATTGAAGCAGTCGGGATTCACCCGCGCTGGCGTCGGACTGAGATCGGCGTTATCGGAGATAATCGTGTTGCGCAGGCGGAGTTGATTGATCACCTGCTCATCGACGCGCACCGAAACGCCGCCCCCTTCGCCAATGTCGTTGCGATCATCATCGGCGGTGTTGCGCACAATGGTGACATTATTGAGCGTCGCTGCACTTTTCGGCGGATTGATGATCGCCTGGTCGAGCGACACGCTGATGCCGCCGCCACTATTGCCAGCGCTGTTGCCGGTGATCGTCACATTTGTCAAAAGCACACTGCCGCCGTTGAAAACACTGAGCGCGCCCCCCAGACTCGCAGCGCGGTTCGCAGTAAAGGTCACCCCCTCGATCGTTGCACCNGCGCTGGCTGGACTGACCCCATCACCACGCACCTCGATGCCGCCGCCTCGCACCGCCCGTCCATCACGCACCACACTATCGCGCAGGACGAGGTTCGTGCCGGGTGTCACCAGAAGAACGCCGCCGCTGTCAGGCGTCTCACCCTTGCCGCGCAACGTTACTCCCGTGATCGTCACCGTGGCAGTGGCAAGGAGATGGAAAACCCGATCACCTTCAGCGGCAATGATCGTCGTGGTCGCAGCGCCAGCGCCGATCAATGTCAGGCTGTCACGGATATCGAGATCGCCGTCGGCATTATCGTCTTCCAGCGTCGTGGTGATTGTCAATGTATACGTACCGGCAGGCACAATGATCGTATCCGCGCCTGGATTGGCATTGGCGGCGCTGATCGCCTCGCGGAGCGAACAATCGGCGCCGCAGACGCCATCGGCAGTATCGACTGTCCTGGTGACGGTGAATGTCTGTGGTGCAGCAGTAGTTGGTGCGGGTGCACCGGATATGCTCGTCAGCATCAGCAGCAGAAACACACACAGACGCATGGCTACAATATGACGCATGATCGACCTCGTGGCACAAACATTGGCGACTCTGTGCGGATTGTACTATGAAAGCAACCCTGGTTCCATAGTACAATCGTGTCAGCCGGTTTGACATGCGTTCTTCCGCGTGCTATACTAGCACTCGCTGTGGGGGTGTAGCTCAGCTGGGAGAGCGCGACAATCGCACTGTCGAGGTCAGGGGTTCGAGCCCCCTCACCTCCACCAGAGCACGGGGCAGTAGCTCAGTTGGGAGAGCGCAACGCTGGCAGTGTTGAGGTCAGGGGTTCGATCCCCCTCTGCTCCACCAGATG
>JGI24188J35168_1002314_pt1 | contig 10444 bp, 10 predicted proteins | sample YNPBryantNP2012_FD_35168 | JGI IMG/M metagenome (IMG submission 35168) | reverse complement strand
CGTCAAGCATCAGTGTGCAGCAATGGAAGCCGACGGATCCGCAGCCGCTGCTCCTGAACGGTTACCACGGCGCCATGCGCCAGATCCGATTGACATTGTGTCAGTACCGCCTGTAATAGACTGACAATCGCTGCTGCCCGCAAGCCTTCGATTCGAATGCGAATAACCGACGGCGCAGTGGCTCCCGAGAGAGCAAGAAGTTGGTGGAAGTCGGCATCAAGGGTGACGACAACACGCTGCTCATCCTGAGCAATCTGCAAGATGGTTGCATCTCCGGCTGTGGCATATCCGATTTCACCGACGTGAATAGCATCAACACCAGCGGTGCGGAGCAGTTCTGCTGCTGTGCGCGGCAGACCCTGGTCAAGCAGCAGTTTCATACGTTACCGGCAACTCGACGATCCGATCATCAAGACAGGCGGCAGCGTAGAGCAGGGCTTGTCGAATATCTTCGTCTTCAAGTTCAGGATATTCCCGGCGCAGGTCATCACGGTCAGGGTAAAGCGCCAGCAATTCAATAACACGGCGCACTGTCAGTCGCAAATCGCGAATCGATGGTTGACCATTCATACGCGCCGGATTAATTGTTATACGGTCTAATTTCATCACACCTCCCCTCTCGCTTCACAGGATGATGCTTTCCCATACTTCATAGCGACCGCCGTACCTCCGCTTCATGTGCTCTTTCCGGGTCAATTGTACAATCCCGCTGCTCGACCGTCAATGAGAGCATCGCTTCGCACTGGCAACAGGTCGCTTCCGAATTGCAAAATCGTTGCGAAAAGGTTATGCATCTGTAATCGATAACCGGTAATCTTTCGAGAAATACGCGCTACACTATGAGAAGCAAGGCGTGGTCTGCCTTTAAGCATCTGAGTAAACATAGCAAGGTGGCTTTCCATGTCACTCACGACGACCAATCACGAGACGGAAGCCGAACTGGTGCGTCTGCGTCAGCGCGTCGCGGCGCTGGAAGAACGTCTGGCGCAGTATGAGGCGTCCCCCGATCTGCCGGTATCGAGCGTTGATATCCATCACGTCCTCGATGCGTTGACGGTGCCGGTTTTTTACAAAGACGCCGAAGGACGCTATGTGTGGTGCAATGCGGCGTTCGCGGCTTTTCTGGGACGCGACCGCTCTACGATCATTGGCAGAACCGCCTACGATGTGGCGCCGCCACACCTGGCGGAGGTCTACCATCAGGCTGATCTGAACCTTATGCGCCGTCGGGCGACGCAGGTCTATGAAGCGGAAGTTGTCACNGCCAGCGGTGAGAGCCGTTTCGTTCAGTTTTCTAAAGCGCCGATCTACGATGCCACCGGCACTGTCGTCGGTCTGATCGGCGCCATTCAGGATATTACCGAACGCAAGCGGGCGGAGCAGGAAACGGCGCGTCTGATGGAGATCCTGGAGAATACTCCCGATGTTATCGGCATGGCNGACGCCCAGGGACGGGTGGTGTATATGAATAAAGCCGGGCGCCGCCTGCGCGGTCTGGCGTCCGATACAGACCTCGATGGCATGCGGATTGCCGATTTCCATCCTGCATGGGCGGCGAAGATCGTCTATGAGGAAGCCATTCCCACTGCCGATCGCAACGGGTATTGGAGCGGCGATGTTGCCATGCTCAATGCGCGCGGCGAGGAAATTCCGGTGTCACAGGTGATGCTGGCGCACCATGATGCCGACGGGAACCTGGTCTACGTCACCGGCATCATGCGCGATATTTCTGAGCGGAAGCGGATCGAACGCGCGCTACGCGAGCATGAGATTCAGGAACAGGTGATCGAGGCGCAACGGGCAGCGCTGCGTGAATTGTCCACCCCGCTCCTGCCGATCTCGTCCGACATTGTCGTGATGCCAATCATTGGCGCCGTTGATAGCGCCCGCGCCCAGCAGATCATGGAAACGCTGCTCCAGGGCATCGGCGAATATCGGGCATCACTGGCCATCCTCGATATTACCGGCGTCCGGGTGATGGATACACAGGTCGCTGGCGCGCTGCTCCACGCGGCGCACGCGGCGCGACTGCTCGGCGCTCAGGTGGTGCTGAGCGGCATTCGCCCCGAAATTGCGCAAACGCTGGTGCATATCGGTATCGATATGCATGATATTGTGACCCGTAGCACCCTGCAACAGGCGATTGCCTTCGCCCTCGAACGATCACGCGGGTAGAGTACGCCAGATAATCAAGGGTGGGTGAAGGCGCAGCCTTTGCTCACCCGCTGGCGATAGCGCTGCCGGCGAACGCCGTTCACCCGATTTCTCCGCCGCTCCCGCGCTCCATGTCCTGCGCATGNCTGCGCTCATCTGTATATCAGCCGCCTGTCACTTGACAGCGCCATTCTATTGATATATCATAAAAATGAAATATTCAAACCTTCAGCACCACAGGACTTCTATGTGAATGATCCGGTTCGCCGCTTCAAAGCGGAATTCTTCAAAGCGTTGGGGCATCCTGTGCGGNTCGCCATCCTCGATCATCTCCGGAACGGCGAGCGCAGCGTGAATGAACTCCAGGCGCTCCTGGGATGCGATCAATCGACCGTCTCGCAGCAACTTTCGGTGCTGCGCAACCGTGGCATTGTGGAGAGTCGAAAAGAAGGCACGACCGTCTTCTATCGCGTGGCTGATCCTGCGATCTTTCGCCTGCTCGATGTTGCGCGTGAGATCTTCAACAATCAATTGATCACGACACAGGAGGTGCTCCAGCAACTCACTGAGGTTCGTTCGATATAACCCGTGACAAATCAACGCCGAAGCTCCAATGGCGGGGCGCGGGGGAAGCACGTGTGTGTGGGGTGAACGTCGCATCGGCGACCAGGGCGTCCTTTCGGCCCGAACCCGTCAGCGTACTTCGCAGGCGTACTGAAAGGCTCGTTTCCGCGTATGCGGAAAGGGCCTTTTGTTGTTTCCATCGAATCGTGCGGAATCTGTGTCTGGTTTGTCGTTTGAGGAGGAATGAAAGGTATGATGGCAATGCTGGAACGGTTCTCACTGTTCCAAATACTGCGGCGAGAATTCGCAACCTACGATCTGGCGCATGCGCAACGCGATCTGCTGGCGGGTCTGACGGTTGCTGCGGTCGGGCTGCCGCTGGCGCTGGCGTTCGGCGTGGCATCCGGCGCCGATGCGGCNGCTGGTCTGGTGACCGCTATTCTGGCGGGGTTGATTATTGGCGGTTTGGGAGGAGCAGGTTTTCAGATCAGCGGTCCGACCGGCGCTATGTCGGCGGTGTTGATTGTGCTCGCGTCGCGGTATGGGTTGAGCGGCGTGTGGGTTGCAACGGTGATGGCGGGGATCTTCCTGATCGCGCTGGGGGCATTCCGGCTCGGTCGGTATGTGTCGTTCATTCCGTCGCCGGTCATTACTGGCTTTACGTCCGGCATCGCCCTGATTATCGCCATTGGTCAACTTGACAACGTGCTTGGGGTGACAACGCCCAAAGCGGAGAATGCGCTGGAGAAACTCTGGCATTACATAACCAATCCGGTCATGCCGGACTGGCGCGCCCTGATGCTGGCGGGCATTGTGATCGCAACAATGATCCTCCTGCCACGGGTGACGACCCATATCCCCGGTTCACTGGTCGGCATCATGATCGCCTCGCCGGTTGCGTTCTTTGCTGGCTGGGACGTGGCGGTCATCGGCGATATTCCACGCACGATTTTGCTGGAGAATCGCCTGACGTTGACCAGTATCCCCTGGGATCATCTGACCGATCTGTTGCCCGCAGCGGTCTCGATTGCGGCGCTGGGAGCGATTGAAAGTCTGCTCTGCGGCGCGGTCGGGGCGACGATGTCGGGCAAGGAGTTCGATAGCAATCAGGAGTTNATCGGACAGGGGATTGGGAATCTGATCATCCCGTTCTTTGGCGGCGTTCCGGCGACCGCCGCGATTGCGCGCACCAGCGTTGCGATCAAGAGTGGCGCCGCCACCCGTCTGACCAGTATTATCCATTCGCTGGCGCTCTTGCTGAGTGCGCTGGCGCTGGCGCCCCTGATCAGTCACGTTCCGCTTGCGGCGCTTGGCGGCGTGTTGCTCGTCACAGCATGGCGNATGAATGAGTGGGAGTCGATCCATTTCTTCGTCCATACCCGCTTGAAGGGGGCGATTGCCGGGATGATCGTGACGATGATCGCAACAGCAGCGCTCGATCTGACCCAGGCCATCCTGATCGGCGTCGCTATCTCGGCGGTGCTGTACATTCGCCAGTCCGCTATCAGCACGTCGGTCGCCAGCGGTCCGGTAAAGCCNGAAAAAATCCGGGCGCAGGGCTTTGATCTTCCGGCAGCATGCCCCGCGATTCACGTCTACTATCTGACCGGTCCGGTCTTTTTTGGCAGCGTCACCACCGTGCTCGAGTCGTTCGAGACTGCCAGCGACTACCATACCCTGATTATCAGTATGCGTGGCGTGCCGGTGGTCGATGCGATGGGTATTCAGGCGTTGCGTCAGATTGTCGAGGAGCACCACCATCGTGGCGGTCATGTGTATTTCAGCGGTCTGCAACCCGCTGTGCGCGATATGTTTGACCGCACGGGTCTCACCAAACTGGTGGGTGAGCATCGTATTTTCTGGGATGCTGCGCAGGCGATTATGGNCAGCCATCAGAGTCACGAACTGGATGGGTGCGCCCGATGCGATTCGCGCAGTGATGTGTGTGAGGTGCTGCGCGTGGCGCGTCGCCAGCGTCTCGAAGGTGCGACGCAGAACCCTGCGCAGGACGACGAGTTGGCGATCGGTGCGTCATCGACGCCATCAACCCGCGTCGGCGTGTCTTCGACAACATCGACCCAGGGGTAAGATCAGGATCAGAACGATGTCGCGCTCCGTCCTGGCGTTCGGTGAGATACCGCAGGGCGGGGCGCGTTCTGCTCGCGTTTCCGGCGATTTCGTGTATACTGCGAACGAATATGCCGCCGATCACCGGAGACCAGCCTCTATGACTGCTTTTCAGCGCTCACCATGGACGCGCATGATTGCGATGGCGCCACTCCTGATAGGTATTGCTGTCGTGGCGTTCGAGTTCATCGCACCGGTTGATGCCCGTGCCCAGACGGCTTCAAGCAATCCGTCCTCCCTGACGGTTGCCGGAACACTGGGCGATCCGCCGCAGGAGCGGGTGCTGTTCATCAGTGCATCGACCCCGGTTTCAGGCGTCGAGGTGCTGGTTTCCGATTTTGTGCGCACCGATAATGCCGCAACCCTCACCGGTCTGCTGAGCGTTGCACCGCCGCCGCAACAGGTCGAAGCCGGGAAGCCGTTGACGCTGACGGTGACGATTTCGTTTGCCCAGGCGCGCAGCGGGGCATACAGCGGTACGATCTGGGTAAACTACGATGCTGGCGGAATCCCGGCGTCGCTGCAAATCCCGGTGACGGTAACAATCAAAGATCCGCCGTGGACTCCGTTCCTGACCCTGATTGCGGGTGTGGCGGTCGCTGCGTTGATTTCGACCTACCTGGGAGGCGGGCGGCAGCGTGACGATCTGGCGGTACGGATCGAGCGTCTGGCGGCGCGGGTCATGGCGACGTCCGGGTTGCCCGATTCGGTGCGTCGCGCGCTGCGCCAGGAATTGAACCTGGCAGAAGCATGGCTGCGCGCCGGCAAACTCGACGATGCGATTCAGGCGTATGATCGGGCGGAACAGTTGCTGACCCGCTGGCTCGGCTGGCTGGAGCCGTGGCGTCTGCTGCAGAATCAACTTGATCAGGCGCGCACGCTGCTGCAACCCGATGCGCAGGGCAAACCNGCCTATGCGGTCGCAATCCAGCGTCGGCTGCACGAGATCGAGGAGTCAGCGCCTGCAACGACCGATCTGAACAGTATTCAGGAGAGCCTGAACAGCGTTATTACGCAGATCAACGACTTTCTGCAACTCGANACGCGCTGCAAGAACCTGCAAACGATCCTGGACGCGACCGCGCTGACTCCGGAGGAGAAGAGACCCTACAAGGCGCAGATCGATCAACTGGTGCGTCGTATCGAAACCCTGCTGCCGGAAGCTACGGATAACCGCCCCAACTACACTGAGATTGATCAGGCGCTCTCCGATCTCAATCAGCGCCTGAAAGCGCACCTGCCCAAAGGTGCGCCTGAGTCGGCGCTTCTCGGCGGGCAGGCGGGTCAGGCGGCAATGGCAGCGGCGGNGTTCGAAGCGATCGCGCCGCAGTTCCCGCGTCTGACGTTCACAATGCCGCATCCGGAACAGATGGCGCACCGTGAATCTGCTGCCGGATGGTTGGAACGTCTGCCCTGGGCGCGCATCCGCCTCTACGGTTTCCGCCTGGCGCAGTTCCTCATCCTGATTACGCTCTGGGGATGGACCGGATATAACGAGTTGTACATCCAGAACCCCACCTTTGGCAGCGATTGGATGTCGAACTACTTCACCCTGCTTGCCTGGGGTTTCACGTCGGAGGCGGCGCGCGCCACGTTTACCTCGCTTGCCGGGCGCGTGGGGATAGCCGTGGAACAGGGATGATCAACCGGCATCGCCTTCCATCCCTGCCATCGCCAGTAATCGCCGCCAGTGCGCTTCGGTCACCGGCACAACCGACAGACGCGACTGACGCACGAGCGCAAAGTCGGCGAACGCCGGGTCGGCTTTGATCGCCGTCAGGGAAACCGGGCGCGGCAGCGGCGCCAGCGGGCGAATATCAACCACCACCATGCGCGGGTCGTTGTGCTGCGGATCGGGGTAGGGCGCACTGATCACCTCCGCCCGCCCGACGGCGCATCGCTCGTCGCCGGTATGATAGATCAGCGCCTCGTCTCCCGGTTGCATCTCCCGCAGGTATTTGAGCGCCACATTGTTGGTCACACCGTCCCATACCGTGCGCCCGTCGCGTTCCAGATCGCTCCAGGCGTAGCAGTCCGGTTCGGTCTTCAGCAACCAGAAACGTTTGCTCATACGTGCTCCAGAATAATGTCGGTCATCCCCAATCGCAGGCGCGTGCCNACCGGAATNGTGCGCTCTGCGTGANGAATGTGTTCGATTGGTCCGTCCGGNGGCGTGANCCAGACGCCATTTTTGCTCGTGTCGCGGATCATCACGCTTGCTGGATCAGCATGACACACAATGTGCAGATGATCACTCGACACCAGTTCATCGTTGGAGAGCGTGATGCGTCGTTCGATCCCCTGCGCCGATTGTCGTCGCCCCACGACCGTTTCGCCTTCGTACAGCGGCGCCGTTACCGGCGCGCGACCGGGCGCCGTGATGCGGAGTTGGAACCGTGGCGGCGCAAGTTCGAACAGCAACCGTCCATCGTCGTACCACAACCGACAGCCGAACAGATCAGCGAGGATCGTGTGGATGATCTCAGTTGACATAACCAAGCCACTATGCGCCAGCGCCGCAACGCCCGGCAGTTCTTCGAAACTGCACACCTTCAGATGATCACGGTGATCATCGACATCGAGTGAGATGCGCGAATCGGCGGGTATCGCCGGCACGCCGACAATTGCGCCAATCACGCGCCTGAACGGACGTGGATCGGCAGGATCAAGACCGAGGCGCGTTGCGGCAGCGTTGAGGCTTATCTGCACCGCGTCGCGCTGCACACGGATACGGTGCAGCGGGTGTGACCCATCCTCTTCCAGGATCGGCTGTCCGCTGGCGCGATCCCGCCAGACCCCCCCCGGCGGCGCGTCGATGGGACCGGCAAAGGTACGCAATGCGCCAACGATCACCGCTGTCGTCCGCATCGTGATCAGGTCGATCATTGCCAGGGGCGGCTCTGTTCCGACCGTCACGTTGAATGCAACGACGCATACCCCTTCTGTCGGTGAACGGCGGATGACATTCGCCAGCATCAGCGCCCGTTCACGGAGAAGAATCCGCTCACTCGTCGTGTCCGGCGTTTGTCCGACATAGATTCGCGGCTGCATGGGTTCCCCGTTCGACCGCCGTGTCAGAGATGCCGTCCCACATCTACGATTGTATCATATGCGCCGGTGCAATGGCGTGTGGCGGCGTCGTGGCGCAAGGCGAGAAAAGCGGATCTGTTCCTGGTATAATCATGGTAGAAGAGAAGCCACGGTATCGACAACCAACAACGTTATGGATTTTGTTTCGTTCGTTCCTGAAACCATGGCGCCGCGCGACGCCTATCGCCTGCTGGTCAGCAGCGTCGTGCCGCGCCCCATCGGTTGGGCGTCAACGATTGGCGCCGACGGTTCAGTCAATCTGGCGCCCTTTTCGTTCTTCAATGCCGTTGGCGGTCCCACGCCGTTCGTGATGATCTCCGTCAGTCGCCGCGCCGGTGCGATCAAGGACACGCTGCGCAACGCCAGCGAAACCGGCGAAATGGTGCTGAACATTGTTGATGAGCACCTGGCGCCGCAGATGAATATCACATCAGGCGACTGGTCCTACGGCGATAATGAATTCGAGCGCGCCGGTCTCGCGGCGGCGCCGTCGGTCGATGTGCGCCCGCCGCGCGTCGCAGCGGCGCCGGTGGCGATGGAAGTCAAAGTCACGCAGATTGTGCCGGTCGAGGGCAGCAGTTACACGATGATCATCGGGCGGGTGGTGCGTTTCCATATTCGCCGTGACCTGCTGCGCCCGGATGGGACGGTCGATCCGCTGCGGTTGCGACCGGTGGCGCGGTTGAGCGGCGATGAGTATGCCCGTCTTGGCGAGGTCTTTACTCTGGAACGACCAGGCGTCTGACGCAGTGCGCTATAAACCTGGTATAATGGCGGTTGGAATGCCCGGCGCCGCATCGGGTTCTCCCACGCCCAGGAAAAATGTATGAGCCACGTGATCGCACTGGCAATGCAGAAGGGTGGGGTCGGTAAAACCACCACTGCGTTGAGTCTGGGAACAGCGCTTGCTGCGCGCGGGAGGCGCGTGTTGCTGATCGACATCGATCCCCAGGCGAACCTGACGCAGGGATTCGGGGTCGATCCGTCGCAACTTGAGTACAGCGTCTACGAAGTGCTGCTCAACCCGGAGCGGGGCAGCGCATTCGCAACAATCCGCGTCGATGAGGGGGTCGATCTCATTCCTTCGTCGTTGCTGCTGGCGGGCGCAGAACTTGAACTGGCAGGACGGGTCGGGCGGGAACTGCTGCTACGCAAGGCGCTGCGCACCGCGCACGAGACCTACGATTACATTCTGATCGACCCGCCGCCGTCACTCGGATTGTTCTCGCTGAATGCGCTTGCGGCTGCACACCGCGTTCTGGTGCCGTTGCAACTTCACGCCTATGCGCTCAAGGCGATGCCGCAACTTGAGCAAACTATCGACCTGGTGCGCGAGATCAATCCCGACCTCGCCATCGGCGGCATTCTCTGCACCCTTGCCGATCGCCGCACCGGTTTGAGTCACGAGATCGAGCGCCAGGTGCGCGAACGGTATGGGTCACTTGTGTTTCAAACCGTTATTCCGATGAATATCAAACTTGCCGAAGCGCCAACTGCGGGCATGCCGATCCACCGCTATGCGCCCGGCAGCGCCGGCGCGCAGGCATACCGCGCACTGGCGGACGAACTTGAGTCGCGATTGACCCATTGAGGTGACCATGAGCGCCGAATCTCCTTCAGACAACCAGACTCCCATCCGGCGCGGCAAGGGGCTGCGCCTCTCGGTCACATCGTCACACGACGATGCGCCGACCTCCGAATCAGGAGACCCAACACTGCGGCGTGGCCAGGGGCTGCGCCTCTCGATCCACGATCAGGCATCCGCGCCGCAACCTGCGACGCTCTTGCGCGAATTGCTCGGTGCGCCCCAGATCATTGAACTGTCACACGGTCCGCTGGCATACCGCGCCGCCGGGCACGGTCCGCCGCTGGTCCTGTTGCACGGCTGGGCGGCATCGTCACGCTACTGGCTCACCACGCTCGCCGATCTGTCATCGGATTTTCGGGTCTACGCGCCGGATCTGCCAGGATTTGGCGACTCGCCTGCGCTTCCCGAACCTGCGACGGTCGCACGGCAGGCGCAGGTCGTGACCGAGTTCGCCGATGCGCTTGGGCTGACGACGTTCGACATTAACGGTCACTCGTATGGCGCAGCAGTAGCGGTGTCACTGGCAGCCGCCCAACCGCTCCGAGTGAAACGGTTGGTGATGACGTCCCTGGGGGCAATAGGAAACGAGATCGAGCGCCTGATCTTCGCGCTGGCGCGCGCGCCGCTCGATCTGTCGCTCCGCATAGGGTACCCGTGGCTCAACCTGATCGCACCGTGGGTCGAACTCTGGCGACCGTTTGCAACGGCGCTGCTCTGCATTCCGCCGCTGCCGCAGTTGATGGCGGCCAGGTTTATCGCAAACGGTCTGCGCGAAAAGTGGATGCTCCAGGAGGGGATCGTCGATCTGACGAAGATGGACCTGCGGGCGCATCTGATGGCGGTCGCCAGTGTCGGCGACCCGCAGGTGTTCGATGCGCTGCGGAGCGCACCGCAACCGGCGCTGCTGATCGGCGGCGTCGG
>JGI24188J35168_1002306_pt1 | contig 10462 bp, 9 predicted proteins | sample YNPBryantNP2012_FD_35168 | JGI IMG/M metagenome (IMG submission 35168) | reverse complement strand
CGTGGCATTGTCGCTGGTGCTTGCGTTGTCTGAAGAAGCCTCCCCAAAGGTCAACTTCAGATTCTGAAACGCACTGCCGGAATAGTCAAAAAGAAAGGTGTAGTAGGTTTTGCCGACAATTGTTGCCTCGGCACACGGCAAAAAAAGCAGAAAACATGAGAGGCTAAGCATAAAAAAACAAAGTTTTTTCTGATGGTTCATAAAACACCCCGCGCGCTTTTGTATTTGAATAAAGAAATAATGCAAGACACATGCCTGAGTTTTCTTACCAGAGGGATTCAAAAAAAAGGTCTTTTTCGGAAAAGTCGCATGAGGGCGGTGCTATACACACAGCTTTTCTGACAATTGCCTCAGCCTCATCAAGCAGCGTCCGGTCGAGCAGTGCCATCTGAGCACCTCGTTTTGACGTGTTACCGGCAAATACAACCCGACCCATCATCTCTGCAGGGAAAAATCCAAGCGTAAAAAATGCATCTATATGCACAGCCAAGCCGAAAGCGCCGCTAAGAATTATGTTGCGGATCGCAGCAGGTTCGATGCCGCCTGCTTCGGCAAGGATACGCAGCAGCATCACCACGGCAGCTTTTACCTTTTGAACCTGCTGCACATCCTGTCGAGTTATATAAATATCAGTTGGAAATTCTCCTGAAGCGCTATACACCCTGAATGCCGTATTCCCCTCAATCATGCACTGTGCCGGAGCCCCACACCCTGCAGCTTTGATTGAACGAACTGAATCCGCAAAATCACCGTCTGCGGTGATACCGCCTGAGGTTTTAAGAGCTGCCGCAAGCTCAATGAGTCCGCTGCCGCAAATGCCGCGGGGCAGACTTTCCCCAATGATTTTTAGATGGACCGCCGTGTCTATGTGCACGTGCTCGATGGCGCCGGTTTCCGGTCGCATACCACAGGTTATGCCGACACCGTCAAACACCCCAAATCCGGGAAGACTGGTTGCGATAATCCTGCCCTTATGGTGGAGCACGGCTTTTATGTCAGTGCCGAAATCAAACAAGAGCATGGTTTCAGACGAGCGGTGAAGCTGTGTTGCAAGAATGCCTGCCGTAATGTCAGCTCCTGCATACGCAGAGATGACCGGCAGCGCATACACACGGGCATGGGGCGATGATTTAAAGTCAAAATGCTTCGCTGAAAAATGTGGAGATTGTCCTGATACGTTTTGCTCCATCAAACCAGCTGCACCTTTCAAAAAAAGGTGTAGCATTCCTGTACTCCCTGAAACCACGATTTCGTATACCTGTTCAGGCGATATTCCACGGGCACGGCACAGCTCAAGGATAAGAATATCAAGCCGCAGCAAAAGTTCCTCACTGAGCACCTCGAGATTCATCACATCGTCGGCGATCAGGCTCATACGCTGCTCATAGTTTTCTCCAAGCTCAAGCTGCGGGTTTGTGTCTATGACCACAGCGATTTTCCTGCCCCGGCACACATCCAGTAGCGATGCCGCAATCGTATTGACCCCAATGTCAAGGGCAACAGCATATTGCTGGTCTGTTGTATCACCCGCTTCAATTGCCACAAGTTCCTGATCAATGACGACCGCAGTACAGCCGTGGTTTGCCCGAGCAAGGGTATCAAAAATTTTTTCTGATAATGCTTGAGTCAGTGCCTGCAGAGCATCATCAGGAATGCCGGCGCCGCGCAAACACGCAATTACGCGTTGCGGAGAAACCTGACGCCCTGATTCCGCCGGACAATAAATCTTGCAAATCCGTGGATTCAGCGTAACACCCGCAACTGCCTCATCAACAAGCAGAATTGAAAAAGGCTGTTTGTATAAAATCTCAACCTCAGTGTCCTGAATCACCCGCGCCTGACAGGCAAGCCGAATGCCTTTTTGCAACTCCTCCTCTGAAAGACAACCCTTTTCCGTGGGGGTCAAGGGTCCCATTTTCTGAAAAGCTCTGATTTTGCATTTTTGGCAGATGCCTTCGGCACCGCAGGCAAAACGAAGCTGGATGCCCTGAGGATTATGTTCAAGGATGGTCTCAAAAATCGTGATACGGTCAGCGACCTCGATGGTCTTGTTCTCCGGAAGAAACGTCACCTTATGATATGTTGTCGTGGCTACCATACACCAATCCTTAAATCCCTTGATTTTTGTTATCTTTATCACATTCAGAAGCACAAAGCCACTTTCTGATTGAAACCGCCTACGTCAAAGACCATAAAACGTTCTTCGGCAATAATGTGTGTTCCCCAATGCGGGATCGTCGCACTTCGCGCGCGATGACAACACATTTTTGTGGCTGCGCCAAAAACCGCATCGCTTTTGACTTCTGCGGCTTTCGCCTTGAGCCGTGCGCCTTTTTCCCTTAGCACTGAGCACTTTGCACTCAGTACTTCAGTTTTTCTCCTGACTCCTGCCTTATTCCCGCTCACTTCTCACTGTTCACCCTTCACTTTTTTCCTGTGCCGTCTTTTACTCAGTACACGGCACTCAGCACTTTTTGCCATTCACTCTTCACTGTTCACATGCTATTCATCATGAGCCACGACCTACAAACCATGTGCCTTGTGTCTCTATTCACTGTCCATACCTCATGCGAAAGTCCAATCCCTGATTGACATCGCCTCCGCCGGAAGATATAAAAAAACATGCACATTCATTCAAATAAACTGTTCTTGCTTCGCCACCGCATACAATGGGGGATACTTATCATGGTATTCATGCTTGCAGGCTGCGCCACTGAAACAGCGCAAGTCACACCCGATGAAATAGCAGTTGGTGTCTATCGCATAAAAGCCTCTCGCTCTAACATCTATCTGCTTGCCGGTGAAACCCTTATCCTCATTGACACCGGCATGAAAGGCGACGCTGCCGCGGTGCTTGCGGCGATACACGGGCTTGGGCGGCAACCAACAGAGGTGTCCCATATCCTCATCACCCACGGTCATATTGATCACACAGGCTCGCTTGCCGTGCTCAAACGTGAAACCGGAGCGACTGTAATCGCAAGCGCTGACGACAGGGATTTCATTGAGGGCAGACGCAAAACCGCTGCAATGGGCAGGGAAGGGGTTGGCGGTAAGATATTCAAGGTGGTTTTGTATCTTATGGAAACTGTCTTTTTCAGGTATGAGCCTGCCGCGGTTGATAGCGCGCTGAGCGGTGATACAGCGCTTAGCCTGCCCGGCATTACCATACAAGCCATTGCAACGCCCGGTCATTCTCCCGGGAGTTTCAGCTTTTATCTGCCTGACAAAAAAATCATCTTCACGGGCGACGCGCTGACCGGCGTTCCTAAGCCTACCCTGCCGCCACGTATGGGATGCGCTGACTACGGGCAGGCGATTTCCTCAGCAAAAAAAATTTCAGACATCGCCTTTGACATCTGTTGCTTTGGGCATGGCGATCCGGTGTACAATAATGCTGATACGGTTATCCGTAAATTACTAAACCCATAGTTTCCTAAATAAGCTAGCACGATGTGTATCTTTTCTGCATGAAATGAAAAATTTTTTTTGATGTTTTGTCACAAAAATATGTATTCATCTTGAACCAAGCGGTTAAAATTCTATTGACAGATGCTTCTGAGTATGAGAATGATGTACGCCTGTTTACTGTCTGAAAGCAATACAGTGTTCAATCATGCTGAAGGATTAAAGCTTCTATGAAACTCTATCAGGAAATACTGACAACGACCATTGAAATGATGCTGAACCATTACGGCAAAGATTATTTTTCAGATGTCAGCCGTTCTTTTGTCTGCCCAAAGTGTTCAACCGAATATCTGTGCTTTTCTGCTTCAGACCTTATCCTCTACAAAAAACCTGAAGGCACCGGCTGGCGGGTTTATGGTGTGCGTGAAGAGGAGGAACAACTGGAGGGAATCTGCGACTGTACGTAATGTGCTCACTTGAACACATCCCGCATCATTTCTTTAGCATAACTGCTGCACACAACTCCCCTTTGCTATAGTCTGGGTTGGTCACTACAGAAAAAAATCCATATTTTTTGCTTCCCTGCCGATATGATAACCAGACAAAAAACCATGTGTTGCGCGCAGTATGGCTGGGCAAAAATATGAAAGCTATCCCGTCCTCCATGAGCTGACCCAAACCTACGACAAGTATCTTGCACCCCGCACCTATATTGCCAGCCTTCAGGAGGGCATCATCCAGATAAACGACAAGGCAAAGCTTGCCCTTGCTGCCTTCGGGGCAACTGGACAGTGGAAGCTCACGGAAAACATTCGTTCTGATCCTGAGATTCTCTCCTATGATCTCAGCCAGCTTCGCAACGGCATGCACTCCCTTGGTGCTGACTTCAATACTGCCATGGGTGGTGTTCTGGTCATATTTGAAATGGCACGACCAGAATACCGGGCAATGTTCGACAAGCTCATCAACATCTTTAAGCGCGATCGCAAGGTTGAAGCAGAAGGAAGATTGCGAGATGGACTGAAAGCGTACCGCGATGGGTGCAGACTTCATGATAAACCTGAGCTTTTTTCTGAATCGCTGCGACATCTGAACGTCGTTATTGACAAGTATCGTGAAGTGCCCCTGGTATATTTTCATATAGGGCACATCTACCATTATCAAGACAAAATTCGCAATTTCCGGCGTGCGCTTGATAACTATCTGCTCTGCTTCAGCCTTGCCAAAGCAGACCCGGATCAGTCGCTGCTTGCTGGACAAGCTGCTTTTTTCGCTGGCTGGCTGACCGCTGCAGTGCTGGGGGACATGCAGGCAGCGATCGAAATGACAAAAAATGCACTTACCTATGATTCCCAGCTTGGCGAAGCGCATTATCACCTTGCAAAAATATATGGTGCATTTGGCGATACGCGCGAAGCACTCGTGCATTTGCAGGAAGCCATTGGTTCGTTTGATCGGCGGTACTGCCATAAAATCCTCCTGGACAGCGATTTCAGAATGATTCGGAACGAATTAAAAAAAATGCTCTATGACCTTGCCGAGAAGGATATCCTTGAACACGAAACATGGCTCAATGCTCAGGGCGATGCGTTGAGCAGCGTTCTTCGTTTGCATGCTGAGGACAAACTCGATTATGCACGCCAGCTTCTTGAAACAAATGATTATGAGAAAATCGCCACAGCCGTCGGGCTGCTTGATGAACTCAAAAGAAAGCTCGCCAATCAGGCTCAGGAACAGGAGCTAACCGAGGAGGAAAAAGAGCAACGCAGGCGCCAAGAAGAAGAGCAACGCAAAGCTGAAGAGGAAGAACTACAGCGCGCTACTGAAGAAGCCCGCATGAAGGAAGAGCTCAAAAAGCGGATCGAGGAAGAGATGAAGGCTCGCATCATAGCAGAGCGCAAGCGGGAGCGCACAAAAAGGTTCATAAAAGGGTTGGTAAGCGATGTGATGTTGATCGCCTTAGCTTTTAGCATAGGCTCTTTTGTTTTTTATGGTGCTACAACGATTGGTTTTGTGCTCTCGTTGATTACCTGCGTTCTTTTCATAATATGGGTGTACCTCTAATACCCTATCCCATCAAATGTTCCGATAAATAAAAAAGCAGAGCGCTGTGCTCTGCCTTTTTAAAAACGAATTACCTATCAAGAATTATGGCTTAAGCCTGCTTATGCCTTTTGTACCTTGCCAACGACCTGCGCAACCTGTGCCATATCTGCATCAATTATAAATTGCATCCGCTGCTTTAGTTCCTCAGGCACTTCGGGCATTGCCATGAACTGTTCCATGACCATCTTGGTGAAGTCATAGGGGCTTGCGTCAGCTTCATCAACAACAATCGGGTTTTTCTCTGAAAGGTCAAAAAGGAAATCGAGCTCCTTCACTGTAAAAAAACGCGGGAAGAGAACGCGCTTGGTATAATCTGCCATACGCTTGGGATTGCGGACCCACTCAAAATGATCGCCCCACCACTGCGTGTATTCTTCGTAGCCTTTTTTGCCCTCAAGCTCTTTTTGAACACACTCAGCACCTTTATAGCCGCACATCACAGCACATTGGTACAGGCATTCGCCGAACGCTGCAGAATCACCTGCAAATAGTATATTGCCAAGGTACGGCACAATCATCGGTGACAGAAACTCAATCACCACACCACTGACCTCAATGATTTCAGCATGTTTGAACCAATGGGCAAAAGGGCTTTTTTTGGTAAAGAACTCAATGAGATCCGTAGCCGTTGATGCCGGTAGAACCGACATGGTTTCCATGCGATACACGCCTTCGCCATGGCAGCTTGGCACCATGATAATGCCGCCTGCCCTGCCCCCGAAATTACCAGAGCCAAAGAAAAACATGTCCCCGCGGTCATAGGGACATTCAACCCCGGACAATTCATATTCAATGGTCGGACCTTTCATGCCAAAATTGGTGCGGGATTTGTTTGCACCGGTAACCTTGGCAACCTTTGAAACAAGTCCATCCGCAGCGATCAGTTTTTTGCAGGTGAGGTATCTATCCTTACCATTTTGTCGCACTTTGACCTCAACCCGCGCATCAGTCTGGGTGAGGTTAACAAACACGGTACCGGGCATAAACTGTGCGCCCATTTTTTGTGCCCATGCAAACCGGTCTTTATGGCACTGATGAGGATTAAAGATATGGTAAAAAGGTTTTTTTCTGGTCGAAGCCTGCCAATGCTTGCCAGTGTCAGAAAACATATGAGAGTGGTGAATGCCCTCCATAGAGCCACCGTACACAACCTTAAAACCCGTATCGGTATATTCAAGCTCAGTGGTATCGCCTTTGGGCGTTCGTTTAATCCACTCCCCATTAAACGGCTGATCGAGGAAACAGTATCCTGATGCAGTTCTGATATTGACATCGAGGCTGGGTTTTTTGTCAATGCCAAGTACCTTGATACCACGCCGCGCAAGCTCGCCGCAAGCCATCATACCTGCAGGACCGCAGCCAATCACGATCACATCATAATCAGTCATATCGTCGTAAACCTCCGTTGTCCGGGTTTAAGTGACATAATATTGATTCCGTTAAACTCTCCTTACTCACCCACTCAATTAGGTAAAACAGAGTTTCCCCGGATTGAGAATATTATTGGGATCAATTTCTGCTTTCAGTTTTTTGAGCATCTGGGTGTAATGAGCAGCCCTGTTGTACATCAACGGCGCCCATACACCATAGGGGCGATCAAAGTACGCACCGGCATTTGCAAGTTCTGTGGATGCCGCAAGCCACAAATTTTTGACCGTAGCGCGCTCAGCACACTCAGATGCCGGGCAATGCAAATCAATTTCAACATGCATGGCACGGCTACGCTCCAGCGGCAATAGATACATCCCAAGGTCACGTTCAGGATATCCATGCTGCTGTGCAAGGTCAACGACCACCGCTGCAACCCGAGGCACATTGCTGAGCGGCGTTTTAAATGTCAAATCATGTACCGAGCCTCGGTAATTAAATTTTTTCAAAATACTCCACGGTCGCAAAAGTTCTGAAGCTATGACATGCTCTGCACCAGGCACATTGGGAAGTGCTTCACGCAGTTCGACATTCATGATGTCGCACACCTCACGCAATGCCGCAACCTCATAAGCGATTTTTTCCTGCGTCCGCCGAGCAGGTCCGTTGATGACAACAATCAATGTCCATGCGGGAAGCTGACGCCGGAGACTGTCAAAGTCTTCTGAAGTGACCGCGGCAACCGGAACCTCCGCAGGCACAGACCAGTCCTGCGCAAACAGTGCAGCAAGGTTGAATCGGTTGAGCAAAAAGCACTCGGTGCCAATCTCACGGCGTTGAATTCTTCGCATGGGCTCCACAGCGTCTGCAAGTGTCGAGAACGGAATAAAGAAAATCCTTCGGTCAACAGGTACAAAGGAAACCTGCACCACCATTTTTGTCATAATGCCCAGCGTTCCTTGAGCGCCTGTCCAGAGCCGGTAGATCGTGTTTCGAATCGGTCCATTGGGCGCTCCCGGACGACCGCCGGATGCCCAGTTGCCGGTGCGAAACAGCTCGCCATTGGGGAGCACCAGCTCAGTGTCCATAATCAGCGCATTGCCGTCTTCAAAACTCGGCGCAGCAAGCACCGGGTCGCGCTCCAGATAGCTCGAAAGCACTGAGCGGTCAGGGAAAACCCCAAACGGAACCATGATGCGCAGCCCTTTTTGCAGGAGTGCATCCTGTAATTGCTGGTACGTAACACCGGGTTCAATCACGGCAAAAAGGTTTTCTTCATCAACCTCGATAATCTTGTTCATCCGCGACATATTCACAATAATGCCGCCATGATCCGGAATGGTTGCACCGCGTAAGTTTTTTCCCGAGCTGTACGGAATAACAGGGGTTCGGGTCGTATTGGCAAGCTTCACAAGCTCTTGAATCTGCTCTACGGTCTTGACAAACACCACCATATCAGGCGTGCGCGGCTGCACAAAGCTCTGGTCGTGAGCATAACGCTGCAGCGTCTCCGGATCATCGAGCACATTGCCCGAGCCCACAATTTTTTCAATATCATTTTTTGAAAGTGCCATGGTATCAATCCCTGTCGTAACAGTCGTGAGTTATTCGCCTTTAACCACGGGCGGAAGTCCGTGCATCTGACGCAATTTGTTCAGTCCTGCCAGTGCCTCATCGGGGAATGCATCATATTCCTGTTTACTGAAAATCTGACGCCCTGGTGCGCAGATGCCGCTTGGATCAAACACATCACGTATTTTCCTGAACAGCAAATGGGCTTTGGGTCCAACCTCAGGCATAAACGACGTCACTGGTTCAATCGAAACGCCAAGCCCGTTGGCACCGGGACCATACTTGTCGGCAATCGTGTTAATAATGCCACAGACAACAAGTGCTTGCCCACGTTGCAGAAGCTCAGGCTTTGTCATATCAGGATACACATCAGCCTCAGTCAGCCAGAACCGCCCACCATGGTTGCTTGAATAAAGAAACGGTGTATCGTCCATGCCACCACGGTCGGTGACATAGGTTTCGCCAAAGGTGTTGAGCGCTTTTGACCAGACCTCACGGGTTTTTCGTGCAACCGTATCAACCGGACCACCCAGAATGTTTGAACCGCAGTAGGAATGCCGGTTCATACGAAAACCGGTGACATGCCGGATGCAGTCAATGTTCCACGGTGCAAGCGCGGTGAGCACCTCTGGCTTATACTGGTCAGACAGGAACCTGCCGCCAACTTCTGCGATAATATCCCGTACCACGTTTTCTTCATAGGTGATTTGATCTTCAGAAACCGTGCCTTGAATAATGACATAGAGATTATAGGGTGGGAAAAATTTGTTGTGAACCCGCTCCAGGGTCAAATCCTGCGTCTGAGAGCAGTAGTAAGCGTTATACACGCCGGTTGCATTCAGCCCTGCACCGATGCCCGCATGCCCAATTTTGCGAAGCGCAGCAATTTCAGTCTCAAGGTCATCAAACTCAACCCACAAAAGCTTTGTCCGCTTCGGCGGCGGACCGGTGTCATAGCGTGCATCCATATAGGTTTGGATACAGGGACGTCCTGCAGGCGGTTCGGGCAACTCTTCGCCACCAGGCCACGTATGGAGTTTTACGACTATTTCAGTAATCACGCCGGTCGTGCCGCCACTACCGCGCACAAGGGATAGAAGGTCAGGTCCAATACCATATTCCCAAAATGCGTCCATGCCGGAGACCGCATCCGATCCTGTCACCACAACATCGCCGGTTGGAGTTACAACCTTGATGCTGATAATGTTGCGCGACAGCGTTCCATATTTATGGTCGGTCTGCCAAACACCGGCAAAGGCACTCTGCGATGAAAGCTTACACAGCGTAGTTGCCAGAGGGCTGCCGCCGTTCCAGAGACCTTTTTTCATAGCCTCTGCTTGCAGTTGGGCATAATCAGCATATGCCTGAAGCCGTGCGGTCAGGGTATGTTCATTGATTTCAAGAACCTTGTTCATCCGGCTCACATGGATGCACACCGTCGGTTCAGGTGTGGTCGGCCCATTGAACGTAATCATGCCGTTGGTAAACGGAATTACCTTGATGCGATGCCGGTTGCACAACCGCATAATCGCCTGGACTTCTTCAGTGGTTCCCGGCAGTACGACACAGGCAGGGATGTTGCTCGGATCCTTAAAATGTTTTTTTAACGTGCCGCCAGAGTCAACAGAGAATTTACTATAACATTCCACAATCGCCCGGTCCTGCGAAATGTACTCAGGACCAACAATGTCTTCAAGCGACTTGTAGATATCGGGCGGCAGTTTTGCAGGAATGCACTTCTTTTTCTCCATGACAGTCCTTTCATGGTGTGTTTAGAGGAATAACTCATACTGTAACTTCACCATTCTGTCAAGGCATTTTCAGTGACTTTGTCGCACACCACACCAGAGTGTGCTATCATAGTCATCTGTTTAAATATTAAAAAATTCATTCGCACCAGCCATTGGTTTGTGCTAAAAAACTCAAGTTGACTGACTTTTTTGAGGGTGAGAACGAGAAAACATAAAAGGAGATAGGCAATCGCGTCGATAGAATATTTGGCAAAAAA